>Ga0209726_10008750_pt1 | contig 10770 bp, 12 predicted proteins | sample Subgrocontami54m_FD_187453 | JGI IMG/M metagenome (GOLD analysis project Ga0209726, IMG submission 187453) | Subsurface groundwater microbial communities from S. Glens Falls, New York, USA - GMW46 contaminated, 5.4 m (SPAdes) (version 3) | ecosystem: Environmental > Aquatic > Deep subsurface >... | reverse complement strand
TCCTTCCTATCGTCTGGATAGCTCCATCGGTCCCTGGGGAATTTTTCTGCAGCAGATTGAGGCGGTTGTGCCCCATCTGGACGGGAGTCTCCTACCGTGGATCGAGACATTGCGACGCCCCAAGCGCATCCTGATCGTCGATGTTCCGATCAAGTTGGATGACGGTACGGTGGCGCACTTCGAGGGCTATCGCGTGCAGCACAACACCTCGCGTGGCCCTGGCAAGGGCGGCGTACGTTTCCATCAGGACGTTTGCTTGTCCGAGGTGATGGCATTGGCCGGCTGGATGAGTATAAAGAACGCGGTCATCGGCGTGCCCTTCGGCGGTGCCAAGGGCGGCGTGCGCGTGGACCCGCGCAAGCTGTCCGAACCCGAACTCGAGCGCCTGACCCGGCGCTACACCAGCGAAATCGGCATCGTCATCGGCCCGGACCGGGACATACCCGCTCCCGACGTCAACACCAACGAAAAAATCATGGCCTGGATGATGGACACCTACTCTATCATGCACGGCGCAACCTCGACTGCGGTGGTGACGGGCAAACCATTGTCGTTGGGCGGAAGCCGCGGGCGGCGCGACGCGACCGGGCGCGGCGTATTCGTGTGCGGGCGCGCGGCGGCGGGAAAGATCGGCCTGTCCATCGAAGGCGCGCGCGTGTGCGTTCAGGGCTTTGGCAACGTCGGCGATGCTGCGGCGCGCTGCTTTGCCGAAGCCGGCGCAAAAGTGATCGCCGTGCAGACGGTGGAAGGGACGCTGCATAATTCGACTGGGCTGGATGTCGTCAAACTGGCGGCGCATCAGCAAGCCGGCAGACCCTTGGGGGAATTCGCCGCGGCGGAGATCATCCCTAATGCGTCGTTCTGGGAAATGGAGTCCGAATTCTTGATCCCCGCGGCGCTGGAGCAGCAGATCACTGCGGCCAACGCCGGAAAGATCCGCACGCGCGTGCTGCTCGAGGGCGCGAACGGCCCAACCACGCCCGAAGCCGACAATATCCTGGCCGCCAACGGAATACTGGTGGTGCCGGACGTAATCGCCAACGCCGGCGGCGTGACGGTCAGCTACTTCGAATGGGTGCAGGACATCTCGAGCTATTTCTGGACCGAGGAAGAAGTCAACGGCAGGCTAAATAGAATCATGAGCGACGCATTCAACGGCCTGTGGGAGGCGGCACAGCAGGCGCGCGTCGCACTGCGCACTGCGGCGTTCACACTGGCAAGCAGGCGCCTCCTCGAAGCGCGGCACCTCAGAGGACTGTATCCCTAGCTGAAGGCTGTGCCGGCAAACTTCCATTTAGGCTGCAAACCGCTGTCCGCGAGCAATAATTTCGCTAATCTGAACAGCGTAAGATGCCCCGGCGTGACCACCCCGCATTTGCACAACGCAACGTTGATCGATATCAACCTTGTCGACTTACTGCATTTGCTGGGAGTATTCCGTGAGGGTGCTGGCACTACGTGGTCATGAGGATCGGCGGATGTACGGCGAGTGCAGGAATCCGATTGATTAATGGTACCTCACTCGAGGGGTGAGAACATGGCGGGGCAATATTCGCATTTGCAGTTCTTTCGACGCACGCCTAATGTGCTGTTAGCGCGCTATTTCAGAGAGAAGCACGGAGTCTTGCAGGACATCGTTTTCGACAAGCTGAACGAGACGGAGGTGGAGCCCATTTTCGAGGGGTTCATTTCCTTGCCAGACGACAAGCAGGCCCAGATCGAGGCGGAGTGCCAGGACATTGATGCCATGGCGTGCCAGGGCGGCGTCAAGGCGCTCGCGGACGAAGCGGACTTTCACCAGGACAAGGCGTTTCCCGCCGCCATCTCCAAGATCGACGGATTCCATGGCGCGGTCATGTGGGCGTTTCTGGAGCATCCCCATTACTGGGCAGGGGCCACGCTGTTTCTGCAGGCGGACAATATTTCGGAGTCGCTCTGGAAGAAGCGTAATGATCTGCCACACGTCACGTCCCACGTGTCGAACGAAGACGTGGCGCAGCTTGCGCAAGCCATCGGCGAGCATTTCCATAGCAAGGAAGGTCGGGGGCGCAACTGCAAGGTGGAGGTTTTCCGCCGGTACGAGAAGGAATATTTCTTCGCGTATCCGGAGGACTTCGCGCAATCGGGTCTGGAGTGGATGCGAAATGACCTTTCTCCCCGCGCGCGCCATCCCGCGTTCGAGATCATTTTTGTGTATTCCAAAATCGAGGGCTCGCTCGATATCCATGCTCCACGCAATACGGCGGCAGTGCCCGATCTGCAGCGGATCTTCGCTGAGACCATTCTCAAGTTCGATGACCTGGACGAGCTCGCGGAGGATAAACGGGTCTATGCGCTGGATGCCTTGGCGGATCGGGATTTTGAATTCAAGTACCCCGCCGACTGCGGCGTTGAATCGGTGGCGGTGCGGCTTCTACGCTTCAGTCTGATTGGCGGCAAGAAACGCCGTGTGATTGTGGAAGCGGACCCGGCGGGCGATCGGAAGGCGGTTTATGACTTGGTGGATAAGATCAGCCTGCCGCCATTTCATGTCACCCAGGCGGAGATCAAAGTCACGTTCGCGCCCATGCCCGGCGTACGCGGACGTACGCGTAGCTTCAAGATCAGTTACCCGAACTGGTGCGCCCTGCGGCACGACGAGCGCGACTTGATTATCCGCAAGATGCTTATCGATACCGGCATCGAACCGATGGAGGCGAAACCCGACGAGCAAGACGGTGACAAATGACGCTAGAGGACGTGCTGCAAGAGCTAATCGAGCGGCTCGGGTCCGGGGGCGATACCACCATCGCTTGGGAACAAGTGCGGCATTGGCCAGTCGGGGCGATCGGCGTCTTTCAGAAAGCGGGATGGATCAAGCGCACCGTGCCGGCGTCGATCGTGGAATGCCCGATCTGCGAGGAAAACTGTTTCGTGCCCGTGCACGTGGTGCCAGCGCGAAGCGGGCGCGCATCGCGGGCTTATGTGGCCTGTGAGCGGCACGAGCATGTGGGGCGGGTCAAGATCGCCATGTCTCGATTGCGGCAATGGCAGATCACCGAAGCGCAAATTGCGTGCTGGGTATCCGGTGTACTTGGGCTGAAGGGGGTACCCCAGCAGGACAAGGCAACCGGGACGTTCAAGCTGGGGACGTTTCAAGGCAAGAAACAGGTAGCGTCGCTCGACTTCGACGCTAGCGATTCAGTTTGCCTCAAGGCGTCAGGGCATTCGCTTCCGTTGAAGCAGGTAGTTTATTGCGAAGGCAAGCAGCCAGGCATCGACCGGGGTGCGATCGTGGACTTGGTGGACTTGCCGCCGGCCTCGGAATCAAGAGAACATCACGACCCATCTACGCCGCCGTACGAGGCGTTAAAGCGCGGGGGTGCGATAAAGAGCGCGAATAGGCAAGCGAGTTCTCAAGTCGGGTCTCCCGAGTGGCGCCGGCAAACCGCGGCGGTTGCTGCAAATGCGAGGCACGACCGGCCCGGTGGCAGCCGTGACAAGCAAAGACAAATACGCGAGATTTGGGCGACCGGGAAATATTCCTCGCGTGATCGCTGCGCTGAGGAGGAATGCGCGGCACTCGAAATGTCTTACGCAGCCGCTCGCAAAGCCCTCAAGAACACGCCTGACCCCGTGATTCCGGATTGACCTGGCCGCTGCTTAGCACAGGCTAGCCTCTGCTAAGCACGGCGTATTCGCGGCGGCGCGCGCCACGAAGACAATCGCTCCATGTTCAACACACCGACGAGGTGCGACATGGCGCAAATCGAACTTCCGGAAACCGGCTTCGTCCGACTTTCCACCGTCCTGCAACTAATCCCCGTCTCCAAGAGCACCTGGTGGGCGGGCGTCAAATCTGGTCGGTATCCGCAACCAGTGAGGACCTTGGGCGCGCGCATCACCGCATGGCGCGTAGAGGACATTCGCGCCTTGATCGAGCAGGCCGCAGGGGTTCGGTGATGCACGGCGTCATGATGCCCTTGGCCATGTTCGAGCAAATCATGGCGCGCTGGGAGGATGGACTAGAGGGCGACCTCGTCGCGGCGGATGCATGCGCCCATGTCGATGGAAAAACGTTTTGCTTTTCCTGGTGCCCGGTCGCCGGCTGCGCCTCGCTCTGTGGTGTCGGTCTGGCGCGTCCCGCTGCCGGAGCGCAGCGGAGCGAGCACCGCCAGCGGGACGCGATGGCTAGTAACACTACGCCAATGTGTCTCAATTTGAGACTCGAAACCAAAAATGCACCAACTCGGGGCGGAAATGAGTGATGGCAAGAAATCGTCGGTTTTCATCGATTGGGTCACCGTTGTTGAACGCCATCCGGGAGGGGGCCTCCCGATCATTTGCCGAGGGATTCACGTATGGGCTGACAAGGCAGGTGTTACTCGTCTTGAAAGAATTAGCGCCGCGAGTCTGGGCGCATCACATTCCACAGCTCTACAGCTCGGATGTGACGGTTTCAACGTCTTCCTTTCGGGAAACGTCGGACGGTTTGCTCGTAAAGACAACGTGTTTAATTTGGGATGGCGCGCCACCCTTGAGAAATGTAATCGAATACTGGACCTCAACGGCCTGCCGCGCTTCAGCATTACTAAGCGGCTATCCCATGATGGTGAAACGACGCGGGAAGTGGTCGGAGGAGCACGTCTACTCCGTGTGGACATCACCGGAAACTTTTCCTCGGGATCCATCGCGCAAGCCAAGGCAGTGGTGAGATGGGCGCAGGGCCTCGAGCGTTCGCGGCATCGGCCTGGAGCGATTGGGGACTGGTCGGCGTGGTGGGTGAATACCAGCCGCATGGTGAAGATCTACGTGAAGTCGGAGGAATTGATCGCACACGGCATGGGGCGTGATGAGCGTCTCGTCGCCTGGGCGGAAGCGCAAGGACTTGTTCGATTGGAGGTTGAATTGAAACGACGCGAATTGCAAAGGCTGGGACTGAATCATCTGGGCGACGTGACGGACGAGAAGCTGCGGGTCGCGTTCGAAGAGGAAACGGCGTTCCTGCGTCAGGTAGACCGGTCCGACGAGCCGGACATCCTGATGGCGATCCCGTCGCGTTCGCGCGCGTATGCCGCCGCGTGGATGAGAGGCCATGACTTGCGGCAACTGGTATCGCGCGCGACCTTGCATCGCCACGCGAAGGTCTTGAGAGATTTCGGGATGGATATCACGCAGCGGCGAAATATCCACATGTTTCCCGTGAAGGTTCGGGTCGTCGATCTTTGTCCGCTGTCGGCGCCTGAGTGGTACGACTGGGACGAAGCGGCTTAATCCATTGTTTGAGGTGTGAAATGTCGAAAATGCACGTTAGAGGGGTAAAGCGCGTTCACGGTGTGAGCGCGAAGGGGCCGTATGACTTCGCCGAGCTGTTCTTGGAATCGGCGATCGAAGTCGGCAAGTTCGGGCCGGCGACTATCGAGGGCGGTGGCAAAGAACCTGTCTCGATGGAAATCGATCCGGCCGCGGTGAAGCAGTTCGAGAGCATCGCCCTTCCGGCCGATTTGGAAATCAATACCGAATCGAAGGCGGTGCGCGGCGAGTGGAAGACGGTTTGCGTCGGCGTAGTTGTTCCGGCGGTGCAACCGGTGCGCAAGGCGGGCTAGTGATGCGAGCCAGGCCCGGGCTGCGTTCCCCGCTCCGCGCGGCCTTGTCGGCCTGGCTCGCGGGGCTGCTGCTTTGCATCTCGGGGCTGGCGCTTGCTGACACTTGGACGTATACGGACGGCGCCTTTCAGTTCGCGGACAACTCCGGCAATTGTTTCTCGACGGAGGTCCTGTACCAGCAAAGCGTCTTGGCGCATTTTCCGCCGGCGTTCGGGTGGAAGGACGCGCCGGGTTTTCTTCCCGCGGGCTGCACGTACAACAGTGCGGGCGTGATCACAGGCTTGACGTTCGAGCTGTTCGACGCGAAGTCGGGCGCGCGCTTCGGTCGCCAAACCTACGGCGTTACGTTGATTTCGGACGCACCGGACCAGTTGGGGACGCTCTTTTCCGTAACGGACTTTGGCTTCGTGTTCGCGACGGTGTTTGTGTCCTCGCTGTCGCTGTATTTCGTTGCCTATGGGATCGGCCTGGTTCTGGCCGCGCTGAAATCATGAGCGCGGTTCAGTGGTGGGACCTGTTCGCGGCGTATTGGGCGCTGTTCTGCGCCTGGCTGGTGGTGACGGGTTTGAAGTTGTAGGGCGCGGCGTGGGGCCGCGCGGCGCGAGGGCGCTTTCCCTCTGGTTCGTTATCGGGAGACTGTCATGGTCAAACTTTATCAAACCTGGTTGGTGGGTCTGTTCGCGATGCTGTGCGCGCTCTCGGCGCAAGCACAGTCGGCGTTCGATCCGCTCACCACGGCGGTTTCGTTCACGGACGTTTCCGCTGCGCTCTTTGTGGTCGCTGCCGCCATCGTCGGCGTGCTGGTGATCATCAAGGGCATCAAGTGGATTTACCGGATGCTCGGGCGTTAGTCCGCGCAGTCGGCGTTGTGCGCGGCTAGGAGTTGTCCGGACGGTTCCTAGCCGTCTTTCTCTTCGGAGGTTGCGATGTTTGCTGCTTTGGTGGGCGGAATCTCGTTTGTCGATGTTGCGGCGGCTCTGATTTCGGTGGGCATGTCTATCCTTGGCGTAGTCGGGATTTACCGCGGTTTGTTCTGGATGATGGAAATGCTGGGCTATTCCTGGGACAGCCAGGACATGTCCTGGCATCGGAAAGCGGCAACGGGTCTCGGTCCCGATGGCGATATGTCACGGGCTGAATATGACGCGGCGTATCCGGTTGATCCGTCTGATCCGGACGATTGGCGAAACTACGATTGGACCGACGAAAACGACCCACAGCGGCATTTTCATTAAAGGGTTGCCATGTTGCGCATTCTGCTCTTCTTGGTTGGGTCCTGGTTGGTCCTGGGCGGTCTGCCGGCTGGCGCGGCGCTCATGCAGCCGACGACGGTTTATCTGTCTACGTGCGGAACGGGTGCGCAGACTTTCGGCAGTATCGGCGCGGCGGTGGCCGCGTGTGCGGCTTTGTCTCAGGGCTCCCCGTGCACGTCGGACCCTTATGCGCCGGATGGCTTCGCGAAATATCAGATTGAATCGATCAGCTCGTCCCCGTCTGGCTTTTACGGTAACTGTCCGAAGGCGGACGGTACCGGGTATTGGATCGCGCAGCACACGTGGACGTACGTCTACGTCTACGCGAGCGGCTCGGGGTGCCCTCAAGGCTTCACGCTTTATCGCGGCATGTGTACGGATGCGATTGCGCCTGGCGGCAGTCCGCAGCCCAAGGGGACCGCGACGATTGATGTTGCAGTTCCGTATGCGCCGAATCCTACCTCTCCGCCTCAGAAGATCTGCGTTGACGGCGTGGGCTACACGCCGCAATCGGGGAACAATCAATGCGCGCTCGATGGAGTGCAACAGTGGTGCTTATCCGCGACGAATGACGGGACGACCTGTACGGCGGGCTCCGGTGGATATGTAGGGGCGGTGACCGCGTCGAACGGTCTGCCGGTGCAGGCCGATACGACCTGCAGCGGTAACGAGATCGTGAACACTTCGACCGGCGTCAGTACGTGCATGGGGGCGAGCGCCACGCAGCCGATAAAAACGGTTTCGACAACGGTCGATCCGACAACGGGCAACGTGTCGCAATCGGTGGCGATCAATAACGGCTCGGGGAATACGAGCGGCGGTCAAACTCAAGTGACGACGCCGGGCGGCGTGACGACGACGGTTGCGGGCGGGGCGGCTGCAGGTGGTTCGTCTGGTAGCGGGGGTGGCGGCGGGTCAACGTCCGTGACGAATTTTCCGTCTGATTATGCGCGGGCTGGGGAGGCTGCGAGCGCGGCAAGCTCCATCAACTCGGCGCTCGGCGGGAAATTGGACACCGCCAATTCGAAGCTTGGGGACATCAAGAGCGCATTGAGCGATGCGAGCGCGACGGCGCCGACTGATCCGACTGTCAGGCCATCGTCGGACATCTCGGACCTGATGCCGGACAGCACATTTTCGGGCTTGAAGACGTGGACGCTGCCCAGTCGGTCGGTGAGCTGTCCGGCGCCGAGTTTCACGCTCTGGAGCCATACGTACACGATAGACGGGCATTGCACGCTGTGGGCGAGCGTGGGCAGCTCGGCGGCGGCGATCATGCTGCTCGTGTGGACGATCGGCGCCATGCTGATCGTGTTGGGGGCCTGACATGTTGAATCTGCTTTATGTGGCGGCGGCTTGGCTCGTGCGCGAGGTCGTAATCAAGGCGATGATCATCGCGGCGCTCTTCTGGTCGATGACGTACTTGATGCCGATGGTGATTTCCTACGTGTCGCCGTGGATCGGGGTTTCGTCTCTCAATTCGTTCTTCGCCGCAGTGCCCGATGGCCTTTACTGGATGTTCTACGCGCTGCGCTTCGATTTCGGGATTCCGCTGATTCTTTCGGCGTCGATCACGAAATTCCTGATTCGCCGCATTCCGCTGATTGGCTGACATGGCAGTCACCGGCTATTTCGGCACCCCAGGCTCGGGCAAGACCTACGAGGTGGTAAGCCAGGTCATTCTGACGGCGCTGCGCACCGGGCGCCGTGTGGTGGCGAATATCGCCGGGCTGCACTTTGAGGAAATGCGGGCGTATCTGCTGGTTGATGAGCATCTGCCGGAGAAGCAAATCGGCTCGCTGCTGCTCGTGTCGAACGCCGAGATCAAGGCGGCGGATTTCTGGCCGGCGTCGCAGGTTGCTCCAGCGCAGCATGAGGCGAAGGGCGCGGAGGCTGCCGCGGCGACAGCGTCCGCGGCCTGCGTCGGGCGCGTGGTCCAGGGTGGGGACCTGGTGATCCTCGATGAGTGCTGGCGCTTCTTCGGACCGGGTCAACAGGTCACGCCGGATTGCTTCGCGTTCCTCCGGGAGCATCGGCATTTCGTCAATGCGGCCGGCGTGAGCTGCGACGTGGTGTTGATTTCCCAGTCGATCCAGGACCTGGACCGCAAGGTGCGCGTCACGATGGAAAAGCATTTCGTGATGGAGAAGTTGAAGCGTCTCGGTCTTGCGAAGAAGTACACCGTTGACGTGCATAACGGGTACCGCATCAGCAAGCGCGCCATGCTGCGGCTCATCCGGACCTACAACAAGAAGTTCTATCCGTTCTATTCGTCCTACGCAGGCAAGGGGGGCGATGAGCGCGAGGTAGACAAGCGCGTGAACGTGTTGCGCAATCCTTGGCTTATCGCGGGCCTGATCGCGGGTCCGCTGCTGCTGATTTTCGGAGGCTTCAATGTCTACAAGATTTTCTCGCGCCGGAGTTTTTCGGCTGATTCTGTGGCTGCGGCTAGCAACGATGGCGTTAGAACTGGCGCTGTTGCTGCTGGTGGCTTGGGTGGGAGTGGTGGTTCTGCGCCTGTTGCCGGTGGTGTGGCACCTATAGCGCGTGCGGCGGTCGAGCGCGGGCCAGGTGATGCAGGCCAAGCCTCGGGGTGGCGTGTGGTCGGCGTCTACGTTCTGGGCGGCGGCGGTCCGGTGTTTCTTCTGAGTGACGGGAGTCATACGCGCTTTGTGTATGGCGAAAAGTCTTTCCGGTTCACTCGGTGGAATTGGGAGATTATCGTTGATGGAAAAGTCGTTACGAGTTTTGCGGGTGCTGTGGGCGGCGCTGGGGATCGGCCTGGCTTCCTCGGCGCAGGCCCAGCTAAATGACCTTCGCTTTGATCGGGTCGAAGTCTACGATCTGGCGCGGGTGGTGCTGGGCGAGATCCTCAAGCGTCCCTTCGTAGTTGATCCCGGGCTGCTCGCGTCGGGACATTCCACATCGGTTGACTTGGTGGGCGGCAGCCGTGAGCAGGTGGAGGGCTTGCTCGTCGAGGTGCTGCGTCAGGCAGGCTACGGGCTGCGCGAGGTCGGCGGCGTGTGGACGGTGGAAAGGCTGCGCGATGCGCGCATAGGTCAAAAGGTGTGGAGCTATCGCCCGAAGTATCGCGCGGTGTCCTACCTTGAAAATGGGGTGCGCGCGTTTGCGTTTCGAGGGCGCTTCGCCGGGATTACGTCAGTTGCGGGTCCCGTGGCCTCGCCGGCGCCAGGCGGTGCGGCTCTCGGACCGGGCCAAATGGTGTCCGGTGGATTGGCGGCGTTCTCGGGTCCGGCTCAAACGACGCAAATCACGCCTGGGGGCGGGATCGCGGCGGGGTCCGCCGATGTGCTGATCTATCAGGGGCCGGATGACGAGTTGGCGATGGTGCAGGAGCTGGTAAGCGCGCTGGATGTGGCGCCGGCCGAGGTGGTGATCCGCGCCTCGGTATTCGAGGTGCAGACCACGAAGAACGAATCGAGCGGTGTCGCGATCGCCTATAGTCTGTTGGGTGGCGCATTGTCTGGCGGTGTGGGTTCGGTGGTGCCCCCGGTGTTGCGCTTTGCCAAGGGCGGTTTCGATCTGGCCGTAAGCAAGCTCGCGTCTGATTCGCGCTTCAACCTGGTGTCGAGTCCGAGTCTGCGGGTCACGACGGGCGAGTCAGCGCGGGTGGTCGTCGGCAAGGACGTGCCGGTATTGGGCGGGGTCACCGTCCCGGTGGGTGGTGCCCCTGTGCAGTCGGTGAACTATCAGAGTTCCGGAGTAATGCTCGACATTAGCCCGGTAGCGCTCGAACACTCGGTTAAGGTGACGCTGAAACAGGAAATCTCCGACTTTGCGGCGACCAGTACCGGCGTCAACACGTCGCCAACGCTCTTGAAGCGGGCGGTGTCTTCGGTGGTGTCGATGCAATCAGGCGAGGTAGTGTTTATTGGCGGTCTGGACGAGACAAACGCCACGCGGTCGGTCTC
>Ga0209726_10008744_pt1 | contig 10783 bp, 7 predicted proteins | sample Subgrocontami54m_FD_187453 | JGI IMG/M metagenome (GOLD analysis project Ga0209726, IMG submission 187453) | Subsurface groundwater microbial communities from S. Glens Falls, New York, USA - GMW46 contaminated, 5.4 m (SPAdes) (version 3) | ecosystem: Environmental > Aquatic > Deep subsurface >... | reverse complement strand
GGAAGTCGTCGAATACCTCGAGCATGCGCCAGAAGCCCACGCGATTGCCGTACTCGTGCCAGGCCCAGTTCGGAATGTCGGGCATGGGCGAGCCGCCGGCGGGCGGGGTGAGCACCGTGCGGGGCATCGGCTGGCGGATGTCCCATTCCTCGACGTTGACGACCACCCACACCGCCAGCCGCGCCCCGTTGGGGAGCACGAGAGGCGGGCGTTGCGGAATGGCGGAATAGGCCAATCGCTCGTTCGGCAGCATCGACGTGTCCCCTGCGAGTTGGGCGGGCGGGACAGTGTACAACGCTGCCGTCGAATTTGCCGACGTTACCTGGAGGCGTCGGGTGCCCTGGTGAGGTAGTCGAACACGACCTTGCCGTAGCCCAAGGTCAGGTCGGCGACGAAGTGGTGCCCGGACACGACCGCGGCGTTTGCTGCAGTCTTATCCACACCCGCGCCCGGCCTCGATAGATGAGGACTAGCAGCAGAATATGCAACCTGGCGATGTTCCGGTGCAGGGCCGCGCACACGCCGCTTGCAGGAGGGCCCGTTTGCCGGTGCAGTCCTGCCCATGAAAACGACGATTCGCACCGGCGGGGGGCCCAACGGGCCGGCCGCGCCATCCTCGCTGCAGTTCGTGCACCTGAAGGTGCATTCGGCCTATTCGCTCTTGGAAGGCGCGATCACCATCCCAAAGCTCGCCAAGCTGGCGGCGGCGCACGGCTTCGCGGCCGTGGGCCTGACCGACACCAGCAACCTGTTCGGCGCGCTCGAGTTCTCCGACGAGCTGGCGCACGCCGGCATCCAACCGATCGTCGGCTGCACGCTGCAGGTCGATTTCGGCGATCGCGCGCAGGGCAACGGGCAGAGGAACGGCGCTGTCAACCCGCGGGCGCAGCCGGCCGGTGCCGTCGCGCTCTTTGCTTGCGACGAGGCCGGCTGGCAGAACCTGATGAAGCTCTCCTCCTGCGCCTTCTTCGATCCCGCCGAGAGCGAGGCCCCCCACATCGAGGTCGAGCGGCTCGAGGCGCATGGCGGCGGGCTCATCGCCCTCACCGGCGGGCCCGACGGCCCGATCGACAGGGCGCTGCGCGAGGGACAGAGGGACGTGGCGCTAGCGCGCCTGCGGCGCCTCGCCAAGCTCTTCGGCGACCGGCTCTACGTCGAGGTCCAGCGCCACGGACTCAAGCACGAGGCCGAGACCGAGCCGCAACTGCTGGAGCTCGCCTACGAGCTCGGCATTGCCGTCGTCGCCACCAACGAGGCCTACTTCGCCGCGCCCGACGACTACGAGGCGCACGATGCGCTGCTGTGCATCGCCGAAGGCACCTACGTCACCGAGGACAAGCGGCGACGGTTGTCGCGCGAACATTACTTCAAGGCGCCCGAGGCGATGGCCGAGCTGTTTGCCGACCTGCCCGAGGCGCTGCAAAACACCATCGAGATCGCCAAGCGCTGCGCTTTCCGTCCGAAGGGCCGCAAGCCGATCCTGCCCAAGTTCGTGAAGGCGGCGGAAGGGACGAGCGAGAAGGAGCGGCTGAAGCTCGAGACGGCGGAGCTGCGGGCGCAGGCCGAAGCCGGCTTGAAGGTGCGCCTGGCCTCGACCCCGCTGGCGCCCGGGTTCACGGCTGCCGACTACCAGAAGCGGCTGGACTTCGAGATCGACGTGATCTCAGGCATGAAGTTCCCCGGCTACTTCCTGATCGTCGCCGACTTCATCCAGTGGGCCAAGGCCAACGGCATTCCCGTGGGACCGGGGCGCGGCTCGGGTGCGGGCTCGGTGGTGGCCTGGTCGCTCACCATCACCGATCTCGACCCCCTGCGCTTCGGCCTGCTGTTCGAGCGCTTCCTGAACCCCGAGCGCGTGTCGATGCCCGACTTCGACATCGACTTCTGCCAGGACCGGCGCGACGAGGTGATCCACTACGTGCAGCAGAAGTACGGCGCCGAGCGCGTGGCGCAGATCATCACCCACGGGAAATTGCAGGCGCGCGCCGTGCTGCGCGACGTGGGCCGCGTGCTGCAGATGCCCTACGGCCAGGTCGACAAGCTGTGCAAGCTCATTCCCAACAACCCGGCCAACCCGGTGACGCTGGCGCAGGCGATCGAGAGCGAGCCCAAGCTGCAGGAGGCGCGCGACAGCGAGCCGGTGGTGGCGCGGTTGCTGGAAATCTCCCAGAAGCTCGAGGGGCTCTATCGCCACGCTTCCACGCACGCCGCCGGCATGGTGATCGGCGACCGGCCGCTCGACGAGCTGGTGCCCCTCTACCGCGACCCCAAGTCGAGCTTCCCCATCACCCAGTTCAACTGGAAGCTGGTGGAGGCGGCGGGCCTCGTGAAGTTCGACTTCCTGGGCCTCAAGACGCTCACCGTCCTGCAGAAGGCGGTGCAGTTGATCAAGCGCGGGCGCGGCATCGACATCGATCTCGCCAAGCTGCCGCTCGACGACCGCAAGACCTACGAGCTTCTCGCCAGGGCCGATACGGTCGGCGTGTTCCAGCTCGAAGGTGCGGGCGTGCGCGAGAGCCTCAAGCGCCTCAGGCCCGACCGCTTCGAGGACATCATGGCCATGACCGCGCTCTACCGGCCGGGCCCGATGGACAACATCCCGACCTACATCAACAGGAAGCACAGGGAGGAGCCGGTCGACTATCTCCATCCCATGCTGGAGCCGATCCTGAAGGAGACCTACGGCGTCATCATCTATCAGGAGCAGGTGCTGCAGATCGCCCAGGTGATGGCGGGCTACTCGCTGGGCCAGGCCGACATCCTGCGCAAGGCCATGGGCAAGAAGGACAAGGGGATCATGCGCCGGCAGCAGGCCGAGTTCGTGGCCGGCGCGGTGAAGAAGGGCGTGCCGCACGATGAGGCCGCCTACATCTTCGAGCTGGTCGACAAGTTCGCGGGCTACGGCTTCAACAAGGCGCACACGGCGGCCTACTCGCACGTGGCCTATTACACGGCGTACCTGAAGGCCAACTTCCGCGAGGAGTTTCTGGCTGCGTCCATGACGCTCGATGCCGGCAATACCGACAAGCTCGCCATGTACACCTCGGAGGCGAAGAAGTCGGGCATCGCCATCCTGCCTCCCTGCGTCAACGCCTCGGAGGTCGATTTCCTGGCAAGCGAGAAGGCGATCCGCTACTCGCTGGCGGCGCTCAAGAACATCGGCGCGCAAGCGGTGGAGAGCATCGTCGCCGAACGCACGGCCAACGGCCCGTTCAAGGACCTCTCCGACTTTGCCGGCCGCTGCAACACCAAGGCGCTCAACAAGCGCGCGCTGGAGACGCTGGCCGCGGCCGGCGCCTTCGATGCGCTGGAGGCAAACCGCGCGCTGGTTTACGGCAACGTCGAGCAGATGCTGGCGTTCGCCAACCGGCTGGCGGCCAACGCGGCGCAGGGCACGGGCGATCTCTTCGGCGCTGGCGGGGCCGGCGGCAGCGAGGCGGCGCGGGCGCAGATCGACATGCGCAGCCTGAAGGCGTGGACGCCGATGGAGCGGCTGCAGGCCGAGTTCGAGGCGATCGGCTTCTTCCTCTCCGGCCATCCGCTCGATGCCTATGCCGGCGCCCTGGCCAAGCTAGGGATCCTCACCTATGCCGAGCTCGAGGCGCGCGCCGAGCGGGGCGCCGTGGCCGGGCGGCTCGCCGGCATCGTCGTCTCCGCGCGCGAGCGCCGCTCGCAGAAGGGCAACAAGTTCGCCTTCGCCGTGTTCTCCGAGCCCACCGGGCAATTCGAGGCGGTGATCTTCTCCGAGACGCTCTCCGCCTCGCGGCCGCTGCTGGAGGCGGGGAAGGCGGTGCTGCTGACGGTCGAAGGCGAGCGCGACGGGGAGGCCTTGAAGCTGCGCGTGCAGACGGTGCAATCGCTGGACGAGGCCGCCGGCGGGCTGCAGCGCGGCCTCAAGGTCGTGCTCGACGGCCGCGCCTTCGAGGCCGACAGCGGCAAGCTCGACGAGCTCAAGGCGCTGCTCAAGCCGGGCGGCAAGGGGGTCGTGTGCCTGAGCATGGCGCTCGCCGACCGGGGCCGCGAGGTGGAGATCGCCATGCCCGGCCGCTTCGACGTCTCGCCGGCGCAAAAGGGCGCGCTTTCGGCCGTACCCGGCGTGCTGGAGGTGGTAGATATTTGAGGAAAGGAGGCAGACTTGGTCAGCGCGATGGCCAGGAGCTGCAATGCGATGACGAAGCGTTACAAGAGTGAGTTGAGGGCGGCACTGCACGAGACGGTCGAGGGCCTGCATCGCATCGGCCTGGTGGACAAGAGGACGATGCGGGAGTTCGACGAGCGCTGCCTGACGACCGTGGAGAAGCTATCGGCGCGCGAAATTCAGGCGCTGCGCCAGCGGGAAGGCGTGAGCCAAAAGGTGTTTGCGCGGTATTTGAACGTGCCGGTGACATTGATCTCGCAATGGGAGCGCGGCGAGCGCAAGCCGTCGGGAGCGGCCATCAAGCTGCTGTCGATGGTCAAGCACAAGGGACTGGATGCGATCGCATGAGCCGCATGCGAAAGCGCTTGGCTCCTGCTCCCGCAAGCTATCCCTTGATCTCCGCCATCGCCCGGGAGAAGCCGGCGTGGAGGACATCGGCGTCGCTCGAGTAGGCGAGCAGCAGCGCGCCGGCCTCCGTCCATTGCCGGGCCTGCGCGGGTTCAATCGTAGGTCAGCAGCGTATCGATCACGCGGGCGACGAGCGGGCCGCTGGCGGCGTCGACGGCGACGTGAGCGTTGGGGGGCGGGCGGCCGAGGGCGGCCCTGATGCCGGCGGGCAGCAGATCGCACACCGTCATGCCGCGCGTGTGGGTGCCGGCGAGCTCGATATCGACGCGGGCGTGCGTGTACTCGATCAGCGCCGGATCGACGTAGGGGACGATGGCGCACACGTCGTGCATCGGCGCCACGACCGCGCCGCGCCGTTCGCGCTGGCGGGCGAGGTAGAACGCCATCAGGTCGGCGACGACGCCCGCAACCTTGCGCCCCGACGCGCGCAGGCGGTCGATGTCGGCTTGCGAGAAGCCCGTGCGCTGGGTGACGTTGAGGCCGACCATGCGCAGGGGGATGCCGCTGTTGAACACGGCCCAGGCCGCCTCCGGATCGCAATGGATGTTGAACTCGGCGGCCGGCGTGACGTTGCCGGCCCCCGTCGAGCCGCCCATCACCGTGATCTCCGCGAGCCAATCCCTGAGGCGCGGCTCGCGCCGGAGCGCGAGAGCGATATTGGTCTCGGGGCCGATGGTCGCCAGCACCAGCTCGCCCTTGTGGCGGGCGGCCATGTCGATGATGAAGTCGACGGCGTGCGCATCGATGGGCCGGCGCTTGGGCTCGGGCAGATCGGCGCCGTCGAGGCCGCTCTTGCCGTGCACCGCCGCGGCGCCGGCGCGGGGCTGTGCCAGCGGCTCGGCGCAGCCCTTGGCCAGCGGCACGTCGAGGCCGGCCAGCTCGAGCACGGCGAGCGCATTGCGGGTGGTGTTCTCGAGCGCGTTGTTGCCGTGCACGGTGGTGACGCCGACGAGGTCGAGATGGCGCGCGGCAAACAGGATCGCCACCGCATCGTCGTGGCCTGGGTCGCAATCGATCAGGATTTTTCGTTTGCTCACGCGCGTCCTCCGTGGCTCGACGCGCTCTGCGCCGTCGCCAAGGCGGCGTCGATCGCCGCGCGCGCCGGGAAGCTCGGCATGGCGCCGAGGACGGTGCAGGCGAGGCTGCCGGCGACGGCGGCGCGCCGCATCGCCTCGGGCACTTTTGCGCCACGCGCAAGCGCGGACGCCAGCACGCCGACGAAGCAGTCGCCGGCGCCCGTGGTGTCGACGGCGGTGACCGCCGGGGCGTCGGCGCGCCACCTGGCATCGCCGCGCGCGCCGATCGCGCCCTCGGGCCCCAGCGTGATGACGACGGTGTTGCCGAGCGCCTGGGCCAGGGCCGACAGCTGGCCGGCGGGCTCGGCCTGCGGCAGGCGCAGGGTCGCGCACAGGGTGGCCGCCTCATGCTCGTTGAGCACGAGGATGTCGACTTGGCGCAGCGCTGGCGTCGGCAGCGAGAGAGCTGGCGCCAGGTTGAGGATGACCCTGGCGCCTGCCCGCGCGGCTCGGGCGATCACGGCTTCGACCTCGACGGCGGGCGTCTCCATCTGCAGGACCACCATCGTTTCGGGTGACAACGCATCGTCGCTCAGCGCGTCGGCCCGCAGCAAGGCGTTGGCGCCGGAGGCGACGGCGATCTGGTTGCGGCCTCGGGCGTCGACCCAGATCGCGGCGAGGCCGGTCGCGCCGGGCACGGTGGCGAGCCCGCTGGTGTCGACGCCGGCCTCCAGCAAGGCCGCGCGTGCGGTCTCGCCAAAACTGTCGGCGCCGACGCAGCCGACGAAGCGCACGGGGGCGCCGTCGCGGGCCGCCGCGGCCGCCTGGTTGGCGCCCTTGCCGCCGACGGCCTGCGAGAACGACGGCGTCAGCACGGTCTCGCCCGGCCCCGGCAGATGCGGCAGCCGGAACGTCAAGTCGACATTGATCGAGCCGAACACGGTGATCATGGGCGTTCACGTAAGTCCCTTCCCAGTCGCGCGCTTCAGCGCCAACGGGGAGAGGGCTCAGCGCGCCGGGCCGGCCTCGATGGGCAGCGCGGGGTCGGCGCCCCATTCGGTCCAGGAGCCGTCGTAGACGGCGGCGTCGGGGCGGCCCAGCATGGCGAGCGCCAGCGCGATCACGCCGGCGGTGACGCCGGAGCCGCAAGAGGCGACCACGGGCTTGGCCTGATCGACGCCGGCCTTGGCGAAGATGGCGGCGAGCTCGGCTACCGGCTTCAGGGTGCCGTCGGCGTCGAGCAGCGAGCCGAAGGGTACGTTGCGCGAGCCGGGGATGTGGCCGGAGCGCAGGCCCTGGCGCGGCTCGGGCACCGTGCCCTCGAAGCGGGCCGCGGCGCGGGCGTCCACGATCTGCGCGGCCTTGCTGCCGATCAGCGCCTTGACGTCGGCGGCGTCGCGCACGAGGGCGGCGTTGAGCATGGCGGTGAAGTGGCGCTCGGAGCGCCGGCGCGGGGTGCCATCCTCGAGCGGGCGGCCTTCCGCCTTCCATTTCTTCAGGCCGCCGTTGAGAACCTGCACCTGCTCGTGGCCCATGGCGCGGAACATCCACCACACGCGCGCGGCCGAGTAGAGGCCCTCGCTGTCGTAGGCGACGACGTGCATGCCATCGCCGATGCCCATCGCCTTCATGCGGCTGGCAAACTTGGTCGCGGACGGGAGCATGTGCGGCAGCGGGGATTTCTCATCGGCGATGTCGTCGATGTCGAAGAAGAGGGCGCCGGGGATGTGCTGGGCCAGGTACTCGGCCTTGGCGTCGCGCTTGGTGGTGGGCAGGTGCATGGAGCCGTCGAGGACGGCGAGGCCCGGCGTGTCGAGGTGAGAGGCGAGCCAGTCGGTCTCGACCAGCCATTTCTGTTGCCCGTTGGACATGCGTGTCGTCTCCCTACCAGTGTCAGGCTTACGCAAACGAGACGCGGATGCGCCGGTTGAGCTTGCCCTTCTTCTCGATCTTGGTGACGACGATCGGGCCGATCGCGCCGGTGGCCTTGACGTGGGTGCCGCCGCAGGGCTGCAGGTCGACCGCGCCGCCCTCGCCGATGACGACGAGGCGCACTTTGCCGGTGCCCACGGGCGGCTTCACGGCCATGGTGCGCACGAGCCCAGGGTTGGCCGCGAGCTCGGCGTCGGTGATCCAGCGCTCGGTGACGGGGTGGTTGGCGGCGATCAGGGCGTTGAGATCGGCGGTGAGCCTGTCCTTGTCGACGGCGGAGGCGTCCTCGATGTCGAAGTCGAGCCGGCTGTCGTCCTGGTTGACCTGGCCGCCGGTGACGGGGAACTTCACCAGCGCGCAGAGCAGATGCAGGGTGGTGTGCATGCGCATGAGGCGCGAGCGCGTGTCCCAGTCGAGCACGGCGCGGACGCTCTGGCCGGGCGCGGGGCGGGCGGCGCCCTCGGCGGCCACGTGCACGATGGTGGTCTTGTCCGTGTCGTAGACGGTGGTGGCGATGGGGCATTGCCCGCCGCCCTCGATCTCGAGCGCGCCCTTGTCGCCCGGCTGGCCGCCGGCCGCGGCATAGAACACGGTGCGGTCGAGCACGATGCCGCCGCGCTCGTTGACGCTGAGCACACGGGCGGTGCAGTCGCGCAGGTAGGCGTCGACGCGGTAGAGCTGCTCGGTCATGGCGTCTTGTCCGGATCGACGAACACGGTCGGCACGGGCGGCGGCTTGTCGACCAGCCACTTCGGGACGGGCAGGTTCTTCGACTTGAGGAACTCCGGGTTGAACAGCTTCGACTGGTAGCGGGTGCCGTAGTCGCACAGCAGGGTGACGATGGTCTTGCCGGGGCCCAGGTCCTTGGCCAGGCGGATGGCGCCGGCGACGTTGACCCCCGTGGAGCCGCCCATGCACAGGCCTTCGTCCTGCAGCAGCTGGAAGCAGACGGCGACGGTCTCCGCGTCGGGGATGAGATAGGCGCGGTCGACCACGGCGCCCTCGATGTTCTTGGTGACGCGGCCCTGGCCGATGCCTTCGGTGATGGAGGAGCCCTCGGCCTTCAGCGTGCCGGTGGTGTAGTAGCTGTAGAGCGCGGCGCCGGGCACGTCGGCGAGCGCGATCTGGATGTCGCGGCGCTTGGCCTTGAGGCCGTCGGAGACGCCGCCGAGCGTGCCGCCCGAGCCCACCGCCGAGACGAAGCCGTCGACCTTGCCGCCCGTGTCGGCCCAGATCTCCTCGGCCGTTCCCTCGATGTGGGCCTGGCGGTTGGCGGTGTTGTCCCACTGGTTGGCCCAGATGGCGCCGTTGGGCTCGGTCTTGGCCAGCGCCTCGGCCAACCTTCGCGAATAGTGCACGTAGTTGTTGGGGTTCCGGTAGGGCAGGTGCGGCACCTCGATCAGCTGGGCGCCGAGCAGGCGGAGTGCGTCCTTCTTCTCCTGGCTCTGGGTCTCGGGGATGACGATGACGGTGCGGAAGCCCAGCGCGTTGCCGATCACGGTCAGCCCAATGCCGGTGTTGCCGGCGGTGCCTTCCACCACCGTGCCGCCGGGCTCGAGCGTGCCGCGCTTGACCGCATCCTGGATGATGTAGAGCGCGGCGCGGTCCTTGACCGACTGCCCCGGGTTCATGAACTCGGCCTTGCCCAGGATGGTGCAGCCGGTCGCTTCCGACGCGCGCTTGAGCCTGATGAGCGGCGTGCGGCCGACCGCGGCGGGGACGCCGTTGGCGAAGGTCACGAGGGCTGTCTCCGTCGTGCGCGGACGCCGTGTCCGCGGGGGGTGTTGAACGCTGGGGGGGAGACTAATGAGGGGGGTGGCGGGCTGCAAGGTGCAGGTGTCAGACGCTGCGGGTCTGACACCATGGCTCCGGCACGTAATGGTGTCAGACCCGGAGGGTCTGACACCTACTTGAGGCGGAGCAGGTTGCGGACGGCGAGCAGGAACAGGAAGATCAGGATGGCGCTCATCAGCGTCTGCAGGGTCGAGGCCACGGCCACGCGGTAGGGCACGATCGGCGGCGCCTGCGCGCCGCTGTGCTCGAAGCCGTAGAGGCAGCCGTAGGTGCGGCGCGAGGTGTCGCCGCGGCTGAGGCTGAACACGACGAGGGCGTTGCTGGCGGAGAGGAAGAGCGCCTCGCGCACAGCGTCGGTCTTCGCAACCAGCGGGCCGTTCGGCGCAACGCACTTGGGCGGATCGGCCCAGGCGGCGCGGGCCGTCGTCACGTAGGCGCCGATGCGGGCGGACGTGCTGTCGGGCTTGTTGCGGGCCTGGTGCTGGCCCTCGTGCTGGCCGAGATAGAAGACGGCGAAGCCGGCGACGAGCGCGAGCCACACAATGATCGGACGCAGGAAGCTGCGGCCGAAGTTGGAGAACGCGCCATACGCCAGGCCGAACCAGAAGCGCCAGCTCCAGAAACGCGGCACCCAGCTCGGCAAACGCATCCAAGCGAATTGCCGCTGCCACCGCCTGTTATTATAGGTCTTTTCCCACGCAGGAAGGATCGGCAGGTTCGAGTGGAAGCGCGCGGTGCGGATCTCCTGGGCGAAGAACTCGAGCTCGCGGTCACGGTCCTGCGCCTCGACCGCCTGGCGCTTCAACTCGCGGAAATGCGCGGACGCGTTCTTGTCCGGGGTCCATCCGAACGTGAGCCGGTAGCGGGGCGTTGCGACGTTATCGAGCCGCAGCGTGCCCTTGAAGGTCGCGCCGATGAAGTTGGGCACCTGGTGAAAGGTGGCGTCCGCCAGCGAAAAGGCAGCCGCGCTGTCGATTGCCTCGAAACTCGCACTCCTCCTGAATACGCTGCGGTCAAGCGTGGCTGCGCCGAGAAACTTCGCCTGCATCAGATTGACCGGTCCATCGAACCGGACATTGTTCAAATACGTACCGCCCTTGAAGGTCGCGCCCTCGAACCAGGCGCCGGCGGAGAAGGTCGCGCCCTGGAACCAGGCGCCGGCGGAGAAGGTCGCGCGTTCGAACCAGGCGCCGGCGGAGAAGGTCGCGCGCTGGAACCAGGCGCCGGCGGAGAAGGTCGCGTCCTGGAACCGGGCGTCGGCGGCGAAGCTCGCGCGCTGGAACCAGGCGCCGGCGGAGAAGGTCGCGCGCTCGAACCCGGCGTCGGCGGAGAAGGTCGCGCTCTCGAACCAGGCGACGGCGGAGAAGGTCGCGCCCTCGAACCCGGCGACGGCGGAGAAGGTCGCGCCCTCGAACCGGGCGACGGCGGAGAAGGTCACGCGCTCGAACCCGGCGTTGGACGGAAAGACAAAATCGGCGAACTGTGCCTCGCCTTC
>Ga0209726_10008743_pt1 | contig 10785 bp, 7 predicted proteins | sample Subgrocontami54m_FD_187453 | JGI IMG/M metagenome (GOLD analysis project Ga0209726, IMG submission 187453) | Subsurface groundwater microbial communities from S. Glens Falls, New York, USA - GMW46 contaminated, 5.4 m (SPAdes) (version 3) | ecosystem: Environmental > Aquatic > Deep subsurface >... | reverse complement strand
CCACTCGGCGGGCGTCTCCGCGCTGGCGATCGCGGTCGGGCAGCAGGTCGGCTACCACACGCCCGGTTTCGCCGTGGCGCTGATCTTCGCGCTGGTGACGATGTTCGACGCGCAGGGGGTCCGGCGCGCGGTCGGCCGGCAGGCGATCGCGATGAACCGCCTGGTGGATGAGCTGTACGTCAAGGGGCAGGTCAATCAGGAACGGCTGATGGAGCTGCTGGGCCACACGCCGGTCGAGGTCTTTGTGGGGGCGGCGCTGGGGACCGGGGTTGCCCTCCTTTGCTACCGATGATGAAAAAACTTTCTTTCTGCCTTCTGCTTTCTGCTTTCTGCCTTCTGCCCTCCGCGCGGGCGGAGGAGACGAACGCCCGCGTCCTGATGGCCCAGGGGGAGACCGCGATGGCGCAGGGCCTCTACCTGGACGCCAAGCGGTTTTACCAGCAGGCGCTGCAGATGAGCCCCGACGCGCAGACCGCCGCCGCCGCGCAGGAGCGGCTCGGCCAAGCCAATGTCCGGCTGATCCTCTCGCCGATCCTGACCGCCGACGCGGTTTACTACACGGTGCAGCCGGGCGACACGCTGGCCCGGATCGCCAAGAAGAACGGCACCACCGTGGAGCTGCTGCGGGCCGCCAACCCGGTCCGGGGCGACTTCATCCGGGTCGGGCAGAAGCTGAAGATCACGCAGGCCCATTTCAACGTGCTGGTGGACAAGTCGCAGAACCTGCTCACGCTCAAGAACGGCGAAGAGGTGGTCAAGCTCTACCGCTGCTCGACCGGCGTCCGCGGCATCACGCCGACGGGAACCTTCAAGGTCGTCAACCGGATGGTGGACCCGGTCTGGAAGGGGATCGTGGCCCCCGGCGACCCGGAGAACCCGCTGGGCACCCGCTGGCTGGGCTTCGACCTGCCGCAGTACGGCATCCACGGCACCAATGAGCCGGAGACCATCGGCCAGCCGGTCACCAAGGGCTGCGTGCGGCTGGTCAACTCCGAGGTTGAGGAACTCTACACGCTGCTGCCGGAAGGAACGGCGGTCACCATCGTCGAATAGAAAGGACCCATGGCCTTCATTCTGGATTTTGAACGACCGATCGTTGAGCTGGAGCAGAAAATCCAGGAGCTCAGGAGCATCGGCACCCACAAGTCCAAAGGGGTGCACCTGGACCTGAACGACGAGATCGGCCAATTGGAAGAGAAGCTGCAGGGCCTGCGCCAGCAGGTCTACAAGGGACTCAGCGCCTGGCAGCGGGTGCAGATGGCCCGCCACCCGAAGCGCCCCTACACGCTCGACTACGTGGCCAAGCTCATGACGGATTTCATTGAGCTTCACGGCGACCGGTTGTTCGCGGACGACCACGCGCTGATCGGCGGGTTCGCCACGTTCGAAGGCGTCCGCGTGATGGTCATCGGGCACCAGAAAGGGCGCGACACCAAGGAAAACCTCTACCGCAACTTCGGCTCAGCCCACCCGGAGGGCTACCGCAAGGCGATCCGGCTGATGCAGATGGCCGGGAAGTTCCACCTGCCGGTCTTCTGCTTCATCGACACGCCGGGCGCCTATCCCGGCATCGGCGCCGAGGAGCGGGGCCAGGCGCAGGCGATCGCCTACAACCTGCGGGAGATGTCGAAGGTGCCGGTCCCGATTGTCGCGGCGGTGATCGGCGAGGGGGGATCGGGCGGCGCGCTGGGGATCGGCATCGCCGACCGGATCCTGGTGATGGAAAACGCCTACTACTCGGTGATCTCCCCCGAGGGGTGCGCCGCGATCCTCTGGAAGGACCGGGCCAAGGCCCCCGAAGCCGCCGCCGCCTTGAAGCTCACCGCGCCGGACCTCAAAACGCTGAATCTGATTGATGACGTGGTGCCCGAGCCGCTTGGCGGCGCCCACCGGGACCACGACACGGCGGCCCAAAACCTCAAGCAAGTCCTGAAGAAGCACCTCGATGAACTCCTCAAACTTGACACCCAGCAGATCCTGTCCGGCCGCCGGGAAAAATACCGCCGGATAGGGCTCTTCACCGAGAGCTGATGGCCTCCCGCAAAGGGTTGACCATCGTCTACACCGGCAACGGCAAGGGCAAAACCTCCGCCGCTCTCGGGGCCGCGATGCGAGCACTCGGCCACGGCTGGCGCGTGCTGATCATCCAGTTCTTCAAGGGGGACTGGCCGGTCGTTTACGGTGAGCTGGAGCTTGCCAAGAAACTGTACCCGCAGTTTGAGGTCCTTCAGCTCGGCCGCGGCTTCGTTAAGATCATGGGGGACAAGAAGCCGTTTGAGGAACACGTCGAGGCCGCCCAGCAGGCCCTGAACCTCACCCGGGAGCGGATGCTCTCCGGCCAGTACGACCTCATTATTCTGGACGAAGTGATTTACGCCCTCGGCTACCTGGACTTCAAGCTGATCGATCTGAGCGACGTGCTCCAGCTCATTCGCGAGAAACCTCCCCAGATGCACCTCATCCTCACCGGCCGCAACGCCCCGCCGGAGATCATCGAAGCAGCCGACCTGGTGACCGAGATGATGGAGATCAAGCACCCGATGAAGAAGGGAATCCCCGCCCAGCAGGGCATTGATTACTGAAAAACGCGGAGGTGAGTAATGATCTCTCGCAGTGTTCTTTTTGCTTTGTTGGTTCTGCTCCCGGTTTCGGCGTCTGCTGAAACGGTCGAGCTGGTGACGTACTACCCGAGTTCAGCGGCGACCGGGCAAGTGGAAACGGACCGCCTGCACGCGGGCCGCGGGACGGTCGGCGCCCCTTACTCGATGGCGAACCCGGCGGACGCGGTTCTGACGGACGGGACGCTGCTGGTCGCGGACCGGCTGGGGATTGGTCCCATGTTTGGGACAACGCCTCCGGCGGGGTCGCTGCACGTGGTGGGGCCGGATAACCGGACGGATATGGTGCTGTTCCTACCGGGGACCGGCGCCGGAGCGGACCTCCGGGTGGGGATCGGGACGCCGAATCCACAGCAGACCCTATCCATCGTGGGGAACACGGCGGGTGCTCTCCTGGCGGGTCTTCAGAACACCAACCCGAATACGGGCACAAACACCTCTGAGGAATGGAGGATTGGGGAGGGGTTAGGAGGTAACGACCGGTACCTCGCGGTAGGCTATACGAACAGCGGTTTTACCCCTGCCGACTATCGGCTGCCGAACGCGGGTCAGCTGATCACGACGTCGGGGGCGACAAACGGGTTGCTGATCGGGACGAACGCGAACGCCCCAGTGAGGTTTGTGACGAACGGCGTCGGGGTGGCGAACAGCGAGCGGATGCGGATCACTGGGGATGGCAACATCGGGATCGGAGTCCCGGCGCCTACTCAAAGGCTGGACGTGGCCGGCACCATCCAAGCGCTTGGGCTGATCGCTCCGGGCGTGATCCGGCAGGCGCAGCAGGCCTTCAATTCAACCCGGCAATTCACGACTTCCCAAGGGTGGGTGCTCGTCGCGAACACGGCGGTGACGATCACCGTGGCCGCCAACTCCAGGGTTTTGCTGCTTGCGAACGGGGATCCTCAAGTGTCGACAGGGTCCGCAAGCTGGGGCCATGTCACCATTTTTAGGGACGGCGCCAACCTTTCTCCGATGTCGTCCGGATTTGCCGTCTTTGTGAATGGTGGGGAATGGAACGAAATGACGCCCATCATGTGGGTGGACAGCCCCCCAGCGGGGACCCATACCTATCAGCTGGCTTTTCTGAGCGCGCAGGGCCACCAGATTGACATCGGCCAATCGAACCCGACGGTCTTAATCGCTCTGGAGATCCGCCAGTAGTTATTTCTTGCCGGTGAGCATCTCGTGGATGAGGGCGAGCAGCTCTTCCACGCGGCCCGGCTTCTCGAAGTAGCGGTCGCGGGTTCCTTCAAAGGAAGGCAGTTCGGTGCCGGCCTGCTCCAGAACGTCCGGCTTGGCGGTGAGCAGCAGGATCGGGATCGCCTTCGTGATCGGGTCGGCCCGCAGCTTCTTGAAGACCTCGGTGCCGGGCAGGTCCGGCAGCACCACATCCAGGATGATCAGCCCCGGCCATTCCCCCTTCGCGCGGGAGAGGGCCTCCATGCCGGTGCCTACCTCGACCACCTCGCAGCCCCGCATCTTCAGCGCGTGGGCCAACCCCGCCCGCGCCTCCACCTCGTCATCCACCAGTAAGATTTTCTGTTTGAATCCAGCCATTCATTATTCCAATCCAGGTTATGCCGAGGGCGGGGGTCGAACCCGCATGAGGTTGCCCTCACAGGTTTTTGAGACCTGCGTGTATTCCGGTTCCACCACCTCGGCGATGCCGCCATTGTACTGCAGACGGAGGGAAGAATAGGGGAGAGAAAGTGGTGGAGCTGGAGAGAATCGAACTCTCATCCCAACCATGCCATGGTTGTGCGATTCCATTACGCCACAGCCCCAAGGAGGCGTTTAGTCTATCCATTCGTCCCTCGCGTTGTCAATCATTGCGGCGCCTGTTAGACTAATCTTTCCGACGATGAATTATCCCTTCACCGAGATCGAATCCAAGTGGCAGAAGCGCTGGGCGGAGGCCGACGTCTTCAAGGCCGCTTTCGAATCGGTACCTGGTACCAAAACGGAAATCGGTACCAGGTACCCAAGAGGAAAGCTGTACCTGCTCGAGATGTTTCCGTACCCCTCCGGCCGGATCCACATGGGCCATGTCCGCAACTACACGATCGGCGATGTGATGGCCCGCTTCCGGGCGGCGCAAGGGTTTCAGGTGCTGCACCCGATGGGGTTCGATGCCTTCGGCCAGCCGGCGGAGAACGCCGCGATCAAGCGGGGCACCGACCCGGCCGCTTGGACTCTGGACTGCGTGGAGCAGATGCGCGCGGGCCTGCGGCGCCTCGGGTTCTCCTACGATTGGGACCGGGAGGTGGTCACCTGCCGGCCGGAGTATTACCGGTGGAACCAGTGGATCTTCCTCAAGATGCTGGAGAAGGGGCTGGCCACCCGGGCCCAATCGCCGGTCAACTGGTGCCCCAGCTGCCAGACCACGCTGGCAAACGAGGAAGTCCTCCAGGGAGCTTGCTGGCGGTGTTCCACCCAGGTCCAGCCGAAACAGCTGGAGCAATGGTTCCTCAAGATCACCGCTTACACCGAAGAGCTTCTGAAAGACCTGGAGCAGCTCAACCACTGGCCCGAGCGGGTGATCGCCATGCAGAGGAACTGGATCGGCCGCAGCGAGGGGACGGAGATTTGGTTCACGGTCAAGGAGACAGGCGACCGGCTGCCGGTTTTCACCACCCGGCCCGACACGATTTTCGGCGCGACCTACGTCGTCGTGGCGCCGGAGCACCCGCTGGTCGAGAAGCTGATCAAAGGAAAACCGCAGGAGCCCCAAGTCCGAGCTTTCATCGAGAAGGTGGCGCGGGAATCGAAGCAGGACCGGACCGCGGAAGGGGTGAAAAAGGAAGGGATCTTCACCGGTGCCCACGCGGTCAACCCGGTCAACGGGGAAGAGGTGCCGATCTGGGCGGCCGACTACGTGCTGACGGAGTACGGCACCGGCGCGATCATGGCGGTGCCGGCGCACGACCAGCGGGATTTCCTGTTCGCGAAGGAGCATGAGCTGCCCATCCGCGTCGTGATTCAGCCGCCCGCCTCCCCTCACTCTTCACCCTCTCTCCCCTCACCTTTGTCCTCTCCCCCTGAAGGGGGAGAGGGTAGGGTGAGGGGGCGGGGTGAGGGCTGGACCGAGGCCTACGAAGGCGACGGCATTCAGGTCAACTCCGCTCAGTTCGACGGCCTGCCGAACAGCGAGAGCAAGAAGAGGATCACCGCCTGGATGGAAGAGAAGGGGATGGCCAAGCGGACCGTCCAGTGGCGGCTGCGGGACTGGCTGATCTCCCGGCAGCGGTACTGGGGTACGCCGATCCCGGTGATTTACTGCGCCGGCTGCGGCGTGGTCCCGGTGCCGGAGAAGGATCTGCCGGTCCTCTTGCCCGAGAAGGTTTCCATCACCGGGGAAGGGGGCTCGCCGCTGGCAAAGGTGAAAGAGTTCGTGGAGGTATCCTGTCCCCGCTGCAAAAAGCCGGCCCGGCGGGAGACCGACACGATGGCCACCTTCTTCGATTCGTCGTGGTATTTCCTGCGGTTCTGCTCGCCCGGCGAGAAAACGCTGCCGTTCGACTCGAAAGAGGCCGCCTACTGGATGCCGGTGGACCAGTACATCGGCGGCATCGAGCACGCGATCCTGCATCTGCTTTACTCCCGCTTCTTCACCAAGTTCCTGCGGGATGCCGGGCTCCTGAGCATGGACGAGCCCTTCTCCCGCCTGCTCACGCAGGGGATGGTCTTAAAGGACGGCGAGGTGATGTCCAAGTCCCGCGGCAACGTGGTGGACCCGGATGAGGTGATCGCCAAGCACGGCGCCGACGCGCTGCGGCTCTTCATCCTGTTTGCCGCGCCGCCCGAGGACCAGCTGGAATGGAACGCCGGCGGCATCGAGGGGATTGACCGCTTCCTCAAAAAGATCTGGGACCTGGTGGAAACCATGGCGGCGACCCCTCACCCTTCCCCCTCACCCTACCCTCTCCCCCTTCAGGGGGAGAGGACAAAGGTGAGGGGGCGGAGTGAGGAAGATCTCCGCCGTTTCACCCACGCCACGATCAAGCGGGTCACCGAGTGCATGGAGTCCTTCAAATTCAACACCGCGATCAGCGCCCTGATGGAGCTGCGCAACGCCATCGAAGGGCTCAAGGGAGACTCCGGGGCGAAGCAATCTCCCGAGGTTCGGGAAGCGCTCGAAGCGCTGGTCCAACTGCTCAACCCGTTCGCGCCCCATTTCGCCGAGGAACTTTGGGAAAAACTCGGCCGCAAAGAGTGGCTGGCCAAGAGCCGCTGGCCCGCCTACGACCCCGCCCTGTTGGTGCGGACAGAAGTCACGCTGGTGGTCCAGGTCAACGGCAAGGTCCGTTCCCGGCTCACGGTTCCGGCGGAGATCGGCGCCGAGGATTTGAAGGCCCGCGCGCTGGCCGACCCGGCCGTGCAGAAATGGCTGGACGGCAAAGCCCCCAAGGATCTCATCATCGTTCCCAACCGCCTGGTCAATGTGGTCGTGTAAGTAGTAATAATATTTATATTATTATTTGATTTTTACCCCCCGGTCAGGTACACTCAGTAAGAACAGTCGCTCTTCCCCTATGAAAAGAAAACAACCGCGCCACTTTACCCGCTTTTTGAGCGCTTTTTTGATCGGGGCACTCTGCCTGCCGGGCCCTGCCTACGCCCTGCGGCCTCGGGCTGCCGGGATGGAAGAAAAAACTTCAGTTACCGATCAGCTCGCCGGGGCGCTCCAAGGAACCGCCACATCCGTGCCGGCCGCCGCGAAACAGAACGCCGCCGAGGCTGCCCTTCAAATATTCGCGGATGCCATGAAGGCGCTGGTGAACGCGCGTTATGAGGAAGATGTCGGCGACGCGGTCGTCACAGCTATCGAACGGTTTATCGATCCGGACGGCATCGCGTTTTATGCGGTGGACCCGCTCCCCGAACAAGACGGCAATTATCAAATCCGGAACGAGATTCGCCACGGCGAATTCCGGCAAGACTCCAAGGCAACGAATCCGACGCAAGCCAAATACGAAAAAGCATGGGTCCTGCAGTCGCCCGGGCCGGAAGGGATCCGCCTCATCGATCGGCGGCTGGAATTAGGAGGGAAGAGCGCCCAGTGGATTGATCGGGCTGCGTTGCAGGAAGACGCGGCTTATTTTGGAGGGGATAAGGTCAATTTCGTTTATTACGTTGTGCTCAGAAAAGAAGGAAAACCCTGGGGGCTGGTCCTGTTTCATCGATGGCGTCGAGGCGGGGTTTTCTTCCAAGAAGACGCGAAAGAGACGGAGCCAAAAGAGAGGCACTATCAAGAAGTGAAACGGCTCACCGAAACCTTGGCCCAGGCAGCTTCTTTTGCCATGGAAAACGTCAAGCTTTATCAGGCGGCGCGGGACTATCAAGAGATTGCGGATGTGGCGGATCTGATCCTGCTTAAAGGACCGCTCCACGATTTGAAGAACTCGATCAAAGGGGTCGGCGAACAGGCCTATCTTTTAAAAGGAGATTTGCCCGACCAGTCCGAAGATTTGAAAGTCCTGGCGGAAGGGATTGAACAACTCAGCCGGGAATTAGTCTCCGTGTCCGTAAAAACCTTGCGAGGGGATTCCGAAGAGACGACCGAAAAGACAATTTTACCGGAGAGGCCGCGGCCCGCAGGCGAGCCCATGGCGGGGTTGGTCCGCCTGAATGATTGGTTCCATGCAATGGCGCTCCATCTATGGAAGCCGATCCTTTCCGGGAATACCGAGAGGATCCGGAAGATCCTCGGAAGATACGAACGAATTGTGGAAAAAGAGCGGATATCGGGCCGCCTGACTTTGGCGGAGTCCCAAAACCTTCTTTGGATGCTGCAGCAATGGGAAACGCTGGCAACAGGGGCCGTGGACGCCCGGGAAGAACTCAAGACCGACTGGAATAACCTAGTCGGCAAGCTCAAATGGATTTTGGAGCAGGTCCAGAAATTCGACGCTCTCCAGGAGGAATTGAATCAGACTGCAGATAAAGCCGTTCTCAAAGACCAACCCTGGTGGAATCGCCTGGAGAAGCTTCACAAGTCGATCGACGGCCTTCGCAAGGATGTCCCACATTTCATCGACGTTTCCGCGGAAAAAATCGGTCTTCAGCCCGGAGAGCTGAAAACCCAGGACTTACTCTCCGTGTTGAGAGAGGCCCTGGAATCCAGCAACGGGAGCATAGATCCGAAGGGGTTGCTGGAGCCGGAAGAAATTTCGCAGGAGCCTTTGAATGTCGAGAGCCGCGTGGCGTTCCTGGCCAAACATGCCCTGCTGGAGCTGGTAATCAACGCCCAAAAATACGGCGCTCAGCGGATTCAGGTATCCGCCGCCTATAACCCGGACGAGCGCCGCTTGACGGTGGAAGTCAAAGACGACGGTCCCGGTATTCGGAAAGCAATGAGAAATCAACTTTTTAGGAGACCGGCGAAGAAGACTCGAATAACAAGAGATGACAGCAGCCACAATGGTCTTTGGGTCTTACAGCAGCGTCTAAAAGCGATTGGCGGAGACCTGAAACTTGAGTGGAGCCGAATGGCCGACGAACCCGCCCGGCAAAGCAAAGAAACCGGCAGCCGGTTTCTTTTAGAGGTGCCGGTGATGCCGCTGCCGGCTATGCCGCAGGCCGCCGGCGCGGAGGAAATGGTTTTCCAGGAAACGCGGGGGCCGATGCCGCTTTCGGATCTGGCGGGGATGATGGCCCGAATGACGGCAGTGATGGCCCACAAGCACCGGGTCCAGCCGGCCACCTACCGGATCCGGCTGGAGGGAGGTGCGACGGCCGAGATGGCGCTGATCGTGCCGGAGACTCTGGTACAGTACGGGGCGGACATCGTCCAAAACCCTCTTGGGTTTTCCGGGATCCTTGCGGCGCCGGACGACGGCCGCCTTCCATGGCGCAACGCCTTCGTGGGGCTATACCGCCTCTTGGAGGCCGGGCTGAGGGAGGGATTCTCCCTTTCCGATGAGCGGCAGGTGTTCGTCAGCATCCGGGCTCCTGTCTCCCTTTATCCGGAGGCGTTCCCCTCCTCGGCTCCCCTTGAGAAGATCGAGATGCAGTTCATCCTCGACCCCGTTGATCCGAAAACGCTTCGGAGCGGGGTCCCGATGCCCTATGACGAGGAGCGGCTGACCGAGTACCTAAGCAGGCTGATCCACATGTATCAACGGTTGACTGCAATGGAAAAGGGGACAGCCTTCCATTTGAGTGTGGGCAGCCTCGTGATGTCGGTCCCATCTGGGGCTGACAAGCTCCAGGCATTGATGGCGCTGAGCGCGCTCGTGAAGGATCTGCTCACGCAGAAACCCGCTTTGCAGTCTGACCCGGCCGGCCGATGGGTTCAGAAGACGATACTGGTCAATGGCGAAGGGGGCCAGCAGGTGGTCCAAATCCTCTTGGCGGATAAGCCGCTTTCGAGCGCGCCCGCTGCCGGCGTGGAGGAGATCCGGTTTGAGGCAACCGAAGAGGTCCCGGTCGACATCGGGTTCCTGCTGGAGAAGCAGGGGGTCATATTCGCGAAGCTGTTTGTGCTCGCGGCTACCCAAGGATATCGGATCCGCTTCGCGGGAGCGGCCACGCGGTCGCAGGTGGATGCCCTGGCGGAAGATCTTCCGGCAGAGGCCGCTAAGCTGCTGCGGGAGCGGCTGGTGGTCAGTGATGAAATCGGGGAAACGGCAGCCCTTGCTCAGGCGAGGAGGATGCTTCAAAAGCAAACGCCAACGATTTTGCGGGTGAGCTACGTCGTGCAGGATCTGCTGCGCCAGATGCTCAGGTATCTCCACATGGCGGGTCTGCGCTTCGTGGAACCGATCCATCGGGATAGGGCCATGGCTCTGTTGGAGGCCGCGTGAATTTTTTGTTTGCCTAGTGTTGCGTAAATAACAAATAATATGCGTATGTGGATGGAAGGGCTCTTCACCAAGCAGGAGCGGCTGGCGCTGGGATTTTTGGTCGGTGCGGGGCTGCTCGGGATGGGGGTCCAGCTGTTGCGGTTGGAGCGGCCGGCACCTGCCCCTTATCTCCAGCGGCCGGCGGTGGCGGTCAACCGGGCCTCCGCTGAGGAGCTGGCGGCCCTGCCGGGCATCGGGCCGGTGCTGGCGAAGCGGATCCTGCGCGACCGGAAGCTGCACGGGCGTTACCTGACGCTCGGCGACCTCTCCCGCGTGAAGGGGGTGACGCCGAAGACGCTCGAAAAGGTTAAAGGTCTTGTCCG
>Ga0209726_10008740_pt1 | contig 10786 bp, 10 predicted proteins | sample Subgrocontami54m_FD_187453 | JGI IMG/M metagenome (GOLD analysis project Ga0209726, IMG submission 187453) | Subsurface groundwater microbial communities from S. Glens Falls, New York, USA - GMW46 contaminated, 5.4 m (SPAdes) (version 3) | ecosystem: Environmental > Aquatic > Deep subsurface >... | reverse complement strand
CGGCTCGCCCACGCCGGTGGAGGTGGCCGTCAGCGGGCCGGATTTTGCGGAAACCCGCCCCTACGCGGCCAAGCTGATGGAGGAGATGGGCAAGCTTTCCGGACTGCGGGACCTCCAAATCGTCCAGTCGCTCGATTACCCGACGATCCGCGTTGACGTAGACCGCAAGAAAGCGGGAACGGTGTACGTCTCGCCGGTCGATGTCTCCCGGTCCCTTGCGGAGGCCACCTCGTCGAGCCGCTTCACGGTCAGGCCACCGGGGAAATAAGCAAACCGTTCGGTGAACTTCGGCAGATCGTCCGTGGAGATCGAATCGCCGCGCCAGACATTGTCGGTGGCCAGTTGCCAGAAGCGAGTAATTTGCGGCGGGGCTTCAGACCAAGCTTGCTCGTCGGTCTCGGCGACATAGATGTCCCGCACCATGATCGCGTCGCCGCCGCCATCCGGATTGCCGACCTTGGCCAGTTCATCGCGATAGGATTGAATCGCTTGCGCGCAATTAGCGAGCGGCTGGCGCGACAGCGCCAGGTTCCAGCCGCGTCGGGCCACCATCGCGGGACTGTCGGGCGAAGTGGTGCCGTAGTAAATCGGCGGATGCGGGCGCTGGAGCGGTCGCGGGCGGCAAGTGATGCGACGTAGTTCTATGCCTTGCCGGTGTAATTGAAAGTGTCCCCGGTCCACGCGCGTAGAAGAATCTCGATGCCCTCTTCGAAACGAGCTTGCGCCGTATCGCGGTCGAGTCCATGCTTGAGATCGTCGCGCGGCACGCCGCGACCGAGCCCGACGTTGAGCCGTCCGCCGGTGAGGATGTCGAGCATGCCGCACTCCTCGGCCAGGCGCATCGGATCGTAGAGCGGCAGCACATTGACCAGGTTGCCCAGGCGCAGCCGCTTAGTGCGCGGCGCGAGATTGGCGATGATCAAGTTCGGCGACGCCAGCATGCCGTAATCGGAGTGGTGATGCTCGGCGAACCAGGCCTCGTCAAATCCCAGCTTCTCGGTAAGCTGGATTTGATCGAGCAATTCCTCGAACGCCTGGCGCTCCGGCACCCATGGCCTTGCCTGGTTGTAACTAAAAGTGCCGAATCGCATGCGCTACCGCTCCGCTACACTTTAGCCGTGATTCGTGGTCGCCGGAAAGTTGCACAGGCAAACCAGAGGTGCCGCAACGTTCATTTGGCTCTGCATCCTAATCGAGCACGAGCCACGATCACATCGCTCACAACCGCGGCGCCTTGACCACCACGGTGGCATCGATGCTGGCGATCGTCGGCCGGCCGCACTTGGCCATGGTAAGTTCGATCTCTTCCCGCAGGATATTGAGCACGCGAACGACGCCCTGCTCGCCGCCCACGGCGAGGCCCCAGAATAACGGACGGCCGATAAAAACAGCCTTCGCGCCTAATGCGATCGCTTTAACAACGTCCGCGCCGCGCCGGATGCCGCCATCGAGATAAATTTCCGTTTTTCCTTTCGCCGCGGCCACCGCTTCCGCAAGCACCTCGATGGTCGCCAGCGTATTGTCGAGATGGCGCCCACCGTGGTTGGAGACGATCACCGCATCGGCGCCCGCTTGCGCGCACAGCTCGGCATCCTCGCCGGTCATGATACCCTTTGCAACCACCGGTAGGGCGGTACTCGACTTGATCCACTCCAAGTCCTTCCAGGTGGCCGCCGGGTCTCCCCCGCCGGGGTGAGCGCCAGGTCGCCCGCGGGCGGCATCCCCGCCCGCCTTGGGAAAATTGACGCCGCGAAGATTGCGGTAGCCGTTGCGGATGTTGCGCTCGCGCTTGGACGGCCATTGGGAATCTAGAGTGAGGCAAACCGCCTCGTAGCCCGCATCCTTGGCGCGCCGGAGCCAGTCCTTGGTCATTTCTTTGTCACGGAACGGATATAGCTGGAGCCAACGACGGCCGCTCGCCGCTTTCGCCAGCTCTTCGAAATCGGCGCCCGCATTGGCGCTGACGGCGAAAACGGTCCCGCAAGTCGTCGCCGCGCGATAGGTGGCGAATTCTCCCTCTGGATGCGCTTTCTGATGCCCGCCGCAGGGCGCGATCAGAACCGGCAAGCTCACTTTGGTCCCCAGCACAGTGGTGGAAAGATCCAGCGCGCTTACATCGTGCAACACGCGCGGGCGCAACGCCCAGGATTCATAGGCGTGACGGTTCCGCTCCACGCTGATCTCGTCAGTGGCGCCGCCGGCGATATAATCATATTCCACTTTGGGCAGCCGCTCTCTGGCGGCGGCTTCAAAATCGAAAAGATTGATCGGTTCCGGGCCCATGCTCATAAAAACCTCCTCGCGTCATCGTTATCAGTGCTCAAATCCGCCGGCCATTTTTGTCGCTGCCGGTGAAACCGCGTTGTTTGTCAGGAATCACAAGCTCTCCCCAGCTTGTTCCCGCCTTTTTATCTTGCTCACGCAACATATCTTAACGCTCTATTTATTCCAATGACACGCGCGTCGGTTTTTGTCTTTCTTCATAGCCAAGTCCTAATTTCCCGGCGCCGACATCGCTGCCTGAGATTCCGGGTATGAACGAACTAAGAAGCCGGCCGGCGAAAAAGCAAGGGGTTTCCTCCGCCTTATATATTTGCTACAAATTGGTTTGACGATACCCCGACCGGCAAAAAAAGAGCTGTTCAACCCGGAGGCACGCTGACATGAATTTCAACGCTAAACACATTTGGCTTTACGGATGGTTGGGCTGTCTTCTTATAAGCACCAGCGCCTTCGGCCAGACGAAACTCTCGGTGGGTTACGGCGCCGTCAGCGCCGACCAGCTGGTCCTCTGGACTGCCAAAGACACCGGTATTTTCGCAAAAAACCAAATCGACGCGCAGCTCGTATTCTTTGTTGGTGGAGCGCTGTCGGTGACGGCCATGGTTTCCGGCGACACGCCGATGATTCAAGCTTCCGGGCCTGGGGTGGTAAGCGCCGGTTTGGCGGGGGCGGAGGCGGTCTATGTGGCGGGCGGTATCGTTAGTCTGGATTATCAGCTCATGAGCCAGCCGCAGATCAAGACCCCGGCCCAACTCAAAGGCGGGCAGGTCGCCATCGCCCGCTTCGGCGGCGCCGCCGATTTCGTCGTGCGCTTCATGCTGGCCAAGCTTGGGCTTGATCCTGTGAAGGACGTTACCATCGTGCAGGTCGGCACCACGCCGGACCGTCTCGTCGCCTTGGAGGCCAAAAGGGTTCAGGCCACGGTGCTGGTGCCGCCGGTGACCTATATGGCGCAGAAAAAAGGCTTTTATCTCATGGCGGACGCCGCCGCCCACGGTCTCGCCTACCAGCACCAGGGGGCGGTGACCACGCGCAAATACCTGCGCGAGCATCCCGACGTCGTGAGAAATTTCGTCAAGTCCTATATCGAAGCGGTGCACCGCATGAAAACCGACCGCGAAGGCGGAATAAAAATCCTGGCCAAGCACCTGCGCACCGACGACCGGGATATCCTGGAAAAAACCTTCGACAATTCGATCACGGAAAATAAATTGCCGCAGAAGCAGTACCCGACGCTGGAAGGACTGAAAACCATCTTGGATCAGCTCGCGCTCAAAGACCCCAAAGCGCGGGCGGCCAAGCCGCAGGATTTCGTGGACGCCCGCTTTGTCGAGGAGTTCGACAAGAGCGGTTATACCGATAGCCTCTACCGGAGCGCCAAACGATAGCAGCTGGGCCGAGGACTAAGTGCTAAGTGCTGAGTTCCGAGTTCTGAGTCCCCTCCCGACTTAGCACTCAGTACTCGTTACTCAGCACTGTCAACCCCGCCCGATAAACGGAATCGTTTTCCCTTCCGTGCGCTCGAGGTACCGCACAAAGCCGTACTTGTTTTCGGTGAGGTCGAGATCGGGACGGGGAATTTCCCGATGCAGAAGACTCTCTTCCACTTTGCAGACGAAAAAGCCTAGCTCGTTTCGAACCAGCGCCTGGAGACCTCGCGCTTTAAAATCATCGATGTCGCGAATCGTGTGCGCATTCTCGACTCCGGCGCCGCGCGCCATGGCTTCTAAATCGGTGTTGCCCGACGTCGCGGTGGGATAACTGATCCGGCTGCCGCTGTAGACCCCGTTGTCGAAGACATAGACGACCAGATTTTTGGGACGCAGGTTGCCAAGGGTCGCGAGATTGAATAGTGAGAGCAGCACGCTGCCGTCCGAATCGAGGGCGATGACCTTCCTGTGCGGCAATGCCAGAGCCAGGCCGGTTGCGACGCCGATGGCGCAGCCCATCATGCCGACGAGCAGGTTGCCTTCATGCTTCGACAGATTCGCCCACTCGATGCGTTGGCCACTCTGGGAAGTCACGACCAATTGGTCGGTCATCCGAGCAGCAAGGAGTTTTAAGCATTCGTAACGGATCATACGGAAAACTCCCCGGCAAAGAGCAGCGCGAAGGGACCGCGCAGCGCGTTCGCCGCACGCACCGCGTCTTGGATCTTGCCTTCGAGCCGCTCGCCGTCTTCCAGAAGCATGAACTCGATTGCCAAGCCTTGAAGCAGCGGGATCGTGTGGGCACCGATGGTCGCATAGAGAAAACTGTTGCGCCGGTCGGGCACGCCGCCGAGATAGCCGACGATAAGCAGCAGCGGCACACCGAGCTGTTTACCGACGGCGAGTAGGCTGTAACTCGAAACGTAGATACCGCTGTTTTCCATGTACACGGCGGCTTGCTTGCCGCCCAACGTCGCGCCGGCGGCGATGGTCACCGCTTCCTGCTCACTCGACACCGCAATGAGTTCCATCTCGGCATCGTCGCGAATCAACGGCACGATCTGGCTCAAGCGCGTCTCCGGCAAGTAAGTGACGAAATTGATGCCCGCGCTCTTCAGGCCGCGAACTAAGCTCTTCGCGAGTTCGTCCTGCATGGATGGTAGAGTGAATTAGCAGGTAAAAGCGGTTGCCGCAACACGGCGGCATGCGACCGTGCATTGGAGTACAGGGACCGCAAGTTAGAACAGGTCAAGTCGTCCCGGATTCCGCAGTTGAAGTTACAATCTCTACTGAGCGAGGTGTGAGACTGGAGTGGCGAAGGCACCCAGATCCGCAGTATCAAAGTCGTTTTACGTGCTTGGCAATCTGTTGCCAGCGGGGTACGGACGCCACTTAGGGCACCGCTGATCTCAAAACTCTTAGAGGCAAAGGCCCATTGCCTTCGCTACGGAAGGCTCGCACCTCGCTCAGTGCCTTAACTTTCAAAGGCGGAATCCAGGGTCATTTCAGCCGTTCAAAAGTTCAATGTCCACGGGCTCCGGCGACGTGTAACGGGCTCATAGGCATAGGCGGGAATCTCGCGATCGTTGGTTCCGGAATCCTCGGCCACTCGCGTTAGAACGAGAGCTGGTTCACCCGCTCCATCAGATCGCGGTTGGCGATTTTCGCATCGGCGAGTATCCGCTTGTCATCGAGTCGCGTGAGCACGCGGTCCTTCATCAACACTTCGCCGTTGACGATCACCGTTTGGACGTCGCTCGCCTTGGCACAGTGGACGATCTGGCTGAAGATATCGTTAATCGGCTGATTGTGAATCGTTTCAAAATTCACAAGAACGAGATCGGCTCTCTTTCCTACTTCGATCGTGCCACAGACCGATGACAGCCCCAGCGCCTTCGCGCCACCCGCCGTCGCCATCCGTAGAACCGCGTAGGGCTCGATGACGCCGGCGTCTTGGTGATGAACTTTTTGCAGCAGCGACGCGGCTTTCATCGTGTCGAAAAGATCCTGTGAGTGATTACTCGCCGCGCCGTCGGTGCCGAGCGCGACGTTGACGCCCTGGCGCAGCATCTCGACCACCGGCGCCACGCCGTCGCCGAGCATCATGTTGCTTACCGGGTTGTGCGACACCGACGTGCCGGTTTGTTCTAGCAGAGCGATTTCATCCTGCGAGATGTGAACCGAATGGGCGAAGATCGAATTCGGCGCGGCGAGGCCGAACTGATGCAGAAACTCCACAACGCCGCCCTTGCCGTGTTGTTGGCGGACGCATTCAATCACGGACTTCGACTCCGCCACATGGGCGCTGATGCCGATCGACTTGTCGTCGGCGAAACGGCGGATCTCCCTTAGCAACTCGGGCGTAGTATTGATCGGCGGGGTGTTGGGTCCGGTCATGAACGTAAGACCGCTGCCACCCTTGTGCTTCGCCAGGAGGCTTTCAATGTGGCGAAAGGCCCCGTCGGGTTTTTCTTTGACGCAGTCGGGCACGATCTCGCCAGTGTCCATGATTGTGCGCGCGAACACGGCGCGCAGTCCGGAGTCTTGAATGGCACGGATCGTCTCGAAAGCGCAGTCCGGATTCGGATTGAGAAAATTATGCTCGCACAGTGTAGTCACGCCGCTCCGAATCGCTTCGACACAGCCGAGCAAACTGCCCGCATAGAAATGCTCCGGGCGCAGCACGCGGGCGCAACCATAGATGCGCCGCAGCCAGGGCATCAACTCGAGATCCTCCCAAACCGCGCGCAGCAAGACTTGATATAGATGGGTATGCGCGTTGACCAAACCGGGTAGCAGTGCGCAACCCGCGCCATCGATCAGGTGCTCGCCACTCGTCGAATTGCGCAGCGGCCCGTCTCCGACCTCCGTGATCACGCCGTCTCGAACACGTACATAGCCGTCGAAACTCCGCCGCTCCTCCGTCATCGGCAGAATCGTCGCATTCTTGATCGTCAGGTTGCCCATCGCCGTTTTTCTATCCTCTATCCTCGATTCTCCATCCTCGACCCGCGCCTACCTGCCATACAGCCGGTCGATGATACCGCTACGGCTCACTTCCGAATCGTACTTGCACAATGGCCACGCGGCTTTTAAAACAAGTCATGCTCGATGGAAAGATATAAAAACGCGCCGTGATTATCGGCTTTTCGGTTTAGGCCGATGGGGGCCGCGGCGCCGACGACGACCTGCAGTTTTTCCTCGTTGACCATGGCGGCGCGCAATCCCGGCGAGATCGTCGGCTTGAAGGCTCGCTCAGTCCTGCCGGCATCGTTGATGCTCTCGTCAAAGATGCCCACCCACTCCAACATCAAATGAAGCCGCGGCAAAAGCGCAAAGATGCCGCTCGCGCCGACATTATAGGAGACCAGCGACCGCCTTGGCGAAGGCTGGGTGGCCGCCATCGGCGCTCTAACGTGCGGCAAATAGGTCAAGCCGAAGTTGGCGTGCATAGCGAAACGCGATGCGACTTTCTTGCTGAAGGGCAGGTTCCACTGGTAACCGACGACGTTGTTGCCGGTGCCGCGGTCGCGGCTGCCGGTGGGAAGTATGAGACTGAACCGGGGCGAGAATGCCGGCAGGGCCTCGCCCTCTTCCAACGCTTGGTAGCGGTAGTTGAGCAAGATGTCGCCGACGCCATAAACGCGGTCGGACCCTTCCACGATGCGATATGAAGGTATCGTGAAAGAGAACTGGTGCTCTTGGGAAAAGACCGGCCACTCTTGAGTGAAGCTAAACGCCCAACCGCGCCGCCGTGAGTCATTATTGTAGACGGTGTTGAAAATATGCTGGATCACGCCGGGCTCTTGGTTATAAGCCTCTTCGATCAGGAAACTATTGTCCGAAATCACGTCGATGGGTCGATCTTCCGCGGCCCATGCCACCGAGAAACCCAGCGCCATCACAACTCCAGCTACCAACGCTCTCGTCGCTCGCGACATGCGTTCGAGTTCAATTCGCTTTTCCGTCAATTCCATAATGAAACTCCCATTCGCAGTTTTCCGTTCTCCAGATCCGCCAGCGCCTCGTTGATCTGATCGTAGCGATAGCTTTTGGTAATCAAGCTTTTTAACTCGATCCGGCCAAGTTTTGCCATGTGAAACACTTCCTCGACGTCGTTCGCCTGGCGGCTCGACACGCCGGTGATGGTAAGGCGAGAAGTGAAGGAGTGAAGAGTGAAGGGGTCAAATCTTTTGTTGACAAAGTCCCAGGCGATGAAAGTAGAACAACAAATAACAAAAGACTTGACCCCTTTGCCTTCCTGACCCCTTTGCCTTCTCTTTGCCTTCTTTGCCCTTTGCCTTCGACTCGGTATAGCCGCGGTGGCGCTGCTTGATTCGAACATGCTGCTTGACCAAACGCCCCAGTCCCAACGCCTCACAGGTCTCCACCACGAACGGCAGCCCGCCATACGATGTCAGCGCCTCCCCAAATTCTTCCTCGATCAGCTTAAACGGCAATAACCCTTCTTTGTCCGCCATCCCTTCACCTCCTCGGTGAAACACGATGGCTCACTTTACCATGAAAAGACTGTGCCGTGGCTGACAAAATACGCGGAGAAAAAATTTACCTACGGATCAAGGACCGGAGCCGCGCCTTGATCTTGTGGCAGGCGCAGTAGAGGGAAAACAGTCCGGGAGTCCTGTGGATGAACATCAACGCGCGGCCCCGGGCGGAGTCCAGCGTGTCCTGCCGTGCCGGCCTGCCGTCCAAGAACTTGAGAAGCACGTCGGTCAGGCCGGGTATCGTTTCGACGCGCCAAAAGCCGCCATGCACGCCGTCGATCCAGGATACCACCGGGCGCCGTCGGAAGGGTGTATCCCAACCCCGCCGGCCCCAGCGGATGGGGAGGTAATGGCGATGTGCGCTCTGCTTGCCGAACATCATCAAGAGGCGACCGTCGAATTGAGTGATCTCGGGATCCGAGAATTCGAGGCAGCAGAGCGTATCCACCTCGCGGCCCGCCTGTTGGAGGAGCTTGGCCACCATCCAGCCGACCCGGCCCCCTTGGCAGTTACCGCCGATTGCGAAGCTGCCGTCTCGGAACCTGCCGAGGAGTTCTGCGGCGTAGATCTCTGCGATGCCAGACATCGCCCGGTTGTCGTCCCAGTCGAAAATCCCGGCTCCGGAGAAGCCGCCGTAGAGCGGTTGGTCCGGCGGCAGGCGCTGCGCCATCGCCGTCATCTGGCCGCCTGGAGAATTGAAAAACCAGATCAGTGGCCGGCGGGTTCCGCTGCGATTGAAAACCTTCAAGGCGGAGCCTGGCGCCAGTGCAGGAATGGCGCCGGTCCCGGCGATGGCGAGAATTTGCTGCCGCTCGGACCGGGACAAGATTCTGGCCACGGCCACGGACTTCGTGGCGTCGCACGCATCTTCATTGGCGAGTGCGCGGGCAAGCGAGCGCACTGTCGTGTCGTTTGCCATGGCATCGTCAGGCAGAACCTTGCCAAGCTCTTTCTCTATGGCGAGCAGCACGCGAAGCGCGGAGAGGGAATCCCCGCCGAGGCTGGCGAAATCATCGTCCAGTCCGATCGCGGGCAGTTCGAGCTCGCGCGCCCAGATTGCAGCGATCTGGGCCTCGGATCCGGAAGGCCGGTCAAAGTCCGCCGCTTGCGTTGCCGGCAGAGCGCCCGCCTCTTGCGCGATGGCGCGGCGGTCGATCTTGCCGACGGCATTGCGGGGCAGGGCGTCCAGAAAGATGATGGTGCGCGGCACCTTGAACGCCGCAAGCCGGCTGGAGACAAATGCCCGCAATTCAGTCGGCGTCGCGGCGGCTCCGGGCCGCAATACGACGGCTGCGGCAACATCCTCGCCCAGCGTCTTGTGGGCTATGGGAAAAGCGGCCGCGTCGCGGATCGCTGCATGGCAGAGGAGGGCATCATCGACTTCACGCACGTTCACCTTCTCGCCGCCGCGGTTGATCAGCTCCTTGATCCGGCCTGTCAGGTAGAAGTTTCCGCCCGCATCGAAGCGTCCGAGGTCCCCGGTGCGGAACCAGCCCTCGCGAAAGGCCTCGGCGTTCGCGGCCGGATCGTCTCCATATCCGGCAAAGACGTTCGCGCCCCGGATTGCAACCTCGCCTTCCGCCCCGTCTGCAACCGGCGTCCAATCCGGCGCGAAGATTTTCAGTTCCGTGCCGCACGAGCGACCGACCGACCCCGCCGCACGTTCGGCTGGAGGAAGCGCCGTGGAGGCGATCAGCGGGCCGGCCTCCGTCATTCCGAAGGTCTGCAGGACCGGCACGCCGAATAGTGTTTCGATCTCCGACATCAACGCCGGTGACAATGCAGCGGCGACCGAGCGGAGCAGCCGCAGGCTCGATCGGCGCGGGTCGATGCCGCGGCGACGCGCCTGGAGCACGAGTTCGCCCAGCGTCGTCGGCACCCCCTGGAACCAGGTCGGCTGGACGCGTTCGAGAAGATCAAAGAACCGGGGTCCGTCGAACCCGGCGGTCGTGATGACAGTGCCGCCGGCATCGAGCGGTGCGAGCAGCAGATCGACCAGTCCGCCTATGTGGTAGAGTTCCCACATGCTGAGGCAGCGGTCGCCGGGGCCGAGGTCCATCGACCGGCTGACATGCCGCGCCGAAGTGCAGACGTTGCGGTGGCTCAGCGGCACCCGCTTCGGCTTTCCGGTCGATCCGGAGGTCAACAACACCACTGCGATCGCATCGGGCGAAGGGGGCGAGTGGTCGCTCGCGCCCTGCATCTCCTGTCCCAGCGCATCCAGATCGAGCACCGGTATGCCGAGTCGCGCCGCCACCCGCTCGGCCGCCGGCGCGAAGGCTGGACGGGTGAGCAGGGCGGAGAGGTGCATGTCTCGAAAGTAAGCCTCGAACTCTGGCTCCGTATAGGCTGGGTTGTAGGGCAGCGCCGCCCCAACACAGGTGACCGCCAGCAGAGCCTGCGACATCGCTAGGCCGTTCGGCAGGACGATCCCGACCCGACTGCCGTGCGCGCGCAGAGCGGCGGCAAGTCCCTCGATCCGCGCCAGGAGTGCGGCATAGGTCAAGACCTCGCCATCCGCCTCTCCGAGCGCTGAATGCTCCGGTTGAGCGGCTGCCATTTCAGATC
>Ga0209726_10008738_pt1 | contig 10787 bp, 10 predicted proteins | sample Subgrocontami54m_FD_187453 | JGI IMG/M metagenome (GOLD analysis project Ga0209726, IMG submission 187453) | Subsurface groundwater microbial communities from S. Glens Falls, New York, USA - GMW46 contaminated, 5.4 m (SPAdes) (version 3) | ecosystem: Environmental > Aquatic > Deep subsurface >... | reverse complement strand
TTCAGTGGGCGCCGACACGCCGCTGTCGCAGGCGGCGAGCAGGAACGGAAGAACCAGCAGAAGACGCTTCATGACAGTTGCTCCCAAGCGAATGGTGGAGCCGGCCGACACCTTGAGGGCCGAGCTTACCGCTGGGGGGCAGGATCAGTCGTGCTGATCTCCTGAAGCCTGTGAGTGGGCTGTCAAACGAGCGTCAGACGCGCCAGTTGGCGCGCCGAGCCATGGCCTGACGGGGGCGTCAAAAGCCCGTCAATGCCTCCTACCCCACCATCCCCACAATCTCCGCCCCGTACGCCTCGAGCTTCTTGGCCCCCACGCCGCTGATGCGCCCGAGTTCGCCGAGCGTGCCGGGACGAATCCGCGCGATCTCATGCAGCGTCGCGTCATGAAAGATCACGTACGCCGGCACGCCGTGCTCGGCCGCCGTAGCGCGACGCCACTCGCGCAGACGTTCGAAAATGGGGAGCGCCTCGGGCGGCAAGTCAGCCACGAACGTGGACACGGGCTTGGCCTTCTTCACCTTCTCGGCTTTGCGATACTCGCGCAGCGGCACGCGCTGCTCGCCCTTGAGCACGGGGCGCGCCGCGGCGGTGAGCTTGAGCGCGCTGTACGCGGTGTGGTCCACGATGATGAGCCCCATGGCGATGGCCTGACGGATGATGGCGCGCCATTCCTGCGCCGAGCGATCCTTGCCGATGCCGAAAGTGCTGAGGTCGTGGTGTCGCCAGTGGAGAATCTTGTCGGTGTCGTGCCCCATCAGCACGTCCATCACGTGCACGGCGCCGAAGCGCTGCCCTACCCTATAGATGCAGCTGAGCAGCTGCTGCATGGGGATGGTGCCGTCCACGGTGACGGGCGGGGTGAGGCAGGTGTCGCAGTTGCCGCAGGGGGTGCCCGTCTCGCCGAAGTAGGCGAGCAGTCGCATGCGCCGGCACTCGGACGTTTCGCAGAAGCCGAGCATCGCGTCGAGCTTGGCCACCTGCACCTTCTTGTACGCCTCGTCGGCCTCGGAGCCGTCAATCATCTGGCGCAGCTGCACCACGTCCTGCAGGCCGTAGGTCATCCACGCGTTGGCGGGGAGCCCGTCGCGCCCGGCGCGTCCTGTCTCCTGATAGTACCCCTCGATGCTCTTGGGGAGGTCGAGGTGCGCGACGAAGCGCACGTCGGGTTTGTCGATGCCCATGCCGAAGGCGATGGTGGCCACCACCACCACGCCGTCTTCGCGCTGGAAGCGCTGCTGCGCGCGCGTGCGCGCGGCGGTGCTCATGCCGGCGTGGTAGGCGAGCGCGGTAATGCCGTGGTCGTCGAGGAAGGCGGCGGTCTCCTCGGTCTTCTTGCGCGAGAGGCAGTAGACGATCCCCGACTCGCCCGCATGTTCGGCGCGGATGAAGTCGAGGAGCTGCTTGCGTGCGTTGAGCTTCTCGACGACGCGGTAGCGGATGTTGGGGCGATCCACGCTCGCGGTGAAGACGCGCGCGCCGCCGAGTTGCAGACGCGTAATGATCTCGGCGCGCGTTTGCCGATCGGCGGTGGCGGTGAGCGCGATGCGCGGAATCGCGGGAAAGCGTTCGTGCAGGATCGAAAGCTGGATGTACTCCGGGCGGAAATCATGGCCCCACTGCGAGACGCAGTGCGCCTCGTCGATGGCGAAGAGTGCCAGTTCGGATGACTCGAGCAGTTGCAGGCAGCGATCGGTGAGCAGTCGCTCGGGCGCGACGTAGACGAGATCCAGTTCACCAGCGCGGACCTGACGTTCGACGGCGGCGGCTTCGGCGGCGCTGAGCGTCGAGTTGAGATAGGCGGCGCGCACGCCCAGTTCGCCGAGTGCGGCCACCTGATCGTGCATGAGGGCGATGAGGGGCGAGACCACGACGCAGACACCCGGGCGCATGAGGGCCGGGATCTGGTAGCAGAGCGACTTGCCACTCCCCGTGGGCATCAGCACCAGCGCATCGCCGCCGGCGGCGACGTGCTCGATGACTTCGGCTTGCTGGCCGCGGAAGGCCGGGTAGCCGAAGACGGTGGTGAGGAGGGTGAGGGCGGTGGTGGGCATGGAGTGCGAGGAAGCTAGCGGCTCAACTGCGACAGAATTCGCGGAGCGCTGACAGATCTCCGTTGTCGGCGCGTCGCAGCGCTTCGATGTAGTGCGCGCGGACGCCGCCTTCACTGGTGAGGTCGGCACCACTTCCCCACGTGAACGGCGGTCGACCCCACTGTGCGAGCAGGAGGTCTGTTGCAAGCCGAGCATGGCGGCCGTTGCCATTTGGCCACGGATGGATGCGCACGAGTTCATGGTGAAACCGCACGGCGATTTCATCGCGTGCGGCGTCGGACTTGTCGCTGGTCTCGTGACGAGTGCGTGTGTTGTCCACCAACTCACGCAGCATGACGGGCACCGACGGCCAGGCGAAGGGCGAGATATTGTTGTCGCTGCGGCGATAGCTGCCCGCCCATTGCCACGTCTGTCCGAACATCCGACGATGCAACGCGCCGAGGAACTCGACGCGCAGCACGTCGGAGTGACGGCGCCGCGTGAGCCAGCGGAAGGCCTGCGCAATGTTGAGTCCTTCCCACTGGTTCAGTTCGCCGCGCGTGGCGAGATGCTGCGGAATGAGCCCCTCGCGGTCCTCTTCGCTGAGCGGTGTGTGCGTAGCATCGTCGGGCGTGGGCGTGGTCACCTGGACTCCGTGCTCAATCCCAGAGCCTGGCGATGCGTGTCGTCATCCACTGGCGGATATCGTTCTCGAGGTCAAACACCTGCTCCACGCCTTCTTCCTGAGCTTCGAGTCGCATGGTGTGTACGACACGGTCTCGCTCGGCGCGAGCTTTGGTCATTGCCTGACGTCGCACCGTGTCCTCAAGCGCCGTCTTCGGCGCAAACGCAATTACGAGATTGCAGTCGAGCGATTCGGCCACCTTGGCAAGCGTGGCGATCGAGACCGCGCCGCGTCGCTCGTTACGCTCGAGATTGGCCACCGCCTGCTGTGTGACACCGAGCCGTTTGGCGAGCTGGGCCGCCGACATTCCGAGTGCCGTGCGAACGGTCCGGACCCAGCCGTCGTGCGGACGTTCTCCAGGCAAGCCAAGATCTTTCCTGGCATCGAGTTGGCTTCGCTGCAGCGCGAGGTATTCTGGGTTCTGGCGCGATCTGGTCGACATGGTGCCTCTTGATACAACTTATCAGTTGGTTATCAGCTTGTTTAGCACAAGTTATAACTTGTGTCAATACACAATCATAACAACCGATAAGTTGTATTGCTAGTCTGGTCGTGGCCGCTGAGTTTGACCTGGTGGCTTTAGGCCGGGCGTGCCTTTCTCCGCCGGCGCGGCTGCGGAAGATCCGCCAGCTCTTCCCGTGTCGTTCACCTGCTTGTGGAACTAGGCGATGATGTCGTCATCGAGACGGATGCGGTGGTGGGATGGTAGCACCTCGCCACGCTACGGCATGCGCCACCAGCGGCCATCACCATTCCATTTCGGGACGCCGCAAAAGACCGCCCGAACCTCACTCCCCTACCGGATCACCGCCGAGAGCTCTCGGCGCGACGCGCCAAGTACGAGAAGGGCACGCATGAGCAGCTCAAAAGAAACTGTCGGATTGCCGGCTTCCATCTTGGCAACGCGCGATTGACTCGACTGCAGGCGCTTGGCCAGACTGACCTGCGTGATGCGAAGCCGCTGGCGCCTGGCCGTCAGCGCACCGGCCAATGACAGCCTGATGTCAACGAGCGCGGACTCGGCGTCCGACAGACCAAGAAACTCCGCGGCGCTCCCAATGCGCCAGCCGTCCGCTTCGAGTCGCTTCCGTTTCTTCGCATCCATCAGCTCACTCCTCAGCATAGCTCGCGTCGTAACGCCGTATACGTTGCCGACAGGTCTGTATCACCGACTCATGACACCGTGCGCAAACCGTGGGCATGGGCCTCGAGTCTGGGAAACCCAACGAGGCTCCTTTCTGGAGCCGCCGCAGGAGGTAGCCCGCGTCGACGCGGCCACCCGGTGAGAACGGCGGGGTTTTACTTCTCCGTGCAGCCAGACGAGCGGTTTGTCCTCGGTATGTAGCATGGAAATATATGTCAGATGTGACCTGCGAACAAGGCGGACGGTGGCTTGCGGGTCCACGATGAGTCGTGGGGTCGCAACGTGTACCATCGTTTCATTGCACTCGGGGGCTGCGCGATGCGCTTGGAAGGTGGATCCGCCCGGATTCAGGGCGCGCCAGACTGGCACTCTCCACCCCACTTTATTTGTCATCCACTGATCGAGGCCTAGCCACCGTGTCCGACCCGGGTTGCGGGCGGCGATGCGCCGGACCTTCGCATGCAACAGCAAGACGTCATCCCTCCGGAAAGCGGACCTACACGGGTAATCGGCTCCGCGACAAACGACCCGATCTCGTGCATGTTTGATGCTACGGTATTCGCCAGCTTCGACAGCGGCGCTGGGTGGAAGCTCCCAAAGGTCCGGTCTGCGCAACACCAGGACTCCCCTGACCTCCTCTTCGCATTGAAGCAACCTCACAAGAATCTCTTCTTTTCGTTTCGCGGCGGCACGCCTCGTGACGGCGAGCCTGAGGTGAACCTCGACCGGCAACTCGAGGACAACGCCACCAAGGCGCTAGTCTACGTCCTTGAGCACGGAGACCGTACCATCGTTCTGCGAGCATTTCTGTCGATGCTCGATGTTCCGATCCCGGATAGCCTTGGCAGCATACAGTTCGCTCTTCAACGCACAGACATCGCTCGTCCTTCCGTTCGCCACCGCGTGGCACTCAGTATTGCCCCAGTACGCGCATTGGACGCTGGCCAGGGTGATAGCCATGATGCGGGCAGGCCGGACGCATGGATCTGGAGTGACAACGCGTTCGCTATTCTCGTGGAAACCAAAGTGCGCGGCGCTGCCAATCGGGCACAGTTGTCACGGCACATTCGCGGCGCTTCGGGTTGGAGCGGTGGCCCGGTCCGACTAGAGTCGCGCACCTGGGCAGAGATATATGACATGCTGCTTGCGATTCGCCGTACTCAGGCGAACCTCGATTCAACAACGCGACTTCTTGTCAACGAGTTACTGGAGTACCTGCGAATGATCGGCTTGGCTAGCGACGCAACGTTCGACCTTGATGACTTCGGGTACTTCCTGCAGGCTCCTAGAGACCGTGACGACTCGGTTCGCGAACTGCTGAAACGAAAGCTCGGGCGATTCTCACGAGAACTATTGCACTCGCCGGCAATGCGAACGGTTGTCCGGAGCTTCGGCGCGAGTTCGGCGAAGACGGAAGACTTCGTCAGTCCTGGCGTCTTCCGCAAGAACAACGATACATACTGGATCACCATCGGGCCGAAGGAACGCCGCAACACGTGTCACTTTACGATTCGCCTCGGCCAAGATGGCATCTCGCTCGAGGCGTTTTCCCCGCATAAGTCATTCACCAAGCGTTTCATCCGCAAGATCGCATCGCATCCTCTGGCTTTTGTGACGACCCTGAGTGCGTTTGAACGCTCTGATCCGTACAAGCTTCGTTTGCGGGAAGCCTACTATCACAACGCGCGGAGCTCATACAAGGGACAACGAATCTCAGGGAGAACGGACTTCCTAGAAGTTCACCCTCATCTGCTCACTTCGGAGAACGTAGCCCGATTCATCATTGAACCGGTGCGTCATCGCCTTGAAGATCCGTCGCTAAGACCGGAGGTCTTTCTCGTGAGGCACTTCGCGCTCAACGAATTGGTCGGACGAGCAGATGTCGTTGACTTTGTCGCCGAAGCTGCTAGGCCGATGTTGCCTTACCTCGCCTTTGCCCTCGACCTGTAGGCCTTCGGGATCTTCTCTCGGATAGGTTTGCTGGGACGCGAGGTTGATAAGGACGCGCGTTCAGACCATCACCATTTCATTGCGAAACACGGCTTCTCTCGTGGAACTTGACCGGAACAACCGCATGCCGTAATGTCATGCGTATGTCCCTCCGAAGAAAGCCCAAAGATCAGCGTGGCACTGAGCTTCGCCGACTGCGGCAGGCCGTCGGCCTATCGCGCGAAGACCTCGGCGAGCAGACCGGATACTCCGCCCAGCAGATCGGCAGGTGGGAACGCGGGGAGCAGCGCGTGCGCGAAGCGGTTTTTCAGTACGCGCTCAACCTGCAACCGCCCATTCCGCTCGCCCAAGCCAGCGCATTCACGTTCATTGACCTGTTCGCGGGCATCGGCGGATTCCGAAAGGGCTTCGAGTCCGTCGGTGGGCGTTGCGTCTTCACGTCTGAGTGGGACAAGTACGCGCAGATGACGTACAAGGCCAACTTCGGAGACCACGAAGTCTTCGGCGACATCACGAAGATTCACGCGGACGATGTGCCCGATCACGACGTGCTGCTCGCGGGATTCCCTTGCCAGCCGTTCAGCATCGCAGGCGTCTCTAAGAAGAACTCGCTCGGCCGCAAGCACGGCTTCCAGTGTGAGACCCAGGGCACGCTCTTCTTTGACATCGAACGCATTATCGAAGCGAAGCAACCCAAGGCGTTCGTCCTCGAGAATGTGAAGAACCTCGCATCGCATGACAAAGGCCGCACCTTCGAAGTCATTCGGCGCACGCTGGAGCAGAAGCTCGGCTACCACATCAGCTGGAAAGTCGTCGATGCGCGCGCATTTGTTCCTCAGCATCGCGAACGAGTCTTCATAGTCGGCGTTCGACCGGACCTCGGAACCCTGTTCGATTGGAGCACCGTTCAGCTTCCTGCCTCTGATGTCGCTCCGAAGCTCAGGAGCATCCTGCATTCCGAGGACGGTACGGAAGTGGACGAGGAGCGCTTTCTCGATGCACGCGGAAAGGTGCTGCCGAAATACGTGCTAACGGACCACCTATGGCGGTACCTGCAGGACTACGCTGCCAAGCATCTGGCCCAAGGCAACGGTTTCGGTTTCGGTCTTGTTGGGCCAGACGACGTAGCTCGGACTCTGTCGGCACGGTACTACAAGGACGGATCCGAGATCCTCGTGAAACGTCGCGGTAGCAACCCACGCCGCCTGACGCCGCGAGAATGCGCTCGGTTGATGGGCTTCGACCGCGCCGGCTCGAAGCCGTTCAAGATCGTCGTGTCCGACACGCAGGCGTATAAGCAGTTCGGTAATTCAGTCGCCGTGCCGGTTGTAGAGGCGGTGGCTAAGGCGCTCCTGCCGCACCTCGCAGCAAAGCCGAGGCGTAACGCCAAGCGTCTGGTTGGAGCCGCCTGATCCGGTGACGGACATCGTCGATCGCGCCACGCGCAGTCGCTTGATGTCCGCGATTACAGGCGCGAATACCCTTCCCGAACGCCTCGTTCGATCGGCACTTCATCGCGAAGGACTACGGTTCCGCCTGCACGTCGCGACGCTGCCTGGGCGGCCAGATGTCGTGCTGCCTAAGTGGCGCGCCGTCATCATGATCAACGGCTGCTTCTGGCACCAGCATCGGGGCTGTCGATACGCCACGGTGCCAGCGCAGAACCGATCGTTCTGGCGAACAAAATTCCGTGGCAATCTGGAGCGCGATGAGCGCAACGTCGCGGCCTTGCGAGCGCTCGGGTGGCGCGTGATTGTCGTGTGGGAATGTCAGGTGCGGCGCGGCCGTGTACTCGACACGCTCGCCGCTCGGATTCGGAATGTGCGGCAGTCGGAGGATGTCAGGTGAGCATTCGACCTTCATTGGCACAATTGCGGGCGCGTCTCACGGAAGCGGGAGCGAAGAGCCTGTACGTCAAGATTCTCGCACCAAATGACAACAGCAAGAACCAGGTGTACCTCGGCGGTGACTTCGGAATCCTGAACGTCCTGCCCGCCGGCACGCCGATCGCGACGACAAGCGGTACGCACAAAACACCCATCTTTCAGGCAACGCTGGACTTTCGCTGGATGGACGATGATGGAGCGTTGTACAACGCGCCGAACGCGAAGCTGATCCTCTACCCCCAGTATCCTGAAGTACGGATGTCGGGATATCTCCGGGGCGCGAAGTGGTCACCGAACAGCGTCATGGGCACCACCCGGGATCCGGGTCGGGTGCTCGTGCTGGGGATTACGGCCGATCGCAAGATCATCGGGTACGCGGCTAGTGCTGACGATCCGGTTGCCAAGGAGCTTGCGGGCTTTCGAGACCTTGAGCAAGTCGGCGTTCTCTCCCGACTGCCGGGAGCGCTCGGCGTGGGAGCGGAGCAGGAGCTTCTCGACCGCCTCTGCGTGATTTCCCAGATGGACTGGGTGTCGTCAATGCGACTGAATGCCGCTGGTGACTTCGTGCCGTGCCCGGCACCGAATTGTGGCGGGTACACGCTGGAAGCTTTGCTTGATGTGAAGCCGAACAGTCGCGCCGAACCGGACTTTCTCGGTTGGGAGGTGAAGAGCTACACGGTGCGCAATCTGGCGAAGCCCCGCGGCGGACCCGTAACGCTCATGACCCCTGAACCAACCGGCGGATTCTACGCCGAGCGGGGCGTTGCCGACTTTGTGCGCCGTTTCGGGTATGCTGATACGAAGGGGCGAGCAGGCCGGCAGAACTTCGGCGGTGTCCACCGAGTGGGGGCCAAGTGCGCGCGCACCGGACTGACGCTCTCCCTTGACGGGTTTGACATCGCATCCCGGAAGATCGCCAAGACCACTGGTTGCGTCGCACTTGTCGGCACAGGTGACGTGATCGCCGCGTCCTGGACGTTTGCCGATCTGCTGGCACACTGGAATCGCAAGCACGCCGCGACTGTATTCGTGCCGGCGCAGCGACACGCCGATGGCAAGTCGTTCCGCTTCGGAAAACAGGTGTCACTCGGCACGGGTGCGGACTTCCTGCGGGTACTCGCGGCGTTCGCGGGCGGACTGGTCTACTACGATCCGGGCATCAAGCTTGTGCAGGATGGCAAGACTGACATGACCAAGCGGCGGAGTCAGTTCCGAATTCACTTTCGTTCGTTGAGTGTTCTCTATAGATCGTTCCGCGAGCGCGACGCGTGTGGATGACGACCAAGCGGCCAACTAACGTTGGCTTCGGCAGACGAGGAGTCACCGCCAGCGCGAGAACTCCTGCGGTAGAATACTTGTAATCAGGTTCGGTTCCTCTGACTCCAGATCAAACGTCAGTTCGAACTGCTTAAGCACCTTGCTAAGCCGCCTTGGTGAGCCCGCCTCGCTTCCACCTGCACCGCTTCGTGGTCGACCTGATCCCTCATCGAAGTACAGCCGATCCACCGCAGCAACCACCTCTTTACTTCTGAACACTCCCTGTCGGCCAGCGACTTGAGCATATATCTCACCAACACTGGCGAGCGGATGCTCACTCCGTCGGATTGGAATTAGGAGCACGCGTGACGCCTCGCCGTGAATCGCACAGGTAAGCCAAGGCCCGCGAACTAAGTGACGATAGTACCTAGTGTACTGAAAGCGCTCCGGTAGTATATAGCGTGGTGTCTCCTCCGCCTTGCGCCGTCCGTCTGACGACGGACACAGCTGATCGAAGTAGTACAAAGCAAGCCAAGCCCACAAGCCGATGTCAAATGAAAGGTCCACTCGGTTCTGTGGCGCCAGCCTGTCTACGAGATACCGCCCGAATTCCAGTCGGGTCTCGAACTTCCTCCCGAGCGGCTCGCGTTCTACGGTCGCGGGGAATCCCGCTTCTGCACTCTTCGTCGCATCGGTCAGAAGGTCAAGCGGTGGCGGGAGCGTGCCGTCCAGCCTCAGTGCGTCGATGTACTCCGAGAAACTCACTCGTCCGGCAAGACTCAGCCGCCGCACAGGGTCACTCATCGAGCACCTCGGGCTCCGCCGTGTTATCGATCAACCGCTGCACCCAGCCTTCTCGGTCAGCAAGGCCTTCAAGAACGCGATCAACTAGCTCGTCGATATCTTCCGCAGACCTATCCAGCGGCTGCCCCAGCAGAGACTCCACGAACTCGGTCCAGTCCCCAACCCATTCCTGTTCCGTGTTGACATCATCGCGGAGCAGATACTGAAGCACCGCGCGCACCGCACCTGGAAACACCAACCCCTGTACGAGCGGGTCCTGACGAATCTGTTCTCCCAAGCGAGGCACCCGCCGATTTACGACAAGGCGAGGTGACGAATCCGCTCCTGCTTCGATCGTCCAGAGCCTCTGGCCTAAGTCCCGCTCGTCCAATGGCAGGATCGGGTACGGCTCGTGTTGATCGTGCTCCTCGCGCGGTCGAATCTGATCCCCAAACGCCAAGAGTCGTCCTCGGCGCCCTGTGGAATCCACGACTTTTACGCGAAAGCTGACGGCCGCGTCAGCGCGATCAATTTCCGCAAGCACAGTGTCAGCCGGTTGCAGAACGGCACCAATAGTTCCAAAATCGAAGCGCATGGAGCTCGTTCTTACGTAAGCTTCGACGATGACCTGCGCTTCGTTCGGTAGTCCAAAGGCGGCAAGGCGTGAAAGGTCAGCAACAAACGAAGGAGCTTCCCCATCACGCTGTTCGACCATTCGGAACGCAACCAGGCCTCTCGGAATGCGCTTGCGACCAGTGTAGTTGAAGTGTCGACTCACAGTTCCGTATCCAAGACAAAGAGATCGCGATTCGAGTCGAATCCGGCTATCGACAGCCTGAAGTCTGGCTCGACCACGTCGATGAGGAGGGTGTTCGGCCCTGCAATCTCGAAGGCTGCACCAGAGCACTCGACGTCGAGTCCTCCACTACCCAGCTCGAAGTCATGCGGACTGTACTGTCGGAGAGGATTTCCGTCGATCACGCAATAGGCCATGCGCAACTGAATGCGTAGCGGCAGCTGAACCTCACGGGTGCCGTGAACCGCAAACCC
>Ga0209726_10008736_pt1 | contig 10789 bp, 10 predicted proteins | sample Subgrocontami54m_FD_187453 | JGI IMG/M metagenome (GOLD analysis project Ga0209726, IMG submission 187453) | Subsurface groundwater microbial communities from S. Glens Falls, New York, USA - GMW46 contaminated, 5.4 m (SPAdes) (version 3) | ecosystem: Environmental > Aquatic > Deep subsurface >... | reverse complement strand
CCCATGGGACCAGCCGATCACCTTGCCATTTTGGAGATTATCGACCACCCGCTCGATCAACTTCTCTTCCCGCTCCAGCCGCTCGTAAGGGATGCCGTTCTCCTTGAGAAAGCCTTCAATGACGCAGGGGCTGTTCTCTTGCCCCCAATAGGCGTGCTCCATGACGAACTTGCGGGGGTTGCCCAACACCGTGTGATAGGCGTATAGCGCCGCCCCTACAGAACCGCCTCCATCGCCGGCGGATGGCTGAATGTAGATCTCTTCAAAGCCGGTCTCCTTCAAGATCCGTCCGTTGGCAACACTATTGAGCGCCACGCCCCCGGCCATGCAGAGCTTTTTATGCCCTGTTTCCTTCTGAACCTGCCGTGCCATGTTGACCAAGATCTCTTCGGTCGCCGTCTGGATGCTTGCGGCGATGTCGGCGTAGTGCTGGTTCTCTTTGCCGAGCTGTTTGTAGTTGCCGGGCTTGTCTCCGAAGTAGGAGGGATAGCCGGTGCCGGGGGTGAAAAACAGAGCTTTGGGGTCGCGTGGTTGACCAAAGAGGTCGACGAACTTGTGGTTGAAGGTTTGGTCCGCGGAGTGATGGAAGGAGAAGTAATCCATGTCGAGCTCAAAGCTGGCGTCCTTGGCGATACGAATTAGCTTGTAGACCTTGTCCAGGTATTTGGGCGTGCCGAAGGGCGCCATGCCCATCACCTTGTATTCCCCTTCGTTGACCTCAAAGCCCAGGAATGCCGTAAAGGCGCTGTAAAGAAGCCCCAGAGAATGAGGAAAGCGGATTTCCTTTAATAGCTTGATCTCGGTTCCTCTGCCGATGCCGATACTGGCGGTGGTCCACTCACCGACGCCATCGACCGTCATGATCGCGGCCTCCTCGAACCCGGAACAGAAAAAGGCGCTGGCTGCGTGCGAGAGATGATGCTCGCTGAACAGGATCTTGGTTGCAGGGACACCAAGCCGCTTTTGAATCAAAGTCTTGATCCACAACTTGTCGCCCAGCCAGGTGATCATCGCCTCGCGAAAAACTTTGTGGGAGCGGGGAAAGGTCTGCATGCTAGTCAACAGCAAACGTTCAAACTTGATAAACGGCTTCTCGAAGAACACCACATAGTCCAGATCGGCGGCCTTGAGCCCGCCGGCGCCTAGACAGAAGTCGATGGCGTTCTGGGGAAACTCATAGTCGTGTTTCTTGCGGGTAAAACGCTCCTCCTCGGCCGCCGCAATCAGGTCGCCGTCCTTGAGCAGCGCCGCCGAAGCGTCGTGAAAATAGCAGGAGATGCCGAGAATGTTCACAGGTAAGCCGGCGGCGCTAGAATTGCCTTGAGGCACGCTCCAGCGGGCGGCCGCTCTTCTCGCTCCTGTCGCCCCATCCTCGTGACGCCGCCGTCTTTATCCCCAAGGGATCACAAAACCAGCGAACAACGAGCGAAAAAGGAACAAAGATCGTGAAATAAAGCAGGCTCAACAGCAGCCGAGCTTGAACATCGCCGAGCTTTCGGCCGAATTTTTTCCATCCCTGCCAGATCGCTTGCAGGAGGCCGTGCGATTCGTGCATATGCGGTTGGTCAGATCCGGTCATTGGCATGGACTCAATCTTTTGTTTATCGGCTCTTCCGGGTTTCCGGTGAAGGCGTATTCACCACATATGACCGCGTTGCGCGGGTTCAAGTCGTTCAAAATGTTCCAATCGTTCAAGACGTTTAATCAGGACAACTCACCACGGAGGCACAGGTCGGAAAATTCGAATTTCGAAATTCGAATTGCGAAATTTTTCTCTGCGTCCTCAGCGCCTCAGCGGTGAGATATCCGAATTCCTTTTCACCACAGAGGCACTCGCCCTGTGGAATTGCAGCCCAGTATTCCACAGGGCAGGGGTTCACAGAGGGGTTGTTCAAGATGATACCTTACACACCACCGCCACTTGTCTGGAACGCACGGCACCACGCAATGGTTCAGCGACATGGACACTACTTCACAGAATCGATGGGAAGGTTCTCAATATTGACATTGACAATGTCTGCCAAGCTGAACCGCCGGCTCACATCCAGCACTTCTATGCCGATTAACCGACCTTCCTCATCAAAATCTACCGCTACCCCATCCTCAATTTCTTTAGACTTCGCCACATAGGCTTCCGTAAAGTAAACATAGATAGCGTCAGCCTCTTTGCTATATTCAATTTTCATCGTGTTGTCGCTTGTCAGCGCTAGGCACACTCTTCGACTTCTCCCCTTCGAAGGCAGGCCCGATCCTCCCTGCGGTTTTTCGCTTCAGGCCGCCTTTTACATTGGGCGAAACCTATTCGGTCGACACGACGATCGTTTCAACGGAGAGTCCCTTTTGATCCGCCAAAGGCTTGTAGTGGAGCATTTCAAAACCTATGATCCGGCCGTCTGCATCCTTCATCAGCACAACCTCATCGCGCGTCTCCTCACAGATGTGCTCTTTCTGCGGGTCGTCGAACCACACTGTAAGCGTCTCTCCGGCTTCGTCATGAATTACTTTGATCTTGTCCATATAACCTCCCCGGCTTTAATCGCGTCCGTTGGGTACGTGGTAACGAGAAAGGCATCGCCGTTTGGTCTCCTAACTACCGCACAGCTATACCTTTCACCTTGTCTCCGATAAAATAACAAGACCCGTTCATCCTTGCGGCTTTTTCTGATCTCCTCAGGTTCCTCGATAACTTGTCGAACAATACCTTCCTGACCCACCATCGCAGGGTGTTTCACCCTGACGATGAAATCCCAATGTTGCTCCGTACAACGCACTGAGAAGCCGAGTGGAGTTTCAACCTCAAAGAAGACCTCAACCATTACAAAACACCCAGCCCGATATCTGCCGAAAACGCCTGGGGACGCCGATATAGCGATTGACCTTCCCCGCCGCACGGTGACGAGACCCAGCGAGGAACTTCTTACGCCGCCTTTTCATAAACAACCTTGCTTTCCTTGAACGCTGAGGCATAGGTCGGACGAGGAGCAACTGCAAACTTGTCAGAGTCCCGTAGCCGCATGACCATGATATCCATCGGCATAGAAATCCCCCTCAGCGTTTTGCGTATGCGCACACTCTCTTGCCGGCAATTCTCGACGCTATCAGCTACTACGATCAGAATATCAAGACCGCTGTTCGGGCCTACTTGCCGCGGGTGTGGGAACCGAAGACGACCACGGAAACGGGATTGCGCGCTTCCGCAATGCTCCAGGCCGCAGCTTGAACCTTCTGTTCCGTAATGTCGTAAAGTAACACGGTTTATCCTCCTGCGCGACAGCGACGCCTCCGCGGTGAGAAATCTGAAGTCCTTTTCACCACAGAGGCCCAGCGCGGCGGAAACGTAACCAAAAAATACCTCATAATTTCACCACGGAGACGCGGAGTTCACAGAGAAAATTCGAATTTCAAAATTTTTCTCGCGGGCCTTCTCAGTGGGATATCCGCATGACTTTACAGCACAGAGGCATCGAGAGCGCGGAGCATTCTTTCTAATCCGTATTTGGTTGGTTACCTCGATCTGGTCGAGCGTTTCAACTCGTCAGCTTGCGTGCTTGCGGACGACCGCTGAGGCCTGCGGACTCAGTCTCTGCCTCTCTCTTTTGCCCCGCCCTTTGCTCCCTGGCACCAGTAAGCGCTGCGCCAAGCGCGCGATGGGGGACAGCGCTTCCGGAAGGTGCTCAGGCGTATGCGCTTCCCAGTCCTCAAGCTGCATCCCCCAATCGACCACCTCCACACACTTCTTTAAGCGTCGTCGTTCTATCCGTTGCAAGACGTCCAGATTGAAGAGCACCTGTTCGGCATACCGCACAGTAATACAGCGGCGCTGCAACAAATCCACAAGGAGCAACGCCTGCCAACCGATCAGGTACCGCACTTGCTTGTCCGACAGGGATCTCCTGTCAAGAAGCTCGATGAGCAAGAAAGGCGCTGGTTGTAACATAGCGTGTCAAGTCAACCCCGAAGACCGTCCGCTTCATTCTATTCACCACGAAGATCGGACAGCCGATAATACCACGAATTTCAAGAGAATCTATTTTTTCCTTCGTGCTCCCTTCGGCTTTGCTCAGGGCATGCTTCGTGACCTTCGTGGTGCAATGCCTAAGTCCTTTTTCACCACAGAGACCCAGCGCGGCGCAGCCGCAACCGAAACTCGGATTATCTCGCGCAAAGCTCGCAAAGCACGCAAAGGAAAAGAGATAAATTTCCGAACTTGGCGTCCCTGGCGCGCTTGGTGCGAAAAATCTTCCTTCGTGTTCTTCGTGGTGAAAACTGTCTTTTCTTCTTTGATTGCTCAGCGGCAGCACGTCTAGATGCTTTGCCTTATTTGGTTACGGCGTCGTTCCGGCTTTGAGCAATTTTCTGCTTTAATGCCTCATAGCGAGCTTGCACACCTTTATTGTCCGGCGCCAGCTCCAGGGCGCGGGCGTAGGCTTGCTTCGCCTCGGCAAAGCGGTAGCGTGCCTCTTCGGCCACCGCAAGCTGGTAAAAGACATCGGCGGAGTTGGGATTGATGTTCGCTATCCTTGCATAAAGATAGGCCGCCCGGTCAAAACTGTTGTCCTGCATATAGACGCTAGCCAACCGAAAAAGAGTATCGGATGACCGGGGGCGGAGCTCGACGGCAGCCAGCAACGCTGCCCTCTCTTCATCCCTGTCGCCGGCCGTCCTTGCCGCATCGGCGAGCAAGAGATAAAGGGGAAATGGATCTTGCCCCGTCTTCGACAACTTTTCAATTTCCCCCTTGGCCGAACTCAACGCGGCTTTGCTGTCCTCGGCGCTGCCGGCCTTCTTAGCCGCCTCAGCGAGCGCCAGGTAAAGCGCAAAAGGCGGCGCGCCATTTTTAATGCCTTTGGCAACGATCTCTTTTGCTCCGGCCAAATCTTTTCTCGCCCCGTAAATCGCCGTTGCCAGGTGATGATAGGCTCTTGGATCGGTTGGCAGCGTCGCAGTCGCATTGTGTAAGAGCAATTCCGCCTTGGCTTCGTTTTGACCCTTCGCGTAGCCAAGGCCGGCGTCGAGCAGGAATTGGATTTTTTTGGCGTCGTCCTTTTCTGTTTGAGCCGCTTGTTCATAGAGCGCTGCCTGATCGGGATATCGCCCTAACCGCGCATAAAATCCGGCTAGGCTACCTAACGCGTCCGGGTAGCCCCGAGCCAGGGCTCGTTTGAAACCCTCCTCGACCGCTTTTTGTTCCTCAGCGGAAAGCCAGGGGAGCAACTTTTCGCTGAGATAAAAGTGGGTGGACAACGAGGGAGAATCGGCAAGGGATCGGGTTATTTCTTTTAACCCCTCAGCCGTTTTTCCCATGCGCAAGAGATTCGATGCGTAGAGATCCCGGATGTACGGGTTGCTCGGCGCGAGCCATAGGGCGGCTTCAGATTCGCTCAGTTGCCACGAAAGGGGAGACTCAACCCCCATCAGGCGTAACAGAGAGAGATGCGAAGCGGCGCGGGCGGGATAAGCGAGGAGCAGTTCCCTGGCCTCTGCTGCCGAGACCGGCTCTTTCAGATTATAGGGATAAGGAATCTGCTCCTGCCTGAGCGCCACAACCACCAGCAAGACGGCGATCGCGCCGACAGCGATAGCCGTGACGCGACTGATGACCGACGACTGATGACCGACGACCGACGACCGCTGACCTCCGACCGCTGACCTCTGACCTCTGACTTCTGACCGCTGACCTCCGGCCACCCCGGTCATCCGCAGTCCGACAGCAAACAGGAGCGTGAAGAGAAACGCATTGGCGGGAATCTGGAGACTAAAATCAAACAACTCATGAAACGCCATCGCCCCAAGGGCGGCAATGACGGCGGCCATGAGGGAAACGGTCCTGGGAGAGATATTTTTGAATCCTCGAAAGAGTCGCTTTCCGCCCCAAACAAAAAACCAGGCCAAAAGACCGAATCCGATAACGCCTGTTTCTGCCAAAAGCTCGATGTAGTCGTTATGAGCTTCCCGATAAAAGCCGGCAGACCAGGGCGCGCTTTGATAGCGCAGAAAAAGCTCCGGCCAAGCGCCCAGCCCGACGCCGAAAAGCGGGAAGTCCCGGACCATCGGCAGGCTGTCTTTCCAGATCGCAGTGCGGCCCCACAAGCCGGCGTCCTGCGTGAATGTCTCTCCCAGCCGCGCATCGACCTGTTCCCGGCCTCCGGGACCGACGAAAAAGAGACTCACGAGCAGGAGTATACAGACTGTGATGAGAGCGCCGCGAGCGACCGGAGTGATGCGCTTTTTAAGCAGCGCAGGCAATCCTTCCTCGCCCTGCCAGGGAGAAAACCAGAGAAGCAGGACGATGCCCAATAGCGCGCTGATCCAACCGCTGCGAGAAAGGCTCAAGAGTATTCCCGTAAAGAGAAGAAGGGCGGTCAACGCGCAAAAGATCCGGAAGCCCTGTTCTAAAGGTTGGCTCATGACCGTGATGCGAAAAAGCACGCCGGCCAACGCGATCGGAAAAATCAGCGCCAGGTAGTTGGCAAAATGATCGGGATTGATGAACGGTCCGGAGGCGCGCGGAATGCCGCCAGACATCGCCGTGCCCCAATCATAGGGGATAAAAAACCAGAGGATTCTACCGTTCCAAGAGAAGCGCTGGACAAAGCCGATAGCGGCAACCAACAGTCCGGCTAGCAGCACCACGAGGACGAGTGAGCGGATAAACCGCTCTTCCAACTGGCGCCGACTGGGGCGCGCAAAAGGTGCGCCGGCCAGTTGCAAAGCATCCCCCATCGGGTAAAGCCAAAGGAGAAAAAAAAGCGCGGCGTAAGCCATGAACTTGACAAGATCCGAGAGGGTAAGCGCGGGCGCGACCGAGAGGGGCAGCCAGGTCTCGGGGAGCAGGGAGCTGGGAGCAGGGAGTGAGGTGATTGGAGAGGAAGGCGCAACGGGGGAGGCGTTGAAATTTTCAGGTTGCGAGAAGGGAACGGGAACCCCTCGGCGCACTTCGTCCGGCGTGGGGAGAAGGACGGGCACACGCGGACCACTGACCTCCGACTTCTGACCGCTGACCGCTGACCGCTGACCGCTGACTTCTGACTTCTGCCCTCTGCCCTCTGACGCCTGCCCTCCGACCTCTGACTTCTGACCGCTGACCGCTGACCGCTGACCGTCTTGCTCCTTGCCCTTTGCTCCTTGCTCTTGCCCCCCCACGAGCCTGGCATAGGGAATCTCGGCGGGCCAGCCGGGAAGGCTCCGGGTGTAAAGCTCATGCGTCTGCGGCGAAACAATACGGAGAAAAGAGGGCGGCAGGGGTATCATTTGAAAAAAAACTAGAACAAGAAATAACGTCAGGGGTAAGGCGAGTGCCAACGGCGAGATTTCGAATTTCGAATTTCGAATTTCGAAATGACTGCTAACCCCTACCCCATGAACCCTAACGAGCGCGAGCTTAACCATCCACAGAACCACCAACAGGAAGATAAGCGCCTCCATGATCGCGAAGGCCCAGGGATGAACGGAGCCAAACGCGAAAGGCGTAAAAAGGATGAGAAAAAGAATCCCGCCCGTGACTGTGCGGTCGCACCAGACGCTCATGTTCGATCCTCTCGTGGCAGGGAGCGCGGAGCAGGGAGCATAGAGCTAAGCGCAAAGAGCACGGAGCTAAGAGCAAAGGGCAAAGAGCTAAGGGCAAGGAGCGTGGAGCTAAGAGCAGGGAGCATAGAGCTAAGAGCAAAGGGCTAAGTGCTAAGAGCAAAATACAGAGAGTAAATCATCGTAATGTGCGGGAGAAATTCGTGATCTTCCGACTTAGGGTATCACAATCCGCCAGTAGTTCGTCAACTTTATTCGACTCCAACAATCCTAATTTCTCAAAAACCAACAGCATTGAAGCGTCTTCGAACAGAGAACGCCGTGCAATGTTTAAAAATTGGATAAATTCTTGTTTGTGAGTGCTACCCGATCCTTCCGCTATATTGTTCGAGAGTGACAGTCCTGCGGCGCGAAGTTGCTCGGCGTAACGATAGAGGCGACGCTGCTCAAGGTCCTCCGCGAGACGATGAAATTTAATCGCCAACTCACAGGCTAGCTGCCAGATTTCCAAGTCCTCAAAACGCCAATGCGGCCGCTTTGACTCCTTGCCCATTGCTCTTTTCTCCTTTTCCACCGCGCCCGGCTCCCCTGCCCTTAGCTCTTAGCTCTTTGCTCTTTGCTCTTTGCTCCCTGCTCCGCCCTCTGACCTCTGTTCCCCAAAACGCCGCACAGCGCAAGCCAGCTCCACTTGCAAGTGAGCCGCAATGGGCGCAAGGGATAGTAGAGAAGCCCGAGGAATGAGGGGAGGAGCAAAAGCCGGCGCTCAGCTAACGTTGGCACGAGTAGGACACGGAGAAGAAAACGCAACTTTTCAGACGGCCGTCTCAGGAGACGAGCGGGGAAGAAAGCATCCGTCAAGGAGGCTGAAGCGGTGGCCGGAAAAAGTATAACCCAAGGCGGAAGCACGCGGAGTAATAAATCCGACGGGATCGGCGTGTCAAAGAGCGTTTGGCACGCGCCGAAAGCGAGTCGCGCTGCCTCCTCCCATCCCGCCCGCGCCGCCAATTCTCTTACCTTTTCCCAATCGACGCTCCGAGTCGAGCAGATCGCATCGATGTCAACTAGCCACTTCAGCCCCTGGCACTGGTGCCGGGCGGCATGGACTGCCAAGAACAACAGCTCCCACTCCGGGCTCAATCTGTAGGCTGGAATGCCAAAGCAGTCTCCAGGTTGCGCCTCCGCCCAGATCTCCTCCGTAGCCGCCTTATCCCAAGGCAATCCCCAGAGCAGCCCCCAATGCAGTTCAAGCAGATAACGGGATCCGCGCTCCTCCCGCGTCAGTGCGTATTCGATGTCATGACGGAGCAAGAGGTCGGCAAAAAAACCGGAGGTGAATTCGCTTTCATACCCTTCGGGGCGGAGGATCTGAAGCGCCCGAGCGACCATTGGGCGTGGAACAAGGATATCGATGTCAACGCAAGCGCGCAGGGCTGGATCACCGTAGAGTGACTCGGCCAGGGCCACACCTTTCAGCGGAATCGTAGGTATGCCTGCATCACCGAGCCGCGTCAGCACCCGCACCAACTCTTCTGTCAGTAACGTGTTGCGAAGAAGGTTAATTCTCGACAGGTGATGGAGTTGTGTGCGGGCATCCTCGGGAACACCAGGAAAACCGAGCGTCGCCAGGTTTCGGTAAAAAAGCGGATATACCCCTTGCGTCTCGGCCCGTTCAAGGATGAGGTCCCACCGCAGCGGTGTCGCGAGCAGCGCCAGCGCCTGTTCCTGGACAAGGGGCAATAGATTTCCTCGTGCAAGAAGCAGAAGGAGCTGGTCTTCAGGAGCGACGGCTAACCGCATAATATTTTGGGGTCTTCCGAAATTAGCGTGAAAAACTATTCACCACAGAAACGCAGTGCGGCTAAGCCGCAACCAAATAGAAAATGCAACTTTTACCACGAAGGTCACGAAGAGCACGAAGTTAAGAAGTTTAAAAATATCATGGGGCTGAAACCTTCGTGTCCTTCGTGTGCTTCGTGGTGAGATAGTTTTTTTGATTCAGGAACTTAGGAAAGACGCGTCACAAAATTTGCGCCGGCCGCGACAATTCTCATGGATAGTAGTACAGAGTTCGGAGTGTTTTATAATCAAGAACTCTTTACTCCGCGTTCTCCGCGCCTCAGCCTTGAAATTTGTGGCTGATCAGCCTCTGGCTGATCCGCGTTGCGATTTCCGAGTCCTTGCACTGAAATAGCGTTGGCCAGGTTAGCCACACAGAAGCCTGAATATCCAAGAGCGGCCTTATGGAAACAGAGTGTACAACAGAACGACTGGAATTTCACCAATTGGGGCGGCCTGGAGTGATCAGGCGATTTGACGGGAAAACATCAGCTCCGATGCGGGGGGCGTGTTAGGGCGAGAGGTTGAGAACCGAGGATCGGATTGAACATGAGGATGGAAGATAGAAGATAGAGGATAGAGGATGGAGGATGGAGGATCGAAAATACATGATGGTGTCACGATTGCCGATCCGTTATTGTCGATCCTCGATCCTCGATCTTCCATTATCGACCTTTCTCTTCCATTCGCTAGCCTCGATCTTCGATCCTCGATCCTCGGATTCTGCTGATTTACCTGAGTCGAGTGGTCGGGTCGCCGAACAAAATCCAACTACGGCGGATATCGCGGTCGGTCACCGTGGCCTTCGCGTTGCTTGCGGCCTCCCCCAGGGTCAATGATTCGCCGTTGAACAGCAGCCGCACCAACTCCCGATTCATCACACCCTGCTCCCAGGGCTCGGTCAAAGCCGAGGATGCCCACACGGCCACCGCGCCCCCCTGTTCAGCCTTCAATAACACCTCGGCCAAGCTCTCTGTATAAACGTCATGGAAAAAACCGTTCAAGCAAGTCATGCTGACAAAGAAGGGCAAACGCGATCCGTTGGTAAGAGTCCGTGCGTCATCGGAGCTGAACAGCCCTCTCAGGATCTCCACCGAACCGTGGCCCGCGTAGTTGACCAACAAAGATCCCTGATTCAAACTAGCGATCAGCGTGCTTCTCGCCTCAGCATCGCTGGCAAAATCGTTGCGGAATATCTTTTGCACAATCAGCGAGGCCGGCAGCAGTGCTTCAATCTGCTCACTGGCTCCCTCAAAATCAAAGCCGTCGTTTCTGTCCGCCACCAGCAAGGCGTTGCGCGTCGAGCTTGCCGCGCCCTGCTCGTAATTAATAATCTTGGAGATCACGGTGGCGGCTTCTTCAGCGGTGCGCACCGGCAAGCGCCCTATCGCTATTTCAGGCAATCCATTGCCATCGAGGTCGACAAACC
>Ga0209726_10008731_pt1 | contig 10794 bp, 6 predicted proteins | sample Subgrocontami54m_FD_187453 | JGI IMG/M metagenome (GOLD analysis project Ga0209726, IMG submission 187453) | Subsurface groundwater microbial communities from S. Glens Falls, New York, USA - GMW46 contaminated, 5.4 m (SPAdes) (version 3) | ecosystem: Environmental > Aquatic > Deep subsurface >... | reverse complement strand
GGCGGCGAGCCGGTGGTTAAGTAATAGTGATCGGTCTGGGAAATTAACTGCGTCTGTGGACTCCAAAGGTAGGCCGAAGCGGTGCCGGTGAGACCCTGGAGCAAGAGACCGTTGCTTTGAATGAACGGAACGGACCCGCTCGGGCCGTCGGGCGGGGTCGTGGAGAGAAAGCCCACGGCAGTGCCGTTTACATCGAGGCTCAGGCCCCAACCTGTGCAGGTCCCGCCGCTGCTGTAACAGGTGCTGCGGTAAACGGGCAGCGTTCCAGCGCCGCCGGTGTTTTTGACGTAACCCAGGAATGAGCCCGCGCCTATGCCGGACTCGAGCAAGCTGTCGCCGCCGATGCAGGTACCCGCGCCATCGGCCACGCAGATGCCCCCGCGATACAGATTGGAAAATCCGGCTGGGGTAAACGGACCTTCAACGGTCCAGGATTTAACCCAGCTCAGGAGCGGCACGCTCGTGTGCGCGGGAACCGTAGTCGTCTGCCTCCGGGTAAGGCGGAAGTTGGTCGAATTGTAGGTCCAGGAGGTGTTGAGACCGTTGGCGTAGGCGAGACTGGTCCGCTGGCCGCGAGCGTTGTAGGAGATGTTATTGACGTAGCCTGTCACCGAACTTAACCAGCCGGCTGTGTTATAGTTGTAAAGCGCGGTGTCGCTGTCCGGGAAAGTTTCTTGGGTGATCCGGCTAAGCGCGTCGTAGCTCTGGGACATATCGTAGGGAAGGCCGTCGATAACTCGTCGGGTCTGGGTAACCCTGCCCATTGCGTCGTAGCCGAGGATTCTCGTCACGGCCGAGTTGTCAACGACTTTCGTTAGCCGCCCGGTGGAGTTCGGCACTACGGGATCGCCGGGCGCGGCAGTGTCGTACCTCCAGGTGACAAGCGTCGTCGTGCAACTAGCGTCCTGCGTCTTGGCGATTGGGCGCCTTAGTACGTCATAGTCGAAGCAGAGCGTCTGATTTTTCGCGTCCGTTTGCTTCTTAAGACCGCCCCAGCGCCAATACTCGTAGGTCCAGGTCCCCATATTGGGATCTTGCATTACCATCTTTCGACCCACGAGGTCGTAAGTCATCGCGGTTGCGTGCCCAAGCGCGTTGGTCACCGTCAACAAGGCCCCGGCGGCGTTATAGACGTAGTTGGTCGTATTAGTTGCCGCTCCGTCATGTTCGATGACCTGTTTGAGCTGTCCATAGACATCGAAGACTTCGTCCTTCGGTTTGCCGCGCTCGTTGACCGTCGTGACCGTGCCGTGGTTATAAGTTTTGGTCAGGTAGGTTCCATCCGGGTGCGTGACCTGTTTCAGTCTGCCGAGCACGTCGTAAGTGAAAACCTCCGATTGCGTGCCGGCCGGTGCCCGTGCCGGCCGGTGCCCGTGCCGGCCGGTGCCCGTGCCGGCCGGTGCCTGACTTGCCTTAATTGCCTAACTTTCCGCAGCGTGGGGAGAGTCACAGGATTTGAGCCCGGATTTTCTTTCCACACTCTTCCACTTGAATTTCAAATCCCACCGCAGAGCGTGCTTGGCCGATTCGATCTCCGCTGCACCTGCTCGCGCCGAGTCGCAGAGGGGGGTCAGGAGAACGCTAGTTCAAGCCGTTCAAAACGTTCAATCGCCTTGCTCCGTTCAAGTCGTTTGAAACCTAACGGCGGTTCAAAAGTTCAAGGTTCAATCGTCTTAGAACAGATGCCCGTCCAACGCGTTCGACTCGCTCCCCTTCGACTTCGCTTCGCTAGGCTCAGGACAGGCGCTCCGTTCAAAACGTCAAAGTGTCAGATAGGTATCGGCGAATTCACCGCGGTGGCGCTAAGCAGGCGGAACGGCAAAACTTCACACTCGGAAGACCAATACGTCGGTGCCCTGGCCGATGCGAAGAATAAATTAATCGCCTGTCCGACGGCTCGTGTTGAGTAACTCCGTGGGATCGCTGACGATTATGAAGACTGGTGGTGGACAAGGCGGTGAAGATTTCAAAACAGCAGAAACTGTCCTTGTGTTATACGATCCATCGGCCTACAGTGATTGCTATGGCAAGAATAACCGTTGAAGATTGTTTGGATAAAGTTTCGAGTCGTTTTGAGCTCGTAACGCTCGCGTCAAAGCGTGCAAAGCAGCTCTTAAAAGGTGCCAAGCCGCTTATACAATCGAATAACCGAGAAATTGTTATTGCTCTGCGCGAGATCGCCGCAGGGAAAGTGCGTAGGGCTATTCCTCAAACCTGACCCGGGCGGTGCCTGACTTGCGCGTTAATTGCCTAACTTTCCACGGCGTAGGGAGAGTTATAGGATTTGAGCCCGGGTTTTCTTTCTAACCCTTCCACTGGAATTTCAAATCCCACCGCAAAGCCTGCTTGGCCGATTCGCTCTCCGTTGCGCCTGCTCACCGCCGAGCCGCGAAGGGCGACTAAGAAGCAGCTAGTTCAAGCCGTTCGAAACGTTCAATCGCTGCGCTCCGTTCAAGTCGTTTATAACCTAGCCAAAGATACTTGGAATCTTGGGATGAAGAGATCGGAAGAACTTTGTCTCATGGAAAGCCGCAAAATTTTGAATCTACACCTATTATACGGGCCCGCTAATTTGACAGCGTTGCAGCCATCGGATACCGTTTCCGCCAATGTTTGGAGTGCCTCGAATGTAATTTCCCATGCCGAATAGCCACGAACACCGCCAGTATAGAATCGAAGAGTACGTCATCGAGGACCAGCCGTTTTACGTCCCCGTCGCCGACGAAGTTGAAATTTTCGAAGCGGCCTACCGGCAACGCGTTCCGGTTCTGCTCAAGGGGCCCACCGGCACCGGCAAGACGCGCTTCGTCGAATACATGGCGTGGAAGCTCGGCCAGCCGCTGACCGTAGTTAAAGACGGCGATCCCGCGGCGAACGGCGCGGTCCCGCTCGTCACCGTGGCATGTCACGAGGATCTGACCGCGAGCGATTTGGTCGGGCGTTATCTGCTCGACGCCGACGGCACGCGTTGGATCGACGGTCCGTTGACGAGGGCGGTGAAAGTCGGCGGGATCTGCTATCTCGATGAAGTCGTCGAAGCGCGCAAGGACACGACCGTCATCATTCACCCCTTGACGGACCATCGCCGCCTGCTGACCATCGATAAGCTGGGCGAGGTCGTCGAAGCCGCTGATAGCTTTCTGCTCGTGGTCTCCTACAATCCCGGCTACCAGAACGTCCTGAAGGACCTCAAGCACAGCACGCGGCAGCGCTTCGTCGCGTTGGACTTTCAGTTTCCCGACCAGGAGCGCGAAGCGAAGATCATTGCGCACGAGTCGGGCGCCGACGAAGAAATGTCCATGCTGCTTGCCAAGCTCGGCCACAAAGTCCGCAACCTGCGCGAGCATGGGCTTAAAGAGGGCGCGAGCACGCGAGTGCTGATTTACGCCGGCCGGCTGATTAAAGAAGGGATCGCGCCGCGCCGCGCCTGCCACGTGGCGGTGACCTGGGGCATCACCGACGATCCTCAGGTGCAGCAGAGCCTCAACGAGGTCGTGACGGCGATCTTTCCCTGATCGGATCAGAATAATTTAACCGCAAAGTGCACAGCGCGGCAAAGCCGCAACCAAAATGAAAAACCAGATTTCACCACGAAGGTCACGAAGAGCACGAAGTTAAGAAGTTTAGAAATATCTAATTTCCGAAACCTTCGTGTGCTTCGTGAGCTTCGTGGTGAGACCATTCTTCATCACTTCTCACCATAGAGAGAATATGACGGAAGCTAATATTTCTGCCGTCCAGCTGGCGCCGCTGCGCGAGATGCTGCGGATGTACTGCCGCGCGATTTCGGAGCGTAGCGTCGAGTTGCAGGACTCGCAGCAACTGATCGACAAAAACATCGGCTGGTTGCGGGACGACGTGGCCACCAGCGACGGCGCGGCGATTTTCCTGCCCGCGGCGATCGAGCGGTTTGAGAGCCGAACTGAAAACTTCGAATTTCTAAAGGTGATGCTGACGCAGCAGGCAGGGCATATCGAGTTCGGTAGCTTCGAGTTTCAATTCGACCGGCCGTCGACCCGCTTCGCCGATTTGCGCCCGCGCCTCAAAGCTCCGCCGGACGAACACGGCCATCATCACGATCAACCGACTGCGACGGAGTTGACCCGCTTTTTCCGGCTCTTTCCGAACAAACGATTGGCGCTCGACACTTTTGCGATCGTGGAGAGCGCGAGAATCGAAGCGCGGGTGATCCACGAGTACCCCGGCATCGCGCCGCTTTATCGAGTCATGCGAGAGCGTGTCTTGACCGTGCGCCAGGAAATGGCCCTGTTGCCCGCGCGTGAAGCATTGCTGGAACTGCTGATTCGCGTAAGCCTCGGCCAAAGCGGCGCGTTGAAGGTTCCCGTCGCGCAAAAAATCGCGGCCGACGAAATTGTCCGCATGATTCGCTCCGCATGCGCGCACGGTGCGACGGTGGAGGATGGGGCGGAAGCGACGCTGAGAATCTACGCAATCCTGAGCCGGGTAGCGAATGAGTTTCTCGAAGAGAATCAGTTTGCGGCGATCGACATAGAAGAAGAGGGTTCCAGCCGTTCAAATCGTTCAAGCCGTTCAAATCGTTCAAGCAGTTCAAGTCGTTGGGAAGAAGATCTCGCAACCGAAGCGGTCTTGGCGATTTCAGCGACCACGACGCGAGAGAAATCCTATATGTCGCCACAGGGGGTCGACTATCGCGGGGAGTTCAAGCCCGAGTTGGCGCAGCTATTGAGCAAGCCGCGATCCAACGCCCGCGAGCAACGCAACTCCCTGACGCCCGAGGAATTGGCCGAGCTGCTCAAGAGCCGGCATTCGCCCAAGCCGAAGGATTCTGAGGAAGAAAGCGAGGAGCAGGACCCGCAAATCGAGCGGATGGTGCAGAACTTGATGCGCGAGCTCGAGCGGCGTGACCCGCGGATGCGGAGCGTGCAGCAGCGGCCCTGGTTCCAGAGCGACGATGATGCCGGCTCGCTGACGGCCAATCAGGCGGACACGTTCATCTATGACGAGTGGGATCAAGCCGCGGGTGGTTATCGCAGCCGCTGGTGCAAGCTCTACGAGAAAGTAATGCCGGCCGGCGACCTGAATTTTTACCGCGACACGCTGCTTAATTACGCCGGACTGGCGCGGCAGATTCGCCGCGAGTTCGAGCTTGCGGCGCCGGAACTGCACCATAAGGAAAAGCGCTTGCCGGATGGCTCGGACCACGACCTCGACGCGGCCATCGAAGCGATGGTGGATCTGCGCATCGGCGTCAGTCCGTCGGAGAAAATTTTCTGGCGCAACCACAAGGCCGAGCGCGATGTGGCGGTGGCCTTTCTGCTCGACATGAGCGGCTCGACGGGAGAAGCGATCGGGCGGGCTCCGGGCGCGTCGCCATTCGAGGGCAGCTTGGGAGATCACGACCGGGCGCCCCGGCGTATCATCGACGTGGAAAAGGAAGCGATCGTGTTGATGATCGACGCCCTGGAAACGATCGGCGACCGCTACGGAGTTTTCGGCTTTTCCGGCCACGGCCGCGACAACGTCGAATTCTTTGTCATCAAGGACATCGACGAAGCATTTTCCCCCGAGGTGGCCAAGCGCATCGGCCGGGTCGGCCCCTTGCATGCCACCCGCATGGGGCCGGCGATTCGCCACGCGACGTCCAAGCTGCGCCGGCAGCAGACACGCTCGATGCTATTGTTCCTAATCAGCGACGGCCGCCCGCAAGACCGCGGCTACTCGCAAGAGAGCGCCGAGAAAGCTTACGCCGTGCAGGACACGCGCATGGCGCTCATCGAAGCGCGCCGGGATGGCATTCAACCCTTCTGCCTCACCGTAGACAAAGAGGGGAACGACTATCTCAGAACAATGATGGAAGATTTCAGCTACGAGGTGCTGGCGGACGTGAACGAGTTGCCGCTGCGGCTGCCGCAGCTCTATAGAAGGTTAACGATGTAGTCCTGCCCGCTCGGGGAATCGCCTCGCTAGCGGCTGAGCAAGCCGTCGATCGAGAGCGCGCCCGCTCCACCGATCAGCAGCGCCACGGACATCAGCAAAAGCGCCAGGCAGTACTCCATGCCGTTGCTCCCGTCCGGTCCGGCGGAAAGAAAGAAACCTTCTTCCCAGTGGGCTTTTTTGATCGCCATCGCCATGAATATCGCCAGGCCGAGCGCGGCGGGGCGCACGAGAAAACCGAACGTCATCGCCAGGGCGCCGGCGATTTCGATGAACATGGCGAATATGCAAATCCACACCGGAATGCCGTGCTTGCCGTGCCAATTTTTCACCATGCCTTCGAAGCCGCGTCCACCGTGCCAGCCGAGCACATGGCGGGCGCCGTGGAAGAAAAACGTGATCGCCAGGCCGGCGCGCAGGATCACATAGGCGTATGAGTTGTCGGTTTGGAATAGGATATCCATGGTAGCGGTCCCTTCTCGTTAGGTTGGAAACGCTGCGATAGTAGCCGCAGCTCATTTCCGCTGTCAAGGCCGCGCGTCGCCTTTCTGGCTGATTGGCGGCGCTATTGGTGAGAATTTTTCGCCGCGAAGATTCCGTCGCACGGATTCCCGCATGGTCGCTCTGCTGCAATTGCGGGTTCATCCTTTAAAACCCGGCGGGGTTATGTCATAGAAAGAAGAACCCATGGAGCCTCCTACCCCCAGCGTGGCGAGTATCGAAGCGCAGATCGAAGAGTGGCTACGCGCCCAACCGATTAACGGCAACGAAGACCAGATCGCCGATATGTTCCACACGGTGCTCAAGCTAGCCGGCGATGGCGCCAGCCGCGGCGATTTGAAAATCGTCAACCGGACGCTCAAAGAGCTGCGCCACGCGTTCAGAATATTCGCGCCCTACAGTTCGGTGCGCAAGGTAAGCATCTTTGGCTCCACCCGCGTGGCGGAAGACGACGTTTATTATACGATGGCGCGCGAGCTGGCGCGCCGTCTGGCCGAGGACGGATTCATGGTGATCACCGGCGCGGGGCCGGGGATCATGCAGGCGGGCCACGAAGGGGCGGGACGGGAAAAGAGTTTCGGCGTCAATATCCGCCTGCCCACCGTGCAACTCGCCAACCGATTTATCAAAGGCGATCGAAAGCTGATGAGCTTTCATTTCTTTTTTACCCGCAAGCTGATTTTCGTGAAGGAAGCGGACGCGGTGGTCATCTTCCCCGGCGGCTTCGGCACCCATGACGAGCTGAGCGAGGCGTTGACCCTGGCTCAGACCGGCAAAAGCCAGCTCGTGCCGATTATTCTCGTGGATTCGCCGGAACGAAACTACTGGCAGGACTGGGAAGATTTTCTCCGCGAAGGGATGCTCAGCCACGGCTATATATCCGAAGACGAGATAAAGTTTTTTAAAAAGTTCACCGATATTGACTCAGCGATCCGAGAAATCAAAAACTATTACCGTAATTATCATTCCTACCGCTTCGTCAAAGAAGCCTTGGTCATTCGCCTCAACAACCCGCCGTCGCCCGGCCTGATCGATACGCTCAACCGGGAATTCGCCGATATCCTCACCGCCGGGCCGGTACGGCAGACCGAGCCGCTGCCCGACGAATCCGACGATCCCGGCACGCTGCACCTGCACCGTCTGCTCGTCCATTTTAATCGCGAGGATTACGCGCGGCTGCGTCAGATGATCGATGTCATCAATCGGGAAGACTAGCCAAAAGTATTTGAAGTTCGGAAACGAAGACGAGATCGAAGAAACCATGTTTCCCGCAAAGGCGCAGAGAACAAGAAATTCGAAGCACGAAAGAGGCCCCGCGGACCGAAATTCGAAACAATTTCAAATGACCAAGAGTTGCAAAATTCCAAACAAGCTTCCTTCGGATTCGGTGTTTTGGATTTTCCCGATTTGAGAGTCATTTGTCTCTGAGTTTGTTTCGGATTTCGATATTCGGATTTCGGATTTTGTTTCGCTGGCGCCTCGGCGCGAGACCAATCCGAATCGGACAAGGGAGCGAATCATGGCCTTTCAAAAGATCGGCATATTGAGCATCGGCGAGATGGGTTTCCACTGGGCCAAACTGCTCAAGGGCCAGGGCGTCGAAGTGTTGACCTACGACAAGGACCGGGGCGAAGTGAGCCGCAAGCGCGGCGAAAATGCCGGCGCCAAGTCTTTGCCTTCGATGGCCCGGTTGGTTAGAGAAGCCGAGTTGATCGTCTCCATCGTGGTGCCGTCCGCCGCCAAGCGGGTGGCGTTTAAAGTCGCCAAAGCGGTGGCCAAAACCGGACGCAAAGAGTTGCTCTACCTCGACGCCAACGCGATCTCGCCGATGGCCGCCGATGCGATTGCGGCAGTTTTGAAACCGGCCGGCGTCAGCTTCGTCGACGGCTGCATCATCGGCTCAGCGGCGCGCATGGGCAAGGGAACGATCGTCTATGTTTCCGGCCCGCAAGCGCAGAGCATGCAAGCGTTGGAAGCGTTTGGCATCCCGATCCGGGTCCTGGGACCGAACACGAGCCAGGCATCCGCTTTCAAAGTCGTCTACGCGGGATTGACCAAAGGTCTCCAAGGTCTGTTCGTCGAGCTGTTCATGGGTGCGCGCCGCTTCGGTCTTATGAACGAGGTGCGCGCCCAGTATGAGGAAAGCTTCCCTGGGCTGCTGGATAAAATCTCCACAAGTATCGTCGGCCTGCGCATCCACGCCGCCCGGCGCGCCGAGGAGATGGACGAGCTCAAGCGAACCTTCAACCATCACGGCATGAAGTCGTTCATGGCGCCGGCGGCGCAGAAGGTGCTCGAATCGATCGCCGAGTTGGGAGCCGGGGAGGCGTCGGACAGCGGCGTGAGGCAGGGTGATTTGCCGGAGACCTTGGAGCTGTTCTATGAGAAAGGGCTCTTGCGAACGGCCACGGCGGAAGAATCTTCTTAGTGGGGCGCTGGCCATCGCGCCCGGTTCTTGGTATTGAGTTCAAAACACGCAATTAAGGGAGGGTTACAAAAGTGTCGAGAGTAGAAAAAAAGCAGCCCCAGTATGGATCGGACGTCGTCGTCGATTTGATGAAGGCGCATGAGATCGAGTACGCCGCTTTCAATCCCGGCGCGACTTTCCGCGGTATCCACGATTCGATCGTCAACTACGGCGGCAACTACAAGCCGGAAGTGATCTTCTGCCACCACGAAGAAATCTCCGTCGCTGTCGCCCACGGCTATGCCAAGGCGAAAAACAAGCCGATGATCGCGATCACGCACAACATGGTCGGCTTGCAGCACGCCAGCATGGCGATCTTCAACGCCTACATCGACCGGGTGCCGATCATGGTTCTCGGCGGCACCGGGCCGATGAACTCCAAACGGCGCCGGCCGCGCATCGACTGGATTCACACGGCGCTGGTACAGGGCAACCAGGTGCGCGATTATACCAAGTGGGACGATCAGCCCTATTCTCTGGCCGACGTGCCGGATTCCTTCATCCGCGGCTATCGTATCGCGACCACTGAGCCAACTGCGCCGATCTATATCAACTACGACGCCGACATTCAGGAAGATGCGATCGCCAGCCAGGTGGAGGTCCCCGACATCAGCCGTTACGGGGCGCCGGCGCCGATGCAGGCGAATCCCGAGGCGCTGCGCCGGGCGGCCGAGATGCTGGTGAACGCCCAAACGCCGCTGATCATCGCGGATACGCTCGGACGCAATCCCAAGACCGTTCCCGCATTGATCGAGCTGGCGGAACTCCTGGCGATCCCGGTTATTGATAAGGGCGCGCGTTTCAATTTTCCGACGGTGCATCCGCTCGACGTCACCGACGGCGCGCGCGATTTGTTGCCGAAAGTCGACGTGCTCCTGGCTCTCGATGTCGGCGATATCTTCGGCGCGATCACGACCGTGAGCAAGCAGACCCGCAATTCCGGCTACCTCACGTCGTCCGGCGTCAAGATTATCAGTATTTCGATGAGCGACATGCTGGTCCACTCCTGGGCCAATGACTATCAAGCGCTGCAAGCGGTGGATGTGCCGATGAGCGCGGACACCTCGGTGGCACTGCCGGAGTTGATCCGGCTGTGCCGCGAGTTGCTCGGTAGTGACGCGAAAAAGAAAGCGGCCATCGAGGCGCGCCAGAAGGAATTGGCCGAAAAGCACAAGAGCCGGCGCGCCAAATGGCTGGCCGACGCGCAGGCCAAGGGATCGCAAAAAGATATTTCCACGGCCTGGCTGGCGCTGGAAATCGGCGAGGCGATCAAACGCGAAGAATGGGTATTGGTGAACGGCACTTCAAATGGTTGGGCGCGCCGGTTGTGGAATTTTACCAAACCGAATCAGTTTCTCGGCGCCAGCGGCGGCGCCGGCCTCGGCTATGGCCCCGGCGCGTCGATCGGTGCGGCCCTGGCGCTCAAAGGCAGTGGCAAGCTTGCCGTCGCGATTCAGTCCGACGGCGACATGCTGATGACTTCCAGCGCTCTGTGGACCGCGGCCAAGCACCGCATCCCGCTGCTCATGATCATGCACAACAATCAGTCTTATTATAACTCGGAAGAGCATGGGATCGAGGTCGCCAAGTTTCGCAATCGTCCGGTGGAAAACGCCGGCATCGGCACCCACGTGGACGACCCGGCCATCGATTTCGCCACCATGGCGCGCTCCTTCGGCGTCAGCGGCGAAGGACCCGTGCGCAATCCGGCGGACCTCCGTCCGGCTGTCGAGCGGGGTCTCAAGTACGTCAAGGAGAAGCAACTGCCGTATCTGGTGGACGCCATCGCCGAACCGCGGTGAAAAGAGAATTTACCTTAGCCTCGCAGAAAGCCGCGTGAAACCCGTGGTTGAATGCGCGGGGGGTATCTCCGTAGCCTTGGCGCCAGGCTTACGCAGCCGAAGCGGCTG
>Ga0209726_10008730_pt1 | contig 10795 bp, 8 predicted proteins | sample Subgrocontami54m_FD_187453 | JGI IMG/M metagenome (GOLD analysis project Ga0209726, IMG submission 187453) | Subsurface groundwater microbial communities from S. Glens Falls, New York, USA - GMW46 contaminated, 5.4 m (SPAdes) (version 3) | ecosystem: Environmental > Aquatic > Deep subsurface >... | reverse complement strand
CCGTTCCTGCCGCAGTAGGTCTAAATAGCCGCGGGCAATTTTCAGTGGCAGTCGGCCGTCTTTGTTGAACATGCTGAGCAGAGTTTCGTAAGTTCCGTTCGCTTCGGTGGGCGTGATCTTGAATTTGTCGGCGATCATCATGGCGCTGTCCGGTCGATTGGCGCGGATCCATGCGATGGCGTCGAATAATGCCGCGACGGTTTTTTGCACGCGGTCGCGGTGGTTCGTTACTTCAACACGTGTAGCCATCAGGCCCGAGGTCGGGATGTCGAGCAGGTCGCCGATCAGCATGAATTTTTTGAAACCTTTCGACACCGCTTTGTCGTCATAGGGCGGCGTCAGCACGGCGGCGGCGACTTGTTCGCTAGCGAGCGACGCGAAGCTCCCCGCGGTGCCGCCGGTCATGATGAAGCCCACTTCTTTTTCGTTGATTTCAAATTTTTTGAACCATGCCGCCATCAATTGATGGCCGGTGGTGCGGATGCCTGACACCGCGATCTTCTTGCCGAGCAGATCCTGCGGCTTGTTGATCTCTTTGCTAGTCACGAGCATCCACGGCGTGATGTTGTAAAAATTCAGCACCACCACCAGCGGCAGGCCGGCCACCGCTGCGGAAATTCCGGTCGACAGCGACGGGAAGAAGTTAATATTGCCGTTGATCAGCGCTTGCGGTTGGATGCTCGTGTTCATTTGAATGTATTCCGCTTCGAGGCCGGATTTTTTCAGAAAGCCTTTCTCTTGGGCGACGTAAAACGGCATGTAGGTGAGCGCGACGGACGGCAGGCCGATGCGGATTTTCTGCATGGCCTCCGCGCCATGGACCGCTCGAGAAAAAAACAGAGTTGATGAAAGCAGGATGGCGATCCATGTCATGCCGCGTTTCATCCGTTCGCTCCTCATAACCTTGCAGTCGTATGCTGGTGAAAAGATCTCTGGGTCTTCGGCTGCGCTGCGATCTTAGCCAAGAGTGACGACGCAGGTCAATCACCAAATTGGAGATCTGTTCTCGATATTGACAGGATGCGGCGGTCTCGGCTAGTGAGAGAGGCAACCGGCAATCCGCTGTTAGAGGAAAGAGCGATGAGAAAAATGAAATTCAGCTCGATGTTGTTATTGCTATTGTCTGCGGCTGTTCTGACGCGACAAAGCACCGCCCAGGACAAGCCGCTGAAAAAAATTTACTGGGGCGTGTCGACGTTGTCGCCGACTTTGTGGATTCCGTGGATTTCGAAGGAAGCGAAAATTTTTGAAAAGAACGGCCTCGACGTCGAAGCGGTTTTGCTCAACGGTTCAGGACGCACGTCCCAGGCGCTGTTGTCCGGCAGTTTATTTGCCGCTTCAGTGGCTTTGCCCCAGGTGATGTTGGCGGATTTGACCGGCGCCGATTTGGTCAACGTCGCGCACGGCATTGGCGTGCAGGCGAGCCGGCTCATGGTGCGGCCGGAGATTCGCAAGGTCGAGGATCTCAAGGGCAAACGGATCGGCATCTCGAGCCTGGGCTCGGCGGGCGATTTGTTGTTCGGCTACGTGCTGCGCAAGTACGGTATCGACACAACCCGCGATGTCATTTGGTTGGCTGTCGGCAACACTGCGGAGCGGCTCCAAGCATTACTAACCGGCACGGTCGACGCCGCGGACATGACTTACCCCGCCGACGTTGAGGCCGAGCGCAAAGGCTTTCGTCCGCTGCTCGATGCGCGCAAAGAAATTGTCTACCCGACGGCGTCGGTGGTGACGCGGCGCAAGACGATTCGCGAAGAGCGCGACACGGTGCTGCGTTTCGTGCGCTCGTTTGTCGAAGGCATCGCTTATCTCAAGCAGAACAAGGAATTCAGCAAGAAGGTGCTGACCAAATACATGCGCACGACCGATGCCGAATATCTCGAAGGCTCCTACAACATATTCCGGGAAGATTTTATTTCAGTGCCCTATCCGATCACCAAAAATCTCGACGCGATCTACGAGATCGCGGCGTTCCGCCGACCGGAGATCCGCACGCACAAGGCCGAGGAGTTTGTTGACGCCAGCTTCATCGCCGAGCTGGAGAAGACCGGCTTTATCAAGAAGCTGTATGAGGGGAAGTAGGCAACAGGATTTCACCACAGAGATCACAGAGCAATAGATTCGGATTCGGAGTGTTAACCGCAAAGAGCGCAAAAGGCGCAAAAAAAGAATTGGATTTGTAGGGGCAACCCCCCGTGGTTGCCCTTCCGTTCACGCGCCTTTGTGGCCGGTTTCGCGCAGTAGTTTTTCCCAGCGTTCGAGTTCCTTTTCGTACTTTGCCAGCGGCATTTCATGTTCCGGGCGCCATTTTTTGAAACCGTAGTTTTTCGCGCCGTTACCGTAATAGTATTTTTCCAACACACCTTGTCCTTCCGGACCGAGCAGATAGTCGGCCAGCAACAGCGCGCCGTGGGGATGCGGCGGCTGCACCGCGATGGCGCAACCGCCGACGTTGGTCGGCACGATGTCCATCGGCACCCATTCCACCGGCGCGCCTTTTTCTTTGGCGACGATCACGTGATTGCGAAAGATCGCCGCGCCGGCGAGGATTTCGCCCGACGCGATGAGATCGAGCAACGCCGGCGGAATGATCGTGTGCAGACTGATGTCTTGGCCCTTAAGCTTTTTGACCAGCTCAGGTCCTTTGGTTTTGAGAATCGCGGCAATGACTTTGGTGCTGGTGTCGTCGAGCGTCATTGCTAATCTACCTTTGAGCGCCGGATGGAGCAGCCCTTGGTAATTTTTTGGCACGGCGTCTTTGGGCAGCAGGTTTTTGTTATAGCCGAAGCCGATGTAAGACTCCCGCGCCGTGGCCCAAAAATACAGCCCGCGTTCGCCCGCTTGTTTGGCGTCGGCGGGATAGTTGGCGAAATAGGGCGAATGATAGGGCCGCAGCAGGAACGCGTCGCGCTGAAACATCAGATTGGCTTCGGTTGTTTCGATGGTATCGACGATGGGCCGGCGCGCTTTGGCTTCTTCGACCATACGGTTGGTGATTTCGCCGCCGTTGGTGCGGTAGGATTCCACTTTGACGCCGGGATATTTAGCTTCGAACACTTTGATCATGCCCTTGTACGAATCGCCGGCCAGCGACGTGTACCAAGTTACTTTGCCTTCGGCTTTGGCGCCGGCGTAGAGGACTTGCTCGCGGTCTTTGCCGTTGTAAGTGACCAGCTCGGAAATGGTCATCGGTTTGCGCGCTTGGGCCGGGAGCTGAGCGGGAAATAGGACCGATAGGACGAATAGGAGCAATAATAAGAGCTGCATCGTTGAAAGTCTCCTCAAGTAACTCTTAGCGCCGAGCGTGCACGCTAGCAAGCCGAGTAGGCGGTTACGCGCCGCGGCGGCTGATCTCTTTTAAAAGTTTTTCCCAGCGTTCGAGTTCTTTCTCGTATTTGTCGGTGGCGATGCCATGATCCGGGCGCCAGCGTTTGAAGCCGAGATTTTTCGCCGCGCTGCCGTATTCATATTTATCCAAGACCGCTTGGCCTTCCGGGCCGAGGAGATAATCGGCCAGCAAGAGGGCTGCGTGCGGATGGGGCGGTTGCACGGCGATGGCGGCGCCGCCGACGTTGGTCGGCACGATGTCCATGGGCAGCCAATCCACCGGTGCGCCTTTGGCAATCGCGTTCAGCGTGTGGTTGCGAAAGATCACCGGTGAAGCGAGTACTTCGCCCGACGCGATCAGATCCAACAGCGCCGGCGGAATGATCGTGTGCAGGGCGATTTCTTGCACCTTCAATTTTTTGACGAACTCTTGGCCCTTGGTCCGCAGCATGGCGCCGATCACTTTGTAGGCGGGATCGCTAACCGAAACGCCCATGCGGCCCTTGAGCTCGGGATGGAGCAAGCCTTCATAGTTTTTCGGCACGGCGTTTTTTGACAAGAGTTTTTTGTTGTAGGCAAAGCCGATATAGGATTCGCGCGCGATGCCCCAGAAATACAATCCGCGCTCGCCTTTTTCCTTGGCGTCTTCCGGATAGCTGGCGAAGTGCGGCGAGTGATAGGGGCGCAGCAGAAAAGCGTCGCGCATGAAGATCAAATTGCCTTCGGTGGTTTCCACGGCATCGACGATGTGGCGCTTGGCTTTGGACTCTTCCATCATGCGCACGGTCATGTCCGAGCCGGAGACTCGGTAAGCATCGAGCTTGACGCCGGGATACTTGGCTTCGAAAGCTTTGACCATGCCCTTGTACGAGTCGCCGGAAAGCGACGTGTACCAGGTGGCTTTCCCTTCGCTCTTGGCGCCGGCGTAGAGAACTTGTTCGCGATCCTTGGCGTTATAGGTGACCAGCTCGGAGATTGTCTGTGGTTTGCGCGCTTGGGCGGGAATGGGAGTAGGAAATAGGACGGATCCGAGCGATAGGACGGATAGGACGAATATTAGAAAATACATCGCGAAAATCTCCTCGGTTGCGTTAGTGCTGGGTGATTTCTCTGGCGAGCTTTTCCCATTTGTCGCTGTCTTTTTCGAACTGCTCGACGGAACGGCCAAAGCCGGGATGCCAGCGCTTGAACGGCACCGCGTTGGTCGGGTGGCCGTACTGAAATTTCTCCAGCACTTTGCGCGCTTCGGCGCCGAGCAAAAAATCGACGAACAATGAAGCAGCGTAGGGATGCATCGGCTGCGCCGACAGCGCGACGCAGCCTGAGTTGGTCGGCACCAATTCCATCGCCACCCAGCTGGCCGGCGAGCCGCGCTCGGCCGAGACCATGGCGTGATTGCGATAGATATGAAACGACGCGCCGAGCTCGCCTGACGCCATTAAATCCACCAGCGCGGCGCTGCTCACGGTAAAGATTCTGATCTCTTGGGCTTTGAGTTTTTTGACGAACGCTTCGCCTTTGATCTTGATCATGGCGCCGATCATGCGCGCCGAACTTTCGTTCAGCGTGATGCCCAACTTCCCTTTTAGCTGCGGATGGAGCAGGCCGTCGAAACCTTTGGGCACGGCGCTCGCTGGAATTTGCTCCTTGCTGAAACCGAAGCCCATGTACGACTCGCGAAAGATCGTCCAGGAGGTTAGCCCCTTGTCGGCCTTTTCTTTGGCTTCGCGCGGGTAGGCCGCGAGCGCGGGGGAGTTATACGGCCGGGTGAGATTGCCGGCGCGCGATACCATCATGAAGTCGTAAGTGGTTTCGAGCGCATCCATGGCCGGCCGGCGCGCTTTTATTTCTTCCGACATACGCACGACCAAGTCGCTGCCGCCGGCGCGAAAAGCTTCGACGCGCAGGCCGGGATACTTGGCTTCGAAGGCGCGTGCCAAGGCTTTATACGAATCGCCGGCCAGCGAAGTGTACCAATTCACCACGCCTTCACTCTTCGCCCCGGCATAGAGCAGTTGCTCGCGATCCGCGCCCAGGTACGTGGCGATTTCCGCCACGGTTGTCGGCTTGCGCGCTTGGGCAAATACCTCAACGGCAAGTCCAAGGAGAATTGTCGCCATGAGCCCAAGCTTCATGAATCGTTCCTTTGCTGAACTGCGGGTGCCGTTAGCGGTTAGTATGAAAAATTTCAGCACGCCAACTCCAGCGCGATCATAACGCCCCGATAACATGTTTTGCCGTCAAACGGTAGCGATGAGATTGGCTATTCATCCGAAAAATCAGCTGCGTAGCGCCTTAAGTTTGACCTCAAACGGACGATATTAGAGCGAAAGGAGAGTGGTAACGAGGAGCCAATCCAACGTCGGCAGTGCCCAGGCTTGCCACTCTGCTCCAAGAAACTATGCGAAATGCAGCGCAGCTACGCGACGGGGAGAAATCACTGCAAGCCGGCTGCACCGCACTTGTCACCAAACCGATCGAGAAACCCAAGTTGCTCGAAACCATCGCTCAGTTCGCAGAAGGTGTTGGGTTATGAACGGCGCGGAGAAAATTCTTGTTCATGTCGACAAAGATCTCGAAGCTTTGATTCCGGAGTTTCTCGAAAATCGCCGCGCCGATGTCGATGCCATCGGCAGCGCCGCCGGCGCCGAAGACTACGAAACCGTGCGCGTGTTGGGCCATAGCATGAAGGGCTCGGGCGGCGGCTATGGATTTGACGAGCTCACCGAGATTGGCGCCGGCCTGGAGCAGGCCGCCAAAGCAAAGGATGGGGCCGCGATTCGCGCCGGGCTGGATAAGCTCGTCGACTATTTGGCGCGGGTCGAGGTCGTTTATGAAGAGCTGTGATGAAACACTGGTCCTGACGGTGGACGACGACGCGATTAACCGCAAGCTGATCGAAAAAATATTGACCGGCGAAGGTTATCGCGTGTTCAGCGCCGAAAGCGGCCCAAGCGCGCTGGCAGTATTGCGCGACGTCGCCCCCGATTTGATCTTACTCGACGTGATGATGCCCGGCATGGACGGTTACGAAGTTTGCGCCAGACTTCAGCAAGAGCCGCAAACCGCCTACGTCCCGGTGATTTTCATTACCGCGTTGGGCGACAACCAGGACCGCGCCAGAGGCTTTTCGTTGGGCGCGGTGGATTATGTGTCGAAACCGATTCAGAAACAGACACTATTGGCGAAAGTTGCCGAACAGCTTAAAACCAGCCAGCGCTGGAAGGAGCTGTCGGCAAACGACAATCAGTCAAAAGCTGGCTACATCGCGGCACAGTTCAAAGACTTTAAAAAATTCTATTTCTCTCAGCTAGACTTGGGCGAGGAGGCGTGGTCCCGGTGCGCCGGCGCCAATCCGAATCAGCTCTATGCCAGCTTTGCCGCACTCGGCGCCGAAGAAAGGCAAACCGCGCGCGCCATCGCTAATTTTTTAAAACTGCCGTACCTGTCGCAGCTCGATGCCGAGGAAGTCGATCTCGGCAGATTACCGGCGCGGTTCGCCAAAGCCAATCTCGTCGTCGCCATGCGTGGAACGTTCGTGCTTGCCAATCCCTTCGATCGCGAACTGGTCAGTTCTCTGGGCAAGTTCTCGAGACTCAACGATCAGTCGCTGTTGGCCATCGCCGAACCGGAAAATATTCGGGCGCTATTTGGCAATGGTAGTGCCGTGGCCGCCGATCGCGTCAGAGATCGACCAAGCGCACCGGCGCCACGGTTGGTAACAGAACCCAAAGCTGCGGGTGGGACGGCCAATGCCGTCCATGTGATCGTGACGCGATCGAACAGCAATGGTTCGGTGGATAACTTAGCCGACGCTCGATTGATGAGCGGAGAATCGGTATTGCGATTGGCGGATCGTTTGATCGCGCGCTCGATCGCCGACCGCGCCAGCGATATCCACATCGAACCCAAGGGTAAAGAGACCGTGGTGCGCTTCCGCGTCGACGGCGACATGCGCGAAATTATCTCGCTGCAAAAAGATACCAGCTTGATGTTGGTGTCGCGCCTCAAGGCGATGGGCGGCATGGATATCGCCGAGCGGCGCCGGCCGCAGGACGGCGTCTGCGAAATTAAGCTCGACGGGCGGGCGTTTAAATTACGCCTCGCCACGACATCGACACCCGACGGTGAAAGCTTGATCGTGCGCGTGCTCGAGCCCGGCGTCAGCGCCAAAGCGCTGGAAGAATTGGGCATGACCCAGAATCAGGTCGAGACCATGCGCGCGATGGCGAGCGCGACCCAGGGCTTGATCCTGGTGGTCGGCCCCACCGGCTCGGGAAAAACCACGACGATCTTCAGCATGTTGTCGCAAGTCGATACCCGTTCGCGCAGTTTGATCTCGGTGGAAGATCCGGTGGAGTACCGCATTCCTTTCGCCAATCAACAGCAGGTCAATGAAAAGGCCGGCATCACCTTCGAGTCGCTGCTTAAATCGGCGATGCGCCAAGATCCCGATATTCTATTTCTCGGCGAAGTGCGCGACCCATTTTCCGCCAAGGCGTCGATGGATTTCGCCAGCACCGGCCATTTGACGATTTCGACGTTGCATACTTCCAACGCCACCAGCGCGGTGTTTCGCTTAGAGCGCTTGAGCGTAGCGCGGGCGATGATGGCCGATTCGATTCTCTGCGTGGTGGCCCAACGTTTACTAAAAAAACTCTGTCCGGTATGCAAAAGCGTGACGAGTATCAGCCAGCAAGAGGCCGACCGGCTGGGACCGTTCATGCAGCAGCTGCCGCCTGAGGTAGCTCAGCCGACCGGCTGTAGTAAATGCAATGGCAGCGGTTTCTCCGGACGCGAGGGCGTCTACGAAGTGATTCGTTTCGACACTGAGATTGCCGAGATGGTCCGCAGCAACAAACCGGCCGCGGTGATCCGTGATTTCGTGTTCCAGCGCGGCGATTATTTAATAGCTCATCACGCCGCGGAAAAAGTCGCGCAGCTACTCTTTCCGGTCGACGACGTCTATCAAAAACTCTTGGCGGAAGAATCGGTCCAGCAGAAGCACGCGCCGGCGCAAGTCGCGATTGCCGCTGCGCCCCAAGCCATTCCGGCCAGCACGAACAGCGCTGCGGAGAAGACCGGTTGTGAGGCTAAGATTCTTTTGGTCGACGACGACAAGAGCTCACAGACGCTGATTTGCCGCCACTTGGAGACTGCGGGTTATGGCGTGATCACCGCGGACGACGGTATCGATGCGCTCATGCAGTTGGGCAAGGAACACTTCGACCTGATTCTATCGGATGTCAACATGCCCAATCTAGACGGCTTCAAGCTGCTGGAAACCAAACAGCAAAAGAGAATCACCGCGCCGCTGATTTTATTGACCGGCGAAACCGATGAGGCAGCGGAGATCAAAGGATACCAAATGGGCGTTGCCGACTATCTAAAAAAACCGATCAAGAAAGAACTGCTGCTGCTGCGCGTTAAGAAAGTGTTGCAGCAAGCGAATTAGCCGCGGCGGCAGCCGGGCGGCCTGGAACCGATCTCCATGGTTGTCCATCGGATGAAAGATGATCTGTCGATTCAGGAATTTGTGCATGCGAATTAGAAAAATAGTTCCACCGCCTGCTCAAGCGCACGGACCGGTTGACTCAGCGGGTCAAGGCTTATCTCAGCGGCGAAAACCGAACACTGGCGGCTATTCAATTGATGTTTGCGCAAGCGCAGCATGAACCGGCGGCGACTGCGGGCGCAGCTGCGCTGCCGCTGCGCCGCGTGCTTTTGCTGGAAACGTCGCAGGCGACGCTTAAACTGTGCGTTGGCGTGCTCAATGAGCTCGGTGTTCGCGATATCGCCACCGCGGAAGATGGGCTGGAGGCGTTGGGGCGGCTGCTCAAAGAGCCGTTCCAAGTGGTGATTACGTCCCTGCATGTGCCGACCATCGGCGGCCAATTCTTGATACCGGTGCTGCGGATGCTTCCGGGACCCAATCAGCTGACTCCGGTAATTCTTTTGACTTCTTCGGTGCAGGTATTCGATCGGCTCGCTGCCCGGCCTGATCATATTGTCGAAAAGAATCCGCACATGATCGAGAGACTGCAGCGGATTTTTACCGAGATCAGCGGCGCCACGCCGCGCACCGATGGTTGTGCGGCCAAGCCCCTCGATCGCGTACTGAAAAAAATCGTTCTGGTCGACGATTCACTGGCGATCCACCAATTGCTCAGGCTATCGTTCAAACGTTTTCCGGAAATCGCCATTGCCAGTATCGAGGATCCTACCGGCGCGCTCGATTTTTTGCGCCAAGAACAGCCCGATCTGGTTTTGCTCGATCTCAACATGCCACAGTTAAGCGGCAAAGAGGTCATCCGCGGCATCAAAGCAGCGCCCGACTTAAAAGAAATCCCGATAGCCTTTTTCACTGCGGCGGACAATGCCGAGGAGCGGCGAGAGCTGCGCGATCTCGGCGCCTGGCACGTGTTCAAAAAGCCCTTCGCGCCGAAAACTTTTTCGGCGGACTTGGTCTCGAAGTTTCAAGCCCGCTAAAGTTGATTTTCATTCCATCCCAACCAATCTCTAAGCATCGCCCGCGGGCAGCACAAAAATTCTTCCCAGTTTGAATCGTGATCGCGCAAAGGTGTGCCGTCGAGTCCCCCTGAATGGGGCTTGACGATTTTTGGCCTCGATTGATATCGGTCTGCTCCTGGGAAATCAGAGGGTGAGGGGAATATCAACCATCAACCAAAGAGGAGGTGTTTTGTGAAGCGAGGTGTTTTGATCACAGCTGTTTTAGGCGCCGCTCTACTGCTGGTAACTTTCACAGTACCGGCGCAAGCGCAGAAGCTCCACACCGATTTGAAAGGCTTTGCCGAAGTGCCGGCAAACTCCACCGTGGCTCGCGGCGAATTCAAAGCGGAAATTATCAACGACACGACCATCGCCTATGAGCTGACCTATTCCGGCTTAGAAGATACTAACCGACAAGCCCATATCCATTTTGGTCAGAGGTTCGTGGCCGCAGGAATAAGCCTGTTTCTATGTCAAACGACGTCGTTCCCCGATGCTACAGGACTCGCGCCGACTTGCCCGCAAACGGCTCAAGGAGCGACGACCGTGAAGGGGAACTTAACGCGATTCAACTTGGTTGGTCCGTCGGCGCAGGGCATTGCCGGTGGTGCGACTGGCGGGACTGCCGCGGAATTTGCTGAGATCGTTAACGCTATCCGCTCTGGTTTGACCTATGTCAACGTACATACGAATAAATTTCCCGGCGGCGAGATCCGCGGTTAAATCAAAGTGCGTGGGCGTCACGACGAGCAGCACGAAAATAGTCGCAACTAGCGCGAAAATCGATCGCGACATTTCAGAAACTATTTTGCGACTGCACGAGGTACGGACGGCGCAAGTGATTAACTTCCTACGTGGCTGGTCTCCAGCCAACTGAACGCTGGGAAATCTCGGCTTTCACAGGTGTTGGCGGCGAGTCGCAACTTAGATAACAGAAGCCTTCGGTTTTAAGGTC
>Ga0209726_10008724_pt1 | contig 10802 bp, 10 predicted proteins | sample Subgrocontami54m_FD_187453 | JGI IMG/M metagenome (GOLD analysis project Ga0209726, IMG submission 187453) | Subsurface groundwater microbial communities from S. Glens Falls, New York, USA - GMW46 contaminated, 5.4 m (SPAdes) (version 3) | ecosystem: Environmental > Aquatic > Deep subsurface >... | reverse complement strand
TGCTGCCAGCGACTGTCCAAGCGCGACGCGCTCGTCTTCTCGATGCGCGAGGTGATGGGCCTGTCGTCGGAAGAAATCTGTAAGACGATCGAGATTTCGACGACTAATCTGCACGTAATACTGTTTAGAGCGAGGCTGAGCTTGCGCACCTGCATGAGCAAGAACTGGTTTGGGGGGCGGCATGAGTAGGGAGCAGGGGCCCCGTCATACGGGGATGCGACCGGCCACGATTGCCGCCGGACGCCGACAGCGCTTCAGCTTGAATCGCGATGACGGCGCGGAGGCGGCGGCATGAGTAAGCTTATGTACTCATGCAAGGAAGCATCGCGGCTTTCGTCGCGGGCGATGGAGGAGCCGTTGACGCCATCCGAACGCGTGCTCCTCCGCATGCACTTGATGATGTGCAACCGCTGCAGCAATTTCTCGCGCCAGATCCAATTCCTGCGCCGCGCGTCCCGCAAAGTCCCCGAGGCGCTCGAAAAAGAAGGCGATTGATCCGGCCAGCTGCGAGCATCAGTTGCCCTCGCAGTTTGACCCGAAATTGGAGAACTGAATCCATGAGCACGCAACAACTTCTTGATATCGATGCCTGCGTATTCGATGCCTACGGCACGCTGTTCGATTTCAATAGCGCTGCGCGCGCCGCACGCAGCGAGTTGGGCGACGACTGGCAGCGCGTTTCCGATCTCTGGCGGCAGAAGCAGCTTCAGTACACGTGGCTGCGCGGACTGGCTGGCCATCATGCCGACTTCTGGCAAGTCACCGGCGACGCGCTGGAGTTTGCGCTCGCCACTCTGCGGCTCGAGCGCCCAGGCCTGCGCGAGCGGCTGATGGACCTCTACCTGAAGCTCGACGCCTATCCCGAGGTCCCGGAAACGCTGCGCCGACTGAAGGCGACGGGCAAGAAACTGGCCATACTTTCCAACGGCACCCCCGCCATGCTCGATGCGGTCGTGCATAGCGCAGGACTGGATCACGTGTTCGACGCCGTGCTTTCCGTGGAAGAAGTGGGCGTGTACAAACCGCATCCGTCCGTCTATGGCCTGGCGTGCGAGCGATTGAAGATCGCCCCGTCGCGCATCTGCTTCCTGTCGTCCAATGCCTGGGATGCGTTTTCGGCCAAAGCATACGGCATGCGCGTGGCGTGGTGCAACCGATTCGGGCAAGCGCCGGAACGGATACCGGCGACACCGGATGCGGAAATATCCGAACTTGGCGCCCTGCCGGCCCTGCTCGCGTGAGGGTGGCGCTGACACTGCGCCTACTATTGAATCGGAGGGCTTGAACCTCCTTGAGGCATTACGCTGCCTGAATCGCCCCGGCGCTAGATTGCCGGACGGCCGGTACCGACATGGCGTTTCATGGCGGTATACCAGGCCTCAACGTCGAAGCCGTATGAACCTACGAGTGTGCGGAAGACGACCACGCCCTTCTCGTCAAGAAGATAGAGCCTGTCAGGCAGCGCGGCGTACAAGCGGTCCGCCTCGTTCGACATATTGTCCAGCAGCATCGGCATTTTCAGATTGAGCCGCAGTACGCAGACCTGCGCCAATTCTTCGCGCTGCTCGATCAATCTTGGCTGCTCGTACAACACGCTATCGACGAGATTGCGTGCCGCCTGGCGTCCGTCCGTCGGATGCGCCTCCTGGATGTAGACGCAGTAGAACTGAACGCGGCTTTTGAGTTCTTCGTATATCTCGTTCAGGCGCACGGCCTGATCGCGAAAGGGCGGTCAAGTATAGGATCCGAAGACGAGGGCGACGGGGCTGCCGCGTGTCGACGACAGTCGCAACATTTCACCGGTCCTATTTCCCGCAGACGTCAGGCGCTCGAGCTGGAAGTCGGGGGCTATCTCCCCGACTTTTGGTGCGGACTGATCGCACAGTGATCGCTCGCGGACCATCGCTCCATACTGTTCGAGGTACTGCTCGCGGGTGCTTCCTAGCTTTTCCCACCGCGCGGGCGGTAGCGTGTCCGGATGCGGGTAGGAGGTGCCTAACCATTTCAGTTCAGTCATTCGATTCTCTTCTTGGTGTAACCATCATGCGCCCAATTGCTTCATGTGTTTGATGATCGCGTCGGCGACGGCTTGCGCTTGCTCGCATGTTTTTCGATGTAGGCAATCAACGTCGGACTGTGCGCGAGAAAGTCCTGGGTGTAGAACTCGAGAATGCCCGATGCGCGTACCAGCTTTCGCTCCGGAACGAGCTGCAGATTGGGGGATTCGGCAAAGAACTGTCGCGCCGCGTCGTCAAGCTGCCGATTCAGATCGTCCGCGCGAAACGGCTCGCGCGGCAGCCGCGGGCAGCTTACCGACATGCAATTCAGCGCGAAGTGGACACGCGCGTCGCCCAACGGCCGGATGGCGTCGTTCTCGAGCGCATAGAGCGACATGCGCTCGCCGCCCACGGAAAATCGCTTTACGCCGAAGAACCACACCTTGTACAGTCCCCCCAGGCCGTGCGGAAACCCCGAATCGATCACGTTGAACATCGCGAGCGCGCTGTAGGCGTTGATGTAATACGCCAGGACCGCGTCCTTGTCGGGAAACAATGCCGGCGCCGTGCGCGGACTCACGCGAGCGACGTATTCAAGGAATCCGTCCAGATCCGCCCGCTCGCCGACGAGCCGGTGAAGATCCACCTCGCCCCGGCCGTTGACGAATCGCTCCAGCACGCGCGCCCATTGTTGATAGGGCCGGTACGGATCCGGCTGGCGCGCATGCGCCGGCGCGGGGGAAACCAGGGCCCCGACCAACAGGGCCGCGGCGAAAAACACCTGCGGAGCCGTCGGCCTACGCGCGATCATCGGCCCCGTCCCGCCGCGCGATTGCCTTCCAGGGTCAAGCGCTGGCGACCCTTGGCGCGCTTGCGCTGCGGCCGCAGCACTTCCGGCGGTGGCACGGCTTGGCCCTCGAGCGCTCCGCTCAGAGGGTTCCAATAGCGATCCCCCGCCCAGGTAGGGATGCGGATCGGCTGCAATATGTAACTGTCCCGTTTGGCGTTATGCAGGCACATGGATAACGGGCCGTCGCGCGTCATGACCTTGAAGGCACAGGCCTCGATGCGCTCGCGCTCCAGAGCGCCCGCGTCCATGAAACCGTGCACCATGAAGGAAAGCGTCCGGATGCGCCCGCGCGCCGCCACAAGATCGGCGCGCATGCGCCACGCCTTGCGCACCGACCAGCGCGCGACCGCCCACCAGTGGCGCGGGCTCTGCGCGAGCCAGGCGAGCAGCGCCAGTGCCGTCCGGCGCCAATCGCCGCGATCGAAGGCGATGTGCGCCGTCGCCGGCTGCAGCCGCGCGACGAACGCGGCATCGTCCAGAGCGTCGTACAGTTTGCCATTGACCGCCAGACACAGCCCATAGCGGTTGCAGCGCGGATGCCCGGGCATCGAGCCGCCGAAATCGATGGTCGCGCCGGCGCCCTTCTCGATCCGCCCGGTCACGTCCTCGAGCGTAATTGACGTCTGATTTTCGTGGATGCCGCGCCCGGTCTGCGCCTGCACCTGGAACGATGCCGTGCGCACGCGCCCGGCGTTCGCCTTGAAGAATCGCACCAGGTCCGGAATTTCGTCCAGATTGCCGTCATGGACCGTGGTGTTGAACATGACCGACAGCGGAAGTCCCTCCACACGATCGAGATATTCCGCACGCAGCGCGTTCAGCTCGACCTCGCTGCGATATCCCTTCAATTGCTGGGTGGTGTCGACGTGAAACGCGACATCCATGAGGCCCGCGGCGGCGAGCTCTTCGAGAAGCACGCGGGTAGCTCTGCGGCCATTGGTCATCAGGGTCGCGCGCAGACCCCGTTCGCGCACGCGCCGGACGATGGCGAGCAACTCGTGGCGCCGCCGCAGCGTCGGCTCCCCGCCGGTGATCTGCACGTCCGTGCCAGGACCGTAGTACTGCCCGATAAGCTCGATGCGCCGATAGATTTCGCCGATCGGGATGTCCTTCACCGCCTCCGAATGCTCGGACAGATAGCAAAGCGTGCAGTCGAGGTTGCAGCGCTGCGTGATCTCGAGCGCCACGCAGCCTATCGGCCAGCGGCTGCCCATCTGCTGCTGGCGTGTCGCGCAGCCGGCATTCTGCATGGCGCGACGCGCCCGCTCCATGGCGGCGCCGTCAATAGGCGGCGGATCCGGCGCGAACGCCGCGATCTCGGCTGGTGTCATGTGCCGCATCGATCAGTTCCCTGCCCGCGCACGCAACTCGAGTTTGAGTGCGGCACCGTCGTAACCCCGGATATGGTGGTGCCCGCGTATCAGAACGCCGCGAGGAAACCCATCGGGGACATGGACGCCCTGCAAGTCGCGGGTAGAAGGCTGCTCGTCGGTGTGGTCATGCAGCAGTCTGCGCACGCCGACCACGCGCGCGGTGGGAGTCAGCACCTCGAAGCGGTCGCAGAAATAGTCCGCGCCTCTGTCGTCGCAGCGCATGGTGACCTCGAAGCTCCAGCTGCCGTCGGCCGCCTGGCGCGCGGTCGCGGCGATCACATCGGCCGCACCAGGCAGCGCGAGCGGACTGGCGCAAATAAGCGCCAGCGCAACAACTGCGGCACGGAGTCGAATCATCGGCTTGCTTGGCCCGGACATCATTGTTCTTAGTCGGCCAACCGGCCAAAACCTTACAGAAATCGGCAACATCGTCCGGCGGGCACTTGAATCACCCTGGGCGTGACACTCGTGCTGCACGTGATCTTCGGGGCCGTCCTCGGCGGCGCCCATGCGGCGCTAAGGTAGCGAACGATGAGCGAAAGGTGGTCCTCGCCCGGCAGGCAGTTGAGATCGTTGCGCGCAAGGCCCACCGCAAGGCGTCGAGCCATTGCTGCAGGCGCAGCGTTGTCGGCGAGCCCCTGCCAGATCCGCACCGGCGCGCGTAGATCCTCCGGACGAAGTCCCCATGGTCTCGCAAGCAGCGTCAGCTTCCGTGCGGCTCGGCGTGATGAAGGGCAGCTAGCTGAATTGTAGCTGCCGCTCGCAAATAAGTTGCGAACTACAGGTCATCGGTAGAGTAGGAATGTGGCGCGGTAGCCGTAGGTTTGGTTTGTCTGTTTCCGCCCCTTTCGTCTGGCGGTGCCCAAGTAACCTGTCCGTAACCCCGTTTCCACATCCCCCTCATCGAACCGGACGTGCAGATCTACCGCATCCGGCTCTCGGACAAGACATCACACCTTCGCCCTCGCCCGGCTGCGGTTGTACGCGGTTAAATGGATGAGCCCGAAGTACCCATAAAGGTGCGGGTAGGGAAACGCCCCGCCCTTGCGCCGTCTAACCTTGTACTTGTTTCGCAGCCACCGACGCAACCGCGTCGCCGTGTACACGTCGAGCGTATTGTAGGCACGGCTGACGGTCCCAACGCTGAAGTAGTTGGCCCAGCCGCGTAGCATACGGTTCAACCTGCTCACCAGTTCCGTGGTTTCTTGCCACGCCGTTTTCAGTTCGGTCAGCGCATAGACCTTCTCAGTCATGCGCCGGATGCTCTTCTTCGATGGCCACAGGGCGATACGTGATTTCCCTGTGACCGGCGAGTACCGTCTGCCAAACGTGTAACCCAGAAAGTCAAACGTCTCTTCCGGAACCTTGCAGAGTCGTGTCTTCTCCGCGTTCACCGTCAGCTTCAGCTTGCCCATGATCTCGCGCATTCGCAGCAAGGCTTCTTCGGCTCTGCCGGGTTTGCACAGAATCACAAGATCGTCGGCATAGGTGACGATATGACTGCCAAGGCTTCGCTCCAGCCCCAGCTTCTTCCACGCCAACACAAACCGCCGCATATACAGATTCGACAGCAGTGGTGAAATGGGAGAGCCTTGTGGGATGCCCCGCCCGCTGTCCTTGGCCTCGGTCGTGCGTTTCTTCCGACCTTGGTCGTCGGTCTCTTCGACGGCGCATTCCAGCCACATCTTGATCAGATGCAACACACGCCGATCGACGATGCGCCGCGCAAGCGACAGCATCAGTTCGGTGTGCGGAATGCTGCCGAAGTAATCGGCGAGGTCGGCATCGACGACGTCCGTATGGCCTCGAAACAAGCGATCTTCAACTTCCATCGCGGCCTGCTGGGCATTGCGGCCCGGCCGGTAGGCGTACTGCTCGTCTGGAAGATCCGACTCAAAGATCGGTTCGAGCACCAGCATCAAGGCTGTCATGCACACCCGATCCCGCAGGGTTGAAATCCCCAAGGGCCTGAGTTTGCCGTTGGCTTTTGGAATAAACACTCTCCGGATGGGCTCCGGCCGATACATCTCTTCTCTGAGCGCAAGCGCCAGTTCGGCCAACCATCGCTGCACCCCATACGCTTCGACTTCCGCGAAATCCTGACGATCCACGCCCGGCGCGCCCTTGTTGGAGCGGCACTGGGCATAGGCATGGGCCAGAATGTCTTCCCGGTATAGCTTGTCGTACAGGGCGTAGAAGCGGTAGCCAGCTTCGGACTTCGCTTTCGTGTGTAACGCCCTCTGCAGTTTCTGAACGCTGATCGGAGTTGATAGGTTACCCAATCTCCACGCCCTCACTACGTCTTTGCGTTGATCTTGAACTGAGGCCCCTTCCCTCCACCGGCATTACCCGGCTTCCTTGGTAATACGGGCCTCTCCGCCACCCCAGGGCGTCCAGCCTGTCCGTCACCGGCGTCTGGTCGGTCATCCCGGACCACGCCAAGGGGCTTCCCGTGTTACGCGCGCTTCCTTTGTGTACATGCTGTCGCCACTACCCCGGTGCAGCGTCTGCGGTTCCAGCCTTGCTCATTTCCGCAGCCGTATCAGCCTTCCCCAGAATGGCTACTGGGTCGGCCTGCACGATGGCATTTCGAGGTTTGCTCAGCGTTCACTCACGTTACGGCCTGCACACTCGCGCTGTCACCATACTTTGTGACTCGCTAGCCGAAGGCTTCAGCCATTTCGTTACCGTGCGACCTGAAAGTCGCTTGGATTTCTGTTTCACAGGAGGAACTCTTATGAACTGATGAAACCAGTTGTTCCATCAACTGTTCCCTACCCGGACATGCGGAGCCGGTAACAGCTCGGTATGAAGCTCTGGGGACAATGTACCCGTCGATTTACTCGATACACCAACCCGCGAGGGAAAGTGAAATCTGCAAGCACAAATGCGGAGAGGGACTAGGGACGAGTGGGTACGATCAACACACGTGAATCTCTGTTAAACGTCGTCAAATGGAGCAAGCCAAAAGTGCTGACAGGCTTGAACCAAAAGGTGAGCGGCAAGGAATGGCTCTTGGTAACTGAGCCATCATGGACGATAGACCGCCGGCGAAAAGGAGAGATCCGCCCCACTCTGAAATTTAAGCGGAACAGGGTAAGCCCGTAGCGCCGCCGGTAACGGCAGGCGAACCGCAAGGAACGCTGAGTGTACTGCGGGTATAGGAATACGGAAAAAGCGAATGCTTTCCTGTAATGGGGAGGATACCGACTGAAACATTGTCGGGCGCGAAAGCGAGCTGACTTCCGTACGGTCATTCATGGCGAGAGAATTTGATTAATCGTTGTACGGAGGAAAGCAGATGACGGCAACCGAAAGCACTGCACAAGCAGAGCCAATCGGCGCTGGTGCGCCTTCGCACCCCGAGCAGATGTGGCCCCAAGCTAATTGGGCTGCCATCCGAGCAGAGGTGAAACGACTCCAAGTGCGTATCGCTAAGGCAACAAAGGAAGGCAGATGGAACAAAGTGAAATCCCTACAACGTCTGCTGACCCACTCGCATAGCGGCAAGATGCTCGCCGTGAAGCGGGTGACAGAAAATCGCGGCAAGAGAACCCCGGGGGTAGATGGCAAGATTTGGTCGACGCCGGGGGCCAAGTGGACGGGAATGCAGTCAATGCAGTTACGTGGATACCGAGCGTTGCCGCTGCGACGTATTTACATTCCCAAGAGTAATGGCAAGAAGCGTCCGTTAGGAATTCCCTGTATGCAGTGCCGAGCGATGCAGGCTTTGTGGAAGCTCGCTCTGGAACCCGTCGCGGAGACCCTGGCGGATCCCAACTCCTATGGATTTCGGGCCGAGCGCTCGACCGCCGATGCTATCAGTCAATGTTTCAACGCGCTGGCAAAACGCAAATCGCCAGCGTGGATTCTTGAAGGGGATATTCGTGGCTGTTTCGATAACATTAGTCATGCATGGTCTCTGGAAAACACACCGATGGATAAGCAGTTTCTGCGTAAGTGGCTTCGTGCTGGATATATTCAAGAAGGAACTCTGTTCGCGACTGATGCGGGAACCCCACAAGGAGGTATCATTTCCCCGGTCATTGCGAATATGGCGCTGGATGGACTGGAAGCGGCAATTTATGCAAGCGTGGGACCGACGTTACACGCACGCAGAAAGTTCAAAATCAACGTCGTCAGGTACGCGGATGACTTTGTCGTAACGGGGATTTCAAAAGAATGCCTTGAAGACAAGGTTCTCCCGGCGGTCCAGCAGTTCATGGCCGTCCGTGGGCTGGAACTCTCGGAAGAGAAGACCAAGATCACCCACATTGCCAAGGGTTTCGATTTCCTTGGGCAGAACGTACGCAAATATGCCGAAAAGCTGCTCATCAAACCGGCCAGAAGAAGTGTCAAAGCACTCATGGACAAGGTCAGGGAAATCGTCAAGACAAACAAAGGTGCCACACAGGCAGATCTGATCCGGCAACTCAACCCGGTCATACGGGGCTGGGCCATGTATCACCGCCATGTGGTTTCTAAATCTTGCTTCTCATCAATAGACTCGCAAATTTGGCAACTCTTATGGCAATGGGCAATGCGTCGGCATCCCATGAAGGGCGCCAGGTGGGTAAGAAGGAAATACTTTCACTCAGAGGGCAACCACTACTGGATATTTGCAACGATGGACAAAGTCGATGGGTACTATCAATGGCTACGTCTCTTCCGCGCTACGACGATCTCAATCGTTAGGCACGCCAAAATACGCAGTGCCGCGAATCCATTTGATTCTGCTTGGGAGCCTTACTTCGCTCACCGTCGAGCCGCGAATCATCATTCTGTTAGCGCGTTCGGTGCCAGACAATGGTGCTGACGAATGGCTTGAGCCGGATGAGGGGTGACTTTCATGTCCGGTTCTTAGGGGGCGGCAGCGCAGTAATGCGTTGCCGCTACCCGACTCCATGACTGCTCCGGTTACTTCCGGCTGGAGCATTTTGCCGGGTGGGGCTTGCACCCACTGGGAAGCGCCGCCTTTGCACGGCGCACGCCATTGCTGCCCTTGGCGCTGAGTGACACAGGCGGCTGGTGTAGATTCGTCACCGGCCATTGGCCACAAACTTAGGCCGAGTGGCAGCTTTCCATACTTGACTCACGCGTCATTGCCACATCGTCGAGACCGGCAACGACAGCTAAAGGATATGCTGACGAGGTAGGGGACCCCAAAGTGGCCGAGCGGTTGCAGCGGGCGCTTGGCGCGATGAATTCGCGCTTGGGCTCGCGCCCACGGCAGCATGGTGCGCGGAGTACCTGCGCGACACTCGCGCCCGTCGAACGCTCAAGCTCAGCGCTGAAGCCCTGCGCCTGCACGAAAACATATTGAAGCACTCGCTGAAGCTCGCCCGCGAAGCGCTGCGCCCCTGGTTCGCTGCGCTCCCGCCCGCCGAGATGAATGCGCAGGGCGAAGGCGCGATGATCGCAGCGCTATGCGCCCCGCTGCCAAAGCTTGTCAATCTGCCCCCTGCACCGCTCGATTGCGAATCGGCGTAATATCTTCGGCTATGCAAAGGTGGCTGAAATCACTGTTTTCGAATCTATTTGACCGAAAGACTCCACTCGATGAACAGGCGATCCAACTCGGAGTGAAAGGATCGGCTATTCTCACGGATGTTGTCCGCCGGCAATTCGTTTCCGCGCAGACTAATCCGCAGTCACTCTCGAAGACGCACGAGGAATTTGTGTGCGGCTATATAGCTGGGTTCGCAGATTTCTTAGCTAACGCTGCGGGAGAGGAGCCCGGTGGTTCACTGTCACAGACCATAGCCTTGCGCGTTTTCGAAACCACCTTTGGAAATTCTGCACGTGAAAGGCTCATGCACGAGACCTGGGAGTGGATGCACAGTGGCTCCACCACGCTTACCCAAGGGATGCTTATAGGCGCTGCAGATGCGAATGCGCTTATGGAGAAGCAGATACCAACCGAACTGCATACGTATCTTTCCTCGTCCTAGTGAAGCAGCCGAAAGAATCGGCGTAATATCTCTGGCGCTAGGCGAATCAAAGCACGCTGGACGAGCGGCAACGTCGGCTGTATGCCGGGCTCGAGTCTTTGCGCCTGGGACATGGCGGGGACAGCCGGATCGCCGAGCTGACCGGGCTGGACGTCCACACCATCGCCAGGGGGAGATCCGAATTGCTCGAGCGCGACGTGCAAGTCGAGCGCGTTCGGCGTCCGGGCGCAGGACGTCCGCCACTGGAAAAAAAACCCCAGAAGTGATCGACGCGATCCAAAAGGTGATGGAGCACCACACCGCAGGCGACCCCGTCAGCGGCCTCAAGTGGACGCGTAAGACGACCTTGAAGATCAGTCGTGAGCTGCACAAGGCCGGCATCATGGTGTCCCCGAAGACCGTCGGGCGCTTGCTCAGGGGCTTGAAGTTCTCGCTGCGTGTCAATCACAAGAAGGTCGCGGGCAAATCCAGTCCCTTTCGCAATCAGCAGTTCGAGTAAATCAAGCGCACGCGCCAGCGCTTTGAGCGCCAGGGCTGGCCGGCCATCAGCATCGACACCAAGAAGCGGGAGTTGGTCGGGCGCTTCAAGAACGCGGGTGCAACCTGGGAGAGCACACCAGTCCTGGTCAAC
>Ga0209726_10008718_pt1 | contig 10813 bp, 6 predicted proteins | sample Subgrocontami54m_FD_187453 | JGI IMG/M metagenome (GOLD analysis project Ga0209726, IMG submission 187453) | Subsurface groundwater microbial communities from S. Glens Falls, New York, USA - GMW46 contaminated, 5.4 m (SPAdes) (version 3) | ecosystem: Environmental > Aquatic > Deep subsurface >... | reverse complement strand
CGTATCTTGTCCATTAGATCTTGAATCCCTGGCGATTGGCCGACGATCATCTTGAGGGAGGAGGAGCCGCCCATCTCCTGTTTGTAAAAGTTTGCCTCCTCTTTAAAGCGGTCTTTCAGTTCCTTCATCTCGTTGTACATGTGAATATTGGAGAGACACACTGCAATCTGACTGCTGATAATCCTCAGGAAGGGCAGGTCCTCCTCGTGAAAGGACCCGCCGCCGAGCCGGTTGCTGAGACAGAGGTAACCGTATATATGGCCGTCCAGCTTTGCCGGCATGCAGATAAGTGAATCGATGCCCGCTTTTTGCAGCATTTTATTGCGCGGGTGCTCTTTTCCACCCGCTCCTGGAATAATCGCTTCTATGCCTTCCCGTGAAGCATCCAGAATGATCCGCTGTATCGCCCGGAAGCCTTCCGTATTTAAAAATGTTGTATCGATATTCCGGCTCGCAACGATCTTCGGCTCGCCGGATTCAATAACGATAAATCCCCCCCGCATGGCCATGGTGAAATCGATCGTCATATTGATGACCCTTTCGAGAAAGGAAGAGGCATCTCTTAGCGTCCCAAAGGATTCAGCGATGTTGGCTATCCTGGTTATCAGAAATTCTAGTTTCTGTTCTTTAGGCATCATAGCCAATAAATCGGGGGGAAAGAGGCTCTTGTCCACCTTGGAAAAAAAACTCCACGCCTTTGCCAGGTACGATTGGGCGACCTTTGTTTCCCCCTTTTTTAGATGATAATTCCCCAGGGCAATCCGTGTCCGGGCCAGTTCAATCTCCGCCCCGGCTTTTTTGAGGTATTTTTCACTCTTTTTCAAGTCCGTCAGTATCCCGGTCGGGGGCAGTTCCTTTTCCATGTTGCGAAGCGCCCGATATCTATAGGCAAATCCTTTCGTGTAGATGTTTTCCCCGGTGATCATGTTGTTTATTTCTACGTCAGCGCTACACGCATCCAGGGCGCAGAGGCATTCAAGACTCCAGGGAGGGCTTACGGGTGTCCATCCGATGGAACGCCGATGTTCCGCGGCCTCGTTGTAAAACTCAACAGCCCTTGTATAGTCATTTTGGGCATAGAGGAAATAGGCCCGGCACTCAAGAGTCATCCAGGAGATAAAATGATCAAACGCTGTGACGGAAGACGGCAAGGATATTTTGTTGAGAACAACTTCCACTTCCGATATTTTTTGCATTTCCAGGAGGGCATAGACGCTCATAACATCGGCGCAAAGCACGATGTTTTGCAAGTTGAGCAGATGCGCCTTTTTCCGAATCGTATCAATCATTCCCATCCCCCGGGAGATCCTGCCGCAGATAACATAACACCATCCCACTAAGGTCCCGAGTCTTAGCGCTTCTTCATCGTTTTCAAATTCCTCCTGCTTCCCTATTCCCTCCTCGTAACAGCGGATTGTTTTAGAGATTACCCCCTTATAGAAGTAGGGAAGAGCCATCAAAAGAGGAACCATTCTGAGCAGGTGCGGATTACCTGTTTTCGTGGCAAGCTTCCGAAAAGCATCGTAATATCGAAAGGCCTTCCTGAACTGTCCCGCGCGAACGAACGCCACGATAACCCCATACTCTATCCGCGCCAAAGAATTCCATTTCATATATTTTTTGGCGGTCTTCTCGGCGGTAGTGAGAAATGATGCCTTACTATAAGACGGAAACGTCATTATACTCATTTTTTTCAGGACGACATCGAGATAAACCTCTACATTCCCTTCGGTCGGCGGATTTTTCTCAAAAACTTCCAGAATATGGTCATAATAAACAACCGCCTTTTCCCTATCTTCGGAAGCATAGAGGGCATCAGCCGCGCTCTTTATACAGACGAGGCCTTCCCCGTTATTTGAGAGCTTCCGGTAAAGATTTGCCAGAATCATGGTCTTTTCTCCGCCTTCATCGAGGGACTGCACGTAGAAATCAATAATCTTTTTTATGATTTTCCTCGTTTCATCCTCGGAAGGCTGGCCCTTGGGGAAGATTTTGAGGCTGACATCATCAAAAAAATAGATGCCCCTTTTATACTCCTTTCTTTCATTGACCGCCTTTTTCTTTAGTAATTTGTCCATAAGGTTCAGGGTGTCCACGAAAGATGCTCCGGAAAGTGTTGTCAGAGCGTCTATTGATACCGGAGATGTCATATGGATAAGACAATGAATAATGCCCTGTTCATTCTCATCAAATGCCCGGCGGAGTTTTACCGGTGCCACACTTGCGTTGTCTTTACCTGATGACATGATGTTCTTTTCTCCCTCGGTTTGAAGACTCTACCACAGTTTACTGTTGTTCTATAGAAAATTACGGATTGTTTTGTCAATTGTTATTATCCTAAAAAGACAACATTTTGTCATTTAGCAAATACATTTTCCTTCACCCTTTAGATGTAATTTTTGCATTTCTAAAATATGTATGTTTTCAATATGTTATTTTAATGGCATGCACATTGCAAAAGCCATTGAAGAGAAGACGTATTTTATTGTCGGAGGGGGCAATTACGCTACCCCGGTATATTTGTTCAAATCGCGTGATTTGTCTAAGAAACCTTAAAAGGAGGAGGGGAGTTCTGAAGTTATTTAGTCTGTGAAACCTAAAGGAGGAGGGAAGTTATGAAAAGATGGGGTTTAGTTTTTAGCTTGGCGGTTCTTTGGTTGGCGGGAGAGGCTTTTCCAGCCCACGGTTATAGTCTGCTGGATGACAAGCTGTCCGTCAGCGGCTATGTTCAGAATCAAAGTTCTTACCGGTTGGGGGATGGCTCCAAATGGGTAAGCAGTGAAAATCGTCTTCAGGTGGAGATGGAAGCGAAGCTGCATCCGGATGTATCGGTGCGAGGGATATTCCGGGGCATGTATGATGCGATATATGACCTGCGACATGACAGCGACCAGTGGAATAGAGATTTTGCCGGCTCCCGGGACCAACTGGCCCACGAGGAGAAGGTTCGGGAGCTCCATCTGGATGCCACTCTGGGAAGTTGGGATTTCCGGATCGGCAAGCAACAGGTGGTATGGGGGGAAAGTGATGGCTTGCGGCTGATGGATCTCGTAAATCCTCTCGATATGCGGCGGCAAAATACCGTCCGGCCCTATGAAGATATCCGCATCCCCCTGACGATGGTCAAGGCGGTTTACAAGATTGACCAGACCCTGAATTCCTATCTGGAATTGTTGTGGAACCCCGGAGATATCACAAGGGACAAGATATATAACGATACGACCATCAGCGAAGATTATAAATCACCCTGGACCTTGCCTAATTCCCCGGCGTTACTGGGATTAAAGGCGTTGAGGCTTGCGGGAAAGGTGGTGATGCCGGACGATGACCTTTCCTGGCTCAATGTTCGGAACAGTGAATTCGGCACCCGGCTGGGGGGGATATTGGGCGGCTGGTCCCTCACTCTGAATTACTTCCAGGGCTTCTCCCGGTTGCCCGTTCTGGAAGGCAATCTTAATCTCTTGGCCCCCCCCTCCTCCCTCCCCGTCGTCCCCGTGAAAATTGAATACCCCCGGGAAAGAGTGATCGGTTTTACCTTTAATAAAGACAGCGGCATGTGGGTATGGCGGGGTGAGTTTGCTACCTATCTCGACAAACACTATACCGTGAGCGTGCGTAGGCCCGCGCCGGATATCATGATAGAGGAAAAGGTCATGCAGGCCTCCATGCTCGGCTTTGACTATAAGCGCAGCATCCCCTGGCTTAATCCGGAAAAGTTGTTTTTTATTTCCGGTCAGATATTTGATTTCCATATCTTTGATTTTGAGGAGACACTGCGCCCCCGCCGCGAGGATAGCGTCTATTTAACCCTGCTGGTCAATACGGGTTATCACATGGATAGAATCGTCCCGGAGGTGTTGGTAATTTACGATACTGCCGCTACCGGTTGGCAGATAAAGTCAAAGGTAGAATTTAAATACGGAGACCACTGGCGCCCGGAGATAGGAAGTGTAGTATATATCGGCGATGATTTCGAGCAACCCTTTGGGACCCTTGCGGCTAAGGATGAAGTCTGGGTACGTCTAAAATACCAGTTCTAATTGAGCAATAAAATAACAAATAAAGGTGAACGTCCTTTCCCTTAAGGAAATTTAGGAGGATATAAGATGATTAAACCAAGAGTAGGGCAATTTTTAACAGGCTTTTTGGTGTGGGTTTTATTCCCGGTTTTTCTGGGGGCTGCGGAACTGCCTGCTTATAAGAAATATGAGGGGCCCATTAAACCAGGGGTAGTGATCACCAAGGGAAACTGGGATAAGTATCTGCCGGAGTTACAAAAACTGCTTACTCCCTCTGGGATTCAATGGTATGGCATGGGGGTGAAGGAAGGCCTGGTGACAATGCCCATTGTGGAAGTCACCCCCAACTGGATTGCAAAAGGTCAAATGGAAGCTACCATAAAGTACAAAGGTACCGCCCGGGTTGGAGCTGACAACCAGTTACTTAACTGGGTGGCTGGATATCCTTTTCCTGAACCCAAGAATGGTCAAGAGATCCTCTGGAATTGTTATCCTTCTAACTCCCGCAACAATGCCCAGGACGATTTTCTCTTCTATGCCTGGTTTGGGCTGTTCCAGGGAACCAAGTATGAGAAACACTTTACCTGGAATCTATTTTCCCGCAAGTACCGGGGAAGAACGGATATTGCCCCTTTAGGAGATGCGCCGGAGTTTACAGACAACGGTGTCTTTTTTAAGGAAGCTATGCTTATCACCGAACCTGACGAAGTTAAGGGGTTCATCAACTTAAAAATCAGATACTGGGATATTGAAAAGGCAGATGAAAATTATGCCTATATCCCGGCGATTCGGAGGGTGCGCCGCATGATCGGAGCTGATCTTACCGATCCCGTGCTGGGAAGTGACTATATACCGGATGATAGTAATGTAATGAAGCAGAAGATTGATTCCAGAATGAAGTTTAGGGTACTGGAACGCCGTGATTTCCTGGTTCCCCGGACCTACGTAGGGTTGGAAGATAAACCTGTCTATGACTATAAAAAGAATGGTCCCTGCTTCCCGGTAGAATGGACGATAAGGCCCCTCTGGGTATTGGAAGTTATGATAAACAATCCAAATTATGTGTATTCTAAAAGGGTGCTTCATGTAGATGCAGTTCCCCTTGGTCAGGGAGGAAACTTCTTCATTTACTGGGGGGATATGTATGACCAAAAAGGTCAGTTGTGGAAGAGTTGTTACCTGTTTCCGGCAGGCACTGATAAGGGAGGAGCAGCAGGCTTTGGTAGCTTCGTTTTCTCTGCTTACATGAACAATAAGACCAGCCATTATACCGCGATGGATGTCGTTACCGCCTATATGAAAGACTACGAAAAAAAATTCCCGCTGGACGTAGAGAAGAGTTTTACTATCAAGGGCCTGTTGAGGAACGTACGGTAGCACCAGGCATAATCCAATGTAGGAAAAGGGAGGTGCGCGATGAAACAAAATTTAGCTTTCGAAGCAGTGGGCAAGGTTAGTGAAAGAGTGATGAGAGAGAGGGAGGAGTTACTTTCATCTCCCCCTCGAGTGGATATTGATAAACTCAAAATCGAACTTGAGGTTTACGGGGGAAGCGAGGCGAAGTCCCCTGCTATGCGCAGAGCAGAGGTTTTTAGCAGACTTTGTCATGAGAAGCCCATTTTTATTGATGGCAATCCCATTGCGGGAAACTTAACCAAATATAAATATGGGGGTTATTTTTTACCATACGGTGACTATCGTTGGGCAAGAGGGTTAAAGGAGTTTGCCCTACAGAGGGGGGCCGCTCAGGTGCCCGAGGAGGATCTGGTTTGGATAAGGAAGGCAGTTGACTATTGGGATGGTAAAACTGTATACGACCGGGTTCATAAAATCGTATTGGAGAATAAAGCTATTGATATCAACGTTCTTAGAAATTGTGGCGTAGGATTGAATTTTGCCGATGGTCCACACCAGGTAGCCTGGCTGGATCATGCTCTTGTACTAAACAAAGGGTTAAAAGGGATACTCGCAGATATAGAATCCCATAGGAAGAAAGTGGACATCGGCAGCATCGAGAGTTTGAGACAGCTTGATTTCTATGAAGCAGCTTCTTTATCACTACGTGGGATGACTACCCTTGTCGAAAGGCATGCTTCTTTGGCAAGAGAGATGGCGGGGAAGGAGGAAAACCCGGGGAGGAGACAGGAATTGGAGAGGATTGCTGAAACCTGTGAGAGAGTTCCAGCCTATCCAGCCAGGAATTTCCACGAAGCCATCCAAGCGGTATGGCTTCTCACCATGGGGGCATGGATAGAGTCTCCTTCAATACTAGATTTCCCTCCCTGTAGATTTCCCCAGTATATGTATCCTTTTTACAAGAAAGACAAGGAGGAAGGGAAGATTTCCGACGAGGAAGTAATTGAACTGCTGCACTTCTACTTCTTAAGACTCAATACCATCTCTTTTATTTTATCCCCTGATATGTTGGTATGGAATCAGAGTCGCTTGGGACAGCAGTTGAGCATAGGGGGGCTGACGCCAGATGGGGAAGATGCGACGAACGAATTAGATTTCCTCCTTTTAGAGGCTCAACGCCGGATAATGCTTCCCGAACCTTTGCTTGCCCTCGTATATCACGATAAACTCTCGACTGAATTTTTGATGAAGTGTGTGGAACTGATAAGGACGGGGATAGGGCAGCCTGCTTTTCACGATGTCAGGAAAGCGATTGAGCGTCGCATATACTATGAAAGAGCGCCATTAGAAGAAGCGAGGAATGTGGCGGTAGTCGGTTGTCTTCAGAGTGCGATACCAGGATATACAGATGGGTCTTGGGAGGCAAGATTTAACCTTGCCAAGATGGTGGAGTTTGCCCTGTTCAATGGCAAGGATCCGCTGAGTGGAGTTCAGTTGGGACCGCAGACGGGAGAGGCCGAGGAATTTTTAACTTATGAGGAATTTTATGGGGCATTCCTAAAGCAGCTGCAATACTTCATTCCACTGATACGGGGCATTTCACGAGTTACATGGAACACGATCCGAGAATTTCCCACCCCTTTTGGGAGTACGTTTGTTCATGACTGTCTGGAAAAAGGGCAGGATTTAGTTGACGGAGGTGCGAGATATTCATGGGGTGATGGCCAGTGCTATGCGGGAGGCGTTGATGCGGCAAATTCCCTCTCTGCAATAAAAAAACTTATTTTTGAGGAAAAAAGTATCGTTATGAGTGAACTGAAGAAGGCGCTTGCTGCGGACTTTGCAGGTTATGAAGAGATCCAACGAAGGTGTATGAAGGCGCCAAAATTCGGTAACGATGATATGTATGTCGATTCGATAGCAAAAAATATGCATGAATTCATTTACCAGGAACATCAAATGATACCGGACTATTTGGGCCGCTCGTCTGTTCAACCCGGAGCTTACTCAGTAACGGCTCATTGGGCTTTCGGAAGATTTACAGGTGCATTGCCAAGTGGGAGGAAAGCAAAAATAGCTTTAGCCGATGGTTCGGTTTCTGCCTATCCCGGGACGGATGTGAAAGGTCCCACCGCATTAGTTAAGTCTGCCGCGAGAATAGTCGATACGGTAAAGTACAATTCGAACCATTTAAATATGAAATTTCATCCTTCGGCTCTGAAAGGAATTGGAGGGGCGAATAAACTCCTTGCCCTGATAAAGACATATTTTGATTTAGGAGGGTACCATGTGCAATTTAATTGTGTGAATAGTGAGACGCTGAAAGAAGCACAATTACATCCTGATGAACATCGCAATTTGATTGTGAGGGTTGCAGGGTTTAGTGCATTTTTTGTCAATCTGGAATCTGGCGTGCAAAACGAAATCATAGCAAGAACAGAGTTGTCTTTTTAATAAGAAAATCTTCCTTGGGTATGATTTTGAGATACCATAACCGAGTGTTAAGTCTGGGGGAATATTGCTAAGGTTGAGGGAAGGCCTGTCTAAGGTGGAGGTGTGTTTACGAGCGATACGAATATTGAAGGTTTGATATACAACATTCAAGGTTATTCCATCCATGACGGCCCTGGTATCAGGACTACAGTATTCATGAAGGGATGTCCTCTCAGGTGCAAGTGGTGCGCCAATCCGGAATCGATGACACACTTCCCGGAAATTCTCCATTTCAAAGGTAAGTGTGTCAAATGTTATCGCTGCATAGAGATATGCCCCTATGGCGCCATCAGCATCCCCGAAGAAGGTGAGTTTATCAGCATCAACAGAGAGGTATGTGTGGATTGCAAAGAATATTTATGTGCAAAGGGGTGCTATCAGGAAGCTCTGGAGATAGCAGGCAGTTATATAACAACTGCCGAGCTGTTAAAAGAGGTAAAAAAGGATTCTCTCTTTTATCGAAATTCCGGTGGTGGTGTCACCTTATCCGGAGGAGAGCCCTTAAGCCAAGGTGGATTCGCCTTACAGTTCCTTAAGGGATGCAAAGAAAAGGGTATCCATACTACCCTGGATACCTCTGGCTATGCCCCCTGGGAAACGTTGCGGGAGATATTGGACTATATAGACCTTGTTTTCTATGACATTAAACATATGAATCCGGCTGTCCACAAAGAACTGACAGGTGTCTCCAATAAACAAATCTTAAAGAATTTAGAGGCAAGCCTTAACCTGGCCAAAGTTCCCATAATCATCCGTATTCCTGTAATACCAGGATATAATGATTCCAAAGAGAATACGAAAGCCACGGCAAGGTTTGTAAAAGAACTGGGGGCCAAGGAAGTGAATCTTCTGCCCTACCATGGCTTAGGTATGGGTAAGTACACGGCACTTGGCAGAAAATACCCATTAGGAGAGGATATTCTACCACATAGCGATACTGAGATAGAAAAGATCAAAAGCAGCTACGAATCTTATAACTTATGTTGCTCTATCGGAGGATAATACTTTGTAAGCTCATACCTGGCCGCAGCACCGTAAAGGGTGCAGAAATGAGCCAGGCATAACGTACCAGGCGGCTCACTAGAATACTTTAGAGAAAGAGAGGGGACGACGATGGATAAGAAAATGGAAAGTTTTGTGCTTGATATTGTGAAAAATCATAACATTTTGACCTTGGCTACTTTACGAGGGGATGGATATCCCCAGGCCAATACCGTTACTTATGCCAACGATGGTTTGACCATTTACTTTAGCACTGCACAAGATAGCCAGAAGATAAAAAATTTCAAGAATTCCAATAAAGTATCTTTGACCATCGACGAAGAATATGAGGACTGGAATAAAATCAAGGGACTTTCGATGGCAGCCACTGCTGAAGTTCTAACAAATCCGGCTGAGATTAAGAAAGCTATGGATATTTTTGTAAAAAAGTTCCCATTTCTGGCAAATATGCCGGCGTCAGAAACACCATTGGCAGTGGTCAAGGTTACCCCGCAGATCATCTCAGTTCTTAACTATGAGCTTGGATTTGGACATACTGACCTAATTGAAGTTTAAAATAATCCCATCTTGGCTCTATCGGTCATTATCTGCCTTTTCAAGGAAAATATGCTGTATCTGTTGCAGTGGCCGGGGGTTCGGGGGAAGAAGATGTCGTTAAATATTTAAATACATTTCTTCGCAGGTTCGGTGCTTTTGTAGTGGGAGAGATGGGGGCAAAGGCCATTGACCCCGGGGAATTCCGGGATAAAGCAGGAGCATTTAAGGAGGCTGGTTCTTTAGGTCAGGAGTTGGTCAATGCCCTTAGAGAAAAAAGAAAGTACCCTGAACAAGCAGCGGAAATTATCCACTTTAAAGAAGTTCTAAAAAATGTAATATTGGCAAAAGGAGCATTATGGAAGGCGGAATATGCTTACTGGGAAAGGATGGGGTGGCTTTAGATTCTTTTGCGCATTTCATCTGAGAAATTTTCTCTAACATGAAATGGCAGAAGAAATTTAAAAAGGAGGTAAAGGAAAATGGTTGCAGTTGCCGGAGAAAGGGAAATCATTGAAGGATTGCCGGGCATGCCTACCGGTGGGAGGACACCGGTTGCCGTTGCCGCCGGTACCAAACCTCTGCCGCCGGCTGCAGCTCCATCTTCATGGGACTATGCAACCGACGTAATTATTGTGGGCGGCGGCGGATCCGGAATGGCAGCCGCGGTTAGCGCGGGAGAAAAAGGCGTTCAGGTAATAGTTCTGGAGAAGAATCCTGGTTGTGGCGGTGATACTGCAACAGCTATGACAATTGTTTCAAGAACCCGCAATTCTAAATTTCACAATAGGCTGGGCATCGAGCCGCTGCCGCTGAGCCAAGTCTTTCCCCTGTCATCCGCGGGTTTTTCCAACAGGAACAACGGGGAAGTAGAACGCTTGCTTCTTGAAAGGGAGGCGGGCGCCGCCGACTGGCTTGAGGATCTGGGCGTGATATATGAGACCGGTCCTGCCGCCGGAACCCCCCCCGGCATGTTTCTAACCCCTGTAAATCCGGAAAATCCTGAGGACGGGTATTACCCTTGGTTTCCATACAACGCCAAAGGTTTTATTCGCGTGTTGGAAAAACGCGCTCGTGAACTGGGGGTCCAGATTTTAAAACAAACAACGGCTACGGCCCTGGTCTCCCGGAAAGGCGCCGTGATCGGCGTGGCCGCTAAGACTAAAGATGGAAAAATACTCCACATTAAAGGCAAGGTTTCAGTCCTGGCTGCGGGAGGGTTTGGCGCCAATAAAGCAATGTTAAAGAAATATGTTTCGCCTGCCATGTTTTCAGCGGTCGTCAATTACGTTGGCCTGCCAAGCTCCACCGGCGACGGCATCAGGATGGCCCAGGGAGTAAAGGCGATTGTGGAAGGCATGGATGATCTTGAAATGTGGGATGGCGGGGTAACCGGGGTAGGAGAGGGT
>Ga0209726_10008715_pt1 | contig 10818 bp, 11 predicted proteins | sample Subgrocontami54m_FD_187453 | JGI IMG/M metagenome (GOLD analysis project Ga0209726, IMG submission 187453) | Subsurface groundwater microbial communities from S. Glens Falls, New York, USA - GMW46 contaminated, 5.4 m (SPAdes) (version 3) | ecosystem: Environmental > Aquatic > Deep subsurface >... | reverse complement strand
TGGCGCCGCCCTTCACCGAGGAAGGCGCCACGCTTCCCGGGTAACGCGGACTCGCGGCACGTCGCGCGCGGCGTCGGTGAGGGAAGGACGGATCCGGCCGGCTTGGGCGGGATCCGTCCGGCCTCGATTGCGAGGATCTCTTGGTATTACATCCTGCGGGGTCCTAGCATGATAATCTGCGGCTTACACGTGTACGATTTCGCGGGTCACAATCGCTGCAACCTGCGGGTTGTCCGACTGGGCTCCTCCACATGACCTACACGCCGCGAGTGATCGATGCCGAACTGACCGCGAGGCTGGCCTCCGCGGGTGCCGTCGTGCTCGAAGGGCCGAAAGCGTGCGGCAAGACGACGACGGCCCGCCGGCAGGCGGCGAGCGAGGTGCTGCTCGACACCGATGCCGCGGCCCGCCAAGCAGCGGCCGTCGATCCGGCGCTCATTCTCGACGGAGACACACCGCGCCTACTCGACGAGTGGCAGATCGAGCCCGCCATCTGGAACCATGTCCGGCGGACCGTCGACGAGCGGACGTCACCAGGGCAGTTCATCCTGAGCGGCTCCGCAGTTCCATCCGACGACATCACCCGCCACACCGGCGCCGGGCGGATCGCGCGGCTTCGGATGCGCCCGATGAGCTTGTTCGAGTCCGGCCACTCCAACGCCCAGATCTCCGTTGCCGCTGTGCTCGAAGGAGTGCCGGTACGGAGCTCTGATTCCGGCCTCACGATTCCGGATCTTGCCGACCGGATTTCTGTCGGCGGCTGGCCATCCTTCCAGCAGCTGCCTGTCCCCGATGCCCTCCGCGCCGTCAGTGACTATCTCGATGAGATCCGCCGTACGGACGTCAGCCGAGTCGACGGCGGCCGGAGGGACCCGGAGCGAGTCGGAAAGGTGCTTCGCGCACTCGCGCGGAACATCGGCACGTCGGTCGCCCATTCGCGTCTCGCCGCTGACGCCGGAGGGGCCGACGGGCCGCTCGATCGGGAAACCGTCAGCGATTACCTGAGCGCACTCGAACGTCTCATGATCGTCGAGAACCAGCCGGCTTGGGCCCCGCATCTGAGATCACGCTCCCAGGCACGGACTGCGGCGAAGCGTCACTTCGTCGATCCATCGCTGGCCGTAGCTGCGCTCGGTGCATCGCCCGATCGCTTGCTCAACGACCTGACCTTCCTCGGATTCCTCTTCGAGTCGCTCGTCATTCGCGACCTGCGGATCTATGCCCAGCCCTCCGACGGCCGGGTTCTGCATTACCGCGACAACACAGAGCTCGAGGTGGATGCGATCGTCGAGACGCGAGACGGCCGCTGGGCTGCCTTCGAAGTCAAGCTTGGAGGCGCATTGGTCGACGATGGCGCTGCCAGTCTCCGCAGGTTCCGTGAGCGCGTCGACATGAAGAAGAGCGGAGATCCCGCCGTCCTCGCGGTGATCGTCGGAACAGGGTACGGCTACGTCCGCGACGACGGCATCGCCGTCATTCCGATCGGTGCGCTCGCGCCGTAAGCGCGCACGCGCCGCCGCCGCTACGCGATCACGCGGTACACCTGGAAGACCTCGGCGTACTCGCGGTTCACGTTGATGCCGTGCGTCCGCGCGAGGTTCTGCACGTACTCCGCGTTCGCGTAGCGGCGGTGCTGCTGCGAGGCGTACTTCTCGAGCGCGGCGACCTTCCGCTCGATGTGCCGCCGCTCGAGCGAGACGTACCACTGGTACGAGAAGTCGAAGTTGTTCCAGGGGATCTCGTAGCCGAGGATCGTCGTGCGCTTGAACGCGCGCAGCCCTTCGTCGGCGATCGTGCGGTGATCCTGGTGGATGTCGTGGTGGCTCGGCTGGAAGACGACGTCCGGCTGCCAGTCCTCCCACAGCGCGACCAGCAGCTCGAGGATGTCCTGCCGGTGCTCCGGGAACGTCCGCACGTCGAAGTCGTGCACGGTCAGCCGCTCCTCCGGGATCCCGAGCTCGGCCGTCGCCTCGCGCACCTCGCGCGCGAGCGTGTCCGGCGGGAAGCCTTCCGGCAGCGAGCGCGTCGCGATCGAGAACGCGACGTAGCGCACCTCGCAGCCCGCCTCGGCGAGCCGCGCCATCGTGCCGCCGCACCCGAACTCCCCGTCGTCGGTGTGCGGGGCGAGCACGAGCGCGCGCTTCCACTGCTCGATCAGACCGGCACCGCCTCCTTCTGCGCGACCGGTGGAGGCGTCTCGTCCACAGCCGGCGCCGGGCGCGCAGCGGTCGCGAGCGCGATCAGCCCGACGAGCCCCCACGTCGTGGGATCCTCGAAGAAGTCGTTGTAGAAGAGCGAATGGCAGAGGATCGCCGCCAGCGCAAGGCCCGCCGCGAGCGCAAGAGCGCTCGTCGTGCGCCGGAACGCCTGCCAGAGCAGCGCGCCGACGAGCGCGACGAACAGCGCCAGACCGACGAGCCCGGCCTCGGCCGCGACCGTCACGGGCGTGTTGTGCGACGCCGCGGTCTTCGGGGCCTTGCTCTTGAAGCGCTGCACGCGCTCAGCGTACGCGCGCTTGAAGCCGCCCACGCCGACACCCGTCAGCGGATGGGCCTGGGCGATGCGGACGCCGTTCGCTACGAGGCTGAACCGGCCGCTCGTCGCGCTGTTCAGCCCGCTCGAGGTGTGGTGCTGGATCGAGTGCCGCAGCGTCGGCGCCGACACGGCGATTCCCGCCAGCACGGCGACGGCGACGGCAACGGCGACGAGCGCGCGCCAGCGCCACGCGACGAACGCGGCTCCCACGACTGCGACGAGCAGCGCGGCAAAACTCGACTGCGAGAACGAGATCAGCAGGCCGAGCCACAGGACGGCGATCGCCGCCACCACGACCGGCGTGAGCGCGCGCACGCGCTTGCGCACGAGCAGCACGACGCTCGGCACGATCGCGACGACGAGGAAGCGCCCGTACACCGACGGATCCCAGAAGACGGAGTTGACGCGGAAGAACGGCGCATACGCGTTCGAGTTGATCACCTTCGGGTTCTGGAAGATGTCGCGCGTCTCGTACTGGTAGAAGCCGACGGCTGCGAACACGAGCCCCATCACCACGACCTCGCCGTACAGCAGCCGGAGCCCGAGCGTGCTCCACGGCAGGCGCGCGACCGCGAGCGCGAGCACCGTGAACGGCACGTAGAACGCCAGCAGCTCGATCGCTCCCGCCTGGACGTCCTTGCTCCAGGCGAGCGAGACGCCCGTCCACGCGAGGACCGCGGCGAGCGGCCACGCGGCGAGACCGAGCTCGCGCACCCGCTCGTCACCCTGCACGAGCTCCCAGCCGAGATACATCGCCGCGGCGAGGATCACGACGTAGAGCGGCATGAGCAGCTTCGAGCCGGCGCCGTCCACGTGCACGCCGATCCGGATCGGGACGCACGCGAGCGCGGCAAGCGGCAGCAGCCACGGCACGAGGCGGAACGCGATCGCTACCGCGCCGGCGGCCGCGAGCGCCGCTGCGACACCGACGGCCAGCGTCACGGGTGCGTCGGGTGCGAGCCCGAGGCCGAGCAGGCACGCCCCGAGCACCGCGAAGCCGAGGCCCGCCAGCCGGTTACGCCGCGAGCCGGCCACGAGGAGCAGCGCGAGACCGAGGCACGCAACGGGGCCGCCGAGCTGCGCGAGGCCGATCACCGGACGATCACCGCGGCGTGGTCGCTGTGCCCGTGCGCCGTGACGGTGAGCCGGTAGAGCCCCTGCCTCTGAGGTGCCGTCAATCGGAGGAGAGGCCCGGAGGCAAAGCCCCTGCGCGCGCCGAGGCGCCACGCATATCGTGCGGCATCGGTCGAGACGCCGATCGAGAGCGTTCCACCCACCGCGACGCCGGCGATGCGGTGATTCGCGAGCGCGATGTAGCGGATCTCGACGCGCACACGCGCCCGCTGCGCTGCCGGCGTGACGTTGCCGGCGTCGTCCACCGCGCCGACCGTCAGCGTCACGACGCCCGGCGGCAGCACCTGCCCGTCGAGGCGGCCCGTCCACACCACCGCGCCGCGCGCCTGATGCGAGCGGCTGCGGATGATCCTGCGGCCCTGGAGATAGACGAGCGCGTGCGCAGGCTCGCTCAGCACGTAGCGGATCGACACCGAGTCGGCGAGCTGGTCGCCGTCCGGCGAGAACTGCGCCCGGTTCGGCCGCGCGTCGATCACCTCGGGCGCGGTCGTGTCGAGCCGGATCCGGTTCGGCAGCAGAATCGTGCGGTGCTGCCCCTCGAGATGGATCTGCACGCGATACGTGCCCTCCGGGGCGCGGTCGCCGAAGTCCGTCAGGCCCTCCCAGCGGAAGACGCTGCGCCCGCGCGGTACGCGCTCGCTCGCGACGAGGGTGCGGAGCGGACGCAGCTCCGAGTCGAGCACGCTCACCGTGACGACGTCGCGGCGCCGGAACTTGACGCTGATGTTCGCCTTCCCGCGGGCACAGCCGCAGGTCGGCGAGAAGACCGCGGAGATCCGGGTACCGGTGATCGGGCTCTTGACGAGCTTCAGCCGCTCCGTGATCGCGAACGCCGCTGCCGTCGCCACGAGGAGTCCGACAAGGGTCGCAGTCGTCAGAACTCGCTGCAAAGCCCAGCGATTCTATGCTGGCGGCTTAAGCGGCGAATGAGTCGGGCGTCTCGACGGCGCGCCGCCACAGCCCGTCGTCGATGTTGCGGCCTGTGACGATGAGCACGACCGGCCGCGGCAGGCTCTCCCGCAGCGCGACCGCGAGCGGCGCCGCCGCCGCCCCTTCGACCCTGATCCCCACCTCGGCGTAGGCCCCCACGGCGAGCGCCAGCTCCCGCTCCGTGACGAGCTCGAACCGCTGGACGAGCGGGCTCAGCTCGGCGACGGCGAGCGGAATCGCGACGCGAACGGCAAGGCCGTCGGCGAACGTCGCGCAGGTTGCGGAGTCGACCGGACGCCCGCCGCGCCGGCTCTCCCACATCGCCGGGGCGCCGGCGGCGGAGACGGCGACCCGCTCGGTGGCGGGCGCGCGGGCGGCGAGCGCGCGGAAGACGCCGATCGCGAGCGCGCCGTTCCCGACCGGGACGACGACCGACCCCGGAGGCTCCGCCAGCTGGTCGAGCAACTCGTCGCCGATCGCCGCATACCCGTCGTACTGGGCGGGCTCGGCGCCGTCCTCGAAGAGGAACCAGCCCTCGCGACCGGCGAGCTCCTTCGCCGCCGCCTTCGCCTCGTCCATGTCGGCGCCCACATGCCGCACCTCGGCGCCCTGCGCCTCGATCAGTGCGACCTTCGTCGCACTCGCGTGCTCGGGCACGAAGACGATCGCCCGGACGCCTGCCCGGCGCGCCGCCCAGGCCGTCGCCGCGCCGTGGTTGCCGGTCGACGCGGTGACCACGACCCACGGGCCGGAGGCTCCGGGATCAGACACCGCGGGTCTGCGCGCCTCGAGCGTGGCCAGCGCGCCACGCCACTTGAACGCGCCGAGCTGATGCTCGTCCTCCCGCTTGAGCCAGATGCCGTCGCGGAACGGATCGAGCGGGGTCACGTCTGCGTGGCCGCCGTGCGCGGGCGCGCGAGCCACGCGCGCGCGCCGTAGCCGGTGAGGCCGAGGCCGAGCGCGATCAGGCCGCCGAGCAGGATCCACTGCGCCTGCGGCACGTTCAGCAGCTTCAGGCCGCTGAGCGTGAGGATCGTTCCGAGCGAGAGGCGCAGGACGACGTCGGGCAGGCGCACCGTGAACCGGCTCGAGATCAGCACGCCGGGGATCGAGCCGGTGAGCAGCCACGCCGTCGCGTGCAGGTCGACGTTCCCGCCGACGAGATGGCCGATGCCCGCGACCCAGAGGAGCGCCGCCGCGTGGAAGATGTCGGTACCGACGATCTTGGACATCGTCAGCGGGTAGACGAGCACCATCACGAGCCCGAAGAACGTGCCGCTGCCGACCGAGGTCAACCCGACGACGAAGCCGAACACGGCGCCGATGAGCACCGCGAGGATCTTGTCGCGACGCGACAGGATGAACGGCAGGTCGCTCGCCTGCACGCCGCGCTTGATGAACGACTTCGCGAGGAAGCCGATCCCGCCCGCGACCAGCGCGCCGCCGACGGCGTAGCTCTCGATGCTCTGGGCCGCGTCGCCGTACTGGTGCTTGATCAGCGATGCGACGCCGACACCGGCGAGCGAGAGCGGCCCGGAGCCGAGGAACATCCAGAGCGTCAGCCGCGCGTGCACCGTGCCGAGGCGACGGTGGCGGATCGCGCCGAACGACTTGAAGATCGCGCCGTGGAGGATGTCGGTGCCGACGGCGAACGTCGGCTTGAAGCCGAAGAGGATCACGAGGATCGGCGTCATCAGCGAGCCGCCGCCCATGCCGGTCAGGCCGACGATCGAGCCGATCAGCAGGCCTGTGAGCGTGAACTGCCAGGTCATCGGCTACGGAGTGGCGGTGACGATCATGCCGGCGCCGACCGTGTCGTTCGTCGCCTCGTCGATGAGGATGAAGGCGCCGGTCTCGCGGTTCTCGGCGTACGGGTCGACGCAGAGCGGCTCGGAGAGGCGGAGCCGCACGATGCCGATGTCGTTCAGGCCGAGCGTTGGCGGGCTCGCGACGTCCTCGAGCGTGCGGATGTCGACGACGGAGACGAGCTCCTCGACGAGCGCGCGCACGGTGCGCGTCGTGTGCTTGACGCCGATCTTCGCGCGAGCCTCGAGCGGGCGGTCGCTCATCCAGCAGACGCGCGCCTCGACCTCGCGCGCCACGACCGGCGGCCGCGTCGGGTCGGCGAGCATGTCGCCCCGCGAGACGTCCACGTCGTCGGCGAGCCGCAGCGTGATCGACATCGGAGGCACCGCAGCCTCGAGTGGGCCGTCGGCGTTCTCGACCGCCTCGACGCGCGAGCGCAGGCCCGACGGCAGCACGACGACCTCGTCGCCCGCCTGCCAGATGCCGCTCGCGACGCGGCCCGCGTAGCCCCGGTAGTCGTGGTGCTCCTCGGACATCGGCCGGATCACCCACTGCACGGGGAAGCGGCGGTCTTCGAGATTGCGGTCGGTGGCGATCTGAATCTGCTCGAGGAACTCGAGCAGAGGCGGCGCATCCCACCACGGCATCGACTCGGCGCAGCCGTCGACGACGTTGTCGCCGCGCAGCGCCGACATCGGGATCGCCTTCGGGTCGTGCGTGCCGAGCTGCACGTTGAGCTCTTCGAGCTGCGTAACGATGTCGTCGAAGCGCGCCTGCGAGAAGTCGACGAGATCCATCTTGTTCACGGCGAACACGACGTGCGGGATCTCGAGGATCGAGGCGATGTAGGCGTGACGGCGCGTCTGCTCGACGACGCCCTGCCGCGCGTCGAGCAGGATCACCGCGACGTCCGCGGTCGACGCGCCCGTGACCATGTTGCGCGTGTACTGCACGTGGCCGGGGGCGTCCGCAAGCTGAAAGCGCCGGCGGGGAGTGACGAACGAGCGGTACGCGACGTCGATGGTGATGCCCTGCTCGCGCTCGGCGCGCAGCCCGTCGGTGAGCAGCGCGAGGTCGACGTAGTCGTAGCCGCGCCGGCGGGACGCGTCCTCGATGTGCTCCATCTGGTCGACCATGATCTGCTTCGAGTCGAAGAGGAGCCGCCCGATGAGGGTCGACTTGCCGTCGTCGACGGAGCCCGCCGTGACGAGCCGGAGCAGGTCGGTCGAGCTAGAAGTAGCCGACACGTTTCCTGTCCTCCATCGCGGCTTCACTGACGCGGTCGTCGGCACGCGTCTCCCCGCGCTCGGTGACGCGCGTCGCGGTGATCTCGGCGACGACGTCCTCGAGCTTCGAGGCCTCGGACATCACACCGCCCGTGCACGTCATGTCGCCGACGGTGCGGAATCGCACGGTCGCGGTGAACGGCTCCTCGTCGGGATAGCGCTCGACGTGCTCGGAGACGGCGTAGAGCATGCCGTCGCGCTTGAACACCTCGCGCTCGTGCGCAAAGTAGATGTTCGGCAGCTCGAGCTGCTCGCGCGCGACGTATTGCCACACGTCGAGCTCCGTCCAGTTGGAGATCGGAAAGGCCCGCACGTGCTCGCCCTTGCGGACGCGCGCGTTGTAGAGGTCCCAGAGCTCGGGGCGCTGCGCACGCGGGTTCCACTGGCCGAAGTCGTCGCGGAAGCTGAAGATGCGCTCCTTCGCGCGGGCGCGCTCCTCGTCGCGGCGCGCGCCGCCCATGGCCACGTCGAACTGGTGCTCCTCGATCGCGTCGAGCAGGGTCGTCGTCTGGAGCTGGTTGCGCGAGGCGCGCGGGCCGGTCTGCTCGACGACGCGGCCCTTGTCGATCGACTCCTGCACGGAGGCGACGATCAGGCGCTCGCCGAGCTCGGCGACGCGGCGGTCGCGGAACGCCACGACTTCGGGGAAGTTGTGGCCGGTGTCGATGTGCATCACCGGGAACGGAAACTTGCCGGGCCGAAACGCCTGCTCCGCGAGGCGCAGCAGCACGATCGAGTCCTTGCCGCCGGAAAAGAGCAGCACGGGCCGCTCGAGCTCGGCGGCGACCTCGCGCATGATGTGGATCGCCTCCGCCTCGAGCTCGTCGAGATGCGTCACGACGGGCACGGCGCGCAGCGCGCTCACGAGCCGGCCTCCAGACTGCTGACGAGCTCGAGCTCCTCGAGGCGCGCGAGCACGGCCGCGGCCGAGTCGGCGGGCTCGCGGCCCTCGGTGTGGAGGCGCAGCTCCGGGTTCGACGGCTCCTCGTACGGATCGGAGACGCCGGTGAAGTGCTCGATCTCGCCGGAGCGCGCCTTCGCGTACAGGCCCTTCGGGTCGCGCTCTGCGCATACCTCGAGCGGCGTCGCGACGTGGATCTCGACGAACGGCGCCTGCTCCTCGACGAGCGCGCGCGCACGGCGGCGCGCCTCCTCGTACGGCGAGATCGCCGAGACGACGACCGAGGCGCCGGCGCGCGCGAGCCGCGAGGCGACCCAGCCGATGCGCGCGATGTTCGTGTCGCGGTCCTCCTTCGAGAACCCGAGGCCCTGCGAGAGATGCGTGCGGATCACGTCGCCGTCGAGCACCTCGACCGTGAGGCCGCGCGCTTCGAGCTCGCGTGCGACGAGCGACCCGACGGTCGTCTTGCCCGCAGCCGAGAGGCCCGTGAACCAGAGCACGAAGCCGCTCATGCGCTGCTCACCGTGTGCAGGCCGCACTCGACCTTGGCCGCGCCCGACCAGCGGCCTTCGCGTCCGGTGCCCGGCTGCGTGCAGTGCGTGCAACCGATCGACGAGTAGCCCTGCCGGTGCAGCGGGTTCACAGGCAGGCCGCGCTCCTCGATGGCCGCCCAGCACATCTCGTCCGTCCAGTCCGCGAGCGGATTCGCCTTCCAGAGCTCGTGCGTCTCGTCCCAGCCGAGCTTCGGCGCGTTCGCACGGGTCGGCGACTGGTCGCGGCGCAGGCCCGTGATCCAGGCGTCGAGGTCGTCGAGCGCGGCGTTCAGCGGTGCGACCTTGCGGATCGAGCAGCAGAGATCCGGCTTCGTCTTCCAGAGCTCGTCGCCGTGGATCGCCGCCTGGCGGCCGAGCGACGGGCCTTCGTACACCTCGATCGTCGTGCCGTAGCGCTTCTCGACCTCGCGCCACACCGCATACGTCTCGGGAAAGAGCACGTGGGTATCGAGCGCGAAGACGCGCGCCTTCGGCTCGAGCGCGAAGAGCATGTCGAGCAGCACGCTCTCCTCCTTCTGGAACGAGCAGGCGAGCGAGACGCGGCCGGGGAACTGCTCGAGCAGATACGCGAGGATCTGCTCGGGCGTCATCGACTCGACGTCAGGCAGGTGCAGGCTCGCCGCCAAGCAAGACCTCCTTCAGCGTGTCGCCGCGGAGTCCGAGACGCAGGGTCTCGAGCGGGATCACCTCGTCCGGCGGGATGTTCCCCAGGTTGACGTTGGGGCCGAAGTGCTTGACGAACCACGCCTGGGAGTTCTTCGTCGGCGCCTCGAAGATCAGGTCGTCGACGGAGACCTCGTGCGCGATCTCGTCGATCAGGCCGGTGCGCATGTCGCCGTCCTTGCGGAAGATCCCGGCCGAGCCGCCCTCGCGGGCCTCGGTGATCACCTTCCACGCGCCGGCCTCCTTCTCTTCCTTAATCCACTGCACCCACTGGTAGGGCGCGTAAACCACGTCGGAGTCCTTGGAGCCGACCTCGGAGAGAACGACGAAGTCGCGCGCGAAGTCGGCGATCAGCTCGAGCTTGCGCTCACGCGGGATGTCGAGCGTGCCGTCGGAGATCTCGACGTGCGAGAAGCGATGCTCGTGGAGCCACGCCTTGAACTCGTCGATCTTGTCGCGCCCGTAGACCGCCTCGAACAGCGTGCCACCGCAGACGACGGGCGTCTCGAAGTGCCGGTAGAGCGCGATCTTCTTCTCGAGGTTGTTCGTGATGTAGCTCGTGCCCCAGCCGAGCTTGACGATGTCGACGAACTCTCCGCCGACGTCGAACATGCCCTCGATGTCGCGAAGGTTGAGGCCCTTGTCCATGACATGGGTGAGGCCGATGTCGCGCGGCTTGCCGGGGCGCGCCGGGACGTCGAGAAAGCCGTCGTTAAAGGCGGGCATACAGCTCCTTCAGTTTTGCCTGGGCCGCGGTCTGCACGTCGTGGTAGAGCGAGTTGCCGTGCGCGTCGATGCCGACCGTGAGCGGGCCGAAGTCCTTGACGCGGAACTTCCAGAGGCATTCGGGCATCAGCTCTTCCCACATCACCTCTTCGATCTCCTCGATCTGCGTCGTCTCGAGCGCCGCGGCGCCGCCGACGATCGCGAAATAGACCATCCCGAGCTCGTGCATCGGGGCGATCGCCTCGTCGGGGAAGCCGCCCTTGCCGCAGATGGCGCGCACGCC
>Ga0209726_10008714_pt1 | contig 10819 bp, 11 predicted proteins | sample Subgrocontami54m_FD_187453 | JGI IMG/M metagenome (GOLD analysis project Ga0209726, IMG submission 187453) | Subsurface groundwater microbial communities from S. Glens Falls, New York, USA - GMW46 contaminated, 5.4 m (SPAdes) (version 3) | ecosystem: Environmental > Aquatic > Deep subsurface >... | reverse complement strand
CGGCCGGCGGCAGCGGCCCCTGGTCTTCGGGCAGGTAGTACTGGGTCACGCCCTGAGCCATGGGGGATCCTCCTCAGGCCCGGGGGGCCAGGTTCGAGTGGTAGCCGTAGATGAGCCCCATGACCCCGACGGCCCAGATCTCGTCGCCCTTCGTCTCCAGCACGATCTGCGGCAGGCTCTCGGTGGCCTGGCCCGAGACCACCATGCCGTGCCTGGTGAGATCGAAGGTCGTCAGATGAAGCGGGCACGGGCCGGCCACCTTGTGCTGTCCACGGTACTGCCCCGCCAGCGGGCCGCCCATGTGGGTGCAGAGCGTGGAGAAGGCCACCACGTCCTGCCCGGAGCCGACCCCGCCTCCCGCCGCGGTGCCGAGCTTCACGAGCATGTTGCTGGAATTGGCGTCCTTCCACGGGTACTGGAAGGGCACCGGCTGATCGTGCTTGAGCTGGCTCAACCGCCCGACCAGCCTGCGTGGGTACGTCGCCTTCTGGAGCGCGGTCCCCTGGCCCAGGGCGAGGTGGAGCGGCCCGTCGAGGAGCGTCACGGTGACCGCGGTGCCGCTTCCGAGCAGGAAAGCGCGGCGGGAGTAACAGGGCCGATCGTCCGACGAGCCGTGCGAGGTCATGTGCATCCCTCCTATCTGATCGCCGCGTATTCCGGCAGGGCCGGGCGCGGCACCACGATGGGCTTGTCGCTGGAGAGCGAGAGCAGGAACGCGAGGAGATCCTTCTTCTCCTGCGCCGAGAGGCGGAGCGGCCTGAGGAGTGGGCTCTTGCCGGGGTCCTGGCCGCCGCCCTGATCGTAGAAGTCGACAACCTCCTCCAGGGTGAAGAAGGCGCCGTTGTGCATGTAGGGCGCCGTGTACTTGATCTCGCGCAGCGTCGGCGTCCTGAACTTGCCCTTGTCCTCGTCGCGCTTGGTCGTGTAGTAGAGGCCGAGATCCCGGTCGGCCGTGCGGTAGAGCGGCTCGGGAACACCGCGGCTGTAGTGCTGGAAGCGCAGCGTGATCTGCCGGAGCGGGTCCTCCTCGAAGGCCGGGTTCTTGGGAACGCCGAGGTTGTGGTAGTTCTCGTCGGACGCCAGCGGGCCCGAGTGGCACTGGATGCAGCCGGCCTTGCCCTGGAAGAGAGCGAGGCCGCGCTTCGCTTCCTCGCCGAGCGCCTGGGCGTCGCCCTTCGCGAACCGATCGAAGGGGACCTGCTCCGCCCGCGACACGAGCGTCCGCTCGAAGGCGGCGATGGCCTTCCAGACATCGCCGATCAGCGGGCGGTCGGTGCCGAAGACGGCCTTGAAGCGCCGCACGTACTCGGGGATCTGGCGCAGCCGCTCCTCCATCATGATCGGATCGCCGTTGCCCGCCACGTTGCCAGTGGCCGCGGCCTCGGCCTGCCCCTCGAGACTGGTGACCTCGCCCGCCCAGAACAGCTTGGCGTAGTAGGCCGAGTTCAGCACCGTCTGCGAGTTGCGCCAGTGCTGGGTGCCGGGGTAGCCGCGGGAGACGTCGCTCCCGTCGCCCCAGCCCGCTTCCGGGTTGTGACAGGAGGCGCAGGAGGTGGAGGCATCGCCCGAGAGCCGCGGGTCGAAGAAGAGGAACCGCCCCAGCTCCACCTTGGCAGGGGACATCGGATTGTCGCGCGGCACAGGCACGGGGGGCAGCGGGCCGAGGGCGGGAGGCTTCTGGGACTGGGCGGAGACAGCGCCGGCCAGCAGTCCGGCCCCGAGAAGGAGCGCGGCGGCCGCGCCGATCAGGATCGCTCCGGGTACGCGTCGCATGGGTCGGTCCTCCTCAGTTCTTTCCGAGGGTCCGGAGTTTGTAGTCCGGCAGGATCGGGCGCTCGACGACGATGGGCTCGCCGCTCAGACTCTTGAGGAATTCCACCAGGGCCCGCTTCTCCCCGTCGGCGAGCCCGAGCGGCCGGAGCAGCGGGCTCTTGTTCGGGTGGGCCCCGCCGCCGCGGTTGTAGAAGTCCATCACGTCGTCGAGCGTGGCCAGCGACCCGTTGTGCATGTACGGCGCGGTCAGCGCCACCTCGCGGAGCGACGGGGTCCTAAACTTGCCGCGATCTCCGGGCTCCTTCGTGACTCCGTAGAGGCCCACGTCCTCCCTCAGGTTGTCGAAGTTGGGAACGCCAAGCGTCTTCATGAACCGCCGGAAGGTGATGTGGCGCAGCGGCTGGGCGTAGACGGCCGCGTTCTCCGGAACGCCGAGGGCATGGAACTGCTGGTCCGAGAGCAGGGCGCCGTCGTGGCACTGGATGCAGCCGGCCTTGCCCTGGAAGACTCCCAACCCCTCCGCCGCGGCCGGGCTCAGCGCCCCCGCCTCCCCCTTCAGGTGGCGGTCCAGCGCCGCGTTGCGCGAGGCGATGGTCTGGACGAAGGCCGTGATGGCGTTGAGGATGCGCCCGTAGGTCGGCTCTCCTCCCATGGCTTTCGTGAACATCTCCTCGTACTCGGGCACCTGCCGCATGCGCTCGATGAGGAGGCGGCCGTCGGCCTGCATGAAGTGGGCTTCCGTAAGATGGTCGCGGACGAGGGTCGGCAGGTCCCGCCCGTCCATCCTGCCATCCCAGTAGCCCCGCCGGTAATAGGCGGCGTTGACGATGCTCTGGCTGTTCCTGAAGTACTCGCTCCCAGGGTAGCCGGTGGAGAGCGCCTTGCCATCGCCCCACCCCTTCTTCGGGTCGTGGCAGGTGGCGCAGGAGATGGCGGCGTCGCCCGACAGCCTCGGGTCGAAGAAGAGGAGCCGCCCCAGCGCCACCTGCGCGGGCTTGGGCGCCGGCAGCGGAGGCAGCGCCGCCAGCGGCTCACCCGCCGCGCCCTGCGCCATGGCGGCCAGGAGAGCCCCCGCCGCGAGAACCCCGAGTCGATGGAACCTGTTCATGGCCTGTCTCCTGTGACCCGGGCCGGGCACCCGGGCTGTCGCCCGCCCGATCCCGGGGCGGCGGTCCAGATCGAGAGGAGGGAGGTGTGGCGGAAGCGGCGCGGCAGATGCGAGCCGATCGAGGCCACCGTCACGACCGCCAGCAAGAGGAAGAAGCGGTGGTCCCAGGCGAGCGGCACCAGGAGGAGAAGGCCGAGCTTGAGGAGCACCATGAGCCCGCGACCCTCGAGGAGCCACGCGACGCCGCCGAGAGACTCCACCGCCAGCAGGGCCGCTCCGCTCGCGACGGTGATCCACAGCGCGGGCAGGAGACGCTCCGCCTCGATGCCGAACCCGTGGCCGCCGACGAGCATGCCGAAGGCGGCGAGATGGACGGTCCGGCAGCCGACAGCCAGAAGGCGATGAGTCACTTGGCCACGAGGTCGAAGGTGATCTCCGCCTTGCCCTTGGCGGGGACGGTGACCTCGCCCTCCTTGACGCCGAGCACGGGGTGCAGGGCCCGGACCTTGTACTTGCCGGGCGGCACGTCGGCGATGGCGAAGGTGCCGTCCGCCCCGGTCACGGCCACGTAGGGCGACGGCGCGGCGAACATCCACGCGTGCATGAAGTCGTGGGCGTCGCACTCGATCTTGACCCACTCCCCCCGGCGGACCGAGACGGGCTTGGTGAGCGTCTGCCCCTGGTTCGGCTGCCCGAAGTTGAAGAGCGTGCGGCGGGTCGTGCCGATGACCTCGTAGCTGTGGATGTTGTGGAGCACCGGGTCGCTGTTGAGGATGTCGAGGTCTCCTCCCTTGGGCACCACCATCATCGCCGGGAGGAAACGGCACTCCTTCTGGTTGAGGAGCGGCTTCTTCTGGACCGCCGCCCAGGCCTTGCCCTTCTCGATCCCGTCGATGACGACGACGGCGTTCTCGAGGGCCCCGTTCTTGACGGCCACCTCGACGATCTCCCGCTCCCCGTCGCCGCAGACGTCGTTGTTCTTGGTGATGAGCATCTTCTTCGACACCGGCGCCCCCTTGAACAGAACCTTGCCCGCGAGGCTCCCGCCATCGGCCACCGGCGCCACGTCGTACGCGAGGGCCACCGCGGGAGCGAGCCAGAGAACAGCCACGACGAACGCAGAGAGCTTCTTCACGCCTCCGTTGTCCTTTCCTCGCCGAGCCGCCGGCCGGCGACCGTCTCGATCGCCCGGGTGAGCGCCCCGGAATCGATCTCCTTGAGGAGCAGCGCTCGCGCGCCCGCGCGCATGAGATCGCTCCGCGCCTGCTCGGTCAGATACGCGGTCAGCACCACGATCCCGGCCTCCGGCGCGGCCTGCGCGATTCGACCCAGGAACGCCGCGGCATCCGGCGCCATCCGCGGCACGTCCGCCACGACCACGTCGGGGAGCCGCTCACCGACCACTCGCACGGCCTCTTCCTCGTCGCGCCCCTCGGCCACCACCGAGATCCCCGGCACCTGCATGAGCCGCCGGGCCAGCCCCGCGCGGGTCCCGGGGTTTCCATCGACGATGACAACCGTGACGGGGCGCTCCATGGCGGCAGCATCGCGCGCGGAGAGGGATGCCGGGAAGTGCCGGGTGGGGTACGGGGGACAGTTTTTCGGCCCTGGCGGATCAGGGCCGAATGGCCCTGACGCCGCACTCGTTCGGCCGGGCCGGGGCTCAGGCCGGGGGAGCGTGGCGCCGGGCGAAGAAGGCGGCGGCCTCGGAGCGGCGCGAGAGGTGGAGCTTGTCGAAGATGTGGGACAGGTAGTTCTTCACCGTCTTGTCGCTCAAGCCCAGCGCGGCGGCGATCTCCTTGTTGGTCTTGCCCTCGGCCACGAGGGCCAGCACCTTCCGCTCCTGGGCGGAGAGCTGCGTCACGTCGTCGGGCTGGCCTCCCGAGGCGAGTCGCTGCACCTTCTCGAGGACCTTCTGGGTCACGGCCGGATCGAGCAGCGACTGCCCCGCCGCCACCGTCTCGATGGCGCGGACCAGCTCCTGGCCGCGGATCTGCTTGAGCAGGTAGCCGGAGGCGCCGGCCAGGATGGAGCTGAACACGGCTTCCTCGTCCGCGTAGGAGGTCAGCATGATCACGTGGACGCGGGGATCGGCGCTCCGGATCTCCCGGCAGGCCTCCACCCCGTTGCGATCGGGAAGCCTCACGTCCATCACCACCACGTCCGGTCGCAGCGCCGCCGCCTGGGCCACCGCGGCCTCCGCCGTCCCGGCTTCGCCCACGACCGCAATGCCGCGTTCCCGGCTGAGGAGCGAGCGCAGCCCCACGCGGACCACCTCGTGGTCATCCACCAGGAGCACGCCGATCTTCCGGGCGCTCACGGCGCCGGCTCCAGGGGAATCCTCAGCGCGATCCGGGTGCCGCGGCCCTGGGCGCTGGTCACCGAGAGCTCTCCCCCGAGTCGCCGGGCCCGCTCGCTCATGTTCCGGAGCCCGCGGCCGACTCCCGGCCGGGCGCCGGGCTCGAAGCCGACCCCGTCGTCCTCGACGCGCAGGCGCACGGAGCCGTCGTCGCGGCCGAGGCTCAGCGCGACGCGAGAGGCCCGGGCGTGACGGATCACGTTGGTCAGGGCCTCGCGGCAGATCTGGAAGAGGTGAATGACCTGGTCGCGCGTGAGCAGCCGGTCGATGCCCTCCTCCACGGAGAGGTCGGCAGCCAGGAGCGAGTTCAGCGCGAGCCCCCGCACGAGCCCGTCCAGGGCGCCGGCCACGTCGCGGCCCTGCAGCTCCTCGGGGTCGAGCCCCACGAGGTAATTCCGCACGTCCCGAATCACGGTGTTGAGGCCCTCGATGGCCTCTTCGAGCCTGGGCTTGACCTCGGGCGAGCCCTCGGCGGCCAGCCGCATGCACTCCTCGAGCCCGAGGCCCGTGGCGTAGATGGACTGGATGACGCCGTCGTGGAGGTCGCGCCCGATCCGATCCCGCTCCTCCAGCCGGGCCAGATCCCGCACCTCACCGTGGAGGCGCGCGTTCTCGATGGCGATGGCCGCCTGGTTGGCAAGCCCCTGGAGGAAGTCCATCTGCTCCCGGTCCACCACGCGCGGGGCGCGGTAGCCGACGCAGAGATCGCCGACCTCGCGCTCGCCTGTCCGCAGCGGCGCGGCGACGTGGGTCGACAGGAGCCCGCCGTGCGTCACGGGGCACAGGCAGCCCAGCGCCCCCGCCCGCCCGCAGTCGGTGGCGTCCAGCAGCGCGCCGGGGCCGAGACGCAGGGCCTCCCCGGCGCCGCTCGTGGCGCCAACGCGCAGCCCCATACCCGGCTCCGCCAGGCAGAGGATGGCCACATCGGCCCCGAGCAGCTCCCGCGCCTTGTCCACCACGAGCTGGAGGATCTCCTGCAGCGAGAGGGGACTCGAGATCTCGGTGCCGATGCGCGACAGCGCCCGCGCCTCCCGGGCCAACCGCTCGGCCCGCTCTCGCGCCTGGAGGAGCTCCCGCTCGTGCTCCTTCAGGCGCCCGGCCATCCGGTTGAACTGGTGGCTCAGGTCTTCCAGCTCGTCGTTGGTCTCCACGCGGATGACGCGGTCGAAGTCCCCCGCAGCGACGGCCTCGGCGGCCTGGGTCAGCGCGGCGATGGGCCGCGTGAAGTGCCGCGCGGCGGCGACGCCCACCACGGCGGCCACCACCAGCACACCCGCCCCCAGCACCGCCACGAGGAACTGGAGCGAGCGGATCGTGGAGAGGACCTCGGCCTTGCTGTAGGCCTGGGCCACGACCCACGCGCCCCGCCCGGGTCCCGGGTGGATCGGCGCGAAGGCGAGGATGCGGCCCCTGAGCCCCGGCTCCACGACCGCGCCGGCGGTGCCCGAGAGCACGCTGGCCGTGATCTCGCGCGCGAAATCTCCGTGGAGGCTGTCGCCCGCGGCGGCGAAGCCGCTGGCCTCGGCCGGCATCCGCCGCGAGTCGGCGAGATAGATTCCCCGCGAGTCCACCAGGAAGACCGTGCCGCGCTCGCGCCGCAGGCTCACCACCTGCGAGAGGATCTTCGACGCGTAGAGGTTCACGATCACGATCCCCCGCGCCTCGCCGCGCGGGTCGACCACCCTCGCCGCGTACCGCACCACCGGCTTGGCGGGACGCTCGACCTTCCCCCACTCCTCGTTGAGGTCCATGGGAGAGACGTAGACCGCCCCGACCGGCAGCTGCATGGCGTCGCGGAAGTAGTAGCGATCGCTCTTGTCCTGAAGCCCGGCGGCGGGGACCACGTAGTGGCGCTCCCCGTCGAAGTCCACGCGGGCGACCTCGCGTCCCCGCTCGTCGAGGTAGCGGATCTGGTAGTAGGCCTTCCGGGATCGGGAGAAGGCGAGGAAGGCCTGCTGGACGGCGTCGGTCGCCGCGCGCGAGGGAGCCGACCCGGACGCGACCATCGTCTGCAGGGTTGGCAGCCGCGTGAGAAACATCACGTCGTCCCGCACGCTCTCGAGGAACTGCTGGACCTCTCCCGCCTTGAGCGAGACTCCCTCACGCAGGCCGTCGAGGACGGTCTGGTTGAGAAGCGAGAAGGAGAAGACCGCGCCGTAGCCTCCCACGACGGCCACCGGCACCACCCCCAGCAGGACGAAGGCGATGACGAGCTTGGTGCGGATGCTCAGCCGGCGGAACAGCTTGTTGACGTTGATCATGGCCCCGACGCGCTCCGGCGGTGGATTGCCGCGATCATAGCACCGACTGCCGCCCGGAAACCCCGCTGATGCGCGGGGCCTACTCGCCGTCGGAAGGACGGAGCGCCGGCGGCATCGCCGAGACCACCGCGGCGCGGACCTTCTTGGCCATCTCCTGGGCGGCGCCCTTGACATCATTGCCCCGCACGGCGGGGATCGGAATGCGCCGAAGCCGCTCCTCTGCGGCAGCCTCCCAGAGCATGGTGACTCCGTGGAGCGGCTCGGCCGATCGCTCCGGCTGAGGCGACGCCGAGGGCGTGGCGCCGGCGGCGATGGACCCCATCACCCGCTCCACCGCCTCTGGGGTCACGACGGGCTCCTTCCGGCGCCGGGCCTCCTCCTCGATGGCGGTCCGGGCTATCCCTTGGACGAAGGCTGGCGCCCGCTGCACCCGCGCCAGCGCCTCCTCGGTCCACGGCAGCCCCCGCTCGGGGATCATCTGGAGATAGCGGCTGAACTTGGCCAGAATCATCTCGTTCTTCTCGACGCGCGCGTCGAGGAACGCCTTGATCTCCTCGATCCCCTCGACCTTGTGCGGGAGCTTTCGCATCTTGGCCTTGGCCACCTCGAAGGCCGCCATGGACAATTCCTCGAAGCCGAAGCCCTTGATGCACTTGGCCACCCGGAGCATCGACTCGTTCCGGATCTCGGTGAGGAACTCCGAGGTGATCTCGGCGCGGCCCCGCTCCCTGGCGCGGATCGGCATCAGCCTGAGGATGCCGGGGCGGACGAAGGGCGGCGCGTTGTCCACGCGGCGCCGGGCCTCCTCGGTCCACACGATGTCAGTCATGGCCGCGCGACGATCATAGCACCGATGTGCGGCGGCTCCAGGCCGCGCGCGCCAGCATGGCGGCCGTCACCACCGTGACGACGAGAAACACCGCCGCGGCGGCTCGCATGGGCAAGACGCCGCCGCCGGGCAACGGGACCGAGGGGATCGTCGGCGCCACGACCGTGCGCGCCACGAAGATCGCCCGCCAGAGGACGGCCAGGCTCAGCACGCGGACGAACCAGAGGTAACCCGTCCCTCGTGGGCCGCGGGCGATGAGCCACGGGAACAGGACCACGAAGACGGCGCCCGCGACGAGCCACCCGAGCCCGCGCCCGACGCCGATGCCGTGTGCGGCGAGATACACGCCACCGAGCCAATAGATGAGTCCGTAGGCGAGGTAGCACCCGGCTGCCTGCCGGAATTTCTCTGCGCGCGTCGCCACCGAAGCGCCTCCCTCTCACCGCGGCCCTATGGCCGGCGGACACGGCAGGTCATCCACCCTCGACGAGGCCCACCAGCGCCAGGGCAGCAGCGATGACTGGCGCGCGATCAGCGGCACCAACCCTTCGAGCTGTCCGTCGTCAGGACCTGTGGGGCTCCGCGAGGTCGTGCGGAACCGATAGCTCGCTGGTGCGCTCGCCCCCGGGTGCCCGGCCTCGCCCCGGCCCGATTGTAGCGAATGCGCTCGGCCTGCGTCCGGGTCTCGATCTGCTTGCCGGTCAGCGTGCCGGCCGGCGATCAGGCGTTCCTTGCGGCTCGTGAGACCCGCCGAGGATCGAACCCACTCCACGCTGACCGGGCCGAAGGCCTCCCCAGCGCGCAAACCGCGCTCGTTGAGAATCGCTGCGACGTCGGCATCGGTGTATTCGTTCAAAAGGGCATAACTGAGACGCCGACATGTCCTTGGAGAATCCCATGGCGTGGATTGCTGTCCGCGGTCAGGTGATCGAAGGCGAGATCCGGCTGACGTACGAGCAGTTCCACGAGCCAGTTCCGGCCGGGCCGCCCATGAGCCGCCCAGGCGCTTCTGGAAGGGCGCGCCATGGAACACCCAACGCCAGCGGGGTCGAGGCGGCGCGTCGGTGGTGGTCAGCGTCAGCGTCCCGGGCACACGTCTCAAGGAGATGGTGCAGACCTCCGCTGCACCAGCAGGACTCCGCTGATCGCAACCACCAGACCGACCACCTGTGGCAGCGTCACTCGTTCCCCCAGGAGGAGACTCGCCAACAGGGCCGTCCCCAGCGGAGAGAGGCTGAGGAGCACGTTCAGCTCTAGGGCGGTGAGAGTCCGAAGGCTGTGGTTGTAGAGGAGATATGCGACGGCGGTATTGACGACGGCGAGCCAGGACACGGCAACCCAGCCTTCCAGCGCCGGCGGGGCCGCCCCCTCGAGCGGTAGCGCCACGGCAAGAAGCAGGCCGCCGCCAAATCCCAGGGGGAGGGCGGTCAAGGGCAATGTAGGCACGTGGCCCTCGCGGGCCAGAGCCCGGCTCAGCACGACGAAGACGCCGAATGCCACGACGCTCAGGCCGATCACCGCCAGAGCCAGTGGATCCCCGGCGCCGAGACCCTGCGAGAAGAAGAGAGCGCTTCCTGCCAGGGCCACCGTGAGGCCCAGGAGTTGCCGCGGGATCGGGATCTCCCGCAGCCAGACGAGGGCGAGCACCAGGCTCGGCAGGGGGAGCAGGCTGTGCAAGAAGGCCCCGGTGGTAGCCGGGACATACTGGAGCCCCCAAAAGAGCGCGCCATTGCTCACCGGGTAGGCCAAGAGCCCCATCAGGAAGAGGCGACCCCACCGGCCCGGAGCCGGGTTCCGCCGGAACGTTCCGCTGAGCACCATCAAGGGAAGAAGGAACAGGAACGCGGCGAAGTACCGCACGCCTGCCAGAGTCAGTGGCCCCAGGTGGACCAGGCCCATCTTGATGATCACGAACGAAGACGCCCAGATGGCGCTCACGAGCAACCCCTCGCCGATGGCGAGCAGCCGAGCCCATCTCGTCCTATCTGGCACCCCTTAGACTCCACCAGCGCTGAGCGCATCTCGAGGCACGGGAACGGTCGCGTCGGTCTCTCCCCGATCGTGAAGAGCGTATCCCAAGTCTGGACGCGGCCGGGGGGGGTTCACGGTGATCCCGTAGGGCGCCCACTCGTAGGCTCCTGGTGCTCAGACGGGTTTTAAAATGACTTCTAGAGTCGTAGGAACGTGAACGCATAGCCAGACACCACCGCGCCCACAAACCCTGCGACCACGAGCACGACGACCGCACGCAGGCGCACCAGTGCCATGAGACCGATGAGAGACGGGATCGAGGTGATGGGGCCAGCGATCAGAAACGCCAGCGCGGCGCCGCGATCCATGCCGAGAGCGAGCAAACCGCTGAGAAGGGGAATGGCGGCATTGCTGTTCACGTACGCTGGCAGGCCAACCGCGGCCGCGATCGGGATCGAGAAGGGGCTCTGCGTGCCCACGACGGCTTCGATCCACGCGACCGGCAGGTAGCGCAACAG
>Ga0209726_10008704_pt1 | contig 10823 bp, 6 predicted proteins | sample Subgrocontami54m_FD_187453 | JGI IMG/M metagenome (GOLD analysis project Ga0209726, IMG submission 187453) | Subsurface groundwater microbial communities from S. Glens Falls, New York, USA - GMW46 contaminated, 5.4 m (SPAdes) (version 3) | ecosystem: Environmental > Aquatic > Deep subsurface >... | reverse complement strand
CGGGGCTTGCGCGAGTTTCGCCGGCGGCTCCGCCTTCTTCGCCTCGGCAGCGCGCCGCTCCTCCGCCTGCTTGGCCTTCAGCTCCGCCGCCCGTTTCGCCTCGGCGTCCTCCTTGGCCTTCTGCTGACGCCGCTCCTCGATGCGTCGTCGTTCCGCCTCCTGTGCCTGCTTGGCCTCGGCCACGCGCTTGGCCTCACCTGCCTTCCTCGCCTCCTCGGCCTTGCGATCTTCCTCGCCCATCTTCGTCGCTTCCGCCCGCTTAGCCTCGGCGGCTTTTTTCGCCGCCTCGGCCTGTTTCGCTGCGGCGACGCGCTTTGCTTCCTCGGCCGCCTTGGCCTCTTCCGCCTGCTTGGCCTCCGGGGCTTTCTTGGCTGCTTCAGCCTGCTTCGCCTCAGCGATGCGCTTGGCCTCTTCCTCCCGCTTCGCCTCCGCAAGCTTTCTTGCTGCTTCAGCCTGCTTCGCGTCCGCCAGGCGCTTGCCCTCTTCCGCAGCCTTGGCCTCCGCGACCTTCTTCGTTGCCTCAGCCTGCTTTGCCTCGGCCGCGCGCTTAGTCTCTTCCGCCTGCTTCGCCTCCGCCGCCTTCCTCGCTGCTTCAGCCTGCTTCGCCTCCGCGATCCGTTTCGCCTCCCCGGCCGCCTTGGCCTCGGCCGCCTTCCCGGCCTGGTCCGCCTTCAGCGCCTCCACGGTCTTGCTGACCTCCGCCTCACGCTTGGCCGCGTCCGCCCGGCGCATCTCGGCGAGCTTGCGCTCCTCGTCGGTCCTGACGGCGGCCCCCGGCTTGGCAGCCTCCGGCTGGGCGGGGGTGGACGGCTTGGGCGCTGCCACCACCGCCGGCTTCTCCGGCGTCGACTTGGCGGCGGGCTTGGTCTCCTCCGCCGGCCGCTTATCCTGCGCGACCGGACCATTGGGATGGGGCGGGACGGCCCCGTCCGCCAGCCGCCGCATCAGCGACTGGAACAGCTCGCTCGACCGCGTCAGCCAGTCGGAGCCGGTGGTGTCCTCGGCGACGACGGTCGGCGACGTGGGCGTGGCCGCCGACGGGGGCGCCGCGGCCTGCGCAGACGCCGAGCCGTCCCTGCCCCCGTGCGCCAGCCGGCGCACGATCGACCGGTACTCCTGCCCGGACTGCTCGAACCAGTTGACCGTGGCCGCCCACGGATCATCGCTGAACGACGGGCCCGGGGGCGACGCGGGCGGCGGCTCGGGTTGGGCCCCGGCGGCCTGCGCCACCCGCTCCCCCGTCAACACCTCGCTGAAGCGTCGCGACGCGGCCTCGGCCAGAGCCTCGGCGCGCAGCCTGAGCGCATCGGCGCCCGGGGCCTCGGCCGGGCGATCGGCGGCCTCGGCGCGGGCGAGCGCCAGGGCACCGCAGGCGGCCAGCACCACGGCCGACGCAAGCGTCAAGCGAGCAGCCTTCATGGGACACCTGCCTCCTTTAGCCCGAACCCGAAAGCGTCGGTGTTTTCCGATTGTTGGTGGCGAATGCTGCGATCAGCCTATAAGTATCAGTCCTAAACTTAACCAAGTCCTCCGCCCGCGGCAAACGCCAGTCTCGGCTGCAACGCATGGGCGGCGACGGCGGACCGGCGCCGGCGATCGCCCAAGGAGAAACCTGGCGCCGCAATTTGGCCCCCTGGCGGCCCCTACCGTCGCCATCGCGGTTTACGTCTCCCGGCCCCGGCACATGACAACGCCACCCCGATCGGGGCAAGGTGTGGGAGAGACGCCGCCGACAGCCGCAATAAGGATCAAATGCAACAGAAGACCCACAAGCCCAATTCCAAGGCGCACAAGCCGAACGCCAAGTTGCACAAGCCGAGGTCCCCCGCGCCCGCCACCAGGCGCCGCGTGCGCAACATCTGCGTTTATTGCGGCTCCAACCCCGGCACCAACCCGGCCTACACGCAAGCCGCGCGCCGCCTCGGCGCCGCCATGGCGAAAGAGCGCATCGGCCTCGTCTACGGCGGCGGCGGCCTCGGCCTGATGGGCGAGCTCGCGCGTGCGGTGCTGGCCGGCGGCGGCCACGTCACCGGCATCATCCCCGCCTTCCTGTCCGAGAAGGAGCACATGCTGCGCGACGTCGACGAGCTGATCGTGGTCGAGGACATGCACCAGCGCAAGAAGCTGATGTTCGACAAGTCCGACGCCTTCGTGGCGCTCCCCGGCGGCATCGGCACGCTGGAGGAGCTGGTCGAGCAGCTGACCTGGGCCCAGCTCGGCCGCCACACCAAGCCGATCGTGCTGGTCAATATCGGTGGTTTCTGGGAGCCGCTGCTCTCCCTCTTCCGCCACATGAGCGAGGAAGCCTTCATCCGCCGCGACATGGACGTGCGGCCCATCACGGTCGCCAAGGCGGAGGATGTGCTCCCGGCGATCATCTCAGCCGCCGCCACCCGGCCCCGCGAGCCCGCAGGCGTTGCGGTCAGCGAGAAATTCTGACGCGGCGCGCCGGGTGGGGGTGACTTTCGCCGGCGGCGGCAAAGTAGATACCCCCACCGCATTCCCCTATGCTGGGGCGCCATGGCCATGATGCCCCTCCTCGACGACAACCGCCGGCGCGAGCACAAGCTGCGCAACGACCTGCACTCGGCCCTGCTGGTCGGCGGGCTGGGCCTCGTCACCGGCTTCTCGGTGTGGCTGCTGTGGTCGTGGACCGGCGTGCTGATCGCGCTGGTCTGGCTCGGCGCGGTCTGGGCCTTCGCCCCGCACCTGCCGCCGCAGATCGTCATGCGCATGTACCGCGCGCGCCGGCTCGACCCGCGCCACGGCGAGCAGATCGCCTACGTCGTCGGCCAGCTGAGCCAGCGGGCAGAGCTGCCGGCCGCGCCCGAGGTCTACGTCATCCCCAGCATGACGCTCAACGCCTTTGCCACCGGCACGCCAAAGAAGGCCGTGATCGGCATCACCGAGGGCCTGCTGCGGCGGCTGTCGCTGCGCGAGCTCGCCGGCGTGCTGGCGCACGAGATCAGCCACGTGCGCAACAACGACCTGGCCGTCATGAGCCTCGCCGACGTGCTGACCCGCTTCACCCAGGTGCTGTCCTACCTCGCCGTGTTTCTGGCCATCATCAACCTGCCGGCGTGGCTGCTGGGCGATTCCGACATGTCCTACTCCGCGCTGGTGCTGCTCTACCTGTCGCCGACCATCGGCAGCCTGCTGCAGCTCGGCCTGTCGCGCACGCGCGAATACGACGCCGACCTCGAGGGCGCGCAGCTCACCGGCGACCCGCGCGGCCTCGCCTCGGCGCTGGAGAAGCTCGAGCGTTACCAGGGCACGTTCTGGGAGGACTTGATGTTTCCCGTGCCCACGCGCCGCATCCCCCAGCCCTCGCTGCTGCGCTCCCATCCCCCGACCGAGCAGCGCGTGGCGCGCCTGCTGGCGCTGGAGAACCGCGAGCTGGCCCCGCCGATCGAGGTGGTCGAGGAGCCCATGGTCTCGCTGGTCGGCATGGGCCCCGGCTCCATGCGCCCCCGCTACCGCTTCCCCGGCGTGTGGTTTTGAGTGCGCCGGCATCCCCTCTCTCCGCTTGCGGGGAGAGGGTCAGGGTGAGGGGCAGAAGCTTGCTCGAGAGGGAGCTGGCGTCAGCCGCGCCTCGTTCCCTCGCCCTCGATGTCTGGCATGTCCCAGATCTTGCGCAACTGGCGCAGCCGGCGCACGCGTTTGTGCGCGCTGGACAGCGCTTTGCCGAGCGGCCCCAGGGCGCGCAAGATAGGTGCTTGCTCGGCGGCGATCTCCTTGAGGCTGCAGGACAGCGCGCAGCCCTGGACGCGCTGGTTCTGGTTGCCCTTCCGGCACAGGTTGATCAGCTGTTCCTCGCGCTCGGTCATGTACGCGACGCGGTCGTCCTTGGGGGCAGTCGGCGGCAGGTCGTCGGGAAGGTTCTTGGGCAGGTTCTTGGGCACATACTTGCGCGTCCAGCGCTCGTCGACGATCGCATCCCGGTTGAGGCGCTCGATCACGCTCCAGTGCACCTGCTCGTTTTGGCGCCGCATCTGCACCGTCTTCTTAACGCCCTCCTTGAAAATCTCGCCTGCGAACGGCTCGCCCAGCACGGGTCGGAGATAGGGCCACAGCTCACTCAACACCCAGCCGCGGTCCGAGTTGTAGAGCGAGCAGGCGGCACACGGCCAGAAGTGGTCCGCAATATAGTGGTCGTCGAAATCGAGCTTGGTCAGCTCGCCGACCCGGGCCATCATCCAGATCAGGGCGAGGTCGGCGAGGCCGCTGCGCTTGTAGCCGCCGCCGATATTGGAGTGCGAGCCCGGAAACCACACCTGCTCGACGTGCGGCGGCGTCTTGTCGTCGGGCGTCTTGGCGGCGCCCTCCTCGATCGCCCAGGCGGTTGGCGGGAAGGCACGGCGCCGCTCGTCGATGGCCATCGCATGCAGGGCGATCTCGATGTGCGAGCTGACCGTGTTGTCGTGGAAGCCGCGGGTCCAGGAGGTGACTTTGCGGGCCAGCGCACCGAGGCCGAGCCCGGCCGGGACGCCGTAGGAGCCCACCGTGTCCCACACGCCCAGACACTTGATCAGCGGCTTGTCGCCGGGCGCCCACTTGCGGCCGCCATGGATGTAGCCGCTGACGTCCTCGATCTTGAGCTTGGCCTTGTCCTTCTTCCGCGTGTTGGGGTCCGTCCGGTAGTAGTTCCAGATGTCCTCCAGCCGGTCGAAGTGCTCTTGCTTGGGGATGCCGCCGATGGCGCCGATCACGCCGGCCAGCGCCCGCGCGCTGTAGGCGCCGCGCGAGAAGCCGAAGATGTAGATCTCGTCCTGGTCCGCGGGGTCCCAGTTGAGCGTCAGGAAGGCGAGGCCGCGCTTGACGTTGTTGCGCAGGCCGGCGCCGAACACGCCGCCGAGGAAGCGGTCGAGCGGCCCGCCGCTGCCCACCCCGGCGTTGTAGTAGACCATTTGTGGCATCTTGTCCTTGCTGGAGACCTTGCGCACGGCCTGCCCGAGCCGCACCACGTTGGTGACGGTGTCCGGGTCCATCAACGCGTTCCAGGTTCCGTCATAGCAAATGACAATGCGTTTCATTTACGCAGCTCCTAGCTCCCGCGATTGCAGCAGTTCCGGGCGAAGCGGCAGCCTGCCCTTGCGGCCGGTATGCTCCGGCTCGAGCATGGCTTTTTTGATGCCGCTTCAGCCTGCGACTATCCCCATCCCGCTGGCAGAAGATAGCACGAGCGCGACATGCATGCGCCATCCCAGCGCCACCTTCCCGCCAAGCGCAAGCGGGAGCAGTCCATCATCGCAGCAACGAGAATCCGGACACTTGCAAAATCGCCGCTGGCTAATCGGCGGAGCCCCTCAGGCCTGGTCGCCGACGCGCGAGAGGCAGAAACCATCGCGATGCAGCCAGCAGCTCTCGTCCGGCTCGTGCGCCTCGCGCCGCAACGATTTGACCTCCCCCATATCGCCCCGCTTGAACGCCGCATCGAGCCGCTTTGCGGCTTCCGCATCGCGCGCTCCCGCAAAGTGATAGATGCCGACATACCCGACAAAGCGCGCAGCAAAGCCGTCGCCTTCGGCGCGGCGTGTGACGAGCAGCGTCTGCCCCCACCCCTGCTCGCCGGTGAGCGGAACCAGCAATTGTCCGCCGGGCCGCAGCGCGTCGAGCCATGCGGGCAAGGGATGGGTTGCGCCAGCATTGGCGATGATGATGTCGACCTGGCCCGGCGTGTAGGACGAACCATCGGCGTTGATCGCCGTGACCTGCGGCCACGGCGCCAGAGCTTCGCGCGCCCGTGCCACGAGCGCCGCCTCGATGTCGATCGCCGTCACGCGCCCCGTCGGCCCGACAATCTCCGCCAGCACGGCGCTGTAGTAGCCAGTGCCGCAGCCCAGGTGCAGCACGTGTTTGCCTGGAGCCAACTCGAGCCGGTCGAACAGGTAGGCCCAGAAGCTCGGCTGGCCGTTGTTGAGGCCCTTCTCGGGCAGCAGGCCGATGACGACGTTGTGGTAGACGCAGCGCGGATCGGCGTCGGGCGTCGGCCAGTACTTGTCGGGCGCCGGCCCGGTGCAGATCTGCCAGGGTCCGGAGCCCAGAAAGCGCTCGCGCGGTACCGTCGCAAAGGCGCGCACCACCGCAGCCGATTTCACCGCCGCGGCATACCGCAGCTCCTCCGCATACCAGGCCCGCACACCCGCAAGGTCGTCCATCGCCACCGGCCTAAGCCGCCTTCTTCCCCGCCGCGGCGATCTCAGCCAGCTGCCGCACCAGCGCCCGCACGCCCTTGAGGCGCTGCTCGGGCAGATCCCAGTCGGCCTTGAACACCAGCTTGTGGTCGGGCTGCAGCTTCACCCCGCCCCTGGCGCTCGACATGAACACGACCAGCCCTTCCGGGTTGGCGAACTGGTTCTTGCGGAAGGCGATCACCGCGCCCTTGGGCCCAGCATCCACTTGCTGCAACCCCGCCTGCCGCGCCAGCCCCTTGATCTCCACCACGTCGAGCAGGTGTCGCACCTCCTGGGGCAGCTTACCGAAGCGGTCGACCAGCTCGGCCGCGAACGCATCGATGTCCTCGCGCTTGTCGAGCGCGGAGAGGCGCCGGTAGAGGCCCAATCGCAGCTGCAGGTCGCCGACATAGCTCTCCGGGATCAGCACGGAGGTGCCGAGCGTAATCTGCGGGCTCCACTGGTCCTGGCCCTCGCCGAGATCGCCGCCCTTGAGCGCGGCCACCGCCTCCTCCAGCATCGACTGGTAGAGCTCGAAGCCCACCTCCTGGATGTGGCCCGACTGCTCCTCCCCCAGGAGATTGCCAGCCCCGCGGATGTCGAGGTCGTGGCTGGCGAGCGAGAAGCCGGCGCCCAGCGTATCGAGCGACTGCAGCACTTTCAGCCGTTTCTCCGCACCCTCGGTCAGCCTCTGCCCGTTGGGCGTGGTGAAGTAGGCGTAGGCGCGCGCCTTCGACCGGCCGACGCGGCCGCGCAGCTGGTAGAGCTGGGCCAGCCCGAACATGTCGGCGCGATGCACGATCAGCGTGTTGGCGTTGGGGATGTCGAGGCCGGACTCCACGATCGCCGTCGAGAGCAGCACGTCGTATTTGCCGTCGTAGAAGGCGGTCATCACGTCCTCGAGCGTGCCGGACGCCAGCTGGCCGTGGGCGGTGGCGACCTTCAGCTCGGGCGTGTGCTCGGTGAGGAACTCGGCCACCTCCTCCAGGTCGGCAATGCGCGGCACCACGTAGAAACTCTGCCCGCCGCGGTAGCGCTCGCGCCGCAGCGCCTCGCGGACGATCACCGGGTCGAACGGCGAGATGTAGGTGCGCACCGCCAGCCGGTCGACCGGCGGCGTGGTGATGAGCGACAGCTCGCGCACGCCGGACAGCGCAAGTTGGAGCGTGCGCGGGATCGGCGTGGCGGTGAGCGTCAGCACGTGCACGTCCTCGCGCAGCTGCTTGAGGCGCTCCTTGTGCACGACGCCGAAGTGCTGCTCCTCGTCGACCACCAGCAGGCCCAGCCGCTTGAAGCTGATCGCTTTGCCGAGCAGCGCGTGCGTGCCGACGACGATGTCGATGGTGCCCTCCTTCAGCCCGGCCTTGACGGCGGCAAGCTCCCTGGCCGCGACCAGCCGCGAGGCCTGGGCGATGCGCACGGGCAGGCCCTTGAAGCGTTCCTTGAAGGTGGCGAAGTGCTGGCGCGCCAGCAGCGTCGTCGGCACCACCACCGCCACCTGGAAGCCGTCCAGTGCGGCCACGAACGCGGCCCGCAACGCCACCTCGGTCTTGCCGAAGCCCACATCGCCGCATACCAGCCGGTCCATCGGCTTACCCGAGGCGAGGTCCTCCAGCACGGTGGCGATGCTGGCGGTCTGGTCCTCGGTCTCGCCGTAGGGGAAGCGCGCGACGAACTCGTCGAACTCGCCCGTGGGCGGGATCATGGCCGGGGCCTGCTTCAGCTGCCGCATCGCCGCCACCTTGATCAGCTCGGCGGCGATGGCGCGGATGCGCTGCTTGAGCCGGGCCTTGCGCGTCTGCCAGGCGACGCCACCCAGACGGTCGAGCTGCACGGCGCCGTCGGCCGAGCCGTAGCGCGACAGCAGCTCGATGTTCTCCACCGGCAGGTAGAGCTTGGCGCCCTCGGCGTAGGCGATCTCCAGGCAGTCGTGCTGGGCGCCGAGCGCGGTGATGGTGGTGAGCCCGTCGAAGCGGCCGATGCCGTGGTCGGCATGCACCACGAAGTCGCCGACGCCCAGGCTGGTCGCCTCGGTGATGACATCGGCGGCGCGCCGGGCTTTGCGCCGCGGCCGCACCAGCCGGTCGCCCAAAATATCCTGCTCGGCGATCACGGCGAGGTCGGCGGTCTCGAAGCCCTGCTCCAACCCCAGCACGGCGAACGCCGCCCTGTCAGCCGGCAGGACCGTCGCCTCGGCGAAGCTTTCCACTCGCTGTGCGTTGCGCAGCTCGTGCTCGGCGAGCAGCGTGACCAGCCGCTCGCGCGCGCCGGCCGTGAAGGCTGCGACGATCACCCGCTTGCCCTGCCCCTGCAGGGCGCGGACGTGGCTCGCCGCCGCGTCGAACACGTTGGCGCCCTCGCCCGAGCGCTCGAGCGCAAAGTTGCGGCCCACGCGGCCGCCGAACGAGCGCACCTGATTTTGCTCCGGGCCCTCGCGCGCGTCGGCCGCGACCTCGAACGGCGACATGTAGCGCACGGGCCGGCCGGCCTGGCGCTCGCTCCACTCTGCGCGCGTCAGGAACATGGCGGCAGGCGGCACCGGCTTATAGGGCGGCGCGCCGAAGGTCAGCGTCTCCAGGCCCTCCACCCGTGCCTGATAGGTGTCTGCGATCAGCGCCAGCCGCTCGGTCACGGCCTCTTCGGCCAGGTGATCGAAGCTGACCGGCGCGTCCCCGACAAAATCGAACAGCGTCTCCAGCCGCTCGTGGAACAGCGGCAGCCAGTGCTCCATGCCGGGGTAGCGCTGGCCGGCACTGACCGCCTCGTAGAGCGGGTCCTCGGCCGTCGCGGGCCCGAACGTCTCGACGTAGCCGCGGCGGAAGCGCTTCTCGGCCGCGTCCCCGAACGCCACCTCGCTGACCGGCATCAAGGTCAGCTTCTGCACGATCCTGTCCGTGCGCTGCGTCTCGGGATCGAACGCCTTGATGTGCTCGAGGTTGTCGCCGAAGAAGTCGAGCCGCACCGGGCTCGAGCGCCCCGGCGGGAACAGATCGAGGATGCCGCCGCGCACGGCGTATTCGCCGGGCTCCATCACCGTGCCGGTGCGCTGGAAGCCGGCGAGGCTGAGCCGCTGGATCAGCTCGTTCATGTCGACGCGCTGGCCCGGCGCGACGTTCTTCAGGGACCGGCGGATGAACTCGCGCGGGGGCAGCCGCTGCAGGATGGCGTTGACCGTGGTCAGCACCACGGTCGCGCCTTTTCGCGCGCCACCGGCCGCCAGCCGCGCCAGCGTGGCCACGCGCGTTGCCACGATCTCGGCATTGGGGCCGATGCGGTCGTAAGGCACCGTGTCCCAGGCCGGCATCTGGAACACACGCACGTTGGGCGCAAAGAACTTGAGCCCCTCGGCCAGCGCCTCCAGCCGCCGGTCGTCGCGGGCGACGTGCAGCAGCAGCGGCGGTGAGCCAGCGCCCTCCTCCTCCGCCAGCCGCGCCAGCACCACCGGCGCCAGACCGTCCGGCACGCCAGTGAGCGTCTCCCTCATGGCGCCATCCCCGCCTGCCGCCGCAGCTCCGCCTCCCCCTCGAGGGGGGAGGGCGGCGCGCCATCACTTAGCCCCGCCAGCGCCGACCGAAGTGCGCGCGCGACCACGGGGCTAAGTGATCTTGGCGCGCCGGGTGGGGGTGACCACGTCACGCGCATCGACGTCGCCCCCACCTGGAGTCCGCGGCACCCGTCCGACCAACTGTACGGCTCACGCTCATGTGTGCTTTGCGTTGTCCAGCCCAAGAAAGACGCGCACCGCCGCGATCAGCTCCGCGTACTCCCCCGCCGGCATGATCTCGGGATGCAGGATCATGTCCTGCAGGTCCGGGTCGGGCAGCGCCAGTAGGCGCTCGAAGAGGCCGAGGCTCGCCATTGAAAAACCCGGCAGGGCGCGCTCGGCGAAGCGGCCGAGCATCCAGTCCATTTCCTTGGTGCCGCGGTGGGACGCGCGATAGGCGGCGCGCCGGCGGCGCGTTTCGACGTCGTCGGTCATGGGAATCTGGCTATTGATATCCGGGCGGAGGCGCTTGACGGCAAGGGTCGCTGCCGCCACCCTCGCCCGGCTCGAACGCCTCATATAGGCCCACAAGCGCGGAGAGAAAAGCGGCGTAAAGGGGTCAGACCCCTCGCATCAGCGTCTATGGCTAGAATGCAAGGTGTGAGGCGAGGGGTCTGACCCCCTCACAATGTCAGGTTCATGCGGCCCCACCAGCTCACACCCCTCTTTGCCGCGGCGACGAGCCTCGCCGGCATCGGCCCGCGCATGGAAATCCTTCTGAAAAAGGCGCTGCGGCTGCCTCCTGGCGTCAGCGAGCCGCGCGTCGTCGATCTGCTCTGGCACACGCCGACCGGCGTCATCGACCGCCGCGCCACGCCCACCGTCGCCGAGGCCGTGCCCGGCACCATCGCCACCCTCGAAGTGCGGGTGCTCAAGCACAAGCCGGCACCGCGCGGCAACACGCGGGCGCCCTACAAGGTGACGTGCGAGGACGACAGCGGGCGCATCGACCTCGTCTTCTTCCACGCCGAGCGCAAGTTCATCGAGCGCCAGCTGCCCACGGGGAGCATGCGCATCGTCAGCGGCCACGTGGAAAGCTACAATGATCGCAAGCAGATGACGCATCCCGACTACATCGTGGCGCCGGAAGCGCGCGCCGATCTGCC
>Ga0209726_10008699_pt1 | contig 10826 bp, 7 predicted proteins | sample Subgrocontami54m_FD_187453 | JGI IMG/M metagenome (GOLD analysis project Ga0209726, IMG submission 187453) | Subsurface groundwater microbial communities from S. Glens Falls, New York, USA - GMW46 contaminated, 5.4 m (SPAdes) (version 3) | ecosystem: Environmental > Aquatic > Deep subsurface >... | reverse complement strand
AAGTCTTCGTCGCCATCTCCCGCCACTGTGCGCGTAAGATTAGGTCATGGACACTTCCGATTCGACCAAACCTCTGAGCGACATTCTGGGTGCCCGGGCCTCCAATGCCGGGGACGCGTTCCACGAAATTTGGGCCCTGCGCGCGGCCTTGCAGCTTCTGGTGCCCGGCACGGAGCTGAAGGCGCTGACACTGGAGGGGATCGCGGCCCCGGAGGCGTCAGGCAGCCGCTGGGACGGCGTCGATTGCGGGCTCTTTCTTGGCGGGGACACGCTTTCAACCGCCCGCAAGGTCGAGCTGGTGCAGTTGAAATACTCCACAGCCGATCCCGGCAAGGCATGGACGGTCGCGCGGCTCACGGCCAACAGCGCCAAGAAACGCAACAATTCGGTCCTGCGCAAGTTGGCAGAGACCTACTCGTCCGCCCGGCAGCAGATGGGCAGCGATGCGGCGCTGGCGGTCCGTTTCATCAGCAATCAGCCGCTTGCCGATGCTGTATATACGACGATCACTGCAATCTGCCGGAGCGAGCCGAATACCGACGCAGCCAATTTAGTCCGCGATGCCACAGGTCTGGACGGCGGCGAACTGAAGGGGTTTCTAGAAGCTTTGGACTTCTCCGCGACGGGTTCGGCATCGCGCCAAGTCCTGAGGGAAGAGGTCACATCCGCGGTCTCGGAAATCCTGGAGAGCGATGCGGGCGCCGAGGTCCGCGAGCTCTTGCAGCGTGTTCGCGAGCTCATGTTGCCTGGCACAGAGCGCGAGAAGGTTACGCTGGGCAGCCTCCTCAGCTGGTTCGGTCTAAGTGGGGTGAGCGGTCTCTTTCCGGTACCTGCCGATCTGCGCCTCGTTGCCAATTCGATTCCACGTGTTCCGGCCAATGTGCTTTTTGATGCCGTCATCGGCGGCGAAAGGCTCGTGTGCGTCCACGGCCCGGCAGGTTGTGGCAAGACGACGACGATGATGCAGCTTCCGGGACTGCTCCCGGAAGGCTCGGTATCGGCGATGTTCGACTGTTATGGCGCGGGCCGCTATACGCATTCCAATGACCGCAGGCACCTGCCGGAAAACGCCTTTCTGCAATTCGCTAACGAGTTGGCGCTCAATCAGGGGACGCCGTTTCTGCTGGCGCGCTCCGGGCGCAATCCCGCAACCATTCGTAGCTTCCTGGAGCGTATCGAGCGCTCCGCGAAAATTCTTGCCAGCGCCAAGCCGGACGCAATTCTGGCCATCCTGATCGATGCGGCCGACAACTCAGTGGCCGCGGCAGAACGCGTGACGCCCCATGATCCCTGCTTTGTCTGGGAGCTTCTCGGTGCCGATCTGACGCGGCTTCCGGCGAATGTGCGCATCGTGATCAGCAGCAGGACCGCGCGCAAATCCGGATTGCACCTGCCGGCCGGAACCCGCGAAGTCATTTGTCCCGCTTTCACGAAGCATGAGACGACTGTCTTTATCCGCGCCACAAACCCCGACGTTTCGGATGCCTGGATCGAACAATTCCATGCCTTGTCCAACGGCGTGCCGCGCGTACAGAACTATGCGTTGCGCAAGGGCGGAATCTCGCTTGACGCCGCCTTGAATGCGCTGCGGCCCCGCGGCAAGGAACTAGATACCGTGCTGCGCGAACTTTTCGCAGAGGCCTCGGCAAAAGCGGGCAATGCCGACTTCTACGATCGCTGTTTAGCCGCACTCGCGGCATTACCCGCACCGATCCCTGTTGAGCACGTCGCAGCGCTGTGCGCCACGTCGGCCGAGGCCGTGATGGACTTCGTGCGCGACGTTCAGCCGGCGCTCAGGTTGGAGCTGAATACCGTCACGATTTCAGACGAAGACGTCGAGGACTTCATTCAACAGGAGGCGGGACCGCGTCTCACGGCCATTCGCAACGACATATGTAACTATTTCGCCTACCGATTTCGCAGCGATGCATATGCGGCGATCCATTATGCCGACATGCTGGCCAAGGCAGCGCGGGCAGCGGAAATCCTCGCAATCGTTGAAGCCGACCTCCTGCCGGTCGCGATCGCCGATCCCATCGTGCGTCGCGAGGTGCAGCTTCGCAGACTCAGGCTGGCTCTGGCGGCCTGCCGAAGTGCTGGAAGCGGTCCGGATATTCTGAAAGTCGTCCTTCTGAGCGCCCAAGCCGCCAAGGATGAAGCGACTCTGCGAAACCTTCTCGAAAAGGAAACCGATCTCTCCGTGCGCTTCGCCCGACCGTCGCTGGTGCGCCTCGTCCTCTCGGATCGGGATACCTATCCGGAACAGGGTTCGGTACTTCTGCAGGATGCCGCGCGTGCAGCACACGTAAATGATTTTGTCACCGCGCGGGAGCGCCTGCATGCCTACGTGCATTGGCTCCGCCGCCGTAAAGATGCGAACGCGGAGCAACGACACCGATGGACTATCGAGACTGACGATCTTGTCGCCCGCAGCGAAGCCATCGCCCTGGTGGCTGGACCACAGGTCTGCAGGGACGATCTGTTTCGCTGGCGCCCGGTTCCGCTGCGTCTTCAGGTCGGGCTGAAGCTCATCCCGCGCTTGATCGCACGCGGACGAAGTGATCTTGTCCGCAAGGCCTATGAAGACCAACTTGTCGCAAAGCCCTGGAGCCTGGTGCTCCACGTTCCGCTTATCCTGGCCGGAATTGCCGCGTCCCAGGATCATCTGGAACAGGAATTAAGCAGCCTCGATCAGGCGTCCGTTCCGGATTTGCGCGGACACCACAGCTTCGGAGAGAACAATTGGGAATTTCCGTTCCTGGAAACGATCGTTACGGCCTGCGAGATCGGATTTGCCGCGGGCATCCGAAAGTCTGTGCTCGAAACGGCACTTAAGCTGATCCTCGACCATCGTAGCGCCCCTTCGCGGAGTTTCAACCGGACCGATGTGCAGGCGATAGACATCGCCCTCAGGGCCTGGTTGCTGCTGGGACGGCTTACCAACCATGACCGTAACAACACGGCCGCAAGCGCCTTCTTGCGCGAAGACAATGCGCCTCCGCCGCCAAAGCAGCGTGGTCGCAAGAAGAAAAAGGCACCGCACAACAGCGGCGGCCAAGCCGATGACGAACTGAACCGAACCGTGCAGGCGATATTTCCAGTCTATGCGAGTCGCGTCGAGCTTCTTTCCGACGCCGCGAACAATCGCGGCATCGTGCGCGGAGACACCAAAGCGATCCTCAAGGAACTCGGCCATGATTTCTACTATCTGGACCAAGGTTATTGGGGCACGGATTTTCGCCGGCGGATCGCGCAAAGCGTCGTACGCCTCATGCACCTTCAAGGTGTCGCGGTCGAACAGCTCTACCAGCAGGCGGAGCTGATCACCAAAGGACGTTATGCCGACGCATTCGCCAACCGCTCTTATGCCGTGTGGCAGGAACTCCTGCTGCGCAAATCGATGCATGCGACGTTGTGTGATGTAGTGGCAAAGCACGCGCTAGAGGCGCGCTACGTCCGGACCGGCGCCGAGGACAAGACCAATGCTTTCATCCAGTTCAGTCGCCTTCTGCTTAATTTCAGCGAGGATGACGCGAGAGCGCTGTTTGAGCGCGCTATCGAAATCGCTCAGGAGGTCGATCGAGAAGCACTAAACCAGATCGAATTCATCGCGACCCTCTCCAAGAATCTCGGTGATGAACCGAACGAAAGCTGGAAATTCTCTGCCGTCGCCCATGCCCGGTTCGTGACCGATGTGGCGATCAGGCTCGAAGGCGAAGAGCATTTTCCGTGGCAAGAAGCTGTAGTCGGCCTTTCCAATCTCGCGCCCGAGGTGGCTCTCGCAGCAATCGCCCAGTGGCAGGATGAAGGAGTCGCGGGGCTGCAGGAAACCTTGCCGACTTGGCTGAGGGAACTCGTCGATCACCACGAACAGCCCTCGGCGCTTGCTTGCGCATTCCAGATCCTGCTGCCGGAGCCGCCGGTGGAACTCGTCGGCCATTTGGCGCGGATGGCCGCGGCACAACGTCCCATATCCACTGTGACGTTGGACATGCTGGCGTCGGATTGCCTGCTCCATGCACCGCCAGGTGAGCGCGAGCAATATGCCAAGACAATCTCGGAGGCGCTTCCGAAAGACTATGACGACGGCACAACAATCCAGCCTCTGCGCGCCCTGGCAGCGCGGGCTTCTTTGAAAAACACGGACGGACGCAAGGCCGCCGAATCAACCAAACCGCAGCGCCTAGCGATTCCGCCGGAGTTCGATTTTAGAACCGCACAGGGCATCAAAGACAGCATCGCCTGGGCGCGCAAGCAGGAAGGGTATGTCCCGGTGGACGCAGTGTTCGCGCAGATGCTGGATTCGGTCACGTCGCCCAAGGATCGCGTGCCGTACCTCAACGCGGTTTCCGATTTCGCCGAGGACTCGCTCGACGCAGGTGCGCGCGCCAAGGCCATTCTAGATGCGCTGGCGCTCTGGACAGGCCAACCCGCGGTCGATCGCTGGCGCGAACATAATCTACTCAAGGTCATAGGCGACAATCTCTGGCCCCTGTCACGCTGGCTGGGACAGGGCTCGGACAATCTCGTCGAACTCCTCGATGCGGCTGGACTTGCCGGCGCGGCCCGCATCGATGCGATCGCCAAAGGTCTCGAAGCTGGGGCAGAGCACTATTCCAGCAAGACATTGTTCGCCATATCCGAGATTCTTGTAAGCTCGCTCTCAACGGCAGGAGCCCGTGACATCCTGGCCTGGTATACCGCCAGACTGCACAGCACCGTTCCGCCGGATATCCAGACGCGGTTCGACGCGGCCGATATTCCATCCTCTTTGAACGCGGCCATCGGCCGGTTCCTGTGCGGGCAGCTGAGCGATATCGATACGCGCGTTCGGTGGCGCGCCGCGCATTGCCTAAGGCGGTTGAGTTCATGTTTTGGCACAGAGCCGCTTTTGGCGCTCTTCGCGTGTTACGAACAAACTACCGAGCGTTCGTTTCGGCTGCCCGACGCACCTTACTATTGGCTTGCCGCGCGCTTATGGGCCGTGATTGTTGCCGCGCGTGTCGCGGAGGAAAACCCGCGGGCAGCAGCGACGCTCGCACCGAAACTCGTCGAAATCGCGCTGGATAACCGCTTCCCGCATTTTCTCGTTCGCCAATATGCAAAGGCTGCACTCGAATCCCTGTTGAGAAAAGACGCGGTTGCGCTCACTTCCGATATCACGGAAAAAATTCATGCTGTAAACCTACCAAAGTTGGCCCCCGCAAAAGCGCCCAGGAAATATAGCCGCGGGCTGGACAGCCATGAGCGAAAGGAGCGCCATTTCAAGTTCAACAGCCTTGACACCATTCCGTATTGGTATTCACCGCTCTTTCGCCTTTTCGCAAAACTGGATGCCGATGCGTTTTACGCCGGCCTGGAAACGTGGCTGTTGCGCAGATGGAAGGTTGACCCGGAAGCCAACTGGTGGGACAAAGAGCCTCGGCGCGCGCGATACGATGAACGGGATTTTGGCAAGTGGAGCCACAGTCACGGAAGCCAGCCGACTGTCGAGCGCTACGGCACCTATCTGGAATGGCATGCCATGTTCTGCGCCTTGGGCGAATGGCTGGAAACCGAGCCCTTGGCCATCTCCGAATACGAATCCGATTCCCTCGAACATTGGGCGAAAGGCTGGTCGTTGAGTGAACCACCGACTTGGATGTCCGATCGCCGAGGCTTCACGCCGTTGGAACGCGATCTCGAATGCGACATGGAGGGCGACGACAAACATTGGTTGCGGCGTATCCCGCGCGCGAGGTTTCTCGATGCGGCGCTGGGGGCAAGCCGTCCCAGGCGCAACGACCTGACAGTCGACGGTGCCTGGACCGCGGCGCAGCTCACTCGCGAAATGCGCGTGAGCGTTCGATCCGCCCTAGTCAGCACAGAAGCCGCGCAGGCGCTGGTCCGCACAATGCAGGATGCGAAGCCATACGAGAACTCTCTTCCCTATGGCCACGAGAGAGACGATGATATCGAGGTCCTACCATATCGACTCAAGAGCTGGTTACAAGACCTTCCGCACGAAGTGCGCTTCGACAGCGACGACCCGCTGCGTCACGAAATTTCCGGTTTGAGCGTGCAGCCCGGCGACGCGATCACCGCCGCCTTCGGCCTCAAGCCTGGACAGGCGCCTGTCTCGTCTTGGTATGTCGGATCGGAGAAGGCGGGTTTTGTCTACCAGACCTGGGCCGATTTTGGCGATGAGGAACGCGAACGTCACGAGACCCAGCGGCGCGTGGGCACGCATGGCGCGCGCCTGAGGATTGAGCGTGCGTTGCTGCAGAAATTTCTGGCGCGCGAGAACTTGAGTCTAATCATGAAGATTCGGATCGAACGTCGATTGGAGAATGAATATGGTCGGTCGAAAAGCTGGGACAACGAAGGCAAGGAAAATACCATCGAAAAAATCCTCCTCTTCCACCAAGACGGCACGATCGAAGACCGTGACGGCCGTATTGGAACTTGGGCGGCAGCTCGTCAGCGAGTTTGAGGAACCTGAGCAGGCGGACACACTGTCGAAATGGATGGCCCATTATCTCGCGGAACAAATCTTCGCTGCCCAGGCCGCTCGCGGCAAGGCGCGCGACACGTTGCAAGTCAATTGTGCCGATCTGATTCTGAAGCTTTGGGCGCACAGACATGCGCTGCCAAGGGGACGGCGACCGCTCGAAGCCTTTGAGCCGGCTATGCAAACGCTCGAACAACTGCGTTCTGACCAGCCCCGATATTCCGTGTTGCACGACATTCCGGACACCAGGAAGCTGCCTGAGCCTGCCAAGAGTTTTCTATCTGTCGCGCTGACGATCGATCGCGCCGCCAGTGCGATCATTCAGTACTGCCTGGCCGAATCGGTTTCGCAGATCCCCAAGAAGGATCGGCGCTGGCTGAAATTCATCAAGGCGGTGGAGAGCAGTCATCCGGCCGACGTGACCCTAATCATTGAAATGGTGTCGGCATCCGACGATCTGATCACCAAGAAGGATCGTGTGACCACGGCCGCAATCAAGAAAATCGAACGGCTGCGTTCCGACCTAGACAAGCTCCAGGAGGTTGCCAAGCCCATGCGGCAGCATTTTGAAACACGCATTGGATATCTTAAGGACGGACCGAAGGGCTGATGCCTTGGGTTCGGTCGACCCGTTACTAAGGGGCCATTTAAGTACGACGTGCCACAGTGCAAATTCCCGAGGGACGGCGCCCCCGTCCGACTAGCATCGCTGCAGTTAGGGCGGCGCCGTGTTGCCACGTCTTCACGTGTCTTGCCTTCAATATCAGCTTGGGGTCGATCCCGGTCGTTCACGAGAAGCGAACGCGGGAGTCGCCTTTTGACCTTGCACCTACCTGCGTTTCAGAAATCCGAAACTGCTGGTCGCCTGTATGCCCCGCCGCTATTTCGGAAGCGGACCACAATATATGTTTACAATCCCGCGACGACAGTACCGAAAGCGGTGCGCGCTGTTTCGGAAGCAATAGAGCATAGGCAAAAACCCTGGAAGCCAGTATCTATGCACCTCTTCAGGTTTTGAGGCATCGCCAGAGGAAAAGCTTCCGCCAGCTTCCAAGTCAGCGTGTTGATAAATTGCCGGTAGTCCGCGGCGTGGTTTCCAGCGTCAACGTCTCGCCGTCTACCGTATGGCCTATGGGCAGGCTAGTTGTGTCTTTTGATTGAGCAGCGCTCGATTCTGCTGGTGAGTGGTGTCTTCCGCGTTGGCGGTGCACGCCAGCACCGCGCAGAGCACAAGCGGTTGCAGGTTCATGATGAACTGTAGCGTGCCACTCGCCATGTCGGCGTTGAAGTCGTCCGAGTCGTAGTCGTCCATGGCCCGCAGATCCACCCAGGTGGGTAGTGTCAATGGGTTGCCAAGAATGCCCAGGTAGTAGCCGGGGTAGGGATCGCCGTGATAGCAAGGCGGCGCTTCAGGGCGGCCGTTCCTGCGGCTGGTGAGTGTGCGGTGGACGATGTCCTGCCCCGGGGTGAAGGCGAGAACGACGAGATACTTCGCTTCCCACGCTCCCTGTTCGTTCCGGTAGAAGCGATCGTGCCGGTAGATCTCGCCCGGCAGGGGCATGCGCGCCTAGCCTGCGGCAAGCCCGTGCTGGGGACGCGCATCGTGTGCCGCGTTTGCGCGCTCGATTGCCTCGAATTCGGTGGCAGCCTGCAGGATGGCCTCGCGGTCTGGGTCGTTCTCGGCAAGAGCAAGACGGTAATCGATCACCTGATCGCTTCCCGCACCGTCCTGCCACACCCGCGCCCAGGCGCCGTTCTCGACATGGGTGATGTCGGTCATCTTTTCCGACAGGTCGTCGGCGTAGCGCGCGACGAGGTCGGCAAGAATGCGCAGCTCGCGCGGGGTGAAGTGCGTTTCGTCGAATTGTCGCTTGGGAACAACATTCTCGCGCACGTAGTCGTACACCTTCTCCGGCCGGATTTCGATGGCCTCGGCGAGGTCGGCGTCAAGGTCGTCCCAAACCTGTATCAGCGCGGCGGGCACCGGGCCCATCTTCCAGGCGCGGTATTCCATGCCGGTGACCGGGCGGCCGGTCTGGCGGAAGTGCTCGAAGTCGAGCAGATAGAGCAGCTTGAACAGCTTGATCTTGCCGAGCCCGCGAGTGCGCTCGGCAAAGTACAGAATGGCGTTGATTAGCTTGTCGCGGGAGCGAGAAACGAGCATGCGATTCCCTCCGCTCATGCCTGAATGGGCGAATTATCGTTCATAAGGCCACGGACTTCAACCGCGGTGCGAGTCTTGGTTGCGTGGCGGCAACAAGTGCCACCGTTTCGATCCTCTTTGCGATGATGCACTCCCATTATCGATACTTCCTGATTAGCCCGACCACCACTCCGAATATTTCGGTGTAACCCTTGGGAAGAATGACGGGGTAAGCCTTGTTTTCCGGCCGCAATACGACACGGCCCCGCTCGCGCACGAACCGCTTCAGCGTGAACTCGTTGTCCAGGATCGCAACGACGATGTCGCCGGCGTTCGCTGCGGCCTTTTTTTCCACGACTACCACGTCACCGTCATGAATGCCAGCGCCGATCATCGAATCCCCCTTCACCTTGATGAGGACCGTCTTCGACGGGTTCGAGACCAGATGCTCGTCTATGGTCAGTGTATCGGGGGCAATGTCGGGCACCGGGGTCGGCTGGCCGGCTCGCACGCTCTCGGCTACTGTACGCTCGAAAAAACGCCGCCCCGGCTTAAGACGCCGGTCGGGCGTGCTTTCTACGTAGCCCTCGGCCTTCAGGCGCAGAACCAGATCCGCGACCGATGCCTTCGAGTTCAGCCCGACAAGCGCGCCAATCCTCGCGTAGGATGGCAGAATCCGATGCCGGGCGTAGTAGTCCTGCAGGCGGGCAAGATGTTGACCGTCGTTTGCCATAGGGATACGATACCGAACGATCGTTCGCTTGTCAACGGAGGCTGGATGCCGGATCGCCGCGACGCTCGACCCTTGCCCACCGCCTATCGCGGAAAAGAGACGTCGTTTATCAAGCATGAGTTGCTCAGGGCTTACCTGAAGCGACTATTCCTAATCATTGGCATGAGCGCGCAGAAGCTCGGCATCACCGAGCTTTGCTATGTCGACGGCTTCGCGGGGCCATGGTTGGACGAAAGCGACGACCTTGGCAGCACGTCGATCGCGATTTCCCTCGATATCCTCCAGGAATGCCGGCAGGAGTTGCAGAAGCAAGGCCGGTCAGTTCGAATCCGCGCACTCTACGTCGAGAAGGACGGCGCAGCTTTCGCCCGGTTGGAGGGCTATTTGCGTGAGCGAACGCCGACCGGGATTGAGGCCAAGCCGCTAGAAGGTGATTTTGTCGACTTGCGGCAGACGATCTTGGATTGGTGTGGAAGCGCGGCATTTGCGTTTTTCTTCCTCGATCCGAAGGGCTGGAAATCAGTTGGTGTGAAGGTGCTACAAACACTGCTGGCACGGCCTCGGTCCGAGTTTCTGATCACTTTTATGTACGACTTTGTGACCCGCTTCGTGTCCAAGCAAGAGCTTGAAACTCACATGCTCGATCTTCTGGGAGAAGATCCAAACGTGGGCGAGTTACATGGTCTCACCCGGGAGAAACATGTTCTCAGTATCTATCGCCGCAATCTCAAGCAACTGATGCCTGCAAAAGCCCGCTGGCCCGCGCGCTCGGCATACGTGCGTGTGCTGGATCGGGAGAGGGAGCGGCCCAAGTATCATCTCGTCTATCTGACCAGCCATCCCCACGGCATAACCGTATTTATGGGAATCTCTGAGGCACTCGAACCTGTACAGAAGCTCGTAAGGGCCTCGACGAAGCAGGCATCGCGTATTGAGAAGAGCGGTCAAAGTGAGCTCTGGATCGCCGAAGATATGGCGGCTGCTGATGAGCAGCCGGTGGATATCGCGGAAGTGGAGCAGTTCTGGTTCGAGCGCTTGTCTGATCAGCCGATGAAATTCGGGGAAGCAGAGTTCGCGGACTTGTTGGAGGAGACGGATTGGCTCCCTGGCGACCTTCAGCGCGCACTTGGAAATTTGATCGCTGCGGGAAAGGTCTGTAATCTCGACGCAGTGGGAAAGCGAAAGAGCCGGTTCCTGCATTTTGAGAAAAAGAATGGCGAACGTTTGCAACTGACGGGAAGCGAGCAATGAGTACACAAAGCCGGATCGAATGGACCGAGCAGACGTGGAATCCGACAGTGGGTTGCACGAAGATTTCGCCCGGATGCAAGCACTGCTACGCCGAGACCATGGCTCGCCGGCTTAAAGCCATCGGCGTAAAAGGCTATGAAAACGGCTTCCGCTTGACCTTGATGCCGGAGCGGCTTGCGGAGCCGTTGGAACGCCGCAAGCCAACCGTC
>Ga0209726_10008697_pt1 | contig 10831 bp, 10 predicted proteins | sample Subgrocontami54m_FD_187453 | JGI IMG/M metagenome (GOLD analysis project Ga0209726, IMG submission 187453) | Subsurface groundwater microbial communities from S. Glens Falls, New York, USA - GMW46 contaminated, 5.4 m (SPAdes) (version 3) | ecosystem: Environmental > Aquatic > Deep subsurface >... | reverse complement strand
TGGTGCGGGTGAATTGGAAATCGTTCAATCCAGTAACGCAGGTAATCCATTATTGGACGATAAAATTCCGCTATTAACTTGCGATGTGTGGGAACATGCTTACTACATCGATACACGTAATGATCGTGCGAAATATGTGGAACATTTTTGGAATTTGGTGAACTGGGAATTTGCAACGAAGAATTTAAACGGGTGATTTTAGTATGCACCAGGAGCGATTTTTATTTGATCCCCCCTTTTTTCAAAGACGTTGTTGCATAATTATAGTTTGCGTTAACAACAGCGATCCCTCGGAAGCGCTTGGCACGTGGCGTACTCGCCACTGACAGCGCGTAAGGTGATTCACTGCGCGCTGTCAGTGGCGAGTACGCCACGTGCCAAGCGCCTCTGACGGATTATTTTTGAACGTGTGATTTATGCAGCAAATTTGTAAGGATTAATTATGACAATCAACATCCTCATCAACGGCGCCTTTGGCAAAATGGGACGCACCACGGTTGCCAGCATCGCCAATGAAAAAGATTTGCTACTGGTCGCACAAACAACCCGCGGCGATGATTTAGCAAAAGCAATTAAGCAATATCGTGCTGATGTGGTTGTTGATTTCACCACACCGGATTCTGTATTTGAAAATACAAAAACAATTATTGAATCGGGTGCACGCGCCGTTATTGGCACAACTGGATTAACAGCGGAACAAATAAAATCATTGTCGCAATTATGTGATGCCAAAAAAAACGGTTGTATTATCGCGCCAAATTTTTCAATCGGCGCTATTTTATTAATGAAATACGCACAAGATGCGGCAAAATATTTACCCGATGTAGAAATTATCGAAATGCATCATCCGAAAAAATTAGACGCCCCATCGGGAACGGCAAAAAAAACAGCGGAATTAATCGCTAAAAATAAACCGCAATACAATGCCAGTGCCGCCATTGATGAGGGATTAAAAGATAATTTATCTCGTGGATTACATTACTGCGGAGTGCCCATTCATGCAGTGAGAGCATCCGGTATTTTTGCAGACATTCAAGTTATTTTTGGTAATCACAGCGAAACACTCACACTCAGTCACCACGCCTCTGATCGAAATGCGATGATGCCGGGTGTATTTTTATGTTGTCGAAAAATAATGGAAGTAAATCAATTGATATACGGATTAGAAAATTTATTATAAGGAAATTGTTATGAGAACTTGCTTAAAAACAATGATTACACCCACTTCCGCTTCGTTATTTATTGGGGCTTTAACTGCTGGCGTTTTATTCATTGTAGATCATATCGAAGGAAATAATTCCTCCGGAGTCTCAGCTGCATCACAATATATTACCGGAATTGCAAACCTAGCAGCGAAAAATGCTATCGCCGGATTTTGCACTGCGGGCGCGATAACGACTGCATTAGTCTACACTTTTATCGCAAAACCCATAGAAACTGTGCACAAAAGCTGCTGCAGCACAAAGACAAATGAAAGCGATGCAATAGAAGAAGCACCGTACAATCGCATTTAACACTTTCTGCAGCAAGCGCACTCTACTGAGTGCGCCTCAACAGGATTTCTTTTTGATCTGAAAGCGCAGTTTTTTCTGCTTTTGGCGCAACAAAAAGATGCGCTTTATTTTTACCCGCGTAAGACAACCATTGCTTATAATCTTTCAATATGTCCTGCTGCTCCGCATCCAATTCTCGCGTCGATAATTTCTCCAATTCATGACGCGCATCGATAACTGAAAATCGTGCTTTTCCTGTATGATCAACAGAAACAGCATCTTCGGAAAAAACACCCCTGATATACTGTCCAAATTTTTCTTTATTTGCGTTAGACAAAAGTTCCGGAAAATTCCTGCCAAATAATCGTAGCGCTAACTCACGATGCTCCGGTCTTGAAAATTTTTCTGCAACCGCGGGTTTGTTTTCTAATGCTGCTTCGTGAAACTCTCGTAATAACGCTTCTTCCTCAGTGGACGGAAAGGGTGATACATACAACTTTGCATTCACATCGCAATCGTGTTGTTCATATTTAAAATTAAGATAATAATCTCGCACTCCCGCGAACCACGCTGGGTTATTAGTGATCGACTCAAAGGCCCATTTTAGGTCGCGCATAAAATTGGCGTCGTTTTCTATTAATTTCTCAGCAACTGCATTATCAAGCGAAATAAAAAATGGCGGCTCACCATATTTTTTTCTAAATACTTTGGGCGACGATAACGCATGCTGATCAGATATTTTTAGCCACACAGTCTGATTAGGATAAGCAACGGAGTCTCCTAACAATAATACCGGCGTTACTACTTTTCCTATACTGCGATGCGAAATCATCAAACCATATTGATAATACTCATCACCCACCCGAATTTTTTCAGCACAATTTTCAATTTTCTGTTTATCTGCTTTCTTATCAAAAAATCGCAAGCAAGAATTCCACATTTCTTTTTTCGCTGCCAGTCGCCTTGCCAACGCTACTGTCGTAAAAACATCTGACATTGCATCATGCGCACGACCTGTTTTATTCAACTGATTAGCCTGATTCATTTCTTCCAATTTAAAACCCACTTTGCCATTTTTACGCACAGTCCATTTCAAATGCTCAGGACAGAATAATTGGTACGCCACTGTCATTGGGTAAATATCCATACGCCCACATTGATTCGCATATTGATGCGTATAGGCGGGCAATAAATTTCGCCAAAAATTAAAACGTAAAAATTGATCGTCAAAAGAAAGTGAATTATAACCTACGGTCACTGTGCCTGGCGTATTGACGATACCATGCACTTTTCTCATGAATGAATATTCATCATTGCCCAATAACAAACTTGAAATTGGCAGGCGATTCACCACCAAAGCAGTTGGGCTAGGAATCACATCCGGATTCAGCCGCAGCATTATATTCAAGCTCGATTGTGCATCAAAATCAGTATCTGTCTTCTCAAATGCACCGCGAACCACTTGATCAAAAACAGGATTTAAACCCGTTGTTTCAAAATCGTAAAAAGTATAAGTAGGCAATGCAATTGCATTACGTATAAAAACAGATCGTCTCAACATAATTTTAATCCTTAATAATTAACTCGCGCGCTGCGCGTACTTCATCTAATCGACCAACTGGTGTTGTATAGGGTGCGCCTTTTAATTTTTCAGGATCGCTGTGCGCTTCATTGTAAATTAATTTCATCACTTCAATGAAACGATCTAATGTTTTTTTACTTTCAGTTTCAGTTGGCTCAATCAATAAGCATTCTGAAATTAATAACGGAAAATAAATCGTCGGCGCATACATGCCGTAATCTAATAATCGTTTTGCGATATCCAATGCACTAACGCCTGTTTTTTGCATCAATGGTTTTACCGTCACAATAAATTCATGACTCGCACGACGTTGCGGAAATGCCAGCGTGTAACCAATCGCTTCTAACTTTTTCATTAAATAATTTGCATTTAATGTTGCAAATTGCCCGACACGTTTTGCACCATTTTTTCCAAGTAATTTTGTATAGGTATGTGCGCGCAATAAAACGCCGCTATTTCCCATAAAACAGGACAAACGACCAATGGATTTTGGACACTCTTTTTTGGTCAGCCAAAAATAGCCATTCTCGTTTTTCCCTACCATCGGTGTCGGCAAATACGGTTTTAATCGATCATTCACCGCAACAGGACCAGAACCTGGGCCGCCGCCACCGTGGGGTGTTGCAAATGTTTTGTGGAGATTTAAATGCATCACATCAAAACCCATGTCGCCTGGACGCACGCGCCCTAAGATCGCATTTAAATTCGCGCCATCGTAATATAATAAACCACCCGCTTTATGCACGATTTCTGCGATTTTTTTGATTTTTCGCTCAAACACGCCGAATGTTGAAGGATTCGTTAACATGATACCAGCGGTTTTGGGGCCCACTGCTTTTTGTAGTGCCTCTAAATCAATATCGCCTGTTTTAATACACGTTGGAATTTCTTTCACAGTAAATTCACACATGCGAGCAGACGCGGGATTGGTTCCATGCGCTGCATCAGGAATTAACATTTCTGTGCGCTCATGATCACCCCGATCGCGATGATATTGCGCTATCATTGCAACACCGGCGAATTCACCTTGCGCGCCTGCCATAGGGGTTAATGAGACACCACTCATACCTGTTAAGGTTGCAATATCATTTTGCAATTCATATAAATTTTCTAAATGGCCTTGCATATCTTGCGCATCGGTTAATGGATGCAAATTAAAATAGCCCGGCATCGATGCGATGGCTTTCGCTGCGCGCGGGTTGTATTTCATCGTGCAGGAACCGAGCGGGTAAAAATTCGTTTCGATTGAGAAGTTTTTCTGGGATAAGCGCGTGTAATGGCGAACGACATCTAATTCAGATGTTGTTGGGATATGAGGTGATTGATTGCGAAGTAAATGTTGTTTCATAAATTAGCCTTATTTCTAAATGACACCCACGTGAAGCGCACTGACAGAAACGCGCATGGCGCTCTACTCGAGCGCAATAAGCGTGCATACTGGCACGCTTATTGCGCGCACTGTCGTGCGCTACATGCGCGTTTCCGTCAGTCCGTTCCTCGTATTGCATCGCAACAAAGCCCCACCCCAGCGATGGAAGCACGCGCGCAAGCAAGTGCGTTAATCAAACACCTGCTTTTTCTTTCACGCGCACACTCATGCAATACTTTTCTAAATCTTGCATCGTCTTTGTATCTGTCACGCACACCAACAAACTATTTGTTAATTCAGGATAATGCGCATCCAAAATCAACCCCGGCTGAATATTATTTTTTTTCATCACAGCAACAATATCTGAAAGCGGGTTTTCAAATTGCACGACAAATTCATGGAATGTCGGCGAATTAAAAACAATTTTCACGCCATCCATTTCCGATAACAATTGTTTTAATTTTTCCGTATTTTCATGACATTTTTTGGCAACAGATTGCAATCCACCACCACCCATCATGCGCATATAAATGGTTGCCGCAGTAACCAGCAATCCTTGATTCGTACAAATATTCGATGTCGCTTTGGCACGACGAATATGCTGTTCACGCGCTTGTAGTGTTAACACAAAACCGTCACGGCCTTTTGCATCTTGTGTGCGCCCAACAATGCGACCTGGCAATTGTCGAATATCTTTTTTACGACAACATAAAAAACCAAAATACGGACCACCACCAGCAAGTGGCACACCCAACGGTTGTCCTTCGCCACAGGCGATATCAGCACCATTATTTCCCCATTGGCCAGGTGGTTTTAACAGAGCCATTGCGATGGGATTCACCACCCCAACAACCAATGCATTTTTTTCCTGCGCTAAATTGGTGAGTGTATCAACTTCCTCAACGCATCCAAAAAAATTTGGTTGTGAAATAATGACAGCGGCCAATTCATCTTTTGCAAATTGATTTAATTGCGATACATTCACACATCCTGTTTCTTTTTCGTATTCCCAAGCAATTAATTCAATAGGATGATAATCCAAAATGGATTTTAATACGTCACGATAATGCGGATGTAAATTGTGCGGCACCAGAATTTTTTTTGAATTATTTTTTTGAATGCGAAGCGCCATTAACACTGCTTCAACCAATGCGGATGCGCCATCATACAACGATGCATTCGACACTTCCATCACCATTAATTCAGTCATCATCGTTTGATATTCATAAATGACTTGGAGCGTGCCTTGACTGGCTTCAGGTTGATACGGAGTATACGCCGTATAAAATTCACCGCGCGTCACAATATCCCACACAGCCGATGGAATAAAATGCTCATACGCACCAGCACCAATAAAACAGGAACCAGGTTGATAATTCGGCGCACGCTCTGCAGATAATCGAATAATATCTTGCTCACTCATGCCACTGCACATTTTTTCAATATCGGCACGCGGCACTTCCGATGGAATTTCATCGAACAAATCATCGATTTTATTAGCGCCAATGGCAACAAGCATTTCTGCTATTTCATTTTCAGTGTGCGGAATAAATGGCATATGAATTACTCTTCGTTTTCTTCAGCGGTTACTTTTTGATATCCATCTGCATCTAACAGCTCATCTAATTCATCTAAATTTTCTGGTTTAATGCGGCATATCCACCCCCTGCCATAAGGGTCTTCATTAATTAATCCCGGATTAGATTCAAGCTGTGGATTCACTTCGAAAATCGTGCCCGTGATTGGCGCATAAACATCGGCAGCGGTTTTAACGGATTCAACCACCGCTAATTCATCGCCTTTTTCAAGGCCTGACATTACATCGGGTAATTCAACAAACACCAAATCACCCAATTGATGCTGTGCAAAATCAGTGATGCCAATGACAACGGTGTCATCGCTTTCTAAGCGCACCCATTCGTGGCTGTCGGTGTAGTGCAATTCTCTGGGGCAGTCGGACATTGTTGATACTCCTCATATTTAAATTTTCAAACAGTTGGGTATGAGTGTGAGTGTGAGTGTGAGTTCTGAGGCTTAACGTTTATGTTATGTGAGAATTTATTTTAAGTAAAAAATACCCGCATTACTTTAATCGTTTAGCCGCTGATCTCACACTCACACTCACACTCACACAAACCTTGGTTTCACAATCTTCACCGGCAACCACTCACCGCGTCTCTCAATTAACGCTTCAGTTTGAGTAGTTACCGGAATTCTTGCTAGCGCGATGGATTTATTTAATGTCGGCGAAAAACTACCGGAAGTAATTTCACCCATGCCATCGCCATTTATTTTAACGTGTTGATGATTACGCAATACGCCTTTGGATTCTAAAACCAATCCAATCAATTGCTGGGAAATACCTGCTTGTTTTTCTTTTTCCAATGCATCGCGGCCGATAAATTGTCTATTTTCATCTTTAAATGAAACAGTCCACGATAAATTTGAAATGAGCGGCGAAGTTTCAGCTGTCATATCCGCGCCATACAAATTATATCCTGCCTCTAGGCGCAACGTATCGCGCGAACCTAGACCACAGGGTTGAATATTTAATGCAATGCATTTTTCCCACACTTTTATAGCGCTGGATATTGGCAACATTATCTCAACACCAGGTTCACCGGTGTAACCCGTGCGAGCGATAATCACATCACCATGAATATAAAATTGAAATGGTTTTAGCGCAGCCATTTTTTCTGAAATCGTTTTATCGAAAACAAATTCAAGTTTTGCAATGGCTTCGGGACCCTGCAATGCCAGCAAACACAAATCATCACGCATGGTTAATTCAACCTGGAATTTTTTGGCTTGCAATTGCATCCACGCAAAATCTTTTTCACGACAACCGGCATTAATTACCAATCTGAAATTATCATCTGAAAATCGATACGCAATTAAATCATCAATCACACCACCACTTTCATTGAGCATGCAAGAATATAGCGCATCACCGGTATTTTTTAATTTGGCAACATCGTTTGCTAACAGGTGACGTAAAAAAGGAACGGTGTCTTTTCCGGTGATATCAACGACACCCATGTGCGACACATCGAAAATGCCCACGCTTTTACGCACCGCATGATGTTCAGCAATTTGTGATCCGTAATGCAATGGCATTTGCCATCCAGCAAAATCCACCATTAATCCATTTAATTTGACATGGTGATCATATAACGCGGTTTTTTGTGACACGATGCAATCCTTATGCGAGTCTTCAATATTCACTACAACGACATCAATATTATTTATTACAGAAGTGACAGAAGCCCGCGTGCAGATGCGCGTAGCGCATCAAACAAGGGCGTTTTGCAGCAGGATCAAAGGGGTGTTGTAATTTGAAACACACTGCAAAACGCCCTTGTTTGCTCGCAAGCTCGCTACACGCGGGCTTCTGAAACTTCAGCAATAAATTGACTTAATGTCTCTGAAACAAAAACAATAAAGAACAGAAGATTGGCAGAAGGAGTGAGAAAAATCAAGGCGGAAAAACACTCCCCTGAGAAACAGGGGAGAGATCAGATAAAATTAAAACTTACGGACGCAATGGACGCGAATCTTCCAATGTTTGTGTTGTAGCATCAGCTTGACGAAAGCGTTTTGGCTGCCACATCGAGAGACGTTGCTGAACAGCAGACATTTTTTCAGGTTCAAATACTGGTTGTGTTTTCGCTTCCACTTCTTGATGACGTTGAAATTCTTTCGCCATTTCTCTGCGAGCATTCAATGTCACTATTTGTTCTTCACGTTCTTTACGAAGCTTTGCTTGCTCTTGACGGTATTTCGCAACAGCAATTTGATCTGCACGGTCATTGACTACACGACCAACTGTGCCATCTTTCAACGATGTTTCAAATGCATCAACATCTTTTTTAGCTTGTTCTACTTTTCTTGCTTCAAACGCTGACTGCGTTTCAAACCATCCTTTTACCAATTCTTGTGGCATAACACATCTCCTTCGCTAATTTATTCCATCAAAATTCCTTAACGCGATACCCTATCGCGCATGCAACTACGGTCTCCCGAAAGTTACACAAATTCGAATATAAAACGATTTTTTGAAAAAAGATAGCAAAAAGGTCGTTAGCGCAAGTTAGTACGATGTTAAGCCAACTTTGACGCGCGGGGTTGCATTCTACGCCCTTGCTTGCGCGCGGGCTTCCTTCCCATTTTTTTCAACCACAGAGCGTAATTCACCTTGCACAGGACTTGTTATGCGGCCACCAGTGCTCACACAGGCTTCCCACATTTTTCAGCTACGCTCTGCGTTTGAAAAAAATGGGAAAGAAGCCCGCGCGCAAGCACATGCCTTTATACATAAGTTGTTACGAAGACATGCGGTATTGCGTGCGATGAAGTCTCAGAAGCCCGCGTGTAGATCGCGTAGCGATCAAACAAGGGCGTTAATGCAAAAACAACTGCAAAACGCCCTTGTTTGATCGCTACGCGATCTACACGCGGGCTTCTGACACTCCTGTCAATGTAATAACACAAGTCTTCGTAACAACTTATGTATAAAGACATGTGCTGGTGCGCAGGCTTCCCTCTCATTCGTATCAAACGCAGAATGGCGTTGAAAAGAATGGGAGGGAGGTGGGAGCGCAAGCGACCACGTTAACGTGGCATTGCATCCTTTAGAGAGATAGAGAAGTGGGTGCGCCCACATAATTCACAGAGCAGGAACAACCATGTTAACCCACGAAGAACACTACATACGCCGAACTAAAATTTTAGCAACACTCGGACCCGCAACAGATAATCCCGAAGCAATGGAACGTTTGTTAAATGCAGGTGTGAATTGTGTTCGCCTGAATTTTTCGCACGGCACACATGATGACCATCAAAAGCGCATTGAGTTAGTGCGTAGTACGGCAAAAAAATTAAATCGTGTGATTGGTATTTTGGGTGACCTACAAGGTCCAAAAATTCGAATTGCCAAATTCATCGATGGAAAAATCCATTTAAACTCGGGTGATAAATTTACATTAGATGCATCCATGGATTCGCATGCAGGAACGCAGCATGCCGTTGGTATTGATTACAAAGAATTGCCAAACGATTTAAAACATAATGATATTTTATTATTAAATGATGGCTTATTGACTTTTCGTGTAGACAAAGTCGATGGCCCGCGTGTGCATTGTCATGTATTGCAAGGTGGTTTGTTATCGAATCACAAAGGCATTAATAAACAAGGCGGTGGATTATCCGCGAAAGCACTCACTGAAAAAGATCTTGAAGACCTAAAATTTGCGGTAAAAATGGATGTCGATTATATCGCATTATCATTCCCCAGAAATGCAGACGATATTCATGAAGCACGCCATTTAATTTCGGCTGCAAAAGGTAATAGCGGCATTATTGCAAAAATTGAGCGCATTGAAGCTGTTAGTGCAATTGATGAAATTATTATGGCTAGCGATGGCGTCATGGTTGCGCGCGGTGATTTAGCCGTTGAAATTGGTGATGCTGAAGTGCCGATGGTTCAAAAATTAATTATTCAACGTGCGCGCACATTAGATAAACCCGTTATTATTGCAACGCAAATGATGGAATCAATGATTCATCATCCGGTTCCTACGCGTGCGGAAGTATCTGATGTGGCGAATGCGGTGCTTGATCATGCTGATTGTGTGATGTGTTCTGCAGAAACAGCGACGGGTGATTTCCCAATTGAGACCATTGAATCGATGGCGCGCGTTTGTCGAACCGTTGAAAAACAACCGCAAACACATCATTCGAAGCACCGTGTTGAATGTCAATTTAAACGCATTGATGAAACCATTGCCATGGCAACGATGTATACTGCAAATCATTTTGATGTGCGTGCCGTCGTTGCGTTATCAGAATCGGGTGCAACACCATTGTGGATGTCGCGTATTCGCACGAAATTACCCATTTATGGATTGAGTCGCTTTAATCGATCGCTGGGTAAGATGACTTTATATCGCGGCGTGTATCCCATTTATTTTGATGTAACCCAATGCACGCGAGATGAAGTGAATCAAAAAGCAATTGATATATTGCTGCAAAAAAACTTTTTGGAAAAAGGTGATCGTGTGATTCTCACGAAGGGGGATCATTTGGGTCGTAGTGGTGGATCGAATGCGATGAAGATTTTGGTTGTGGGCGAAGTGATGTAGTTTTGCTTGCGACGGAGCTTCAGAAGCGCGCGCGACAGCAAGTGCGCAAAGTCGACGGCATGCGCTATTGCTTTTGCACTTAGCGGAGCGCGCGCTCCACTAAGCGCGCAAGCCAAGGAGCATACCTTCGACTTTGCGCACTTGCTGTCGCGCGCGCTTCTGAAGTTCAATGAGTAGACAACGCACTGTCCTTGATTTGAACTTGGAGGTTAATATGAACTGGCACATGATTTTATACGCACTCGGC
>Ga0209726_10008694_pt1 | contig 10832 bp, 2 predicted proteins | sample Subgrocontami54m_FD_187453 | JGI IMG/M metagenome (GOLD analysis project Ga0209726, IMG submission 187453) | Subsurface groundwater microbial communities from S. Glens Falls, New York, USA - GMW46 contaminated, 5.4 m (SPAdes) (version 3) | ecosystem: Environmental > Aquatic > Deep subsurface >... | reverse complement strand
GTTGATGCCGACCACCGCCAGCGCCGGCTGGCACAGCGGCACGATGACCCGCCAGAAGATCTGGAACTCGGAGGCGCCGTCCATGCGGGCCGCCTCCTCGATGGCCGGCGGCAGCTTGGAGATGTATTGCCGCATCAGGAAGATGTCGAACGGCAGCACCAGGTTCGGGATCGTCAACGCCCAGTAGCTGTTGAGCCAGCCCAGGTGCTTCATCATGATGAAGACCGGCACCATCAGCACCTGCGGAGGGATCGCGATCGAGCCGATGATCATAAAGAAGAAGAGCCGCTTGAACGGGAAATCCCTCCGCGCGAAGGCGTAGCCGACCATCGTGGCGAACAGCAGGTTGGTGAAGGTGACGAACAGCGCGATCCCCATCGAGTTGCCCGCGTAGCGGCCGAACGGCCCGCTGATCAGCACGTCCCAGTAGTTGTTGAGGGTCCATTTGCGGAAGACGAACTTGACGTCGTCCAGGTAGACGATGCCGGCCCCCTCGTTGAAGCTCAAGACCAGCTCCTCGGCGTTGCGCTCGGAGAGGCCCGGCGTCAGGGACTCCAGCCGGAACTTCTCCATCGGGATCCGGACCGTTTCCCACCGGGTGGTCAGCCCGCCCCGGAGCACCTCCTCCAGCCCGAGCGAGGCCCGGCGGCCCTTGGTGTCCACCAGGTCCACCGTGAAGCTTTCCCCGCCCTGCTCCCCCCGGATCTTGAACTCCAGCGCGGAGAACTTCCGCATGTCCTGGCCCACGCGGGTCTTCCAGCGGGCCATGCCGTCCCCTTTCTCGAAATGGATCTGCATGACGCGGCTCTGCTTGGGGGAAAGCTGCGGCGGAAGGAAGGCCATCTCCGCCTTTGAGGTCCCCTCGGCCTCCGCCTGGATCGGCCCGCCGATCGAGTTCATCTCCCCCACCTCGAAGTCGGCCACCAGCACCTCCTCCTGCCGCTCGAACAGGGTGCCGGTCGGCTTGACCGAGGTGTAGAACATAAGGAAGAGCGGCATCAGCGTGAGGATCAGCATCAGCGTGAGGATCGAGACCGACAGCGTGATCAGGAACCGCTCGCGCATCAGAGCTTATCCTCCACGCGGAAGGCCTTGATCTGCACCCAGGAGAGCATCATCGTCACCATGAACAGGATGTAGCCGATCGCGGAGGCGTGGCCCATGTCGAACCGCTGGAAGCCGGTTTTGTAGAGGTGCCACACTACCGTGGAGGTGGCCCCCAGCGGCCCGCCCTGCGTCAGCGCGAAGATCTCCGGGAAGACCTGCAGCGCCCGGATCGTGTTGATCACGGTGGCCAGCAGCAGGATCGGCATCAGCTGCGGGATCGTGATGTAGCGGAACTTCTGCCAGTCGTTGGCCCCGTCAATGGAGGCCGCCTCGTACAGCTCCGACGGGATCGTCTGCAGGCCGGCCAGGAACAGCACCATGTAGTAGCCGAAGCTGGACCAGATGTTCATCCCCATGATGGCCGGCAGCGCCCATTTCGTGTTCAGCAGCCAGGAGGGGTCCGGCACCGGAAGGTGGAACCACTCCAGCACCCGGTTCACCAGCCCGTCCTGCGCGTAGAGGTAGGAGAAGATCATGCAGATCACGATCACCGAGGTGGCCACCGGCAGGAACAGCCCCGCCTGGTAGAGCCGCTTGAACGGGATCCGCGTGTTGATCAGCACCGCCGCGAAGAGGGCCAACGCCATCGTCGGCGGGATCGTGCCGAGCGCGAAGATCAGCGTGTTCCAGAGGGCCTGCAGGAAATCCGGTTCCCGCAGCACCTCCCAGAAGTTGCGCAGGCCGACGAAGGAGATCTCGGCGCTCAAGAGGTTGTAGCGGGAGAAACTCAGGACAAAGGAATGCAGCAGCGGGATCAAACTGAAGGCCATGAAGACGATGAGCCACGGGGCGATGAACAGGTAGCCGGTCAGGGCATCGGCCAGACCGAACGGACGGCGGACGCGGGGGCCGGCGCGGCGGCGGCGCAGGATCATGCCGCCGGCGGCCAACACGGCAAGCACCCCCAGGAACCCGGCGAAGACCAGCGTGTCGCTGAAGCGCCCCTTCACCTCCGGCGTCTGGATGATCCGGTTGATCTCCGCGGCCGTCTCTTTCAGGGCAAGCTCCGGGTCCTTGTCCTTCAGCAGCACCTCCTCGATCGCGCGGGTAATCTTCTCCTGCATCGGCCCCCAGCCGGGATGCCCGGGGGGCGCCACCGCCGTGCGGACCTGCTCGAAGACCACCTTCTGCTCCGGGCGGTTCTGGTAATAGGGGTGGTTGATCGCCGAGGCCACCGTCGGGATCACGTTGCGCTGCGCCTCCACGATGGCCATGGCCTGTTCCTCTTCGGCCAGGAAACTGACCAGCTTCAGGGCTTGCTCCCGGTGGCGGGTGCTCTTGGGGATCACCAGCACCTCGCCGCCGGCGAAGGCGGCGTGCGTCCCTTTGGAGTGGTCCGGCCGGGGGATCAACCCCACGCCGTAGTTCAGCGTGGGGTTGAGGCGCGGGATGCCGGCGAAGTTCCAGGTGCCGGAGAGCTGGATGCCGATCCGCCCCTCGGCAAAGAGCTGGTTCACCTGCTCCTGCCGCTGCACAAGGGCGTAGGGCTTGAGCGACCGGTAGAATTCGAGCGCCTCGACTACCGGCGGCTGGTCCAGCAGGCAGCGATTCCAGGAGGGATCCAGCACCTCGCCGCCGTTGCCCCAGGCGAACGGCAGGAACTCCTGCCAGGGGGAGTACGGCTCCCCGACGTGCAGGCCGATGCCGTAGATGTTGGGGCCCAACTCGTCCACCGCTTTGGCCGCCGCGGCCAGCTCCTTCCAGGTGGCCGGCGGCTTATCGGGATTGAGGCCGGCCTTGGCGAAGAGCTCCCGGTTGTAGAAGAGGATCCGGGTGCCGGCCAGCCAGGGCATGCCGTAGAGCTTCTCTTTGTAGGTGACGGTGTCCCAGAGGAGGAATTTCTCCTTGAGGGGGGCCAGCTCAGGGGTCAAGTCGCTCAAGACGCCGGAGGAGGAGAACTGCGGCACCCAGTCGGTGCCCAACTCGATGACGTCGGGCGGGTTGCCGGCCGCGATGGAGGTGATGATCTTGTCCAGCCCAAAATCCCAGGAGAGCTGCTGGAAACGGACATGGACGCCCGGGTTCTGGCGCTCGAACCGGTCCAGCAGAGAGCGCATCAGCTCCTCGCCGACCGACAGCTCCCAAAATTCCAGCGTCACCCCCTCGGCGGCGGAAACGGGGCGCATATAGAGGAAGCCGGAAATAGAGAGGAGCAGGGCTAAAAGAGCGACGATCCTTTTCATGAAGCCGCTAGTCTACCATAACCTAAGCTTCCCGCTCCAGGCGGCGCTGGACCCGCTCCAGCCAAGCCCGGAAGGAGACGCCGGGGATCTTAAGGAAGCGGCCGAGCCCGAGCAACTGGTTGTACCGCTCCACCACCCAGACCCCAAAAGAGCTCTCCGCCGCCTCGGCTCGGAGGGATTGGATCGCCGCAGGAAGGGTCTGACCGGTGCGGGAGAGGTTGGTGACCCGCCAGAGGACTGGGAGAGCGCCGGCCTCCTCCACGCCGGCACGCAGCCAGGCCTCCTGGGCGTCGTCTTGCACCACCACCGCCACGCGGAGGGGAAGACCGCCCTTCAAAGAAGTGAGCTGATTCAGAATTTCCGCCGTGGCGGGGGTCAGGATCACCAGCCGGCCGGCCTCTTCCGCTCCCGCCTCCTCCTGCTGAGCAGCCGCCGCGCGCGCCTTTTCAATCTCCCGCCACTCCAGGGCAATCTGGTCATCGAGCAACTGCTCCACCTCCGCCGGGGCTTGGCCCGGAGGGCGCCCGCTCCGGATCAGAGCCTCTTCGTACTCCAATTCCGGGAACGGCTTCCATTCCACCAAATCTTCCGACCGGAAGACAGCGACCTCCGCGAAACGGGCCTTCAGCAAAGGCTCCACTCGGAGGGCGTGGGCCCTGCCCCGGGGCATGATGACCGCCATCTCCTCCGGCTTGAGCGGCTCTCCTTTCAAGTCCTCCGGCTCCTCTTCCCCGAAAACCTCCTCCAGCAGAGGGATCATCTGCCGGTTGACGATCATTTCGTCCCGGGCTTGGGTGGCCGTTCCTCTCGAGATCAACGCTTCCACCATCTTCTGCCGCTCTGCGGGGTCCGCCTGCGGACCGGAAAGATTTTGCGTAACCGACAGCGCGGCGTCCTCATACAGCAGGAACTTCCACCAGTCCTCCACCGCGGGCCGCTCCACCACGGCGTGGATCTCGTATCCACTTTGCCGCAATCCATAAATGATATTGAACAGTTCCCGGTGCCACGGCTGGTCGGGGATTTCCGGAAACTGCCCCGTGTAAATCCGGCTCCACCACCCGTCGGTGATCTCCCAGACAATCTTCATCGCCTGCTCGAAGGCAGGGCGGACCACCCGTTCAAACCCTTCGGGGTCGCGCCGGCCGGCGGCAATCAATTGGCCCGGCTCCACCCCCTCCGCCCGCAGAACCCGGCCAAGGAAGGGAGCCCCGATCTCCTGGACAATCACCAAGTGTTTGACGGTTGGATGCTGCTGCAGGAAATCGTTCAATTTCTCCTTCCATTCACCCAGCATTTTCAGTGACTCTTTATCATCTCCGTGGGAAATGAAACCGGTTATAACCGGGATCCGCCGGATGAGGGCAGCCGCATCCTCCTCTGCGCCGGCGGCGTTCGGCCGAATCAAGAAACCGGGGGAGACGGAATGATCCAGCCCAACCACAAAACCCCGCAAGTGATTCAGCAACCGCTCCCCATTCACCTTCAATCGAATCGGCCGGGAAAGACCCTGAAGCCGCCGGGCCGGCGGGATGGAACGCCTCAGAGTCACCGGGTCCAGCGCCCAGTACAGATCCACCCAGGCGGCCTGGGGATCCACCGGCAACTCGAGGGTGAGGGTCATCCCGTTCTTGAATCCGCGGCTCGAAAGAAACTCCCACAACCCGGCGGTGTTTGCGTTGAGCTCGACCTCCAGGTCCAGTCTTTCCCAGTTTTCCGTTTCTATGGTCTTGTAGAAAATCCCTTCTTCGCTCAGCCGGTAAGCTGAGATTCCTTTCTTCACGGCAGCCCGGCGCAGCACCGTTCCCAATTGGGCATAGGCGATGAAAGGCCGGCGAAGCCCGGCTTCCAGCGGGACCAACTCTGTGATGGTTTCATTGATGCGCCTCAACTGCAGGCCCCAGCCAATCTGGACCGGCTCCCCCGTTTCCAAAACCTGTTTCACCCTCTGCGACGTAAGCCCTTGGGCCAATCGCCAAAGAGCCGGATCGTTCTGGACTTCCGGGTCCCATTGAACGTGGGGAAGATTTCCCTTCAAGTAGATCAGCGCCGGGTCCCACAACGGATGGACCGGCACATTCAACCCTGCCGCTTCCAGCGCTTTCCGGATCGCCGCGGCCGCCCCCTCGTGGATCGGGCCGTACGCCTCCACCATCAGGTCCGGCAGCATCACCTGCCGGTCCGGATACTGGGCCAGGCGGGCCACCGCCGAGAAGGTCATCCCAACCCCCGGCGGCTCGAACAGCTCCTGGCTTTGGTACAAACCGCGCAGTTGGTTGGCGGCCAGCACCACCTTGCTCACCGAATCGCGCGCCAACTGGGGATGATGAGCGTGGAGAATCTCCGTCTCCTCCTTCGGCGGCGGGTAAGAATAGGCATGGTGGCTGAACCGGTCGAAAAATTCCCCCGAGTGCGTCTCATACTCGTAAGGGGCCCTGGGGGGCGTCCGGTTCATGGCGATGATGGACCCCTCCGGGAGAATGAACTCCTCTCCGCTGGGCAGGAGGACCCTTCGCTCCTGGAGGAAATCGTTGAAGGCGACCAAAGTCCCCGGATCTCCCTTCTCTCCCCGGTCCCACAGAACGATCGGCGGCCCCTCGGCCAGAACCTTCTCCGGCCGCAGGTGCGACAAGGCCAGCGAGTCCAGCCACTGCGTCTTGCCCCCGGCAAACCAGCGCATCACCAGCATGTCCCGCACCTTGAACCCCTGGCTTAGGGTCAGCAGGATCAGGTTGCGCCGGAGCACCTTGGCCAACAGCCGCATAAAGTAGCTCTGCCCGGTGTCGGTGTCCCCCATGTTCAAGATATTCCGTTCGAGCGCCACGTCCATCAGGAGATCCTCCAGCTTCCAAAGGTTTCCTTGCGTTGGGAAAAGGATCTCTTGAGGAATGAGAGAACCGGTCCCCGATCCGCGAGGGATCCGGACATCCGCCGGCCAGTGGGGGTAGGTGACCTTGCCGTCCACCACCTGGGGCGGGCCGACCGGCGCCCGTGGCGCGGGCCACGGTTGGCCGGCCGGCCAATTCGCCGGCTTGAAGATCCGCTCGATCAGGGCCGCCAGATGAGCGCGCGTCCCGGCCCCGTGAACGGTGTCGTCCACCCAGTAGGAGTTGAAGAAAACGTCCGGGATCTGATCCAGCAGATGCGGAAAGCGGTCCAGCTTCTCCACCATCCGGACCAGCGCCCGCGTCGTCATGATGAAGGGGGCTTGTCCCGCGAGAGCATCCTCCCGCACGAGCCCGGCCAGGACGACCAGCTTGGCGATCACCTCGTCCGGGACCGCCCACCGGCCGTCTTCCAGTTTCCGTTTCCGGACTTCGCGCAGGACCTGATTTTCATGCTCCACAAAAAGGGCATACTCCGGGTTATCGGTGGTCCCGTCTTCCAGTTTGAGGCGGGGATAATCCAGCGTGATCTTCCAGAAATGGCCCAGGAACTGTCCGGAGAGATGCCTCCCCGCGTATCCGACCGTGTAGGACACCTGCCCCTCGGCAGGGTTGATCGCCGCCACGAAGCGGCTGTTGGGATGGAACCGGGCCACTTGACCGTGCAGTGTCTTTTTTCCCTCTTCCAGCGGTTCGTCCAATTCGGAGAGAATCTCATCCGGCGCGCGGTTGACCTCGGAGAGAATCACCTGATCCCCGGAGACACCGCCGTCCACCAAGTCGCTGGAGGTCCAGCCGTTCTCATCCACCTTCGCTTCCCCGAAACTGAGGCGCTGAGTCAAGTCCGCTTTCCGGAGCTTCTCGTGGAAGGTGATGACCCTCGTCTGGGTCCTGTCGGCTAAGGCAAGCACCTGCTCCTTGAGCTTCTCAAGACCGGGCCCCATCCGCTCCGCCCGCCCCCTCAGCCACGCCCGGTAGATCTCCCACAAATACCGGAGGTACAGGCTCTTGCCGATGCCGGCCTGGCCGTAAAGCAGCAAGGTATTGCTGCGTCCCTTCGGGTGCATCCGGTAGATGTCCCACATCACCTGAAGTTTCGAGACCGCCCAGGGAGAAAGGGTCACCTTGGGAGAGGCCGGCGGATCAATCCGGATCCCGTCCACCTCGAACCGGGTCCCGTCGCCGTCCTGAAGAAATTTCAGCTCGCCGGCGCCGGGCCGGTCCTGGATCGGGTGGAGCCGCGGGAAATCGAGCGGCCAGCCGTCTAGACCAAGCTGCAATCCCTCCGCCGCCTCCTCCATGCCGGCCTTGGGCTTCGCCGGCCCGCGCGCCTGCTGCTGGAAAACGCGCATACCGGTCTGGACCAATTCCGACATTCGGGCGACCCAGATCCCGCGGGATCCGAACGTCTTCTTGATGGACTCCATCCCGGGGCCCAGCCCCCAGCCGAAGACCGTGATCTCTTTGTTCTTCCGCAGGACCTCCTGCATCACCTTCTCGCCGGTGCCGTCTCCATCCGAGAGGACCCAGATCGTCTTCTTCGCGCGGGGTCCGGTGATCGCCCGAAGACGATCCATCTCTTCCATCACGGCCTGGGCGTCCCTCGTCCCATCGTGGGAGCTGTTGAGGACCTGGTCAATCACCTCAGCCGCTTTCAGCTCAGACCAGGGCTCATCGGCCCTCTTGACGACCCGGGAAACTCCGTCCCACCAGCTCGAAAAGATGCTGATCTGAAGTTTTTGCCTGCTCTGCTTGGCGGCCGCCTCCCCTAAAGTGACGAGCAGGTCCAGGACGTGATCAATCCGGCGCGTCCCGTTCCTTTCCGCCTCCGCGTAATTCTGCTTCGGATCGCCCGGCCCCAGCATGCTTCCGCTGACATCCACTAAGATGGAAAGGACGTCCCCCTCTGCTTTTTTCCGGCCCCCCTCTTCTTCCATGAAGATCCGGGAGGTCCCGGTCCGGACCAGCGGCAGGTTATCTTCGTCCAGATCATCCGCGTTGAGAAGGTCCGTCAGTGTTTTGGGCCGCTGTTTCATAGCACCCCACTGGAAAAGCTGCGCGCTGGCGGTGGAGATGAGGGAAAGCCTCAGTTTTTTGTACTTCCGGTAAAGGGGGATCTGCGCCTGGACGGTGCCGGCCCGCTGTCTCTGCGCGAGCTGCTGGTAGAGGCGGGCCTCCGCCTGCCGGCTGTTCAAGTCGGAGGATGCGGCAACGGGATGCGACAACGGGCCAAGCGGTCCGGCCTCGGCAGCTTCAGCCGGCGCGGAAGCCGGCCTTTCGGGCGGAGCGGCGGGTGGAACCACTTTGAGGAGATCGGCGCCCAATAGACTGTAGGGACTCAGCTCCTGGGAAGAGCCCTGCCCTCCCCCTGCAGAGCCCAGCTGTTTTAGGGTCTCGACCAACTGCCCCTGCAGGTCGGAAACAACCAGCCGGGACGCCTCTCTGATCCACTCCTCCTGAAGTTCGGGGGAAATGCCGAACCGTTCCATGATCTCCCGGAGCTTCTTGCTCAATTCCTCAAACTCTTTCCGGAGCGCTTCTTCCACGCTCTTTTCCAGGGGCTCGGAACCGTCCGCTCTTTCCTGCAGATGGCGCAGGCGTTGTAAGGACCGCAAAAGGGTCTGAGCGATGGCTTCGGACATCGCCTTTCTGCGCAGCAGATCCGGGTCAGCCCATTGCGCGATCGCTTGGGCGGCCTGCTGGACTCTACCCACCCGAGTCCGGGAAGCGGCTGCCCGCGCCCCTTCGGACATTAGGTCCAAGGCGGTCAGCTCCGCCTCCTCCGCCTGGGACTGGAGGAGGCTCAGCGTCGCCCGCAAGGCTAGGGAGCGGCTGTGGAGTTCCCGGGCCCGTTTCGCCAATTTCTTCAGATTCCCCTGGCCGTCGGGCATCCGTTCCAGAAAAGATCCGGCGTCTGCCTCTAAATTCTGGGCGTCCACGTCAATCGCGTGGTTCCCTTGATGCAATTGAGAGGTCAACTCCCGCACCTGCTGAACTCCCGGGAGATCTTCCTCTCTCAATGAGCGCAGACGCTCCAGGAGGAGGCCGGTGCCGCGGGAAGCCTGGCCGGCCTCTTCTCTTAGAGCCCCCATTTCTTGATGAAACTTTTCCGCCATCCAAGCGAGAGTGGCCCAGTCTTCCTCGGCGCCCGCATGGGTGATCATCTTGTCAAGCTGCAGCACCATCCCTTGAGAATAACGGCCGGCGGCCCCGGCCCGCGAGAGGATCCTCCGCTGGGCCCCGAGGATCCCCCCGGTTTCAGGGGGAAAGATCTCCTCCTCCAGGGGCGGCAGGAGACCGGAGGGAATCTGATCCCGCATTCGCCGCAGCCCTTCTGCCAACCGAAGCTGGAGGCTTCGCCGGAGGGAGAGTATCTCTTCCTCTGATATGCGCGGCAGATGGCTTTCCAACCCTTGGCGGAACCGGGTTCTCTGCCGCTCGGAGAGCTCCTGAAACAGCAAACGGCCCTCCACGGCGTACAGTTTTTGCCGGCGGCTCAAACCCAGTTCCGTCCGGAATCCTTTCTCCTTTTGCAGCCTCCGGAACAGCTCCTGGTTCATGTCCTCTTCGAGCATCCTCAGGGCAACCGGCCAGATCCGGTCCCGTGCTGTTTCGTAAAAAAGCTTCAGCTCGAACCTCTTCATCTCCAGGCGAAGAGGCCGGGTCTCTTCCAGCGCTTCGAGAACCCGGGGATGCGTTATCCTGGAGTGTTCTTTCTCCCGGCGCCCCTCATAGAGGATCCCTTCCAAAAACTGCAGGAACGCGGATGTTTGCGGCGGGAGGATCGCTTGATCAACCGGCCGATAGAGCTCTTGGTCTAAGAGGGAGAAATCGCTGTTCATGCCGGGGTACTTCTGAAGAAAGAGATCTCGGCTGCGCGGGATCGCCAGCGCCGTGATCAGCGCCCAGAAGGTCCCTTGGGTTCGGTATTCCTCTTCCACTATTTTGGGATCGAAGGTGGACGCTAAAACCACCGCTTCCAAAAGAAGACCCACTGAAGCTTCTCTTGGAAGACGCCTCAAATCTTCCGGAACGTACTGGAAAAATCCCTTTTCCGGAATCAGGCGCCACTGGGGCCAATCGTTCGCCAATTCCGGCAGGGGTTTCCAGGGCACCAGGGTCAGTTGATAGTTGCGGGTAAAGGTCCACGCCAATCCGCTCAAAAAAGCAAGAAGGGCGGGGTCAGGCGGGACCTCTTGCAGATCCTCCTCCATGCCGGCCCGCCGGCGCCGGTCCTCCGGCTGGGGAAGCCGGAGAGCAAAAACCGGAGAAGGCAGCAGCAGCGAAACCGCCAGGCAGAGCGCCGTCAATGTTTTAGGGGGAAATTTCACAGCGTTATTCTACAAGCCGGACCGGATAAAACACAATAGGGTAATGTAGCTATGTATAACTCTAACATTCCGCCACTCGACGATAAAGCGTTGACAAGCCATTCCACCGACCGGGATAATAACCTCTCCACCCGATGCGAACACAATGAAACCTCAACTCCTGATTGCCTGCGATTTCGACGGCACGGTCACCCGCCAGGACACCCTGGTGGAAATCCTGAACCGGTACGGCTCCCCCACCTGGACTTCCGTCCAGGACAAGGTGGTCTCGGGGGAGCTCTCCATCCGGGAAGGCCTCCGTTCGGAGATGGGCTCCGTGCGGGCCA
>Ga0209726_10008689_pt1 | contig 10834 bp, 5 predicted proteins | sample Subgrocontami54m_FD_187453 | JGI IMG/M metagenome (GOLD analysis project Ga0209726, IMG submission 187453) | Subsurface groundwater microbial communities from S. Glens Falls, New York, USA - GMW46 contaminated, 5.4 m (SPAdes) (version 3) | ecosystem: Environmental > Aquatic > Deep subsurface >... | reverse complement strand
GCAAAGACGCGGCGAGCTGCGCGGTGGTGCCGAGCACGACCATCTCGAGAAACGTTCGGACCTGTGCTGCGGTAGCGGCTGCGTCGTCGCTGTCATCGCCGAACGGGATGACCCGCAGGGGATCGTTCACGGACGGGAGGGCGGAGTTGCGCGAGCGTGAGACTGCGAAGACGGGTAACGATCGGCCGTCACCAAATCCTGTCCCATCCCCGAGATCCATGCCCGACCCCGACCCATGCCCACCGCCGAAGCCGCCACCCTCGGCCTCCAGCGCACGATGGAGCACCTCCTCCGGCACGGCAATCTGCTCCCACGCCTCGCTGACCTCTGCGGGCGCATGCGGAACGCTCATGGGTTCCTCCCGCCCGTCGGCCCCCACGGCTCGTGCGCCCTGAAGCTCCCGGGTCCCTGTCGCCAGGAGCGGATGGCCCAGGTTCACGCGAGCGTTGAGCGCCTCGCCTTCACGGAGAGTTGCGCCCGCTTCGAGCCACACGAGCGGCTCCGAGTCGCCCCCGACGCCGATGACGGCACTATCCACAAGCGGTCCGCGGAAGGTCGCGGTTGCCCGAAGGCTGATGCTCAGCTCCAGCCAGGCCGACTCGATCTCGTCATCGAGGTCAGGAAATGGGAACCCTGTCAGATCACGACCGAACCGCTCGAGGCCGCCCAGCGTCGCGAACTCCACGCGGAGAATGATCGCGCGGTTCGTCTCGTGGCGATGAACAAGGCGCGCGAAGCCGCCGAGCTCGAGGACGTTCCCAGCGAGCTCGGTTCGGTCCACGTCCGCGGCACCGCGCTCGACGAGCTCGTGGAGGTAGATGAGCGCCTGAAGGATGGTGCTCTTGCCGGCGCTGTTCGCTCCGAAGAGGAGCGTCAGGGGGGCGAACTCGGCTCGCTGACGGGAGGAGATGCCCTTGAAGTTCTCGATCTCAAGGGCGGTCAGCATGGGCCCGCCGAGACTTGCAGTCGTCCCGAGAACGCGCGCACCACCAGGGACTGAAACAAGTCCTCATCGTGGCGGCGTTCCTGCATTCGCAACGCCAGACCGCGTACGCGATCAACGAAGCGCTCGAATCGGTCCTGCAGATTCAACGGCGGCGCAACCAAGATCACGCTCCTTACGTTGCTCGTGCTGATTGTGTTGAGACCTGAGGTTGTCTTGCCGAGCCTGAGCATCTGCGCGCGCCCAGATGATGAGTTCAGAAACGCGCTCAGGAACGCCGGCCGAACGAAGCGCGTGTCACCGCGCACCCGGATCAAGTGATTCTGATGCGTGCAGACCGAAATCTCGCCGTTCCAAACGGCGGCGCGGCCAAGCTCCTCAGGGTTCCCGTGTCCCTCCACTACAAGTACGTCGCCGGAGCGCAAGAGCGCGCGCTCGCGCTCGGTCGGGGTGACGCGAATCTCCTTCACCTCTTTCAGATCGAGCCGGTCCCTGTACACGTTCGCGACCCGAAGATACGGAAGCGAAATCGGGTTGCCCGCCCGCGCGCTCGTGACCTGGAGTCCTCCTCCGACCTCTGCCAGCTCACACAGTGCTTTCGTCGGCCACCCCTTCGGGTTGGTCACAGGGTCGCCGAACATGTCCAGGAACGCCGAGCGCAGCAGGTCCGCGGTGAGCGCGATGGCCTCCTTGCGCTTCCGGCGAATGGCGTCGGCCTTGTCGAGAAGATCGGCAATTCGTCGCTGCTCGAGGAGGGAAGGGAGGGGAACCTCGAGCTTCGCGATCTGCCCGAGGCTGAGATTGGAGATGGTGGCCGTCACTTTGGCCCTCGCAATCTGCTCCTGGGCGTCGCGACAGCAGAGCCAGTGTGCGAGGTACCGTGGAGCGACTCGCGAACCAAGTCGCACGAGTGCAACGGCCTGATTGCAGTTCAGCGGTGGCGCGCCGGGCGGAACGACTCCAATACGACCGATAGTTCCCGCGATGGAGATCAGCACGTCGTCAGGGAGAATCCGGGAGCGCGATAGAGCCCTGTCAGTGTCTTCGTCGATGAAGAGACCGCTTTCGCCCCACCGCACGCTCAGGCCGCCGATGTTCTCGGCCCTAAGGAGCGGTATGCCGCTGGGGATGTATCCGAGGCCAAGAGTCTTCGGCGTAGTGCCCTTGGTAATGAGGGTGGCAAGCGCTCCCAACGGCACCCTCGGTGCGGTTCCCTTCACAACATCGCCTCAAGCTCTCCAAGGTCCTTCGCGATCTCCTCCTCGAGGCTCCGCAACTTCGCGATGATCCTCTTGGGTGGATCGAATTCGACCTCCGCGTGCTTCATCTCTTTGTACCGGTTGATCGAGAGATCGAAGTCCTTCCCCTCGATCTCCTTCAGCGGGACCATGAAGTGCTTCGCGGTACGGTCCGTGTCCCTCCTGGGGCTCTTTTTCCGCCAGCAGGCGAGTGCATCCGTCAGGTGTTCCTCTTTCACCGGCTCGCGCTTGTCGTCGAGGGAGAAACCATCTGCCTGCACGTCGTAGAAGAAGACGTGGTCGGTCCTGCCACCCTTCGAGAACACCAGGATCGCGGTCGAGACCCCAGCGTAGGGCTTGAACACACCCGAGGGTAGCGAGATCACTGCATCGAGCTGGTTCTCCTCGACCAGGAGGCGGCGCAGGGCCTGGTGGGCTTTCGAGGAGCCGAACAGGACGCCGTCAGGAACGATCGTCGCGCTTCGCCCACCATTCCTCAGCATGCGCAGGATGAGGGCGACGAAGAGCAGCTCCGTCTTCTTGGTCTTCACTTTCTGCGTGAGGCTCGGATGAACATCTCCTTCGTCGAGGCTGCCCTTGAACGGGGGGTTCGCCAGAACCAGGTCGAAGCCGCCGTTGGCTTGCTCGGGAAACTTCTCCGGGAACGAGTTCGAGAGCGTGTCCTGGTTGTGGATGTCGGGGTTCTCCACGCCATGTAGCATCAGGTTCATCGATGCGATGCGGAGCATCGTGGCGTCGAAGTCGAACCCGTGGAACATGCGGTTCTGGATGTGGTCCCGGTAGGGCTCGAGCTGATCGCCGCTGTAGATGATCTCGCCGCTGTCACCCTTGAGCTTGCCCTTGGCCGAGGTGTAGTGCTCGAGCAGGTACTGCATCGTGCCGACGAGGAAGCCCGCCGTTCCGCACGCGGGATCGCCGATGGTCTGGTTCGGCTTCGGCTCCAGGAGATCGACCATGAAGCGGATGATGTGGCGCGGCGTCCGGAACTGCCCGTTGATCCCCGCAGTGGTCAGCTTGCTGAGGAGGTACTCGTAGAGGTCGCCCTTGGCGTCTCCATCGGTGATGGGCAGTGCGTGGATTCGCTCCACCGCTGAGACGAGCAGGCTCTCCTTCTGGATCATGAGCTGCGCGTCCTGCATGTACTCGGAGAAAGTCGTGGCGCCGTTGAGCTTCCGGAAGTGCGGAAAGACTTCGTCGCGCACGACGCGGAGCATCTCCTTGCCCGTGCCGAGCTGGCGAAAGTGAGACCACCGCAGGTGCTGCTGGTCCGGGCCAAAGATGCGCTTGAAGGGCTTCTTCGTGCGCTCCGCCTTCTTCTCGTTCCGGGTCTCGGTCACATCGAGCAGGCGGGCGAACATGAGGAACGAGATCTGTTCGATCACGGTCAACGGGTTCGTGATGCCGCCCGTCCAGAACTCGGTCCAGAGGCGATCGATGTCGCTCTTCTGCTGCGTGGTCAGGCTACTCATGAGGCGCTTTCAGCCACAGCCTGGAAGGTCTCCAGGATGGCAAGGACCTCGCCGGCAAGGGCGGGATCGGGAAACAGACCATCGACGCTCTCCGCGTGGAGGGTCGTGAACGGGGGCTCGTAGAGGCGCTCGATCTCGATGCCGCCATGCTGGGCGATATGGTTCTGGAGGAGCTGCAGGAATCGAAGCTGCTGTGCCGACAGGCCAGGGTGGGTGTGGACGAAGCCGGCGAACGCGCTCTCGACCGCAGCGGGATCGAGGCCGACCAGGCTGCGAAACACCGCGACGAGCGAGCGGCGTGGCTCGGGCTGGTAGCCGACGAGGTGTCGGACGTTGGCCTTGTCGTCGATCTGGAGCACGAGCTTGGCGAGCTCTTCGAGCTCGGGCTCGGGCACCTGCTGCCCCGCGCGAATCCGCTGGAGGATCGGGTTGTCGGCGAGCTGTTGCTGCAGAACGGACTCCACACGCCTCCGGTACTCGATGAGGTCGAGCCCTTCGAGACGAGGGATGTAGGTCTCGCCGTGCAGGTCGGTGTCCGTGACATCGAAGACCAGCGGCGCAACCCGGCCCCCTGGTCTGGACTGCTGGTACTTCATGATCCCGCGCAGCTCGCGACGGAGACCCTCCAGGTGATGCACCTCGACCGCGGCCCAGAAGTCCTTGCTGCGGACCTGGTTGATCGAGTCGGCGTGCGCCTTGACGGGGTTCTGATTCTTGGCGAGGAGCTCGACGGCCTCCTCGACCCGCGCGCGCAGGTCCAGGAACCGCGGTGCGCTCGGGCCGCCCTTGAGGAGCTCGACCTGAAGCCGCGTCATCAGGACATCGAAGCGGTAGGCATCTTCGTCGCCACGGATGCTCCGCCACTGCTGGAGCGGAGCGGCGATCGAACGCAGATCGGCCTCGGTGGCCGCGGCGAAATGCTGAATGCGATCCCCATCGGACAGCACCTCGAGCTGCCGCCAGCGGTCGCGCACCTCGATGGTTTTGGTGTCCGTGACGGCGCGGATGTCCTGAATGATGAGGGCGCCGGCCGAGTGGAAGGCGGCCTCGTCCATCTTGTCGAGCGCGGTCTTGGCGAGGTCGATGCGGGCCTCGAAGAGGTGCTGCAGCAGCGACTTCTGCGGCGACGGCTGCTTTTCGACGTACTGCTCGTCGAAGAACCGGAAGTTCGACCAGTGGTCGAAGATCAGGAACTCCGTCTTGTGACGCCCGGGTCCGAAGAGTTCCGGCGAGAGGCGAGTGCCGCGTCCGATCATCTGCCAGAACTTCACGTAGGACTTCACCGGCTTGGCGAATACGAGGTTCACGACCTCGGGTACGTCGATGCCGGTGTCGAGCATGTCCACGGAGATCGCGATGGTCAGGTCGCTGGCGGGATCCTTGAAGTCGTCGATGAGCTGTTCGGCGCGGGGCTCCTGGTTGTCGATGACCCGGCAGAACGTGGAGCCGTACTGGGGGTAGAGCTCCGAGAACACGTCGGCCAGATGCAATGCGTGATCATGACTGCACGCGAAGACGATGGTCTTGCCCACCCGGCTGCCGGTTCCCTCGCGGATCCCTTCGTCCATGAGCCTCCGCCAGATCTCCCGGGTGCTGTCGCGGTTGAAGAACTCGCGGTCCAGATCGCTCGGGTCGTAGTCCACGGAGCTGGGATCGGAGGTCTGCTCCTCGAGCTGGCGCTTCTGCTCGGCGTTCATGCCGCGGTAGGAGAAGCCATCCTTCCTCGCCCAGGAGGTGAACGCGCGCACACGGAAGGGGACCAGGTACGGAGGCTTCGCCTGGATGGCCTCCTCGAAGCTGAAGTGCGCCGTCGGGTCGCCGTCCTCGCAGCCGAAGAGCTTGTAGGTGTCGCGTTCTACGAAGTTGACCGGCGTGGCCGTGAGGCCCACCTCGAGCGCGTCGAAGTGGAGGAAGAGGGAGCGGTACTTCTTGTAGATGCTCCGGTGTGACTCGTCGGCGACGATGAGGTCGAAGAACCCTACGTCGAATTCCTCGTAGCACTGCATCATGGCGGGGTAGGTCGCGAGGTAGATGCGCTTGTCGCGATCGCTCGAGGTCGTGCTGCTCACGACGACTCGCGGCTCGCCAGGCATATGCTCCTTGAAGACCCGGTCGGCCTGCTTGCGGAGCTCGCGCCGATCGCACAGGAACAGGATCCGCTTCGCCCAGCCGGCGCGCATGAGGAGGTCGCAGAGGGAGACGGCTACCCGCGTCTTGCCGGTGCCGGTCGCCTGGACGACGAGCGCCTTGCGGAAGTTGCTCGCGAACCTCTCGGCCACACGCCTGATGGCCTCGAGCTGGTAGATCCGGTCAGCGATCTCGAGGTTCGGTGCGACCGTGACGAGGTTCTTCTTCGCCGTGCGCTGGTGGATCAGGTAGCCGAGGCTGTCCTCGGAGTAGAACCCGTAGACCTTCCGACGCGGGTACTTCTGGGCATCGTCCTCGATGTAGAGGTCCATCCCGTTGGTGCAGAAGATGATCGGGCGCTGGCCCGTCGCCTTCTCGAGGCTGTCGGCATAGAGGCGCGCTTGCTCTGCGCCTTCGCGCGCGTCCTTGACGGTGCGCTTCGCCTCCACGACGGCCAGCGGCTTGCCGTTGGCACCGTAGAGGACGTAGTCGGCGTACCCATCCCCCGTGGGAGTGGGTTGCCCTGTGAGCAGCACTTCCTGCCGAACGGACTCGGTGTTGGCGCCGTTCGCGCCGACGTTCCAGCCGGCATCGATCAGCATCTGGTCGATCAGGCGGCGCCGGGTCGTCTGCTCGTTGAACTGCAGCGTGGTGGCGACCTGCTGGCCCTCGCTCTGGAGCCTGGCGAGCTCTGCGGCAGTAGCCTCGGCCACCTGCTCCGCCGCGGCGCGCTTTCGGCGCTCGGCCTCCAGGCTCGCGAGGACGCCTTCGTACTTCGCCTCGGCCAGTCGGAGCTTCTCGAGCGCCTCACGAGCCTTGCCGTTGGTGGAGAGGTCGGGCGGCGGCGCTTGATAGGCCGGGCAGTCCGCGCGGCTCGCACGGTCCACCTGGATGTGGAACCACTGCGCGACCTCGAACGTCTGCTGGAGGCGCTCCAGGGAGAGCTGGCTCGTGATGGGCTTGCGGGGATGCGCTGCCCAGTTGCCAGCCTTGCGAACCGCGTGGAACTTGTTGAGCACGACCTCGGGCACTGCTTGCCGGAACTCCTCGGTGTTCATGAGGTCGTTCAAGTTGTCGGAGAACGGTGCTCGTAGGCGGTAGACCTCGTAGATCGTGACGACGAGCTGCTCGATGAGACCCCGCTGCTTGATGAGCGAGCTCGCAGGGTCCGAGTGCGCATAGCGCTCGGCGAACCCACCCAGGTCCGCGAGGACGGCACGCCGAGATCGCAGGAACTCGAAGTTCTGCGACTTCATGTACGGGACCTCGGTGCAGGGAGTCGTGAGCACGGCCTTTCCGACCCTCTGTTCATGGAACGTGCCATCAGCGCTTCACCTTGTACTTCTCCAGCCAGTTCGAGAGCGTCTGGTAGCTGCCGAGGCCGACGAGTGCTGCCGCCTTGGTCTTGTTGTTCTTGGCTTCATCCATCGCACGCACGAGGTAGTGGCGAGCGAGCTCCTCGATGAGTTCCGTGAGCTTGAGGCCATCACCGAGGGGACGGTCGAGGATGTCCCCGGCGCGCTTCCCCGGGTAGGCCAGGAGTGCCAGCCGCATCTCATCGGCCGAGATGGTGGGGCCGGCCGACCAGATCACGGCGCGCGTCAGCGTGTTCTCGAGCTCTCGGACGTTGCCCGGCCAGGCGTGTGCCGCCAGAAGATTCCTTGCACCAGGAGAAAGCTTCTTCTCCGGGAAGCCCTGCGCCTTGCTCTGGCCGTTCACGTGTCCGAGCAGATGGTCCACGAGGAGGGGAAGATCGCCCTTGCGCTCGCGGAGCGGCGGCAGTCGAAGCACTGCTACCGCGAGCCTGTAGAAGAGGTCCTCGCGGAAGCGCCCGGCAGAGACCTCATCCATGAGGCTGCGGTTCGTCGCTGCGATGACGCGGACATCCACCTTGATGGGTTCGGCCCTGCCGATCCTGGTGATCTCTCCTTGCTGGAGGGCGCGGAGGAGCTTGACCTGGGCATCGACCGGAAGCTCGCCGAGCTCGTCGAGGAAGAGGGTGCCTCGGGTGGCCGTCTCGAACACGCCGAGACGCATCTCGCCAGCGCCGGTGAACGCCCTGGCCTCGTGGCCGAACAGCACCGACTCGACGAGCTCGCGAGGGATCGCGCCGCAGTTGATCGCGATGAACTTCCCCTTGCGCTTGCTCCCCTCATGGATCGCCCGGGCCAACAGCTCCTTGCCGGTGCCAGACTCTCCCTCGATGAGGACGGGCACGCCCCGCGGGGCGACGCGAGCGGCCTGCTCGAGGACGCGACCCATCTCCCGGCTGCGGTGGACGATGTCCTCGAACGCGGCCAAGTCTGCTGGAGTGCCCGAGGCCAGCCCCGCGAGCTGCGCATCGAGGAGGTCGGGCACCAGCTCGGCCGAGATCTCGAACGGAACGGACACGTCCTCGACGCCGGCCTCGGGCGACGAGGCGATGAGCTTGGCGGGGAACCGTGTCTTGGCGATGATGAGCCAGACCGCGTGCATGGCAGGCGTGCCCGGGCTCAGGTGGAAGGTCACGTCGCAGTCTGCGGTCCGGCTGGCCAGCACCGCGGAGCAAGTGGCGAGGGCGGCACCGTAGATCTCGACGTGCCGGGTGGGGCTGCTCAGCTTCACAGGATGGCGGTGGATCTCGATCTTGGGTTGCTTCGCCGTGAGCCAGTCCTGGTACTGGGCTGCTTCCGGCTCGGCGCCGTCGGCGAGGATGTGAATCTCGTCGAACTCGCGGCGCGAAAGCACCTCCACGATCGGCCCCACGACACCAGGCTTGAGCTTCCCTTGGGCGGCGCTCAGGTCCGTCTTGCCGAGCCAGGCGAAGAGCAGCCGCTTCATAGCAGGGCAATGTACAAGAAAGCTTGCGGTGTCAGTAAAGGATCTTGCCTCGCGGGACATCCTTCGGCCCTGTGGTTCTGGGCTGTTGGGCGAGTCGTGGTCGTTGGCATGACTCCGGCAACCAGAGCCCAGCATGAACCAGCGCAGCGTGCCCACCAGTACAGTCCAGCTCACGGATCACGCCGTCGAGGTGGTCCTTCGCGATGCTCGCGATCAGGTCCTTACGCTGTTCACGGCAGCGACCTCGGAGCAGCGCGAGCAGCTCTCCGTGGACGCCTGGACGATCGGCCTGCGCGCGATCGCCAACGCCCATGCGCAGGCCCAGGAAGCGCGGCTCGCTGACGTGGGTCGAACCCTGCTCCAGGACATCGGCACGCAGCTCGACGCCCATGTCCGGACGCAGGAGGAGGCGATCGTCGGCGCGCTGCGGAAGTACTTCGACCCCAGCGACGGGCAGGTGTCCGAGCGACTGCGTGCGTTCGTGGACGATCACGGGAGCCTGGCCCGCATGCTCGACCGGTACGTCGGGGACCGAAACAGCGTGCTCGCCCAGACGCTCGCCAAGCAGGTGGGGGAACAGAGCCTGCTCTTCAAGAAGCTCAACCCGACCGACAGCGAGGGCCTGGTCCACGCGCTGGCGGGGCAGATCGACGAAGCGCTGGCCCGCAGCCAGCGCGACATGCAGCGCGCGCTCGATCCGCTTGCGGAAGACGGCGCCGTGGCCCGCTTCCTGAAGCGCCTGAGCCAGGACCTCACGACGGCAAACCAGGGTCACGCGAGCCAGCTCACCGCAGCCCTGGCGGCGCTCGATGCCAACGACGAGAACTCGCTCATCACGCGGCTGGTGCGTGAGACGGCGGCGGCCCGGGAGTCCCTTCTCAGGGCGCTCAATCCCCAGGATCCGGCCTCGCCGGTGGCGGTCATCGAGCAGTCGATCCGAGTCGCGCTCGAGCGGCAGGCGCTCGTGCTCGACGCCTTCGACAAGGACCAGCGGGAGCAACAGTCTCAGCTCGAGAAGGAGGTCCGGGAAGCGCTGGCCCGGATGGAGACCCGTCGCCTGGAGGGTGCGCGCAGCCCACGCGGTGGGTTCGAGTTCGAGAAGGCCGTGGCGGAGGTCGTCATCAGCGCGGTGCGCGGGGCACCGATCCTGGTCGAGGAAACGGGCACGACCGTCGGCGCGCGGAGGAATTGCCGCGTCGGCGACATGGTCCTGCGGTACTCGCCGGAGCACCTGTTCGCGGGGGCGGCCCTCGCCATCGAGTCGAAGCGGGATGCCTCGTACACCGTGCCGAAGGCTCTCGAGGAGCTCGACACCGCGCGGGCCAATCGTGGTGCGAGCGCCGGGCTGTTCGTGATGGCGGCCTCCCATGCCCCCAGTGCCTTCCCACGTCTGGCACGCCACGGCCAGAACGTCCTGGTCCGCTGGGACGAGAATGACGCCAGCACCGATCCGTACCTGGAAGCGGGCCTGATGCTCGCGCTGTTCCTGGTGTCCCGCGGGCGCTCCACGGGCGACGCCGGGGACCTGGCGGCGCTACATGACATCGAAGAACGGATCGAGACAGAGCTCGCGCGCCTCGAGAAGATGGAGAAGAGCAACGATGGCATCCGGAAGCACAGCGACGACATCGCCGCCGAGCTCCGCAAGGCCCGCAGCCAGTTTGGCTTGCTGCTGAGGAAGGCCAAGGACACGCTGAAGGCGTTGAACGTGGAGGTCCTCGACGAGGCGGAGGAGCGGCGTGCACCTCTCCTGCTCGAGGCGCACCCTGAGCCCATGAGCGCATAGGGGGGGGCCGTGATCCTGGAGGCCGAGACGATCAAGAGAACCGGCATCGCCCCGTCGGCACTCTCGCCAGGATCCAAGCGCCTGGTCGCTGCTCGGTGCGACGGCTGCTCCAAGCCGCTGGGGGCGAACACCGACCAGCCTGGATTCGTCATCTACCGCACCCTCCTGCTGAACCGGCGCAAGCACGGTACCGACAGGGACTACTGCGCTCGCTGCCTTCGGGCCCAGCGATTCCCCTACTCCGATGAGGCCAAGGCCCTTGCCTGCGTGCGGCGGCTCGCCGGAGAGCTCGGTCGGACGCCGAAGAAGGCGGAACTTCCACGGCTGCTCCAGAGCCAGATCGCCCACCATCACGGCAACTACGAGCGGTTCATGCTGAGGCACGGGTTCGTGCTGCCGATGCCGGGACCGGCGCCTGGGGCCGAGGCTG
>Ga0209726_10008688_pt1 | contig 10834 bp, 7 predicted proteins | sample Subgrocontami54m_FD_187453 | JGI IMG/M metagenome (GOLD analysis project Ga0209726, IMG submission 187453) | Subsurface groundwater microbial communities from S. Glens Falls, New York, USA - GMW46 contaminated, 5.4 m (SPAdes) (version 3) | ecosystem: Environmental > Aquatic > Deep subsurface >... | reverse complement strand
CGCGGTCATCGAAGGAGTGGGCGATCACGGTTGCGAATACATGACCGGCGGGCGCGTGGTGGTGATCGGCAAGACCGGGCGCAATTTCGCCGCCGGCATGTCGGGCGGCGTCGCTTATGTCCTGGACGAAGACGGCACGTTCAAGAATCGCTGCAACTTGGAAACCGTCGGCCTCGAACGGCTCGATGAGCGCGACGTGCAGGAAGTCGAAGAGCTGCTAAAGCGCCACGCGGTCTACACGCGCAGCGCGCAGGCGTGGCAGATCCTGGCGCTATGGGAGGAGAACGCTCCCAAGTTCGTCAAGGTGATGCCGCGGGATTACCGCCGAGTGCTCGAGGCGTTGCAGGAGGCCGAGGCCAAAGGGCTGGTCGGTGACGATGCCCTTATGGCGGCCTTCCAGGCCAACATGAACGATGCGGCGCGGGTGAGCGGCAATTAAAACAGGCTGCCGATAAAGGCCCATCTGCGGCGTTGCGCTCCGAGCCGTTCGCTTCGACGTACTACCGATGTACGCCTGCGCTCACGGATTCCTCGCGCGCCTTGCATCTGGGACCTTTCTCAGCAGCCTGAAGAGAAAAAATATGTAGGTAGACGGGGCGACTCCATCGCCCCGCTGCTAGAAAGAATTTCTTATTCCGGCAAGAGAGCTAACAAACAATGGGTAAACCAACTGGATTCATGGAATACGAGCGCGAGCTTCCCAAGGATCGCTCGCCCTTGGAGCGGGTGAAGGACTGGCAGGAGTTTCACGAGCACTTCTCAGAAGCTAAATTGCAGCAGCAGGGGGCGCGCTGCATGGACTGTGGCATTCCCTTCTGCCATACCGGCCAGCTCATCAGCGGCATGGCATCGGGTTGTCCGATTAACAATTTGATTCCGGAATGGAACGATCTGGTTTACCGCGGCCTGTGGAAAGAAGCGCTGCAGCGGCTGCACAAGACCAATAATTTCCCTGAATTCACCGGACGGGTCTGTCCGGCGCCCTGCGAGGGTTCCTGCGTGCTCGGTCTCAACGAGCTGCCGGTGACGATCAAGAACATCGAATGCGCGACCATCGATAACGGTTTTGCGCAAGGTTGGGTGACGGCCGAGCCGCCGCAAAAGCGCACGGGGAAAAAAGTCGCCGTCATCGGTTCGGGGCCTTCGGGGCTCGCCTGCGCCGCGCAGTTAAACCGCGCCTGCCATCTGGTGACGGTTTACGAGCGCGCCGACCGCATCGGCGGCCTGCTCATGTACGGCATCCCGAACATGAAGCTCGACAAGCGAATAGTCCAGCGACGCATCGATCTGTTGGCCGCCGAGGGAGTGAAATTCATCACCAACGCCGACATCGGCGACAGTATTCCGGCGAACAAACTAAAAGACGAGTTCGACGCCATCGTCATCTGCACCGGCGCGACCAAGGCGCGCGACATGCCGATACCCGGGCGTGAGCTCAACGGCATCTACCCGGCCATGGATTTTCTCCGCGCCAATACCAAAAGCCTGCTCGATTCCAATCACGCCGACGGCAATTACATTTCGGCCAAGGACAAGCATGTGATCGTCGTCGGCGGCGGCGACACCGGCACCGACTGCGTCGGCACCGCCATGCGCCACGGCTGCAAGACTCTGACGCAGATCGAGATCCTGCCGCGTCCTCCCGACACAAGGCAGCCCGACAACCCATGGCCGGAGTGGCCCAAGGTTTACAAGCTCGACTACGGACAAGAAGAAGTAGCCGCGAAGTTCGGCGCCGATCCGCGGATCTATCTCACCACCGGCGAAAAATTCGTAGGGGATGACAAGGGCAACGTCAAAGAATTCCACTTATACGAGGTTGAGTGGACGAAAAACGAGCAGGGCGCTTTCATTCCGAAAAGAATGGCTGGGACGGATAAGGTCCTCAAGGCCGATCTCGTTTTACTCGCCATGGGTTTCTTGGGTCCTGAGGATACCGTGCTCGGTCAGCTCGGAGTCGAGCGCGATGCGCGTTCCAACGCCAAGGCGGAGCATGGGCAGTTCGCCACCAACGTTCCCGGCATCTTCGCCGCCGGCGATTGCCGGCGCGGCCAGAGCCTGGTGGTCTGGGCGATCAACGAAGGGCGGGGCGCGGCGCGGGAATGTGACCGCTACCTCATGGGCGAAACTATCTTGCCATAGCGCCCGCGCGGAAGACCGTCGTCTTCGGTGAGCCGCACAGAAACGCAACTGAGCAACGATGGTCCAATCTCAGCGATCCAATCCGCGCCAGAGGTCCACCGGCTTGAAAGAGCCGCGTTGACCGTAATAGTCTTGCTGAATTTTGTAGAGCGCCAACATGGAGTATTTTTCAGAGTGAAGCTCGCCTCGCTCGTCGTAATATTCGACCGTGACGCTGTCCATGTCGTCGATGATTTTGCTCAGACGCCCGCATTTGGCTTCGACGATTCTCCCAATCATCCGTAATTTCTCCGCCATCCCCGAGATCTCGGGCGGCTTATCCGGGCCCCTTCTCCGGGCGGCGCCGGTCTCATCGAGACGGGTTATGTCTTCGGGAGTGTATTTGCGTTCGAACGGGAGGAGCAGCGGTGCCGACTGTTGCGGCTCCCGCAGTCCGACCTTTTTCTGTAGCCTTTGCCAGACACTAGGGTTGGCGTTCTCCGCTACTCGGGATTGCGGCGCGCTTGCTTGGCCGCGGACGATATAATCATTATCCACGACCTCCAGCTCCAAAGAATGCGGCACGAGCTTAGCCAGGTTCTGCCCGATCGCACGCAGCGCTCTGGCATAGTCGAGGACTTCTGTCTGAAGTTTTATCTTCATGGGCCGAAAAACCTTTGCAGTTATGAATCGGCTGAAAATTCACTGCCTTTAACCCGGATTCCGCCTTTAAAAGTTAAGGACGGAGCGAGGGGCGAACCTGGAGCGGCGAAGACACCCAGGGGTGCTGTTTCAAAGTCTTTTCTGCCGCTTGGCACAACGCCTTATTAATCTGACAAAATTCGCACAGCAGCGAGGGCTGTCCTAAGCTCAGGGGTAGAAAAGCATTGTCTTCGTTGCGCAAGGTTTGCCCCTCGCTCACAGCGTCACTTTCCTACTGCGGAATCGGGGTTTAATCGTGATGGAGCGGATATTTTTCGCCCACGAGCATTCTCAGCTTGCCTTGACAAGCGTTTATCGGATCGGCTACTGCTAAAAATAAAGATCGCAATCACTGTGGCCACGATCGCAGGTTTGCCTGGATTGTGCGCATCGGCTTGATAGGCATTGGATTCGGAGTCCAATTCATTAAACCACAGGAATGGCGGCGGAGCCGGACTGATTCCGAGCTCGGTCGAATATACGTTCGCCGCGCTTAAAGGAGCCTTCATGGCAATTCCAGAACTGCAAGAAACCTCGAACGCCTGCGACTTGCGCGATTGGCTGAAGGACGTAAAGAGGTTGGAGCAACTCGAATCCATTTCCGGCGCCCATTGGGACCTGGAGATCGGCGCGCTGACCGAGATCATCCTTGAACGAATCTCGACGCCTCCCGCAGTGTTGTTCGATAAGGTTCCGGGCTTCGATCCCCAACGCCGCGTCCTCGCTAATATGCTCGAGAGCCTGGAGCGCACCGCGCTAACACTGAACCTGCCCACGGATATAAAGACGATCCCCTTGATCGACGCGTTGCGCGCTCGCCTGCGCAGCCTTCAGCCGATCAAGCCAAAGATCGTTGCCACGGGACCGTTGATGGAAAACATTGAGCGCGACGATCAGGTAGATCTGCTGAAGTTTCCGGTGCCGCTCTGGCACGAAGGCGACGGCGGTCGATACTTGGGCACAGGCCATCTAGTAGTGACCCGTGACCCGGAGACGGGCTTAGAAAACGTCGGTTGCTACCGTGTGATGCTCCAGGACAAGGACAAGGTTGGACTCTATATCTCGCCGGGCAAGCACGGCAAGATTCATTACGAAAAGGCGATGCGCGCGGGGAAACCGCTCCCCGTAGCGATGGTTTTTGGCCAACATCCGTTGCTGTTCATCGCGGCATCCCAGGCGGTTCCCATCGGCGTCAACGAGTATGACTGGACCGGTGGGCTTCTCGGCCAGCCGATCGAAGTCTTGGAATTGCCTCTGACCAAGCTTCATGTCCCCGCCACGGCGGAGATTGCCATCGAGGGTGAAATCATGCCCGGCGAGACTCTTCCCGAAGGTCCCTTCGGCGAGTGGCCGGGCTATTACGCAAGCGCGCAGCGGGCCGAGCCATTCGTTCGGGTCCAGGCGCTTTACTATCGCAACGATCCGATTATCTGCGGCGCGGCGCCGTTCAAGCCGACGATTCACGGCATGTATCGGTCATGTTTGCGCGCGGCTATGGTTTGGAACGGCATGGAGCAGGCCGGCGTGCCGGATATTCGTGGAGTGTACCTGCCGCCGCCGGCGCAGCGCTTCATGATCGTCGTGTCGATCAAACAACGATACCCCGGCCACGCGAAACAAGCCGCGCTGGTCGCTTGTCAGTGCCAAGCCGGCGCCTACTTGGGGCGATACGTGGTGGTTGTGGACGAGGACATCGACATCACGGATTTGAACGAAGTAGTTTGGGCCATGGCCACTCGCTCCGATCCGGCGACTTCGGTGGATATTTTGCGCCGCACCTGGAGCGGTCCACTCGATCCGATCATTCAACCGGGCCAGAAAGGCCACAACTCGCGCATGATCATCGAAGCCGTGCGGCCTTACGAATGGCGCGATCGTTTTCCAGCCATTAGTGCGATCAGCGATGAGACGCGCGAGAAATTCTCCAGAAAATGGGAGAAACAGCTGGCTGGCGTCCAGGTGCGCCATAGCCGGTCGAGATTCGACCAAGAGTAAGTCGGCTTCCGCTCAGCTGATAGTGTTTCCGCTGTCCGCTTCAAGCCAGCGTCATCCGGTGTCTCGGCAATTCGTGACACCCTGCGCGCTTTACTTTAACCCGGATTCGGCAGTTGAAGTTACAATCTATACTGAGCGAGACTGGAGTAGCGAAGGCACCGAGTTCCGCAGTATCAAAGTCGTTTTACGTGCCTGGCAATCTGTTGTCAGCGGGTTACGGACGCCACTTTGGGCACCGGTGATCTCAAAACTCTTAGAGGTAGAACTCCATTTCCGCCTAAGGCGGATCAGCCTCAGGTTAAGCCTTCGTTACGGCCCGCCGCCCGAAGGCTTTGGGCCGCAGGGCGGAAGGCTCGCAGCTCGCTCAGTGCCTTAACTTTCTAACGTGGAATCCGGGTTCAGTTAAATTGGCAGGTTCCCTTCCCCTGCCGGAAATTTGTCAAAATTGGTCAATTTCGTCCAGGATGGGCGGTTCGCCGGGCTTTGATGTGCTTGACGAAACTTCTCCGCCGAGAAAGGGAATTATTCGGAATTATAAAGCCTTACGAATCATTGGACTCCTCTCCAGGCTCATTGGCACAATATCTGCTCAGACTGAGGGCGGGGAGAAGTGTAACCGCAATCTGAAACATAGAAAGGGGAAAACAGATGGAAGAGATAATGACACCGTCGGAGGTGGCGGCCCTATTGAAAATCCATCTCAAGACCGTTTACAAGCTGGCCGAACGGGGCGCCATTCCGGGAAACAGGATCGGGCGCAGTTGGCGGTTCAGTCGCCATGACGTGCTCGAACTGGTTTCCAGTAAGTCGATGGGCATCTCCGATAACGGAGACGGTAGCTCAAAAGACGCAATGCCGACAGGAAAGTAACCTTTCGTGTGGGTTCCTCGTAGGCGATGGAACAGAAACCGACAGAACATCTGCGCGAGCTAATGCAACAGCAGGGCAAAGTGACTGAAAAATTCGCCAGTCTAGAATCCGCGCTCAATGCCATCAGGGAAAATCTTTCCGCAGCGTCATCACCGCAAGGCATGAACAACACCGTGCCGCAGGTTGGCATGACAGAGAACTCGGTGAATGAAGAACAAATCTACGACAGGCTCTTTCGGGCGCTGCAGGATATGAAGGCGCAAATCGAAGAGCGAATACGACCGGTCGCGGAGCAGGTGGTGCAAGCGGAGGTAGAGCGGTTGCGAGATTTGTCGCAGCGGCAAAAGAACGCGTTGGAAGAGTGCCTGACACAGATCGACCGGAGCATTCTCGGTTGCCGCACTCATGTGAACGCGTACCGCGAGAGGCGCTCCGATCTCGCGGCCGTCAATCAACAGCTCACCAAACTGGGCGCCGAACCCATGCCGTTTCCCGAAGAGGTCTCGGCGGCCGATTTTGAAGACATCATCAAGGCGCGCGTGGCGGGACTACAGTCGGAGGGTAAAATCTAATTCGGAATGAGTTCCCGCCAGCGATGATCGAAAACCATCGCTCCCACGGAATGATTGAAGCGCGGACGTTGCCCATCGCTTCACCACCACCTTATAAAGATTTGTTCAAGCCGCTCTGCGGTTCCAGGCGGCATCAAGACGAAACATTAGCCTTCAGCCTCCTTTCAATTATAGCTCTCCGCTTTTGAGACCCAAGGCTAAATGCACCAAGAGAGCCGAGGCTCCCAAAGTGCGCGTGCGGCTTTTCTTCACAGTCTGGCCAGTAAGGGTTGGGGAAGCTATCGCGATTGCAGTACCTGGCCACCCAAGTTCGTTACCTTCTCGATTCTGATGACAACCGCCGAGCCTTTGCGCTCGGGGTCCTTCTCCAGCTCCGCCGGCACAGTGCGCGCCATCACCTGATCCCTGACCGCGCCGCTGTCATGAACCGTGGCGACGCCGTGAAAACGCCAGTTGACCTTTGTCTTGGTATCGCGAAACAGCACGATCACCTTCGGGTTCGCCGTGATGTTTTTCAAATGCTGCCGCCGGGTACGCTCCCAGTACGCCAGAGACTCGTCATCGAAGACCATCATGCTTCCCTTAAAACCAATATCCGGCTCGCCGTCCGGCGAAGCCGTCGCGAGAATACAAGGACAGCCGTTTGCCAAGGCCGGGTTGATCAAATCCCGCATCTCATCGATTAGTTTAATCATAGGCCGGATCGTAGAAAAGGCTGGCTTGAATGTCAACAGTCGGGATGGCTAAATCATTGGAAATCGCGGCGATTATTTCGCTTTCCTTGAGGCTTCTCAGCCGATTTCAAAGTCCGATAGTGGTTCATTCACAATCGGAGCGTACCTTTGGCGTCAAGAGGGATTCCTCGCTCCGATTGGAATAACGCTAGGCAATTTGTCATCCCGAACCCTTCGACTAAGACTCTAAGAGCGGGCTCCGCGGGAGATCTTGGTCAAAACGAACCGCCGGCCAATGTCGGTAGCGACCGCAAACCCGCTCCCATGGTCGAACTATGGTTGCACCCGCCCCCGACGCTTTCAACTCCCCTGCACCTCTCGTTGAACCCAGGAAAAATTAGTGGTACAGCCAAACACTATGGCGAAGCACCGCGTTACCGTCGACACCGGAGGAACGTTTTCCGATTTCGTTTTTTTCAACGAAGAGACCGGCGAAATCGCCATCACCAAAGTCCCGTCGATTCCGAAGGAGCCTTTTCAGGCGGTCATGAACGGAGTCAAGGAACTCATCGACCGGGGCGTGGCGGCAAAAGACATTTCATTTTTCTCCCACGGCACGACGGTGGGAACCAACGCGTTGCTCGAAGAAAAAGGCGCCAGGACCGGCCTGCTCGTTACCCAGGGCTTTCGCGGCATCTACGAGGTGATGGAGCAAACCCGCGGCTATGGTCCCGCGACCTACGATCTCTTCTTCGAGAAGCCGCGCCTGTTGGCGCCGCCCTATTACACCGAGGAGATTCCCGAGCGCGTCGATTTCCGCGGCAACGCGCTGAAGCCGATCGACGTGGAGGCCGCGCGGGAGGCGATCAAGCGGCTCAAAAAAAAGGGCGTGGAATCGGTCGCCGTCTGTTTTCTCTTCTCGTTTCTGAATCCCGACCACGAATTAAAAATCAAAGAACTGTTCGCCCGCGAGTTTCCCGAAGCGCGCCTGTCGCTCTCCTATGAAGTCCTGCCGCAGATCCGAGAGTTTTACCGGCTCAGCACGACGGTGATCAACGCTTATATCCAGCCGGTGATGGCGAGCTACTTAAGCCGCCTCGAAAGCCGCATGCGCGAGCTGGGCGTCACGACGCCGAAGCTCTACATCATGCAGTCCAACGGCGGCGTCTCGACGTTCAAAGGCTCGGCGGAAAAACCGGTGGCGACGGTGTTGTCCGGACCCGCCGGTGGCGTGATCGCGTCGATGGGCACCTGCGAGCGCGTTGGCATCAACAACATCATCACCTTCGACATGGGCGGCACCAGTTGCGACGTCGCCCTGATCCATCAAGGCAACCCAGTGATCACGACTCAGGGAAAAATTAATCTGCGCCCCATCGCCCTGCCGATGCTCGACATCCACACCGTCAGCGCCGGCGGCGGCACCATCGCGCGCATCGACGCCGTGGGCGGCCTGCAAGTCGGTCCCGACAGCGCCGGCGCCGATCCCGGCCCGGTATGCTACGACCGCGGCGGCGAAAACATCACGGTGACCGACGCCAACATGGTCTGCGGCGTCCTCGATCCCAATCACTTCCTCGGCGGCCGCATGAAGCTCGACAAGCAAAAAGCCGAGCGCGTCTTACAGGAAAAACTCGCCAAGCCGCTTAAGCTCGACCTGCTCGAAGCCGCCGACGGGGTTTTGAAAATTATCGACGCGAAAATGGAAGAAGCGATCAAAGCGGTCTCCTCGGCGCGCGGCTATGACATCCGCGACTTCACCCTGGTCGCCTTCGGCGGCGGCGGGCCGATGCACGCCGGGCGCATGGCGCTCGACTTAGGAATTCCGTCCGTGCTCGTGCCGCTCACGCCAGGTGTGCACTCGGCGTTGGGTTTGTTGATGTCGGACGTGAAACACGACTACGTGCGCTCGAAACTGGTCGGCCTCGACGATTTGGATTTAGCCGAGATCAACCATATGTTTCACCAGTTGATCGAGCGCGCCAAAGCCGATTTGCAAAGCGAAGGATTTAGCGAGGAAGAAATAAAAATCGAGCCCTACCTCGATCTGCGCTACGCCGGCCAAGGTTACGAGCTCACCGTGCCCGCGCCCATGCCGCCGTTCACCAAGCACGATCTGACCCTCATGCGCGGCCGCTTCGACACCATGCACGAGCAGAACTCCGGACATAAAGCCGAGAGCGAACCCGTAGAACTGGTAAGCTTGCGACTAATCTCGCTAGGCCTAGTACCCCAGGCGAAACTATCGCCGGGAAAAGTCACCGGGCGAAAAGTTGAACAAGCCAAACTCGGCGAACGCAAAGTTTTCTTCGGCAAAGAACACGGTGTGCTAACGACGCAAGTTTACAATCGCGATTTGTTCGAGCCCGGCCACAAAATTTCCGGTCCGGCCATCGTTGAGCAGTTGGACACCACAACGGTCATTCAGCCAGAGCAAGAAGCCAGCGTGGATGAATATCGCAACATCATCATAAAGGAGAAGGCATGAGGCAACAGGCAATAGGCAACAGGAAGAATCCGAATTCTCCTACTATTGCCTGCTGCCTATTGCCTGTTGCCTAACATTCATGACTGTCGATCCCGTCACCCTGCAAGTCATCCAAGCGCGCCTGGCCGGCATCGTCCAGGAAATGCAAAACTCTTTGTTCCGCACCGGCTACTCGACGATCATCCGCGAGTCGCAAGACGCCAGCTGCGCGATTTTGAATCGCGCCGGCGAAGTGGTCGCGCAGCATGTCGTGTTGCCGCTGCACATGGGCGCCTTTCCCGCCTGCGCCGCGGGCATATTGAAAAACTACACGGCCGACGAAGTCCATGAAGGCGACGCCTTCATCACCAATCATCCCTATCTTGGCGGCAGCCCACATGCGCCGGACATGGCGGTGCTATCGCCGATTTTTTTCCAAGGCGAATGGGTCGGCTTCGCGGCTAATCTCGCCCATAAAAGCGACATCGGCGGTCCGGTGCCGGGCAGCTGCTGGAGCCAGGCGCGGGAAATTTACCAAGAAGGGCTGCACGTCCCGCCGATCAAGTTCGTGCACAATTATCAATCCAGTAAAGATATCGAAGCGATGATCGGCGCCAACAGCCGCACGCCGGAATTAGTCATCGGCGACCTGCGCGGCCAAGTCGGTGCGGCGCGGCTGGGCGAGCGGCGCTTTCAAGAAATGATGGAGCGCTACGGCAAAGCGACGATTCTCGCCGCCTTCGATGAATTGTTCGACCTCACCGAAGCCAAAGTACGTAAGGAAATCGCTTCCTGGCCCGACGGCGTCGGCGAAGGCGAGCGCTTCGTCGACAGCGACGGCGTCGACCTCGACAAGCCGGTGCGCCTGCATGTGCGCATGGAGAAAAAAGCCGACCGCGTGCTGTTCGATCTTACCGGCAGCGCCGATCAGACCAAGGGGCCGGCCAATATTCGCCCGACCATCGTGCGCGCCGCTTGCGCCTATCTGATGACTTGCCTGGTCGATCCGGCGCTGTCGATCAATTACGGCCTGGCGCGCTGCATCGAAATCAAAGTGCGCGACGGCAGCGTGGTCAATCCGATTTTTCCGGCGCCGGTGAATACTTACAATCCCACCGTCCACGCTTTGGTCGAAGCGCTCCTCGAAGCCTCGAGTCAGATCACACCGCACAAAAAAGTCGGCGACGGCTGCAGCAGCCGGTCAATTATTATCGGCGGGCGCAGCAACAAGACCGGCAAGGGCTATGTGCAGTATGAAATCTTCGGCGGCGGTTCCGGCGGGCGCAGCGGCAAGGACGGCGTGTCGGGCACCAACGTCAATCAGTCCAACGCCAAAATCGCGCCCATTGAAATCATCGAATCGGAATTCGCCACCCGGGTCAATCGCTTCGAACTGATCGCCGACTCCGGCGGCCCCGGCCAATTTCGCGGCG
>Ga0209726_10008685_pt1 | contig 10837 bp, 12 predicted proteins | sample Subgrocontami54m_FD_187453 | JGI IMG/M metagenome (GOLD analysis project Ga0209726, IMG submission 187453) | Subsurface groundwater microbial communities from S. Glens Falls, New York, USA - GMW46 contaminated, 5.4 m (SPAdes) (version 3) | ecosystem: Environmental > Aquatic > Deep subsurface >... | reverse complement strand
CCCTTCCGCCAGATGGATCAGTAAGATCCGCAGCAGCACCTGGGCATCGTGGAACTTGCGGCAGCGGCGCAGTGCCCCCAGTTCTTTGGCTTTGCGCTCCCAGCCAGGAGGAAGAAACGTCAACAGGTACTCAAAGTCCGACTCGGTCCTCACACCTGCGCCAGCTTCCTGGTTCATCGAGACCTCCCGCTCAACGTGAGATTATTCAGCTTAGGCTCGTCACAATGAGCCTAAGCTGAAGGAAGCGGGACCTGAAAGTCAATCCTTATCTTAGCGCTTATGGGGCGATCCCCCCTAGGACAGCCATCGACTTGCGGACACTGCTCATTGCTCACTCCTCCTCTGGGCCGGCCCGGGGGCCCGGCCGGGTGACTCGCCCGGGCCGTGACCACCGCGCTCGACGCCCAATGCGACATAGGGCTGTCTGCTCTGTATCAGGGTCGCCCGCGCCTGTCAAGCCAAAACCGCGAGCGTTTTTAGAGAGCCGTAATAACGTGGATGGCAGTGTAGATTTCAACCACAAATCCGCACCAAGATCGAAACGCCTGGCGGAATCTAGTCGGGATGGGTGCGAGATCCTTCCGGATAGCCAAAGAACAGCAGACCACTTTCACCAGCGTGAGCACCGACCAGGCGGTGCGTACGGATTTCGCCTGATCGCGCACCACAGAAAGACACGACACCATGCCGGCATTTCAATGTAAAGGCTGCCAATGTCTTGAAAACACTGCGCTCTGTCACTACTTCACCCGTGCGTCCTTGCAGCGTCCACGGCTCTGTTCTGCGTGCGACCCGGAGATTGGACGATGGCATGGCCGATTTCCGCAGCAGCCGGCCGCCGGGATGTTCCTCGGGAATGATGGCTTTCTGTATTCCCAAGAAGAACTCGACAGCGGACAGCTCGACTGGCGGATCCGTCACCAAGGATTCACCATTGTTCGTCAGATCTCACCACACTCACTCGCCACATAGGCTATGTTAGGAGGACACGATGTCCAAACGCCGGTCTCGATCACCCCATACCACTCCAGAGCCAGAGGCAACGCAGGAGGACACCCAGAGTCCAGGCGACACGCCCCAGCCCGCCCCACGCGTCAGCAGCTCCATGCTCGAGGAGTTCAGGGCGGCTAGGCGCGTCTCCACGCCGCTGATCGCCATCCGGACTCCAGACCCCGCCGCCACGATTCACACGATCTGTGAAGCGCTCAATGGCTCCGTCCTGACGTTCTGCTGGGACGTCTCCCGGGGCCTGCTTGGCCTGAGCCCGGAGGCCGGCGCGGCCATCACCGACCTCATTGGACCGGATGTCGACCGGCAGGGGGCCACCCAAGACCCGCACGACACGCTCGCCCTGGCCAGACGCCTCCCGTCCAAGTCAGTGCTCTTCTTCTGCAACGCGCACCGATTTCTCGATGGGACCAGAACCGGGAGCGAACTCAGCATCCAGGCCATCTGGAACCTCCGCGACATCTTCAAGGCCGATCAGCAGACGCTGGTCCTCCTCGCGCCCGACCTGGAGCTGCCCATCGAACTGCGGCAAGATGTTCGACTGATCGACGAGCCGCTCCCCTCGGACGCGCAGCTTGGCGCGATTGTCCGCGAGCAGTTCACCGCCGCCCAGGAGAGCGCTCCCGACCTGCCCACCCCTGACGCGGCGACGCTCCATACCGCCGTGGACGCCCTGCGAGGGCTTGCGGCCTTCCCGGCCGAACAGATCACCGCCGAAAACCTCACGCCCCGCGGGCTGCACATCAACGGCCTCTGGGACGCTAAGCGCGCGATCATCGAACAGAGTCCGGGCCTCAGCATCTGGCGTGGCACGGAACGCTTCGAGGACCTCAAGGGCCTGGAGAACATCAAGGGCTTTCTCGCGCGAGTGCTCGCCGGCGAGGCCCCTCCGCGCGTGGTGGTCATCCTGGACGAGTTCGAGAAGATGATGGCCGGCAGCCGCGGCGGGGATCTCAGTGGCGTCAGCCAGAAGATGCACGGCACGCTGCTCTCCTTCATGGAGGACACGGGCTCCACCGGGCTCATCGCCTTCGGGGTGTCCGGGGCTGGGAAGACGGCCATCGCCAAGGCCCTCGGCACTGAGGCCAACGGCATCACGATTCTCTGTAACATCGCCGCCATGGAAGGCTCCCTGGTCGGCGAGAGCGTCAAGAACCTCCGCCACGCGCTCAAAGTCGTCCGGGCTGTCTCCGGAGGCCGCGCCCTCTTCTACGCCGCCTGCAATGGCCTCGCGGCCCTCTCCCCGGAACTCCTGCAACGCTTTTGCTTCGGAACATTCTTCTTCGACCTGCCCACGCCGGACGAGCGCGCTTCGATTTGGGATCTGTATGCGCAGACAAACCATCTGCTTGCGCAAGACCGGCCCCGAGATGACGGCTGGGTCGGCCGGAACATTAAGCAGTGCTGCGACCTGGCTGCGCGCCTGCACTGCTCAATCCTCGAGGCCAGCCGCTACGTCGTGCCGGCCGGACGGGCCGCCGCCGCCGAGATCCAGAAAATGCGGGAACAGGCCAACGGCAACTTCATCAGCGCCAGCCGCCCCGGCGTCTATCTCATCGAGCACGCGACACTGCCGGCCAGCGGACAACGCACCATCGAGATGAGCAACTAATGTCATCTCCTTCTTCTTTTTCGATCACTCGTTTTTCCTTTCTCATTGTTCTCCTCGCCAGAAAGGACACGCCATGAGTCACATCGCCACCATCGAGATTCAGATTAAAGACCCTGAAGCGCTCGCGGAGGCCTGCCGCGACATGGGCGCCACGATCACCCACAACGCAGAGGTCACCATCTACAAGACGTCCGTCACCGGCACGGCCATCCAACTCCCGGGGTGGGTCTTTCCCGTGGTCCTTCGCGACACCGAACTGATCTATGACAACTATGAAGGCCGGTGGGGGGACATCGCGCGCCTGAAACGACTCCGCCAGCTCTATACCACCAAAGCCACTATTCGCGCCGCCCGCCGCATGGGCCGACGCGTCATCGCACAAGAAGAGCGCAACGGCCGGATCCGGCTCACCCTCGGCTAACCCTATCAAGAACAGCGAACCCACCGGTTTTGCCACTATAATTTCGCGAGGATCCATGGTAGTCTGCGGGTGACGCTGGCGATGGCGGCTGGGATTGCAGAGCGCGTATGGGGACTTGCGGAATTGGTTAGAATAGAGTAGGATATTTTCAGTCTTGACAGCCAGCGCCCTTGGCTGATAAGGTGCCTGGCCATAAGCGAGGCAGGATTGGCAATCAAGACAAGCACAATCTTTGAAGTCCAAGACCCGCAAGGTTTAGCCGTCATCCTCGAACGCAATACATGGCAGCACATTAGCGGTGGTCATCCCGAAATGCGAGATCGCCTCGATGATATCTTCCAGGCAATCAAGACCCCCAATTTCATCCAAAAGGACCCTCTTGATCCTGATAGCCGACGCTATTATTGGTTGAAACCAACTTCATTTGGGAAACACTCCAGGCTGTATGTACTGGTGGTTGTAGGGATAGACAAAGAGTCGGTAAACGGGAAAGTGCGCACTGCTCATCTGGTTGAAAAACCGAAGAAGGGAACAGTGCTATGGGCAGCCAAAAAGTCAACGACCCCGGCCTGAAGGCTGGAGCTTGTAGGAGACCAAATAGCTCATGTTGACCAGGGTAAGCAGGATTAGGGCAGGCAACCCGCTTGAGTCTTGCTCCGTTGCGGATAGTGCCAAAGACCGACGGCAGAGTGCTTCTCCAGCCCTGCCCTCTCGAACTCACGCCAGCAGACACGCCGGGTCAGGCACGAAACGGGGCGCGAGAGACGACCGGTCCGCAACATTCCCGAGGAGAGCCTTCGAGACGGATGCCAATCTCGACGCGTCACGGCCCAAGGGTACGACCGAAGGCCGTCTCGTCGCGAGGGGTAACCCCCGCGTTTTCGTTCTCGACCGGCATGGACGCCCACTCATGTCGTGCCGATTCTGCCGGGCAAAGGAATTGCTCGATAAGGGTCAGGCCGTTGTCTACAGTATCCGCCCTTTCACGATTCGTCTCGTTGACCGTGTGGGTGGCGCGGTCCAACCGGTCCGCGCCAAGATCGATCCCGGCTCGAAGATGACCGGCATCGCTGTTGTTCGCGATGTTGAGCACGTTGATGCAACGACAGGTGAAGTCACCCGCGAAGCCGTGGTGCTGCACCTGCTTGAGTTAGAGCATCGCGGCGCGACGATTCGAAGGCGCCTTCAGCAGCGTCGCGGATTCCGTCGCCGTCGCCGGTCGGCGAATCTCCGATCTCGCGCCCCGCGGTTCGACAACCGAACAAGACCCGATGGCTGGCTCGCCCCGAGCCTACAACACCGGGTCGTCACAACAATGACGTGGGTCTCGCGCCTGAGACGAGCGTGTCCCATTTCCGCTCTCTCGGTTGAGAGGGTACGCTTCGACACTCACGCTCTCCTCAACCCGGAAATCGATGGCGTTCAATACCAGCGCGGGACGTTGTTCGGCACGGAAATTCGTGAGTATCTGCTCGCGAAGTGGAGCCACGCCTGCGCGTATTGTGACAAGGCAGGCGTGCCCCTGAACACAGATCACCTCGTTGCTCAGGCGCGGGGTGGCTCGGATCGGGTGAGCAATCTCGTGATGTCCTGCATCGACTGCAACACACGAAAGGCCGATCGGCTGATCGAGGAGTTTCTCGCGCATGACCCTGAGAGACTCGCGAGCATTCTCGCGCAGGCAACGGCTCCACTGAGGGACGCCGCCGCAGTCAACGCAACGCGGAATGCCCTGTTCTTCGCTCTTCGGGACACGGGGCTTCCAATCGAAGCCGGAACTGGTGGTCGAACCAAGTGGAATCGGTCTCGGCTCGACATCCCGAAGACCCACGCTCTCGACGCAGCCTGTGTCGGCATTGTTGATTCGGTTGCCAACTGGCAGATGCCGGTGCTCTCGATCAAGGCCACTGGCCGTGGAAGCCGAAAGCGGACGCGGCTCGATAGGTACGGCTTCCCGCGAGGCTACCTCATGCGGGGGAAGACCGTTCGAGGATTCCGAACAGGCGATCTCGTCCGGGCCGTGGTTCCATCCGGCACGAAAGCGGGCACGTGGACGGGCCGGGTAGCCGTGCGGGCCAACGGTTCGTTCAACGTACAGACCCCGGCCGGCACGATCCAAGGCATCTCACACAGGCATTGCCGCCTCCTCATGCGAGGAGACGGCTATTCGTACACGATCGAAGTAGCGCTCCTCCCCGCCGTGAACGGCGAGGTTTCCGCGCCGGGAGAAATTTGATGAAGAGCAAATTCCTGGACTATGACATTGAGAACGACGTGCTTTACATCTACTTTGAGAAGGCACAGGAGGCCATTTCCCGCGAGGTTGGCGATGGGATCTTTTTAAGATTAGATCCAAATACTGATCAAGTCGTTGGTGTTACCGTCTTGAACATACGAAAAAAGATCATTCCCACCGACAAGACACTCGTAGTAACCCACGCCTAAATCTAGCACAACCTCAACTGCTCTCTGAGGCCGCTCCTGATTATGACGGGGCGGCCTTGTTTATTTATTTTCAAATTCGTTCCCCGTCGCCCTGCGCACGACCCGCATCGAATGAAACCTTGGTGCGCTGGCGTAGCGGTGTCGGCACAAGGGTCGGTCTTGTCTAGAAAGGGGCCTGAAGAGGTCGACCATCCCGCTACATTTTCTTTCTAGAACACTACCGACACCACCATACAGGCGCCTCATCGCCAGCTATCAGCATTCCCAATAGCGCGGAAAGGACAGTCACCGCACACGCCACATTGGCGATCACGGCTAAATCCCACGATTCCAATCACCTAGCCCCCAGCGACATTCAAACCCTAGAGACACCTTCTCTGCACCCGGCTATTCCGATAGGAGACCCCATGCCAAAAGGACGCATTATTGTTGAAATTGACGAAGACGGCCCCCCCACCATCGAAGTCGCCGGCATCACGGGCACGGGGTGCCTGGCCCTCACCAAGGCGCTGGAAGACGCCCTGGGCTCAGTGACCACCAGAACCACGACGAAAGAGTACGCGGCACGCGAACAGGCCCCCATTCGACAGACGCACAGCCACTAAGCCTAGCGCTGGAGACGCTGATGACCACCACGCTACTCATTGATGACGCCGGCGCTCTCGAGTTCATCTACGCCGACGACCTCCGCCCTCTCCTCGACCTTGGGCACGCCACGATCACCCGAGCCTCGTTTGTCGAGCCTACCCTTGACGGACGCTGGACGGCCGATCTCAGCCCGGTCGGGGGCAACACGCTCGGGCCCTTTCTCTTGCGCGACCAGGCGCTTCGCGAGGAACGCACATGGCTCGACACGCACCATCTCGCCCTGTAATGTCAACCAGCGACATCCTCTACGCTTGGGCCACGCCCTCCAGCCATGGCACCACGACCTACGAAACCCTGCTGTTCCGGGACGGCACCCTGTCCTGCAATTGTCCGGCCTGGGTCTTCAAACGCGGGTCTGAACGGCGGTGCAGGCACATCACGCTCTATGAGGACGAAGCGCAGGGCATCTTGCGTCACCCCGATCACGCTCCCCCTCAGCGCACACCCACGCGTCGCACGTCCACCCCCGCTCCACCGCGCTCCTCCGATCCGCCTCTCGCCCCCACCCGACGCCGGCGGACGATTCTCTTTGAGGATTAACCCCAGCCAGTCAGGCCAGAAGGAGGCCGCCATGTCATCTCCGATGCCCTTCGGGTCACTCTCAGCGCCGACCCCAGACTCCCCCGAGCAGGACCCACAGCAGTCACTCTTCGACCGCGCGATCATTCTGTCCCTCACGATGAGCTGCCTCGGCACCCGGCGCAAGGTCTCCACCACATCCATCGAGACCGACGCCGACAAGGCGCTCCTGCATGTGAGCAAAGACATTCTCGACAGCCCCGAGCTCGCCGCCATTCACCACCTGGATGGGAGCATCCGGAAATACCTCAAGACCCGGGGCCTCCCCTCGCCGCTCAAGCACGGCTGCTACCTGCTCCCCATCGATCTCATCGAACCCGTCGAACAGCGATTGAGCGAGCTGTTCGCCGAACGGGAGACCGCGGTCGGCGCGTTCATGACCGCCTATCCGGCAAAAATCGAGGACGTCCAGCGCCGGCTCGGACCACTCTTCGACACCACAGACTACCCCCCCGTCGGTGAGCTCCGCGCCGCCTTCGAGGCCTCGTTCCAGTATTTGACGTTCGGCGCGCCCACCGCGCTGCAGGGCGTCTCCAGGACACTCTACGAGCGCGAGAAGGACAAGGCCATCCAGCGCATCGCCGCCGTCGAAGACGAGATCACCCAGGTTCTCAGGTTTTCACTGAAGGAGCTTGTCGACCACATGGTCGATCGGCTCCAACCCACCTCCGATGGCAAGCCGAAGGTCTTCCGCAACACGCTCATCTCCAACCTGACTGAGTTCCTGGACACCTTCAAGGCCCGCAACCTGACGAACGACCAGGACTTGGAGGCGCTGACGCACCAGGCGCGCGCCATCCTGGCCGGCGCCGACGCCGAGACCCTGCGAAGCAGCGCAGACACCAGGGCGCACGTCCATCAGCAGATGGCCACAGTCAAACACGCGCTCGACGCGCTGGTCATCACCAAGCCCACGCGGAAATTCAACTTCGCGAACGACGAGACGTAACCTTCGGCCTATACTCCCCACCCTCCTGCATATTCCTGCTATTGCACCGCACCACCCCATCCCGCATTCTTTGCACAGACAATTCCGCGTCTCCGGTGACGGTCTCGTGCCGGCAGGGTCATCACCATCTGCGCCATGACCCTTCCTCCCCTCAAGACTGGCCGCCCTGCCCAGTCAGAACGAGACCAGCAGGGTGTCACTTTTTCAACCCTCTCGTAAGGGGTCGCAGTGGAATTCAGTTGTGATGCCACGACATTCTCAACGGCGCTCGCGCCACTGCGCGCGTGCCTGACGACCCCACTCCCCACTGGCGAGGCCCCTCTCGTCACGATCGAGACGCTTCAGACCGACCAGGTCTGCTGTCGGGCCCAGACGATGGAGATTGAAATGACGTGGACGCTCGAGGCGACCATCGTCCGACCCGGAAGCGTGAGCGTACCCGGGCTTCCGCTGCTCGCCTTTACCCGCGAGGCGGTCTCTGGTCCACTCATGATCATGGTCGACGACGACGGCCAGGTCACGGTCAGCGGCGGCCCTTCGACCCTGCGACTCAAGACGTGCGCTCAGACCCTCCCCCGACTGACCGCCCCGGGGTCGCCGGCGGTCGCGACACTCCCCACCGGCGCCCTGGAGCAGCTGCTGCGCCGGACCGTCTTCTGCATCGGCCGAGACGAGAGCCGACCGGCGCTCACGGGGGTCCTGCTCAGGATCGCCGGATCGCAGTTCATGGCGGTCGCGACTGACGGAGCGCGTCTCGCGGAAGCCACGGCCTGCTTCGGAGACGGAGGCGCCTCAAACGGGGTGTATCACCTGCCGACAGATCTCCTCCTGGCGCCGCGCAGCGCACAGACGCTGACGACGATGCTGCGGGCCCTCGCGGCCGACGCGCTTGTCGAGTTCCGCCTCAACGACCGAACAATCCATGTTCAGGGACCGTCGGCCCGCTTCAGCGCCAAGCTGCTCACCGGAACTTATCCACATTTCGAGCCGGTCTTCGCGGCCCGCGCGGAGCACCGGCTGCGCGTCACCCGCGCCGACCTGCTGCAGGCGATCCGCCAGGTCAGCGGCCTGATCGGGGACGGGAGGCCGATCACGCTTGCTATCCTCGGCCACGCTGTCATGCTGAACCTCCCCACGGCTAAAGCCAGGGGGTTCTAACGGCGTGGTCTGCATCTCTTCGTGGCTCTCGCCTTGCTTTGGGCAGGGCTACAGCATCCACGACCTCGACGCATACCGATCCGTCTTTGACGGGCGAACAACTCTGTCTCCGGTTGAGTCCGAAGCTCGCAGGCACAGGCCCACGACTCGCTGTTTCGGTTACCCTTAACATCGCCCGTCGCAGCAGCGGTTCCGCAGCCGACCAGGCACTCTTCGCCTGGTGAATGTCAAGGGTGTGATTGCTACAATGCTTCGCCAGAAAAGCCGAGAAGAGGTCCCGTTGTGCCTCGACGCCACAGGCGCAGGCATGGTGGCGTTGTTTTAACGGTTTCTTCTCGACGGTCCCGCAGATGCAGATCTGTGAGAGCTTCGTGGTTCTGGTGTTGATCTGTTCAACATTCCCGCCAGCATTTGCAGCTTTGCGGGTCAGTAGATTAACGAACATGCCAGGGGCACGAACGCCCACGCTACGGCCGAAGTTCTTCTGGAACGATCTATAGGAAAGCTTCTCGGTTCTGATGATCTTGCCAAGACTCATGACCTTGTTGCACAACTCGCCGTGCTGCTTCTTCCTGGTGGCGACGAGCTTCCTCTGACATTCAGCGATTCGTGACTGCCGCTTCTTGTAGCGGTCCGACCTGTGCCATTTTCTGGAGCCCTTCTTGACGGTGCCGTCGTCGCCGTAGTTATCGGGATTAGTCGCCCGGCGGCTCCGATCCTGAGCCCGCTGCTCGCGCTTGATCTCCTGCCAGGGATGGATCACTTCGTCGCAGAACCGGGTGAGAAGGGCGTCCGCTTCGCCTATAATGGCGATGGTGGAAGGGCCAATGTCCAGGCCGCAGGCGCCTTCAGCAATAGCGTTCTTCTCCTTCTGATGTGCGGTCCCTTCGAGGATCAGTTGCACGAACCAGCAAGTGTTGCCTTGGATGACCCGTTTGACCAGGCGCAGATACTTCACCCGGCAGGACAGCGCATGAGCTTCTACGCCGTGCTTGTCCTTTATGTCGAACAGTGGTGCCAGCTTCAGGCCGCTCCAGAGCACATGATCGTCCCGCCACCGGATGCCGGCGGCGTTGCTCTTCCCTTCCAGTGAAGTGAACCAGTTGTACCGCTTGAGGCGCGGTCTCCCTCTACCACCGTAGGCGTGCTGCTCGACGGCGCCAAAGGCGCGGGTAGCTACCTTCTGGATGGTGAACGCATCGAGGTGGTCGCCAAGCCAGCAAGCCTTACAAGTCCTGCCAGCGAAAGCGTGCAGTCCGTATTCCTGAAACCCGTGGAAACCGTGGGCGGTCTTGAATGCTGCATTGCGGGCCTTGCCTTTTGGCAACTCCCGCGCAGATTGGTATGTTTTGGACTCTCGCATCAGATCGAGCCGTCGCAGTGACTCCCGCAGGCAGGCGTTGTAGAGCTGCCGGGCCGCATCCAGACGCACATCCAGTACCGCTTCATCGTGGGGCGTGGTTTTAAGCGGTATTTCATGGACGAAGGTGTCGCTCATTGGATTTTTCTCATTCACTTCTTCTTTTGGTTCTCAATGTACTGCTTGATCATGGCCAGTGGCGCACCGCCGACCGTGGAAACGAAATAGCTGTTCGTCCAGAGCGTCGGCAGCCGGGATTTGATGCGTTGGAACTCTTGGCGCAAAATCCGCGATGTCTGGCCTTTGATCTGCTTGACCAGCCGGTGGATTCCGTACTGCGGGTCTACCTCGACCAAGAGATGCACGCGATCCGGCATGATCTCCAACTCAATAACTTCGGATTGGTGCTCTATGGCGCTCTGATGAATCAGTTCCTTGAGCCGGTCGGCAATAGCACCGATCAGTATCTTCCTCCGGTATTTAGGACACCAGATTACGTGGTATTTGCATGAATATACTACATTATTATTGCTTTTATAGTTCATAGAAAACAATATACAGCTTTGAATTGTATATTGCAATCAAATTTAACACCAAAATTAAAACCGTCGCCTTATATCCCCATGGCTAAAGCCAGGGGCTTTACGGCGACACTCG
>Ga0209726_10008683_pt1 | contig 10843 bp, 9 predicted proteins | sample Subgrocontami54m_FD_187453 | JGI IMG/M metagenome (GOLD analysis project Ga0209726, IMG submission 187453) | Subsurface groundwater microbial communities from S. Glens Falls, New York, USA - GMW46 contaminated, 5.4 m (SPAdes) (version 3) | ecosystem: Environmental > Aquatic > Deep subsurface >... | reverse complement strand
GCTTTTCCGTCGTGTGCCAGCCGGCCTTGTCGAGCAGCAGAACGGCAACGCTGCCTTCGGCCACGTAGTGACCGATCTCGTCGAGATGGGTCTGCATGGCGAAGGTGTCGGCGAACGGCATGACGACGGCCGCGCCGATGTCGCGCGCCGGACAGATGGCGCCGAACAGATAGGCGTTCTCGTAGCGCTGGTCTTTCGGCTGGCGCGGCCGCGAGCCCTTCTTGGCCCACTGATAGACGAGGCCGTTCTTCTGGCCGATACGCGCCTCGTCCTGGAACCAGATCTCGACCGGGGTCTGCGGCGGAATCTGGTTTTCTTTCAGAGCTTCCGCCACGCGTGCGGGGAAGTTTTTTTAAAATCCTCGATCACGGCTGCATCCTGGGCCGGATGGCGTCCATGCGGAGCATGGCTTCGCCATGACGACGTGCGCTGATGTGCGAGAAGCCCACATCTTTCAGCAGGCGGCCGATCGAAACCTCGTCGAGATCGACATCGTAGCGCGCCTTGATCACTCGCCTGAGGTCGGCGCAGCGCCAACGCACCACACCGTCGGTCTCAGGATCAGGCCCGGCCTCCACCATCTGCGCGACCTCGGCCCGTTGCGCCAGCGACAGCTTTGGCTTTGCGCCCGGCGCCTTCGCGTTGATGAGGCCGTCTGGTCCGCGGGCATTGAAGGCATGCACCCAGTCGCGCAGCGTCTGGCGATCCATGCCGCCGATCCGAGCGGCAGCCTCTCGGCTCATGCCGTCGCGCACGGCAGCCAGCGCGAGAAGGCGGCGGGCCTGGTGCGCATCTCTGCTCCGCGCTGCCAGTTGCCGCAACGCCTCCGCACTGTAATCGTCGCGAAGCTCGACCGCCGCCGGCATCACCGCCCCCCGAATCAGTCGTCCGATGCGGGGACGGAATCACAGCCCGATTCGCCAGGGAATCCCCCAACGACATGAGTCAGCCTCAGCGAAGGCTGGTATTAGATCAAGCTGATCGAGAAAGACTTCGGCGACTTCCCATTGTCAGCACTATCGGACCGGCGCACCCGTGGGGTCTTTTTGGCGTGGCGCGATAAGCTCGCTTCCTCGTCACGCCGGCAGGCTGACTACGCCTGGGTCGTTTTGGCCCTCGTTCTGTCTTGGGCACTTAACCGAGGATTAATCTCTGCCAACCCCTGCGAGAAGGGAGGTCGCCTGTACTCGGCCTCGCGTGCCGACAAGGTCTGGTCGCCACAAGATGAGGCCAACTTCGTAGAGAAAGGGCCTGCGCATCTCCACCTGCCGCTCTTACTGGCGTTGTGGACGGGCCAGCGCCAGGGCGACCTGCTTCGACTGCCGTGGTCGGCTTACGATGGCACCCACATCCGGCTGCGCCAGTCCAAGAGCGTCCGCGCGCACCGATCCAGGGGCGGCATCCGCGTTGTCATCCCGGTGGGCGCCCCGCTCAAGGCCGCGCTCGAGGCAGCCGCGAAATCGAAGAAGAGCCCACTGATCCTCGTCAACTCCGAAGGCAAGCCGTGGACGGCTGACGGGTTTCGATCGTCCTGGCGCAAGGCATGCGCCGCTGCTGGTGTGGTGGGTGTGACATTTCACGATCTGCGGGGGACTGCTGTAACGCGCTTGGCGCTCGCAGGATGCACCGAAGCTGAGATCGCGACCATCACCGGACACAGCTTGCGCGATGTGCGCACCATCCTCGATAGCCACTACCTGAGCCGGGATCCGGCGCTCGCTGAAAGCGCAATCCGGAAGCTCGAAAGGAGAACGAAGGCGCCCAACTGAGCGCCCAACTGAGCGTGGATGTTCTGCGAGCCAAATGTGAAAAGTCGTGTGTTTTCAACTGGCTGGGGGACAAGGATTCGAACCTTGACTAGCGGAGTCAGAGTCCGCTGTTCTACCGTTAAACTATCCCCCACCTAACCCGCTGACTCGTCAGGTGGATTTTTCGGTTTTGGCTTATCGCCCGCAGGATCGCAACTGCCGGCGGCGACGCGGCCTCTACATAGGCCCTGACGCGTACGCGGTCTAGCCCCCTTGCCTGACGACCGAACGAGCGCTCGCCTAATAGTCGCGCTGCGCCATCCTTCTCAGCTTCTCCAAATTGCAGTCGAGCATGTCGCCGGATCGACGTATCGCTCCGGCCCTCTCGAGGACCATCAGAGCGGCATTGGCACGCTGTCGCGTGCTGCCCATCAGCAGGGCCAGCTCGTTTTGCGAAATGCCGAGCGCCAGCGAGGTGCCCTTGCCGGGGCCTCCCGCCTGCCTTTCCTCCAACGTGTCCAACAGCAAGCGGGCGAGCCGCACCTCGATGGGATGCAGCGCGATGGCCTCGAAGTGCTCGCTCACGTCGCGCAGGCGGCCGCAGAGCAGCTTGATGATGGCGAGCGCCGTTGCCGCATTCGTCGTCAGCAGACGGTGGAGGGCGGATCGCGACAGGGTCTTCAGGCGCACCGGCGTGATCGCGGTCGCGTCCGCACTCCGCGGCGCGCCGTCGAGCGCCGCAATTTCCCCGAAAATGTCACCGGGGACAGCATGCGCAAACGACAGCTCCCGCCCATCGGGCGACAATACCGACAGCCTGATCCGCCCTTCGATCACGAGATAGATTTCATTGCCTGGATCGCCCCGGGCGAAAAGCATGTCGCCGGCTTCCAGCACGATATCGCGCATCTCGCGCGAGACCTCGGACCGCAGCGACGGGTCGAGGACGCAAAAGAGCGGTGACCGCGCGAGCAGGTCGGTGACGGATGGAGCGTTGGCCATTACGAACCTTCAAACATTCCCGGCATCCTGTCCTCGCAAGGACATCCAGGAGGCGCCAGCTGTTCTACATCCTTCGCACGGGCCGCCGAACTGGGCGGCAAGGCATAAACCTGATGCACTGACAGAGTATTGGCCCTGCAGTACCATCAATGCACGACGGAGACCTCAGAGCAATGACAGCCTTGATGGGTGCGGCCGTCCTCGGCCTGGTGCCCCTCCCTTCGATGGCCACGCCGGATGCTTGCGCCGGCCGCCGTGACCAAGGGTGGACGCCGAGCGAAAACGCAAACTTCGCACATCCGCTCCGCTCTCTTCGAGCAATCCTCGAAGGAGCGTCAGCCAGCGAGGGCCTTGCGCGCTTGCGCTATGCCGTCGGAGACACCGTTGCGCACGCGACAAGAAACGAGTGTCGACGCCCCGGATCGAAGCAGCCCCTCAGGGACGGTTAGTCCGGCAGCAAAGGTTTGACTATGCTGTATGTGCCTTCCCTTTGGTGACCAGTCTTGGGAGGATGCGGTCATGATGTACACTCGCACGGTTTGCGCGACGGCGCTGATGGGCTCTCTGGCTTGGCTCGCGACTGGCCCAGCCGCCGCGCAGGCTGATCAAGAGTCCGTTCAGCTGATCATGGTGAAGCCGCCCACGGCCGCCTTCGGTCGGCATCGCCTGCGCAGCCTGTACGCGGCGTTGAAGAAGCGTGCCGGCAAGGGGACCCGCCAAGTCCTGCCCCTGACGAAGGCCGAGGTTTGGTCGGTGCCCAAGGCCAACGTCGGTGCCGTGAAGAAGGCGGCGGCGCAGCATGGCGTGCTCATGAACCAGCTGGGTGCGGCTTGGAACCAAGTCTTCCACCGGGCGCGGGCGGACATGAAGGTGAACGACAAGCAGAAGTCGATCTTGGATCGCGCCAGGGCCTCCAGTGCAACCGTGGGGGTCGGCTTGATGGCGGCCCCTGCGCCTCCGATGGTCGAGTATGCCCTGGTCAAGGACGCCAACACCCCGACTGCGACGAAGATCAGCGTCGCACTCAGCGACCAGACCGTGCTCTCGATCACGCGTACCAGCGTCGACATAAAGTCCGACATGTGCATTTGGCGAGGCACCGTCGACGGGACTGGCGCCCCGGCCACGCTCATGTGGTGGCCAGGGGGGAAGATGGCAGGCACGGTTCAGCACCAGGGTCGCATCTATTCGATCAGACCGATGGGTGGGGAGGCGCACGCCATCGTCGCATTGGGCGAGGATCGGATGCCGCAGGAGCATGCGGCGATGCCCGCGCGCCTGCGCGCCAACGATCCCAACCTGCGCGACGACCCCTTGGTCAATCAGGGCGACGCGAGCGTGCTGAGACCGGGCGGCACGCGCCCACCCACCCCGCAGGCACCCGATCTGCAAAAGAAAAGCTCGGCCAAGGGGGATGCGCAGGCCAACGACATCATCATCGACGTGATCGTCGCCTACACCAGGAAGGCGGCCAGCAACTACACCGATATCAAGAACGAGCTCATTGGACTTTCCATCGAAGAGGCCAACGAGTCGTTCCGCCAGAGCGGTGTCGGCCAAGTCAAGCTGCGGCTGGTGCACGCCTACGAGACCGACTACGTGGAGGAAGGCGCGCACTTCGACCACGTCTGGCGCTTCGCCGACAAGGGTGACGGCTATATGGAGGAGATCCACGGCCTGCGCGACAAGTACAAGGCCGACGTCGCCATCCTCATCGTCGATGACCCCAAGGGATGCGGCCTTGCAACCCGCGTCTATGCCGATGCCGATGAAGCCTTCGCCGTGGTGCACCACGAGTGCGCCGCCTCGACCTACTCGCTCGCCCACGAGATCGGCCACATCATCGGCGCCCGCCATGATCTCAACCTCGACACGGTCATGACGCCGTTCCCCTACGGCCATGGCTACGTCAACGGCACAAAGTGGCGGGACATCATGAGCTACAAGGAGAGCTGCGGCGGCTGCCCGCGCCTGCCGGTGTGGTCGAGCCCGAAGGTTCTGATCAAAGGGGAGCCCGCCGGCACACCGGAGCTCGACAACGCACGAGTGATCTTGGAGCAGGCGGCACGAGTCGCTGCCTTCAGATGATCGTGCTACGAAGCTTGCAGGTCGGTGGCGCCAGCATGGAAGCGGCTGGCGTCACTCCACCGTCTGGACATTGAACGTCGTTATCGGACGATGCAGGCCTTTGAGCATGAATTCTCCGACCGGCTCGGTCGTCGCCACCGCCTCGACCGCGGCTTGCACCTTGCGCTCGATTAGAATCTGGCCGCTGCTGGCTTCACTGCACAAGCGCGCCGCGAGGTTGACCACCGTGCCGATGGCCGCGTAATCGAAGCGCCCCTCGAAGCCAATCCGGCCGAGCGTGGCATAGCCCTGAGCAATGCCGACGCCGAAGCCGAGCTCATGGCCGTGCTTGCGCCACTTTTTCGCCAGCTCCTCGATGCTGGTGCGCATTTCAACGGCCATGCGCACCGCACGCGCGGAAGGCTCCGGGCACGGCAGCGGATCGTTGAACCAGACCATGATGGCGTCGCCTGCAAACCGCTCCAGCGTGGCCTCGTATTTGTGAATGAGCTTGCCCAGCGTGCCGTGGTACTCGCGCAGGACCTGCATCACCTCCTCCGGCTCGGCGGTTTCGGAGAAGGCCGTAAAGCCCCGCAGGTCGCAGAACACCACTGTGATCTCACGGCGATGGCTCTCCAGCACGCTTTCGTCCCCGGCAGACAGAACGAGCTTGGCGATTTGCGGGGATAGGAACCGCGTCAGACGATCCATCCGCCCGATCTCCGCCAACTGCTGGGCGACGCGCTGCTCGAGCGTTTGGTTCCACTGCGCCAGTTCCTTGGACTGCTCGTGCACGGTGTCGTGCAGCTCCTTGACGCGCAGGATCGATCGCACGCGTGCCACCAGCGCAGCCTGATCCACGGGCTTCGTCAGGTATTCGTCTCCACCCGTGTCCAAGCCGGCGACGACATCCTTGGTGTCCGCGCGCGCCGTCACCAGAATGATCGGGATGAACGGAAGGCTCTTGTCGGCCTTCAGCCGGCGGCAGACCTCGAGGCCATCCATTTTCGGCATCATGATGTCGAGAAGAATGAGATCGGGCAGCTGGTCGCGGGCGCAGGTGAGCGCCTCTTCGCCGTCGGCGGCCATCACGAGCTGATAGCCCTGCGCCTCCAGGCGTCGCGCAAGGATGTCGCGGTTCGCCTCGTTGTCATCGGCGATAAGAATCAAGGGCGGCTGGCGCACGTTTCAGTCCCCACCAGGCATATACTCGCGCACCTTGGCGAGGAGCTGACGCGGGCTGAACGGCTTGGTTACATAGCCGTCGCAGCCGGCCGCGCGCGCCTTGGCCTCGTCGCCGCTCAGGGCGTAGGACGTGACGGCGATGATGGGAATCGACTTGAGCTCCGCATTCCCTTTGATTTGGCGCGTGGCCTCATAGCCGTCGATGACGGGCAGCTGGATGTCCATCAGGATGAGGTCTGGCCGCTCCTTCAGCGCGAGCTCTACGCCCTCGCCGCCATCCGCGGCCTCGATCAGGTCATAGCCCGCTTGGCTCAAGAGGTCGCGCAGGATGGCCCGGTTGTCCTCTTGATCCTCGACGATAAGGATTCGCTTGCTCATGTTGCACCTGTGCGTTGCTCTGACCGGACGGGCAACTCGAACTGAAACGTCGATCCCTTGCCCACTTGCGATTCGACCCAAATTCTCCCGCCGTGCAGCTCGACTATTCGCTTGGCGATGGCAAGCCCCAGGCCGGTGCCGGCCTTCTTCTTCGTGTTGGAGTTGTCCACCTGATGGAATTCAAGGAAGATTCGCGTTTGCTCCGCATCCGGGATGCCCGGCCCCGTATCGGCGATGGCGATCGAGAAGATACCATTGGTCGCCTTGGCGGCAATGCGGACCTCGCCTGCGTCCGTGAACTTTATGGCGTTGCCGACGAGATTGAGAAGAACCTGGGCGATCCGCCGCTCGTCGCCGCGGCCGAGCGGCATGTCGGACACGTCCACCTTGAGGGGCAGCTTCTTGGCGGCGGCGAGTGACTCGGTCGCCGATACCACCGTGTGCACGATGTCCTTCATCGAGTACTCGTCGATGCTGAGCACCAGCTGGCCGGCTTCGATCTTGGCCAGGTCGAGGACGTCGTTGATGAGTCCCAGCAGGTGCTTGCCGTTCTTCTGCACCCTTTCGAGCACGTCCTTGGTCTTGGCGGGAAGGTCGCCGTAGAGGCCATCCTGCATCAGCTCGGCGTAGCCCAGGATCGCGTTCAACGGCGTCCTCAGCTCGTGGCTCATGTTGGCCAGGAACTGCGACTTGTGCTGGCTTGCGACCTCGAGCTGGTGGCTCTTCTGCTCGATCTCATGGAACAGGCGCGCGTTGTAGATGGCGAGGGAGGACTGCGAGGCGAACGCCTCCAGCAGGCTGACGGTCTCGGGCGCGAACGCGCCGGCGCGCCGGCGGCGTACGAGTAGGGCGCCGATGGCCCGATCCTGGTGCAGCAGCGGCACTGCCAGCAGGGCCCTGAAGCCGGCCCGCTGCAGGAGGCCGAACAGGGGATGCGTGCCCCCCTCGGCAATATCCGGGACTTGCACCGCCGCTCGCTGCTCGGCGCATTGGCCGACCACCGTGTCGCCGCGGCGGATGGGATGCTCGCGCACGGCGGCGAGGTGCTCCTCCGTCATGTTGTGGCCCGCTTCGAGCACGAACTCGTCCGTGGCCTCATCGAGCACGTAGACGGCGCCGCCGGCCGTATCCGATATCTCGCAGGCATGGGCGAGGATGGTACTGAGCACGGTCTGCAGGTCGAGCGAGGAGTTGACGGCCTGGCTCACCTGCCCGAGCGCCTTCAGTTCGGCCACCGAGCGGGCGAGTTCGCTCGTGCGCGCCTGAACCTCTTCGAACAGGCGCGTGTTCTCGATGGCGATCACCGCCTGGTCGGCAAAGGTGGCGACGAGATCGATTTGCTGTTGGGTGAATGGATCGATCGTTGCGCGCGTCAGGAAGAACACGCCGATCGGCGTTCCCTCACGCAGCAGCGGGACCCCGAGCCCGGTGCGGAAGCCTCCGCGCTTCTGCGCTTCGAACCAGGTGAATTCCGGATCGGCCAGAACGTCCGGGATGTGGACGGTTCGGCCCTCCACAACGGTCCTCCCGGTGATCGACCCGCGATCGACCTTGTTCGCCTGGAGGGCCTTCATGTACTCCCTGTACTCGGGTTGGAAGCCGGAGAAGGCGACGAACTCGAAGCTGTCGCCCTTGACGCGCGCGATGTTTGCCTTGTCCGCGCGGCACAGGCGCGCCGCCGACTCGACCAGGGTGTGGAGCACGGTCTGCAGATCGAAGGTTGAGCGGCTGATGACCTTGAGCACGTCGGCGGTGCCGGTCTGCTGCTCCAGCGCCTCGCCCAAGTCGGCGGTGCGCTGGCGCAGCTCGTTGAGGAGCCGCGTGTTCTCGATGGCGATGACGGCCTGGGCGGCGAAGCTGGTGACCAGACCGATCTGCTTGTCGGAGAACGGTCGAACCTCCTGGCGGAAGATATTGATGGTGCCGACCAGCCTGCCGTCTTTGAGCATCGGCACGTTGAGAATTGTGCGAGCACCACCAAGGTCGGCGATAGCGACGACCGCTGGGTTGCCTTCAAGGTAAGGCGGTTGCGTCCGAAGATCGTCAGTGTGTGCTATCTGCTTCGTCCTAGCGACATGAGCAAGACCAGCCTTGGGATGAGGGCGGAACGGCTCGCGAAGACCAATATCAGCATACGCGGGCGGTACGTTGTGGAGCGCGACATTGCGAAATGTGTCTCCATCGTACAGGGACAAGATGCCGAACTTGGCGCCGCAGAGCTGCGTGGCGTTCGCCAACGTCGCCTCGAACACGGGCTCCAGATCGCCGGGCGAGCTCGAGATGACGCTCAACACCTCGGAGGTCGCCGTCTGCTGCTCCAGCGCCTCCTTCAGCTCACCAGTGCGTTCGGCGACCTTGTGCTCGAGGCCGGCGTAATACTCCTTGAGCCGCGCTCCCATCTCGTTGAAGCTGTCGGCGAGCGCCTGCACCTCGTCGCCGGAATTGACCTCGATGCGGTGGTCGAGGTCGCCGCCGCCGATGCGCGCCGCCCCCGTTGCCAAGGCGCGGATCGGCACCACCATGCGCTGCGCCAGCCAGATGCCGCCCAGAGCCGCGAACAGCAGGCCGAGGGCGAGCACGATGGCAGTGCGATAGAGCGAGTCGTAGACGGGCTGCAGGGCTTCGCTCAGCGGCAGGTCGACGAACACCAGCCAACCGAGCGTGCCGATCGGTGCCGACGCGGTGAGAACCTCGCGGCCCAGGCGGTCGCGGGAGATGGCGGGAACGTCAATGCTCGGGTCGCGCAGCTTGTTCAGCGCCAGGGCAACGTGCGCAAGCCGGCTCAGGTCGGTCTTGCGCAGGACAATGCCAATATCCGGGTGGGCAATCAGCAAGCCGCGCTCGTCCACCACATAGGCCGCGCCGGCCTTGCCGACATGCATACGCGAGATCACGTCCCAAATGAATTTCAGGTTCACTTCGGCAACGGTGACGCCGCCGGTGCGGCCGCTGCCGGCAATCCCCAGGGTGATGTAGGGTTCCGACTCCTTGCGGAAATAGACCTGGCTCAGGTAGCGCTTGTTGGCTCTCGCGTGCGCGAACTTGGGCGCTTGGCTCAGGTCGGCCCCGCTCCCCAGCGTGTCCATGGCGAGCCGCGACACCTTGATCTGCTCGCGGCCGTTGCCGTCGAGATAGCTCACCTCGGTGACGGCCGGGGCCTGGCGCAGAAGCCTGAGAAAGTCGAAGCGGCGCTGCTCGAGGCCGCCGCCTGCCGGCAGGAAGCCGGTGGCCCAGCCCACCTGGCCCTCGATCTCCTTCACGAACTGCTCGATGACGGCGGCCGCGCCCTGGGCCTTCTCACGCTGCACGGCGATGAGCGCCTGGCGGCTCTCGACATAGGAATAGTACATCTCGATGGTGGCATTGACGATCAGCGAGCCGCCGACCAGCGCCACCAGCAAGGCTGCGTACTTGCGAAACAGGCCGCCCGTCTGCTGCGAACGCCCGGCGCGAAGTTTCCCGAAGTGCTTCGACAAGAGGATGCGCGCGTTGGAGGATGCCTGGCGCCAACGGCAGAGAAGCGAGGTAGCGATTGCCGGCATTTTGAGCCGGGCCGAACGCGACAAGGCCGTCGCGGTCGAGACCGCCGCCTCCATGCGCGTTCGCAGCGCCGTCATTCGATCACCTCGTCGGCGCGGGCGAGCGACGGAAACCGTTCAGCGGCGCCGTCGGCAGACCGGTATACCAACACGTAGTTCTTGAGGGTTGCCGATACCGCCTCCAGCATGCCGATACGATAGAGCCTGGCCGTCGGCTGCTGGGCAACAACGCCGAGCGGCCACCCGGCTACGGCGCCGCCACCCAGCGCGATGAAGTCTCGCCGCCTCATTCGCTCCACCCGTCGCCATCGACGACACCAAGATTTCCCGTTCAAGTGTATCTTGGCGCTGACCTATGCACCAGCGCGGGCCCGCGGGCGTGCTAAACCTTCACCCTCTGGAGACGGTCGAACAGGGACTTGGCGTCCTGCTCGTCGCCCGCCTGACAGGCATCGTAGGCACGCAACGCCATCCGGCTCACGGCGGCCAGCTGCTCGGCCGAGATCCTGTCATACTTGTCGCGATCGAGGTTCGCCCAGAAATTCTTGTAGTGCCTGCTGCAATCCATTCTGGCTTGCACCGGCAGGCGGGGATGCGCGTAAAACCAGGCAATGGCGAGGGCAAGGCAGGCCGCCAGCGTGCCGGCGCCCACCGCCAGCCCCCACCGCCGCCCGGACGTGCGGCGCAACGCGGCAACATCGCCCGAGCCAGCGGCTTGCGCCGCCGCGTTCTGCTGCTTGTTGTGGTGTGACATAACAAGACGGGTTGAATTGCACCCGAACCCGGCCCGGCGGAATTGCCGAACCATCGCGGGTGTGCGCAGAGAATATCGCGTCTCCCCCGAAAAGGATAATGCTCGATTGGCATGTTGGCATTCCGCGCGGGAATACGGAGTCAGAGGACAGAGGTCAGAGGCCGGCGCTG
>Ga0209726_10008676_pt1 | contig 10849 bp, 10 predicted proteins | sample Subgrocontami54m_FD_187453 | JGI IMG/M metagenome (GOLD analysis project Ga0209726, IMG submission 187453) | Subsurface groundwater microbial communities from S. Glens Falls, New York, USA - GMW46 contaminated, 5.4 m (SPAdes) (version 3) | ecosystem: Environmental > Aquatic > Deep subsurface >... | reverse complement strand
CCACAATTCCAGCCATCCAGCCTTCCAAAATAACATGCGACTCCTCTTTCAAGCGCTTCTGCATGCCGAGGTCGACATCACGGGTAAGCTTCATATTTTGCTCTTCAGCTTTCTGTAAAGAAACACTGTGAATTTTAGCGTAGTCACGAAAAAATTGACTTGCAGAAAATGTAGACCATCCTAATTTTTTTTGTAGATGGGAAAAAAGCGTTGATTTCCCTGTGCAGATTCTTCCAGAGATAGTAATGTTGTTGTACATTTAACTTTTGTACCCTAACTTGTCCAGAGCTTTCCCTAATGTCTCCATGGGGCCTGAAGAATATGTATCAATAACCAAGTCGTAATATTTCGGATCCCAGAAATCATAATCGCCATATAAAGCTTTCCATTTAGCAATATTTTCCGTTTCCCTCGTATGAATAAAGTGCTTCGCTTGTTCTACTGATACTTTATCTCGGTTCAGTACTCGGTCAATACGGACTGCGTCTTCACTACAAATGACAAGAATTCTTAATACACCAGTAATGTCACGCGCTACAAAACCAGATAGCCACGCCTCATAAAGAACATGCTCCTTCTCAGTCAACGTCTTTTTTGCGAATGCTTCCATCTCTCGCTCGTGATCATCAGGCCGAAGTGCTGCCCCGCGTTCATTTTCGTTCACCCCGTGTTCCCGATCCCATTGCCGCTGAAGCGCGCCGGTATTGACATATTCCCACCCTAAGGTTTGCTGGAGGTTTTTGGCGAGGGTTGTCGTACCTGTGGCAATCTTGCCAGAAACGGTAATGTTACGATATTTCAGAACCTGTGGCCTATCCATGTTCCTATTCTAATGACCATCTTGACAAAAATCAAGATTGGCAGTACCATTAACTATGGCAGTCCATTATCTTCCAGTGAGCTGGAATGAGTATCACACCCTTGCCCAAAAGCTTGCTGCTTCTATTCTTGCGCAAAAGGAATCTGTTGATGAAATCATTGCAATTTCTCGAGGAGGCCTGACACTCGGACACCTTCTCACTGATTTTTTACGCGTCCCCATATCTACTATCTCCATCCAAAGTTATACGGATATCCAAGAACACGGCGAAGTAAAAATTCTTGCCAAACTTCAGAATTCTATTCGTGGAAAACGGATTCTTCTTGTCGATGACGTAGCGGACTCAGGAAAAACCTTCGTGCGAGCACTACGCTACCTCAAACATTGTAGAGCCAAGGAGATAACCACGGTTGCCATGTTTTACAAACCTCACTCCACCTTTCGACCTGATTATTTTGCCCGCCAAACAACGAAATGGATCCTTTTTCCTTATGAACCAACCGAAATGATCCTCCTGATTACGAAACAAATGGAGGAGGCGGGTAAAACCAAAGCGCAAATCCAGAATTTCTTAGAAAAACTTAAGTATAACGATACGCAAATTGCATTCGTCCGAAAACATCATCTGTCAAATATAATTAAATAACCCTAAAGAGAGGAGGAAACTATGCCAGCTGAAATTATCACTGAAGAAATTAAGGTAACCCAGGATGAACCAGCAACGAGGGAATTAGGAAAAGATGAATTCGTTCATGTCTCTGCTCCGCTAACCGGAGGATTAATGATCATTGAGGAAATGCGTTTTACGGATGAATCTGGAGAAAGATATCACATAACGGAACCACAACATCATCGAGGCAGTGTCGCAATGAACACGAGAGATGGCAAGACGGTATACGAATTTAGTCGAGAGTAATATATACATGCACTTTTTTACTACCGTTATTGGCAATGTCGGGTCCGGCAAATCAACGATTTCCAGCTTTCTTTCCCAATACCTCCCTGCGCGGCTCGTTGATGCTGACGTGTTTTATAAAACCAATCCCTTTTTCCAGGATGCAGTTGCCAACCGCACGCGTTGGTCACTGGCATCAGATCTCTGGTTTTTGGTGAAACGCGCCCAGGCAGCTCAACAGGTTCCGGCATTCCTCCAAAAAGGTCCGGTTGTCCAAGATAGCGGGCTCCTGATGACGTGGGTCTATGCCAATAGTAGAATAGCATCAGGACACATGACGCATAATGAAATGGATCTCTATAATATGCTCTATGAAAAGCTGACGCATGATCTCCCGAAAGAATCTCTCGTCATTTACCTCAACCTCCCAATCCCCCTTCTTCGGCAACGCATCAAAACCCGCGGAAGAGAATTTGAAATCAAATACCATACCCCTCGATATCTTCGTACTCTTCAGTCAACGCTAGATATGCTTATGAGGAGACTAAAGAATCAAAAAACAACAATACTTGAACTAAGCGATGTGAATATGTTAAAATCCTCTAAAAGTAAACAGCGAATACTTACCATGGTAGGCCAAACGGCACATCTGATATAAAACTTGCCCATAGAACGTAGCTATGCCAATTGAACAAGAGACAGTCCGTAGACTATTTACAGAAACCCATATCCACGAACCTCCCTCAGACAATAAAAGGGATTCCATGATTGCCAAGTGGCAAAGTGAATTATCACACATTGTCGATAGAGTAAGTGAACAACCACATATGAGTTCTTTGGTTATTGAAGAAACACGGAGCGCTCTTGATGCATGGGTAAATCATAAAGATCATGGAGCACAACATAGTTACGCGGTCTATGAAGGCATGGTGTGGCTTGCTCAACAGGACGGAACATGGTCACAAGATCAGGATAGTACATTCCAAGCCCTTGCCGTACTCCACGACCTATCACAAATCCTTCCATTCAAAGATCCGGTAACAGGAAATCCGCTCAATGGTGATCAGCGCAAAGCTCATGCAAAAGCGATGTCTGTAGCGATACGATTCTTTGGTGGTGGGCTCGGACTTCAAAAGGGTGAAGTGAACGATTTAGCCCGATCCATACGGCACCATGATGATGAATACCTCGGCAAACATTATCCATTTTTCTCTCGTGCCGGCATGATTCTCGCCGATGCAGATAAGCTGTTTGGTGCTGGACTCTCCCGTGACCCGAAGCAATTGGCGGCAGATGCTATAGCAAGAAACCAACAGGGCGCATCTAGACCTGATGGCTGGTATTTACTCAGAGATCTTACGAAAGAACAACGGGATAACTGGCAGTACGGCGATCGCTGGTTAAGTGACCGGGTAAGCGCGGTACGTATGGACATGATAGGTATACAATTTTATACCGAAACTGGTAAGCGTATGGCAAAGGAACGTCGTGATGCGTTTCTAGAACAAGCCCACATCGCATATGGAAAAGAATATGATGATACAAAACGAGCGGTTGACCTATGGAACACTGCAATACATTATGGACGGTCGATAAGTATACAGCTCGTTGGTAAAAATTCAAAGGGTGTGGATCCGCTTACTGAACATATCGAATATCCCTATGACGTTGATACTATCATCGCGATGGCGTATGAAAAAAGACTCAACGTTAAAACTCGTGCGGATTTCGATAATCCCAAAGGATGGAAAATACAAGCTACCATTGAAGGAAACAGTGTTATTATTGATTCAAGTATTGCTCGGTTTTCATCAAAATCTGATTTTCTCCTTGCGCTGAGAAAAGCATGTACCTAACATGTATTTATGATCCTTATCGTTGATTTCGGCTCACAGACTGCTCACCTTATTGGCCGACGGCTTCGGCAGCTGGGGGTGACGAATGAATATGTGGATCCGGAAAATGCACTGGCGGCAATCAAAGAAAAAAACCCTCGTGGCATTATTTTTTCCGGTGGCCCGGCAAGCGTGTACCAAGAAGGCGCACCGACTATTCCTAAAAAAATATTTACCCTAGGAATCCCCATTCTTGGCATTTGCTATGGCTGGCAATTGATGGCCCAGCTTCTGGGTGGCGATGTCAAAAACACCCGGAAAGAATATGGTCCGGAAACTCTCAAGCTCACAAAAACCAACGCTCTATTTTCTTTACCAAACGGTGAATTCACGGTCATCATGTCCCATGGTGATACGGTTGTTGCCCTTCCCAAAGGATTTACCGTCATGGGCAGCACGAGAAGCGTCCCCTACGCCGCTGTTGCCGACGAAACCCGTAAGCTTTTTGGCGTGCAGTTTCATCCGGAAGCAGACCATACGCAGTATGGTCTGGAAATACTGGAAAATTTTGCGTGCGATATCTGCGGCGAGAAACTAGCTCCATTAGAACTAAGCCCCGACAGCATTATTCAATCGATTAAGGAAACCGTTGGCGATAAAAAAGTCATCTGCGCGGTGTCTGGTGGAGTGGACTCAACTGTTGCTGCATTTCTCATTGGGAAAGCAATTGGGAAACATCTCATCCCCGTGTACGTGGAATCCGGCTTGATGCGGCCGGAAACTGATAGCCGCGTGAAGGAAATTTTTACCAAACTTATTCATGCAGATTTAGTGTTGATTGATGCGCGCAAACGATTTATGGAGGCACTCGCTGGTATCACCGATCCGGAGGTCAAACGTAAAACCATCGGTAAACTCTACGTAGATATTTTTCAGGAACAGGCAAAAAAACACAAAGACGCAACGTTTTTAGGCCAGGGAACCATTTATTCCGATGTGATCGAGTCCAAAGGCAGCAAACATGCTTCTCATATTAAATCCCACCATAACGTCGGCGGGTTACCCAAAGACATGCACCTGAAACTTATCGAGCCCGTACGAAATTTTTATAAAGATGAAGTACGACAGTTAGGCAGGCTTACCGGACTTCCTGAAGATATTTTAATGCAGCATCCCTTCCCCGGCCCGGGATACGCAATCCGTATTCGCGGAGAAGTGACGAATGAGCGACTGGAACAAGTAAAAATTGCTGACAAAATCGTGGTAGAAGAAATGAAAGCAGCAGGCCTCTATGACCGTGTCTTTCAATGCTTTGCCATTATGACCGGGGCTATGAGTACCGCAGTCAAAGGCGACGAACGGGCATTCGCAGAAGTGGTTGCAATACGCGCCTATGAATCCAAAGATGTCATGACCTCGCAATGGGCCAATATTCCCTATGAAATTTTGCAAAAAATGTCTTCGCGCATTGTCAATGAAGTACCGAATGTTTCGCGGGTGGTCTATGACATAACCACGAAACCACCGGCAACGATGGAATGGGAGTAACATTATGAAAGAAAAAGTCATTGGCGGCGGATTATCGTTTGACAATGTGCGCCTCGTGCCCGGATACTCTGATATTCACTCACGATATAATAGTGAAATATCCACGAAAACACAGATAGCTCTTGGTGGTCCGGAAATTGAACTCCCCATTATCTCCTCCAATATGGATACCGTGACTGAAGTGCGAATGGCAGAAACTATGGCACTCTACGGCGGCATTGGCATTATCCATCGATTTTTGTCTCCCGAAGATCAAGCTGACGAAATACGTAAAGTAAAAAAGCGCATGCGGGTTATAGAAGATAATCCACCGATGGTTTCCGAAACTGCTACCGTACAAGATGCGCTTGATTTACTGGCGCAGAGAAGTAGAGGGTATGTCCTCGTGTATCAAGGGGAATCTTTTAGTGGGTCAATCCTCGGTATTGCCACCAATCGTGATTTTCGTGCTGGTAATTTAGACACACCTATACACCAAGTTATGACTCCAAAAGAACGCTTGAAAAGCGTTCGTGTAGGAACGACATTAGAAGAAGCAGTTTCCGTCATGAAACAACACCGTGTTGAAAAAATCCCAGTATTCAAAGAAGACGGCACCCTCGTCGGTGTATATACATTGAAAGACTCTGAATATTTTCAAAAACACCCTCACGCTTCTTTGGATATGAAAGGGCGCTTGATGGTGGGAGGAGCAATTGGCGTCCATGAAGATGACATTCTGCGCGCTCACCTTTTAGAAGAAGCAGGAGCTGACGTCATTGTCCTTGATATTGCCCATGGACACCTCCAATATACTCAAGACATGCTCTCTACCCTGATAAACCAAGAGCATATATACACACCTATCATTGCCGGAAACATAGCAACAGCAGAAGGAGCATTGTATATCCTCGATAATGGCGGAAAAGGAGTAAAAGTGGGCATTGGGCCAGGATTTGTTTGTGAAACCAGAGATGTTGCAGGCGCAGGAGTTCCCCAAGTAACGGCACTTCTCAATGTTGCTGAAGTGTTTGCCAAACGACAACAAGCTATCCCGATTATTGCCGATGGCGGCATTCGCGTACCCGGTGATGTTGCAATAGCCATTGGCGCTGGAGCTGACGCCGTCATGATTGGTTCAATCATTGCAGGGACGGAAGAAAGTCCGGGTGAACCAGTTGCCGTCGATGGAGTGCTCCAAAAAATGGTGCGGGGCAATGCATCAGCGTCCGTGTTTGAACAAAGGAAAAAACTCGGAAACTCAACGACTCAAGCCAACCAATATGTTCCTGAAGGAAAAACAATCTTTACTCCTTTTAAGGGAACCGTTGTTGACATTCTAAAACAAATTAAAGGAGGCTTGCGTTCAGGGATGAGCTATGTTGGGGCGCACACCATTGAAGAAATGAAAGAAAAGGCGCAACTTCAAGAATTTCTTGTGGGATCCCACGATGAACGACGCCCCTTAAAAACATAAATAGAGAATTACGCAGGTTTATTCAAAACTATTGGCTTTAACCTGCTCATACTTTCCAACGAATACCGCACGCCTTGGACGCCGATACCGGAGTGCTTGACCCCTAAAAATGGAAAGTGATCTGGACCGCGCTGGGGCGAACCATTGATTTGCACGGTGCCGACGTTGAGTTGCCGGGCAAACGCAATCCCCGTTCCCTCGTCCTTCGTAAATACCGATGCCTGCAAACCAAAACGCGATTGATTAATGATCGTAGCTGCTTCATCCATGCTTTTGACGGCAATAAAAGAAATAACCGGACCAAATACTTCGGTTGCTACAATCTTCATAGTTGGCTTCACGTTCGTCAAAATCGTCGGTTCGATATAGGCGGCATTACGTTTACCACCAGCAACCAGCATTGCCCCCTCTTTAACTGCCTCGCCGATAACTTCTTCAATATGCTCCGCTGCTTGTTGGGAAATCACTGGGCCCACAAGTTTCGTCTCCGGGCTTCGTGGATCACCCATATGCACTGACTCTGCCATCTGTTTAGTGAGTTCTGGTACTAGTTGATCCAACACTCCTTGTGTTGCCAATACATATTTAATCGCCGTGCAGCGCTGGCCCGCATAGGAAAAACCGCCTTTAATAATCTCCCGAACCGTCAAACTCATATCTGCATCAGGAAACACGACCGCCGGATTATTGCCGCCACACTCAAACACCAAAGGCTTCATGCCCCCTTTTTGGGCAATTGCAGCGCCCGTATCACTACTCCCCGTGAAGGTAATAAGATCCGCCTTCGGATGGCTGACGAGATAATCCCCGATCTCTCCTCCTCCGCCAGTGACACAACTTAAGACCCCAGCAGGCACTCCAGCTTTTTGAAAAATTCTAGTCAGGTGCAGCCCACTGATGCCCCCTTGGGTCGGTGGTTTAAATACCACACTGTTGCCCATCAAAAGTGCCGGAACAATTTTACTTGCAGAAAGATTGACCGGATAGTTAAACGGAGCAATGGCAACCACCACGCCGTAGGCAACCCGTTCCACCAAAGCGATTTTGCCTTTTTCAAATCCTGGAAAATTATCACTTTCCATCGTTTCCCCACGTATCGACTGGGCTTCGTCGGCAAAATAGTCCGTAAGGTCTGCCGTACGCATGATTTCCCCTTTTGCTTCATCCGTGGTTTTTCCAATTTCTCGCATCAGTAGGGCAATGAGGTAATCGGCAAAATGCCGTATCCAATCGCTAGCCAAGTGCATAATCTTCACCCGTTGATACAAAGGCACTGCTTCCCATAACGGTTGAGCAAGTTTAGCCGACTCCATCACCGCATCAATTTCCGCTGGCGTGACGACTTGGATATTGCCAACCACGGACTGGTCAATGGGAGAATGAACCTCTGTTATTTTGCCACTGGTACTTACTATCCACTCTTTCCCATTGAAAAAACGATACGTCGGCGGGGTTTTACTATCAGAGATATCTGCAAAAAATTCATCAGGCATGATACCAGTATACCAGGAAATTATCTAAGGGTTGCAATGCGCTTAATAAGATAGACGGCCAAATCTTCTCCTCCATTTTTTTGGGCTTTCTCCATAATTTTTCTCACCGTTTCCGAAAGGCTTTCTTGCGTCGTTCCCACATCCTTCAATAACAAAGCCAATGCACGAGCATCGAGTGCTTGAGTAATGCCATTATTTACTAAAAGTAGTACATCCGGAGGAACGAATTTTTGATGAATATTCTGAGCTGCCAGACCTAATCGTTGAAATCCCAACGCTTTCGTCACGTTCCCTTTTTCATCTGTATCCTGCCGCGTGATGCGTATGAGTTGCCCATTTTTGAAAAAAAATGCACTGCTTGTTCCTGCGTTTCCTATCCACACGGCCCGTGGACCCACAATGGCAACGAGCAGACTGGTTGCCAGTCCGTCGTCAAACCCGGGTTCACGGCGCTTCTGCCAGATCGTCATATTGGTAGAACGAAAAATCCGTCGGATAAACGATGTTTTATCTGTCCAATAAAAAGGACGAAGCCGTACGTGCTTATACGCCCAAATCGCGGTCTCACAGGCAAGTTGCGCTGCTTGCCCACCATGAGGAAGACTATCTACGCCACGCGCCAAGACGAAACATTCGTCATTAAAATTACGGGAAAAATTTTTGCCCCTGTTCCCTTGCGCTTGGGCAAACACTACAACATCTTTAGGTAACGTCGGGAGACGAAGTCTCGGATCAAGCACCCTAGGCATACCGCTTTGCAACTTCCGTCCAGTTCACCACATTCCACCAGTTCTTGATGTAGTCAGCGCGCACGTTTTGATACTTAAGGTAATAGGCATGCTCCCACACGTCAAGACCAAGAATGGGTGTTTTCCCTTCCATAATGGGTGTATCCTGATTTGGTGTATCGGCAATCGTCAATTTCCCTCCATCCTTGATGAGCCATACCCAGCCACTCCCAAACCTTCCTATCCCAGCTGCGGCAAATTTTTCCTGAAATTGAGCAAAGTTCCCAAAGGCCTCATCAATTGCTTTTGCTAATTCCCCAGATGGCTGTCCACCTGCTTTGGGAGCCATGATTTGCCAAAACAGACTGTGATTGGCGTGTCCTCCCCCATTGTTTCGCACCTTGGTCCGAACGTTTTCCGGAACTTTTGAAAGATTTTTTACAAGTTCTTCGATGGACATCGACAACAAGTCATCGTGCCCCACGAGTGCATCGTTGAGATTCTTCACATAGGCTGCATGGTGCTTATCATGATGAATCTGCATCGTACGCTCATCGATAGATGGCTCCAGGGCATTATAGGCATAGGGTAAGTCTGGTAGTGAAAACATATATTTATGCTCCTTTCTTGATTTATTATATAATGAGACCCATGAAGAAGAAACCCCCTATGACAAAGAAGCGCCTCATTACGTACTTATTTTGGCTCTTGCCGTTGGGTCTTTTAGTGGGCTCGTATCTTTTAATCCTCAAAGACTTACCGTCGCCAACGAAACTCGGGAGTTACGATATTCCCATTTCCACAAAGATTTACGACCGAAATGAAAAACTTCTTTTTGACATTTTTGCTGAACAAAACCGTACGCCAGTCCCCTTGTCAGACATTCCCAAATATGTCCAACAGGCAACGATAGCCATTGAAGACAAAGATTTTTATCGACACGGCGGAATAAATCCTTTAGGAGGCGTGGCGCGTGCTATCGTTGCCACCGTCACGCGAGGAAGCCTTCAAGGCGGCTCAACGATCACCCAGCAACTGGTGAAATCCGCACTTTTGTCTCCCGAGCGTTCCGTGACACGGAAAGTAAAAGAGATTATTTTGGCCTTTTGGGTGGAGCTTTTGTATCCGAAAGATAAAATTCTTGAGATGTACTTAAACCAAGTGCCCTATGGCGGAACGGCATGGGGCATCGAAACGGCGAGTGAAAAATACTTTGGCAAAAAAGCAAAGGATCTCACCCTTGCCGAAGCCGCGCTTCTTGCCGGTCTTCCTCAGGCACCCACACTATACTCTCCCTTTGGCGCCCATCCGGAAAAAGCCAAACTTCGCCAAGGAGAAGTACTCCGCCGCATGACGGAAGATGGCTATATAACGGGCAATCAAGCTGAGGAAGCCAAAAAACAGACCTTGATATTTACGAAACCCACTGGTATTAAAGCTCCTCACTTTGTCATGTACGTGAAAGAACAATTGGTACAAAAGTATGGAGAACGATTGGTCGAACGCGGCGGATTGAAAGTGACCACGACGCTCGATATGGATTTAGAAGACTATACCCAGGCAACAGTGGCTGCGGAAGTAGACAAACTCAACGGCCTTCATGTGACTAATGGAGCTGCCCTTATCACCAAACCCGCAACGGGAGAAATACTTGCTATGGTAGGAAGCACGGACTATTTTGCCAGCCCTTCGGGGAATTTTAATGTAACGACTGCACTTCGCCAACCCGGATCATCGTTTAAACCCTTTAACTATGCACTTGGTTTAGAAAAACACATTGTGACGCCGGCGACCATGCTTTTGGATACACCGACATGTTTTTCCAATATCAATCAGCCTCCCTACTGCCCACATAACTACGACGGGAAATTCCACGGCCCGGTGCAAGTGCGCTTTGCATTAGGCAATTCATTTAACATTCCGGCGGTCAAAATGCTTTACCTCAATACGGTACAAGATCTGGTGGCATCATCAAGCGCTTTTGGCATCACGACACTCAAAGATTCCACGCAGTACGGCCTCTCCCTTACCTTGGGCGGCGGCGAAGTGCATATGACCGATATGGCAGTGGGCT
>Ga0209726_10008673_pt1 | contig 10855 bp, 11 predicted proteins | sample Subgrocontami54m_FD_187453 | JGI IMG/M metagenome (GOLD analysis project Ga0209726, IMG submission 187453) | Subsurface groundwater microbial communities from S. Glens Falls, New York, USA - GMW46 contaminated, 5.4 m (SPAdes) (version 3) | ecosystem: Environmental > Aquatic > Deep subsurface >... | reverse complement strand
ACAGAAGCGTCGTAACCGTCAAACGTGGGTGAGCTGGGAACCATGGCCAGACTCACGCTGTCGGCTTTAAAAATAGTGGTTGTCACCCCTCCCAGCCCTTGCGTGTCCTGGCCGTTGGTGACGACATTGTTTAGCTGCGCTTGACGATTCGCAACGTCTGAATCGAATGAATTGAAAATCGTACGCCGCAATTCCGGCTGTCCATAAATAGTAGTGCTCGCGGCCTGCGCGTCACAACTGTCACAACCGTCACAACCGTCGCAACCGTCGCCGGGATCTTCTACAACCGTAAACGGGGTATAGACATGATAAATAACCGTTTTATTCCAATCGATCGCATTGCTGGAAAATGTCAAAAACCCGCTGCCATTCGGCGGCGCGACGGGAAAGCTGATCGCGGTATAGGTAGCTGCCGCGGAGGGATAAAATAAGGTTTTATTTCCGTCGGTTAAACGAAGCTCGTTTTTTATTCTCTCCATGGATCGTTCGACATCATACCTCAGCTTGGCTCTCAGGCTTTCTTCTTTCCAGATGTTTGAGGAGAAATACCAAGAACCCATCACCGCAGTTAAGAAAATACTCCCCATCGCAAGCGCGAAGATCGACTCCACCAAAGAAAAACCTTTTTGATTCATCAAGATTTGTCGCTCCCCTATTGATTAAGAATAATGGTCGCAAACTGCGTGGGACTTGAGCTTTGCACCCCTTTAAAAATATAGTTCACTTGAACCGTGACCTGTGTCAACAACGCGTTGCCCCCGTAATTGGCCGTCACCGTTGTGGTACGAATAAATGACCCGCTGGGGTCAGGGTCTCCATCATTGTTAATGACCGTGGAAGTCTCGGCCGATGACGGCAATAACGCGTAATTCAGCGTCTTTAACCTTTCGATGTGGTTTTTCGCCAAGTTATAAGCCGTGTAGGTATAATCCGCTTTTTTACCCACCTGCATGCTTTGGAGATAAACCCCAAGAAGTCCTTGGATGCCAAAGACGAAGATAAATATCGCCATCATAACCTCGACAAGCGTTACCCCGTTAGAATCCTTGATTTTGCTTTTATGGTGATTTTTTAGCATTTATAGCCCCTGCCCCTTATTAAAGAGTTATAAGTCTTAACTTATAGTTACTAATACTTACTAGAATTATATCATATTTAGTGCACAATTCCAACGATGAAATCAATAAAATATTTGATATAAGTCATTTATATTAAATAAGTTACAATATTTAATCTAATTTTTTAGGGGGCGCTGACAAGAAAAATCTAAAGACGGGCAAAAAGAAACCTCCTTTGAGGTGTATGCCCCAAAGGAGGTTCTATTTTTTGAAAAATACTCTTAGAAAGTCACTTTCACTTCTGAGATGTATTCGCTGGCGGTGGCGTCATTCGGGCTGATATAAAAATCACCCGGAATAAACCAATTTGCCATGAAGCTAAATGTCACATCTTCAGTATAGCTGTAGCTGACCACCGTATCGATCTCATGACCAAGCTCCTCATCCCGGGTTGAGCTGTTTTGATTCCCCGGCACGGTGTGAATCGATTCGGCCGCCCAAAAGTAATAGTAGCGGGCCGACAAGAGAAGATCGTCTAACGGCTTGATCGAACCGTAAACGCTAAGACTCTCGTGATTTTGGGAGGCGGGTTGGTCGATCGGGTCCCCGGTCGCATAATTAGTTTCCAAATACTCATGGATCCAACCATACGTGGGTCCTCTAAAGGGAGCATTCCACGCGCCATAATCACCGCTGGTGTTGCTGAGATTCTCTTCGCCGGACATGTAGATATATTCGATGCCAACCGAGGGCTTCCAAGTATTATCCCATCGGTACTCACCGAAGATATCAGCCGCCCAAGCGTCTCTATCACGTTTCGGGGTGGCGCCAGGCGCAGCCCGGTAATTACCGAACTGGTAGGCTAATTCACCGCCGAGGGTGATCTGAGAGATGGGATCAAACTGAACGCGCCCGCCAACCGTGTAGGTGTCATTGCTGCCCGAAGAAATCGTGCTCGGGGAAGGATTCAACCCACCTGCCGTTGTGACGGTGTTCAACGCCGACCGGTCAATTTCACTGACGAAGTAACCTTCCGCCACCGCGTTGTATTCCGCGAACTTATAGTTCACGTTTGCGATGTAGAGATCACGGTCATCTTCCGGATCATGGGCATTTTCAGTGATCTTGGAATAGACGAAGTCCAGGGTCCAAGGGTTAAAATCAAGCGTGGCCCGAATCGCGTCAAATGACTGTATTTGAGTGAATTCGTCCGCCTGAGTCGCCCCTTGAGGATCCTGCGGATTCCAACCGATGATAAATCCCCGGCCAAAGACAAGATCCTGCCGTCCGATGGTCAGGGTAAGAGGAGAATAAAATATCTCCTTCATCTGAACATAGGCCAGATCCAGCAGGATGTCGAATTCAGCACCGGAAATAGACGTTCTGGAATCACCCACGCTTCCGCCATCTTCAAACCCGGAAGCGTTCCAATCCCTCTGATTGATGAGGTTGATGACCGTAGATACATTGTCCGTCAAATCAGCGGAAACCTCTATTTGCGTGATGCTCATAAAGTAATCATCACCGTTTGACCGGTGGTTGATGTCTCCGCTATGGCTTTGCGACGGAACGGTTCCGGCGATGGGAATAGAGCCGGAGTCGTTGCCGCCCAACAAATCCATGTTGACACGGTAAAACCAGTAAGCATCCAACGAACCGCTTACTTTGACGTTCTGTGTCTCGGCGAACGCGGGGACTGAAAAGCCCACCACAAGCGCCAAAACAAATAACGCTCTCAATAGTTTCATTTAATTCCTCCAAAGTGCATTTTATTTTCTATGTTAGGGTAGATCATTTAGGTAGCCGGCGTATCCAGCCGGCCGATAACCTTAGAGCCTGTTAGGTGTCTCCCCCCTCTCTGCGGCGTAGTTTTAGGTTATCTTTCTTACTTTTTTTTCAATGACTTTATTCTCCATTTCAATGTTAAATCAATGTAACGGAGAGATTACTTCTTGAGCAGTCTCAACAATAGGTTGATCCGCTTGGCAACGCCTATCAAGTCGTCTCTTTTTCGCACGTGCACTCGATGCCCATAATCCCCCGCCAGGATCTGGTCCAGATCGCTCTCGAGCCGTTCGATCGGCCCCGCGAAACGATGGGAAATCACGAGCGCGAACCATAAAATAATCAGCGCCGCGACGGGCAGCGTAAAGATCAAGAACGCATTGACACGCTCGATCACGGGCACGAGATTGCCCATAATGGCCTCCGGGAAAACCATTTGTTTAGCCAGTAAATTAAAAATCAAATTATAAAGGCAAAAACCGATCAGAAGCGTAGGGACCAGCATCGCAAAAATCACGATCAAAAGATATTTGACCTGAATCGGATGCTTCACCAACCATTTAGTTCGTACTTTCATTGGCAGACCTCCTCTTAACGACCGTTGATTTCTTTTTGAATGTAAAATCCGCAAAATCCGCTTCGGATTGGGTTCCGGTATTGTCGGAGTCGCTCATCAACGCCAAAGCGCCCACCGGACGCTCGGGCTCTCTTCCAAACAGTTTCCGGTAGTCTTCGTAGAGATTTCTATCTTCTTCCTCCCAACCGCCGCCTTCTTCGGGGGCGGTGCCGCGCCGGATCACAAAAAGCTTCACCCTTTCCGAATAAGGACTAGCGGTGATGGTGCCTACCGGGATCGTTTCATCCCAGACATATTCGATCACATCCGACTTGAAAAAATTGGACCCCGGAAAGATGGCATACACCCTTGCCGCAAAATCGTCTTCGCTTTTATTCGATAAACGGCCGGGCTCTTTTTTTTGCGGGAACCGGATCGCTTTCCATTTCCAAGACAGATAAAGATCGGGTGTAGCCTGATAATCCACTTTCGTATACAACCCTGAACAGGCGTCTTGGCTGGAAGCGTTTAAAAAACCGGCTTCGTTCTCCTGGTGAACTACGAAATTTGTCTTGCCCTTGAATATTTTTTCTTCCCACGCTTTCAAAGAACCCTGATTTTGAAATAAAAAACGGCTTAGGATCGCAAACGATTCGGCTCCGGGGCCCACTCTAACTATGGGAAGCGCCGGCGCCTGAATTTTAGTAAGCGACTCCAAACATCGGCTGCTGATCAATGTAAGAAATAACGCCGCCTCGAGAAATAAAATAAGCCATAACGCGCGGGTTTTTAAAGAACGTCTCATGACCTGTATTGATTGGTGATCGGCATGCGCCGGTCACGCCCAAATGCCTTCGGCGTGATCTTAACGCCCGGGGGGGATTGCCGCCTCTTATATTCGTTCCCATCCACCATGGCGGCCAAACGGTGGGTGATCAGCTTTGGAATTCCTTCTCGGATGATATCCTCAAGCGCCTTATCCTGCTCGACATATAATTCCAAAAATTTGTCCACCACCGGATACGGAGGGAGCGTGTCCTGATCTTTTTGGTTCGGCCTTAGCTCCGCCGTAGGCGGACGCCTCAAGATGCTCTCGGGGATCGAATTTTTCGGAAATAGGGCATTGCGGTGGCGGGCGAGCTTAAACACCAGCGTCTTGGGGACGTCCTTGATCACGGCAAATCCCCCCGCCATGTCCCCATACAACGTGCAATACCCTGTCGCCATTTCGCTTTTATTGCCCGTGGTTAAAACGAGGTGGCCCAGTTTATTGGAAAGCGCCATCAGAAGGTTCCCCCGAATCCTGGCTTGCAAATTCTCTTCGGCGATTCCGGACGGATAAGGCTTAAACGCCTGATTCAAATCGGTCAAATAACGGTCAAAAATGGGATTGATCTTCAAATCCAGCAGCTTGATTTTGAGGTTTTTTGCCAATTGTTTGGCGTCCCGATAAGTCCCCTGAGACGTGTGCCGCGACGGCATCGTGACCCCGAGCACATTTTGGGCTCCGAGCGCATCCACGGCGATCCCAGCCACGAGCGCGGAATCAATCCCCCCGCTTAAACCGATCAACACTTTCTTAAATCCATTTTTCCGGATGTAATCGTGCGTCCCGAGCACAAGGGCCCGGTACACCTCTGATTCAAGTTCCAGCGGCGGTTTTTTTTCGGCACGGCGGATCAAAGGTTTTCGAGCGCGGTCGGCGGGAATGTCGACCACAAGAACGTCTTCCTCAAAGCGTTTTGCGCGGGCGAGCAATTTACCATCGGGGCCCACCACTAGGCTGCCCCCGTCAAACACAAGTTCGTCCTGACCTCCCACGAGGTTAAGATACAACACGGTGGTTTGAGCGCTGCCCGCCAAATTCTTCAAAAGCGCCTCTCTTTCACTCTGTTTCCCGCAATGATAGGGAGAGGCGGAGATATTGATCAAAAAAGAGTGCTTCCCCGGATAACCCGCTTGATAGACATAACCGTTTTTCTGCCAAATATCCTCACAGATAGTAAGACCAAAACGAATGGACCCAAGCTCAAAAGCTCCGCTCTCTCTTCCCGGTAAAAAATAACGTTTTTCATCAAAAACACCGTAATTCGGCAGTTCCACTTTGTGATAAATGTAAGCAACCTTTTTATCTTTAAGCAGAGCGGCGGCGTTGTAAAGCCGGCCGCTATCGTCCCGATCGACAAACCCGATGATCACGGCCAGCCCTTTTGTTTTGGAAGCGACGGATTGCAAGACCTCGAGGTTCCGGCTGACAAATGCCTTTTTGAATAAAAGATCTTCCGGCGGGTATCCCGTCACCGTGAGTTCCGGGAAGATCACCAAATGCGCCTTCGCGCGTCCGGCCTCCTCCATCGAATGGAGTATCTTTTTACGGTTGCCGTCCAGGTCTCCGACCGTCGTATTGATTTGCGCCATCCATACTCTTAAAAACTTTGACATGATTTAATCCATTTGCGCCCGTTGAAGTTTCCCGCTGGTATCCAAATACACGGTCTTCCATTCCGAAAATATATCCAGCGCCGTGACCCCGGCTTCGCGGTGGCCATTGCCCGTATGCTTGATTCCCCCGAACGGAAGATGCGCTTCGGCTCCGATCGTGGAACTATTGACGTAAGTAATGCCAGATTGAATTTCTTCGAGGCTTTTGATGGCACGCGCGACGTCCCGGGTGAAAATACTTGAGGACAGGCCGTAAACGGAATCGTTCGTGACGCGAATGGCTTCTTCGTAATTTTTTACCTTGATCACTCCAACCACAGGGCCGAAGATCTCCGCTTGAGCAACGCTCATCCGGGAAGAAACCCCCGTAAAGATCGTGGGGCGATAAAAATAACCGTGTTTCCTGTCGCCCGTTTTTTCGATCCTTCCCCCCAAGACCAGGCGCGCGCCTTCTTTTCTGGCTTTTTGTACCCGCCGGTGAATTTGGCGAAGCTGTGTTTCGTTGATAATCGGGCCGAGAGCCACCGACGGATCGTCCCCGCGGCCGATCTTCAGACCCGACGCGGCCTTCACGAATAATTTTAAAAATCGGCGATAAATTTTTTCATGCAGAATGATCCTCGACGTCGCCGTGCACCGCTGCCCGCTCGTCGCGAAAGCACCCCACAACGCGGCCGTCACCGCCAAATCCAAATCAGCGTCCTCCATCACGATCTGCGCATTTTTGCCGCCCATTTCCAGCGAACAGCGTTTTAAAAGCCCGCCGCAGGTGGAGGCGATCCGGGACCCTACTTCCGATGAACCGGTGAACGACACCAAAGAAACATCTTTGTGTTGCACGAGGGGCACCCCCGCTTCTTTGCCAAAACCGGCCACCACATTCATCACGCCCGCCGGCAGCCCGGCGTCGGCTAAAATTTCGGCGAATAATAAACTCATGAGCGGCGTATCCTCGGCCGGCTTCAACACCACCGCATTCCCGCAAATAAGCGCCGGGTAAACTTTCCAGGCGGGGATCGCCAGCGGGAAATTCCAGGGCGTGATGAGCCCGCAAACCCCGACGGGACGACGAAGCGTCAAACACATTTTATTTTTGAGCTCCGACGGGACCGTCTGTCCGTAGAGCCGCCGGCCCTCCCCCGCAAAAAAATAGGCCGTGTCGATGGCTTCCTGAACGTCCGCGCGGGATTCTCTCAAAAGCTTTCCCATTTCCCGGGTCATGAGACAAGCCAGCTTTTCCTTTTTTTGTTCTAAAATTTGAGCGGACCGGAATAAAACCTCACCGCGCTTTGGCGCGGGCGTCGCGGCCCATCCCGGCATCGCCTTCTTGGCTGATCGAACCGCGCGATCAATATCGGCGGCGGCGGAGCGGGGCACCGTCCCGAGGATCTCCCGTCGATCCGCGGGATTCCGGTCCAAAAAGGTCTTGCCGCTTTTGGCGCCCGTCCATTCACCGTCGATAAAATTTTTATAAGATTTCATCTGGACCGCCTTAAGGCATTTGTTCCATCGCGACTTGGGTGCGCTCGTCTTTGGCAAGCGTTAATTTTAATAGGATCAACGGTCTCATGTCTCTTTCGAGGATCTTCCAAAAAACTTCCAATAGATTCTGATCGTTGATCGCGACCTCTTTAAGAAAATCCACATGCAAACCGAGATCTCTCGAGTGGATCCGGCGGATGAGGGACCCGTTCACCTTTTCTTCCAAAAGACGCTCCGAATCTTGATCCACGACTCGAGTGGTGACGCCCAGCGCGTAATTGTGCCCGAAGATCTTGCCGGCTTGTGAGTGGCTGGCGCTGAAATAAAAAATCTTCGTCAATAAAATTTTCATCGATTTTGATTGACTACTGACCAACGTATAAGTAATAGGAGATTTGGAAGCCCCTATTTTGTCCGAATGCAAGGCGCGACGACGAGGCATGGTTTAAACCATGCCGAGGAGGAGCAACGCAGTCAGTCGGGCAAAAGAGGGGTTTCCCCTTCGGGGCCGGACTATTTTTGACTACGACTGCGTCTCTCGTCGTTGGCATAGTTAACACTATGCCGCCTCCTCGTTCCTTGTCTCGTTCAAAAATCGTCACGGCCAAATTCCTATTACTTATACGTTGGTCAGTAGTGCCGGATGGTTATTTCTTACCGATCAAGGCCATGAATTCCATGCGCGTGCTGCGGTCGCTGCGAAAAACCCCCAGCATCGTGCTGGTGACACACATTGCGCTTTGCTTCTCGACCCCCCGCATCGCCAGGCAAAGATGCAGCGCTTCGATGATGACCGCCACCCCCAAAGGGTTGAGCGCCTCCTGCAGGCAATTCGCGATCTGATGGGTCAACCGTTCTTGAACCTGAAGCCGCCGCGCAAACACATCCACCAGACGCGGGATCTTGCTGAGGCCTATGATCTTGCCGTTGGGGATATAGGCGACATGGCACTTGCCATAAAAGGGCAAGAGATGATGCTCGCATAAACTGAATAGATCGATCTCCTTCATCACCACCATCTCATCGTACTCTTCGTCAAAAACGGCGCCGTTTAACACGGCTTGCGGATTTTTTCCGTAGCCGCTTGTCAGATAACGATACGCGGCCTGCACCCGCTTGGGGGTTTTCTTAAGGCCTTGGCGGCCCGGGTTTTCACCCAGAGCGATCAGGATGTCTTTGGTTAATTTTTCAATCGTCGGTTTTTTCATGGGATAAGTTTAGGAGTACTAGTATAGAGCTATCGGAATGGCGTTTCAATAAAAAACCCCCACTGCTCCGCAAAGCGAAGCGGTGGGGGTTAAACAGAGATAAACGACCTTATTTTGATCTTTCCTGAATCAGAGGCTGCTTTTTGGGAATCCAAAATGTGAGGAGGTCAATAGCCCCTGCTCCCACACGATGAATCGCTTTACGCACCCCAATGGCGCCTCCCGCAACCACCCCTGTGAGCTGCTCACCGGTGCTCTTGCCTTTTGAGGCCTCGGCATGGGTGCTGTCCAATACTTCCGTCCATCCGGTTGCCACATTTTCAGTGCCCGTCTGGACATTCTTTACTTGCTCCTGGCTGGTACCGGAACCGGCGGAGTCGGTGGCGGCCTTACCTGCATCCGCAAACACCGGCGCCCCCATCACGGTCGCCACGAACAACAACAAAGCAAATGCGATTAATTTCTTCACCTGGTTATTTCCTCCTCTATGTATATAATTAATGACAACACAACGAGAGCTACAATAACACAAGCCTATTTTTTATGCAAGATAAATTTTAATTCCTAAAACTAATAACTATTCTTATCTATTCCCTACCAATTGTTAACGAAAATTAACAAATTGCAAATCGATGCCAAAATCCTTTTGCCTCAAAAAGGCGATCACTGCCTGGAGATCATCGATTTTAGGCGCCTGAATGCGGACCTGGTCGTTTTGAATCTGGGCCTGAACCTTCCATTTCATCTCTTTGATGCTTTTTGTGATCTCCTTGGCCTTCTCCGGCGGAATGCCGTTTTGAATCGTGACCACCTGCTTCACCGATCCGCCCACCATGCCCGACTCCACCTTGCCGAATTGCAATCCTTTCAGCGAAACGCCTCTCTTCACGCATTTTGTCTGCAGTAGGTCCACCAGGGTTTTCAAACGATAGTCGTTCTCGGTCTTAAGCGTGATGGTTTTTTCGGCCTTATCGAGCTCGATGGAACTTTGCGAGCCTTTGAAATCGAAACGCTGCGCCAGCTCTTTTTTTGCCTGCTGAACGGCGTTGTCCGTTTCCTGAAGACTCACTTCCGAAACGACGTCGAATGAATGGTCGTTGGAACCCATGGTTTTTCTCCCGCCTTACCTCGACGCGTAGCGTCGAGTCAATGTAAAAATATAGAGCCCCGCCATAAAAGGACCGGAAAAAGCTTCGAGACTTACGAGCGCCTTGATCCAAAGATCGGCTTTGGGAACAAAATCGCCGAAACCGACCGTGGTAAACGTGATGAAACTAAAATAGATGCTGTCCCACAAACCGATCTTCGCGGCGGGAAAAGATTCTGTCGTGCCCCGCACGGCGTTCAAAAAATAATAAATCGCCCCGAACACGAACACGGTGCCGAGCGCCGAAACGATCACTCGATTCGGCTTCTCGGTATAACCGGACAAAATATCCATCAATAACGAAGGAATAAAACGCGGGTTTCGCGTCTGAAATAAATGTTTCCTTTCCATCGTGAGCTCGCGGTAAGACGCCCAGCTGGCGTCCTCATACAACCCTTTCTCATACAAATAATGCTTGAGCGTCCGGTAGGACTCGAACGCCTCCAAGGCATTTTTTTCCGACAAAAACGCCTTCCCTCTTGCGAATTTATCGTCTCTGTACGCAAAATTTTTCCTCTTGATGTTTTTAGCCCCCGCAAGGTCGGCGTTCCATAAAACCACGTTGTTTAAAACCGCCCCCATAAAATCAACGTCTCTAAAATGAGCTTCCGCCAAATAAGCGCCCTTTAAATCAGCGTGAGAAAAAGAGCAGTGAGTGAATGACGCGCGGGTCAAGTGAACGCCTTGCATTTCACTTCCCACAAAATCACACGAATCAAAACGCGCGCCGATCATATCCGCGCCCGCCAAATTGGTTCCTATGAAATGGGTCCGGCTGATCGACGCCTGGCTGAAACTGGAATGGCTTAAGTTTAAATGTGAAAAATCCATATTTTCACATTCCACTTTTTTAAGATTGAGCGAAAACGGCTCCGATCCGATCCCCTCGATGCCTGCCTGAAGTTTTGCGGGATACTGCTTGTGGTCGGTATGCGCCCAACAATGGGACGAAAAGCTAACGGCGGATTCGCTGCATCCTTTTTCGGTACATTTGGGGAAACGGGTTTCTGTCATGGCCTGAAATTAATTCTTCAACAAACGCTTGACTGAATTTCCGATGTCGCTTAAATTTTCGATCACGCCGATCCCCTTTTGTTTCAATAAATCCATTTTTTCCCGCGCCGTGCCCCGCGACCCGGAGATGATCGCCCCCGCATGGCCCATCCGCTTTCCCAGA
>Ga0209726_10008670_pt1 | contig 10857 bp, 9 predicted proteins | sample Subgrocontami54m_FD_187453 | JGI IMG/M metagenome (GOLD analysis project Ga0209726, IMG submission 187453) | Subsurface groundwater microbial communities from S. Glens Falls, New York, USA - GMW46 contaminated, 5.4 m (SPAdes) (version 3) | ecosystem: Environmental > Aquatic > Deep subsurface >... | reverse complement strand
GGGCGCGTCCGTTGCCTGAACTCTTCACCGCCGCCGGTTGCCGCTTCGACTTCACGCGGGAGACGGTGAAACCGCTGGTGAGCATGGTTCGCGACGAACTGGCGAAGTTGAATTAACCACCGCCGACTACGAACTACGGACCACGAACTCTTCGCGCAAAAATGCCCGTTGAACATTTGGGCCTGCCCGGCTAAGTTGGCCTCACGATGCTGGAAGATCGCTCATACATGCGCGCGCCGGCCTACGGCCGGCGGATGCCGGCCTACGTGATTCTCATGATCGTGATCACGGTCGCCTTCGCGTTGCAGCAGATCAACGCCGTCTATATCCGCCAGCCGGTGATCCAATACCTCGCCCTGAGCAAGTCGGGTCTCAGCCACGGATACGTCTGGCAGTTGCTGACCTTCCAGTTCCTGCACGGCGGGCTGTGGCATCTGTTCTGCAATCTCATCGGCATCTGGTGTTTTGGCCGGTTCGTCGAAGAGCGGCTGGGGAGCGCGCGCATGGTGCGGATTTATTTTGCGTGCGGTGTGCTGGGAGGATTGCTCCATGCCCTCATGGCCTTTTCGTTCCCGAGCTTCTTCGGCGTGGGGCCTGTGGTGGGCGCCTCCGCCGGCGTGTGCGGTTTGCTGGCGGCGTTTGCGATGCTCGAGCCGGAGGGCGAAATCCTGCTGTGTTTCGTCATCCCGGTGCGCGCGAAATATCTGCTGATCGCTTCGATGGGCGTCGCGCTGTTCTTCACGATCGTGCCTTCCGAGCCTGGCATCGCGCACGCGGCGCATCTGGGCGGGATGTTGGGCGGCATCGCCTATCTGCGCTGGGGATTGCGAGTGGAGCACGCGATCGCCAACTGGGTGAACGGCCGAAGCTTTCCACCGTTGCGGCCCAGTCGGGAGTTGGTGCGGACCTCGGCGAGCAAGCGCGCTTTCTGGGAGCGCTCGAAGGAGACCGCCGAGATCGAAGACCTGCCGCCCGCCGAGTTCATCAGCCGCGAAGTCGATCCCATCCTCGACAAAATCTCCGCGCACGGCATCCAAAGCCTGACCGACCGCGAGCGCCGCATCCTCGAAGCGGCAAGGGCGAAGATGAGCAAACGCTGATTCGTTACGTCGTTGAATCGTTAAATCGTTGAATCGGTTTCGTTCGCTGCTGCGGTGCAGCTTCCCCGATTTAACGATTCAACGATTCAACGATTTAACGTTCCAACAAGTCCACTCGCCCCTCGACTCTCGTCCCTCGACCGCGTAAGGTCGGCCCATGATTCAACGCTACTCCCGCCCGGAAATGCGCGGCATCTGGACCGACGAAAACAAGCTCCGCGTCTGGCTTCGGATCGAACTGCTCGCTGGCGAGGCGCTCGTCCAGGAAGGCGTGGTGCCGGAGGCCGATCTCGAACGGATGAAGCACGGGGGGGAGCTTTGCTCCGCCGACCTCAAGGGGTTGGTTGAGCGCCAGAAGGAACTCGAAACGACGCTCAACCACGACGTCATCGCCTTCACTCAGGCCGTCGCAGAAAAGATCAATCACCCGGCCAGCCGCTGGTTCCACTTCGGCCTCACCAGCAGCGACATCATCGACACCGCCTTCGCGGTGCAGATGGTGCAGTCGGCCGACATCCTCGTCCGCGACGTGCAGGACTTGCGCGGAGTGATCGCCCGCCGCGCGAAGGAGCACATGCTCACGCCCTGCATCGGCCGCAGCCACGGCATTCACGCCGAGCCAACCACGTTCGGGCTCAAGCTCGCGCTCATGTATGATGAGTTCGGCCGCGCGCAGGAGCGGTTGGAGCGTGCGCGTCAGATCGCCGCGGTCGGCAAGCTCAGCGGCGCCGTCGGCACCAGTGCGCATCTCTCGCCCTCGGTGGAGACGCACGTTTGCGAAAAGCTCGGCTTGCGCCCCGCGCCCATCGCCACGCAGGTCGTCCAGCGCGACATCCACGCGGAATTCCAAACCACCCTCGCCCTCGTCGGCGCGAGCATCGAACGGTGGGCGACCGAGTTTCGCCACTTGCAGCGCACTGAAGTCCTCGAGGCCGAGGAGCCGTTTGCGAGAGGTCAGAAAGGCAGCAGCGCCATGCCGCACAAGCGCAACCCCATCACTTGGGAACGCCTCACCGGCCTCGCGCGCGTGCTGCGCGGCAATGCGATGGCCGCGCTGGAAAACGTCGCCCTCTGGCACGAGCGCGACATCAGCCACAGCAGCGTCGAGCGCATCATCTTCCCCGACTCCTGCACGCTGCTCGACTACATGTTCGGGCTGCTCACGCGCCTCATGGACGGCCTTGCCGTTTATCCCGAGAACATGAAGAAGAACCTTGGCTTGAGCCTGGGCATGTGGAACTCGCAGACCGTCCTGCTCGCGCTCATCCGCAAGGGCCTGACGCGCGAAGCCGCCTACCAATTGGTGCAAGATGCCGCCATGAAAACCTGGGAGGTGAAACACGCCGGTCGCGACGATGCGGACTTCGTCGAGCAACTCAAGGCTGACCTCGCCGTCGCGAAGCACTTCAAGCCCGGCGAACTGGAGAAACTCTGCTCCCTTGACTTCCACTTCAAAGAAGTGAAGAGCCGTTTCAAGAAACTCGGCTTGTAGCCGCCGGCGTGAGGAGACGGAGACTGGCACCACGAATGGACACGAATCAACAGGAATGAAATCCCCCCGCTGTATCGTGATTGCCGGGCCGAATGGCGCGGGCAAGACGACCTTCGCGCGGGAATACCTGCCGAAGGATGCGGGGGTGATTCACTTCGTGAACGCCGATCTCATCGCCGCCGGGTTGTCCCCGCTGCGACCGGAACTGGCGTCACTTGCCGGAGGGCGGCTGCTATTCACGGAACTGGATCGCCTCGCCAAAGCGCGCGCCGACTTCGCCGTTGAGACGACGTTGAGTGGGCTGGTTTATCTGGGCCGCCTGAAACGATGGAAAGTGGCAGGTTATCGCATCGAAATCATCTTCCTGCGCTTGCCTTCGACGCAATTGGCGTTGCGACGTATCGCCGCTCGCGTGAAACAAGGAGGCCATAACGTTCCACCTGCCGATGTGCGCCGCCGTTTCGAGCGCGGTTGGAAGAATTTCCAAAGAGTGTACAAACCACTGGCCGACGTGTGGACGGTGTATGATAATTCGGGCGATAAACCGCGACTACTGGAGACAAAGACATGAAAGCGAAGATCGGCAAGCAAGAAACCAAAGCATTCGCCGTGGCGGTGGGGCGTGCGCTGAGGCGCGCGGGATTGGCCGCTCGCAAGACCGCCCGCGCCCACGGCACACCCATCTACGTCTGGCAACACGGCAAGGTCGTGGCGCAGAAACCCTGAAGCCGATCCCGCCGTCGCGAAACATTTCAAGAAAGGCGAACTCGAAAACATTTGCTCGCTCGACTTCCACTTCAAGGAAGTGAACACGCGCTTCAAGAAGCTGGGGCTGTAGCCGCCGACGTGAGGAGGCGGAGTCACGCCAGAATTCGGTGGTTGACGGGTCAGTGCAGTAGCTTCATTGTATCTACGCAATGAGAACATTGGTTCAACGTTGGGGCAACAGTCTGGCGCTCCGCATCCCCAAGACTTTTGCCGAGGAAATTTCCGTGCGCGAAGGCGACGAAGTCGAGATGAACGTCGCCAGAGGACGGCTCGTGGTTGCCCCGCGCCCGCCACGTGACTATCACCTCGCCGATCTGGTGGCGGAGATACGCCCGGACAATTTGCACAAGGAAATCGTCACCGAAGGTCCGCGGGGCAAGGAGGTCTGGTAATGCCGCGCCGCTACGTCCCCAAACGCGGCGACGTGGTTTGGCTGCATTTCAATCCGCAGGCAGGCCACGAACAGGCCGGACGCCGCCCCGCTGTCGTCCTCTCGCCCGAAAGCTACAATCAGAAAACGAGCCTTGCCCTGTTTTGCCCCGTGACCAATCAGGTCAAAGGCTATCCTTTCGAGACGCCGCTGCCGCCGGAGTTGACCGTGCGCGGCGTGGTTCTTTGCGACCAGATCAAGAGCCTCGACTGGACCGCGCGCCAAGCCGAATTCATCTGCGAACTGCCGGAGGAGACTCTCGATGACGTGATGGGCAAGGCGCTCGCCCTGCTGAAATAGCCACGAGGGTAAACCCTGTGTATGGCGCACCCGAAAAACTCTGCTCGCTCGATTTCCATTTCAAAGAAGTGGACAGCCGGTTCAAGAAACTTGGGCTTTAGCCTTCTGGAACCCGGCTTACCGGCGGCCGTATGGTTCCCGTATCGTCCCCGCAGTCACTATGAGTGACGCAATTTTCACCCACGACGTCTTCCTCAGCCATAGCCCGAAGGACAAGGCGGTTGTGTGCGCCGTCGCGGAGCGGCTGAGGGAGGCCGGACTTCGGCTGTGGTTCGATGAATGGGAGTGTCCCTCGCCCGCAGGAGCGGGAGAGGGTGGCCGAAGGCCGGGTGAGGGTCGTGGGGCAGAACGCGTCCCGGCGAAAATCGAGGAAAGGCTGAAGCAATCCAACTTCGGATTCTCGGATTTCGGGTTTGTGCAGCCCGGCCTGTCGGCGAATGCGTTCGGCTCGGACTGGGCGCAGTTGGAGGCCGGCACGTGTGGGAGGGGCAACTGCGGGAGCCGCAACTTGCGGTTTCGCGACCCGCTGAACAAGGAGCGCCGCTTCCTTCCCCTGCGGCTCGACGACGCCCTCATCAAAGGCTCCCTCGCGCAATTCCTTTACATCAACTGGCGACCCGCGAGCCGTTGCGCGACGAAGGCCCGTTCGGCGACCACACCGGCTACTACACGCTGCCCGAGCCGTATCCCGTCTTCCACGTCACCGCCATCACGCACCGCAAAGACGCCGTTTATCCCGCCACCATCGTCGGCCTCCCGCCGATGGAAGACTTCTACATCGGCGGTGCGTCCGTGAAATTGTTCCTGCCCATCTTCAAGATGAACTTCCCCGAAATCGTGGACATCGCGCTGCCGGCGGAAGGCGTCTTCCACAACCTCGTCTTCGTGAGCATCCGCAAGACCTACCCGATGCAGGCCTACAAAATCATGCACGGCCTCTGGGGCATGGGGCAGATGATGTTCACCAAATACCTCGTGGTCGTGGACGACGACGTGAACGTGCATAATACAAGTGAAGTGCTGTTTCGCCTGTGTGCGAACACAGACCCTCAGCGGGATTCAATTTTCACAAAAGGGCCAGCCGATGTTCTGGACCATGCAACCTCTGAAATCGCGATTGGAACAAAGCTGGGAATTGACGCCACGCGCAAGCTCGCCGGTGAAGGATTCAAAAGGCCGTGGCCGCCGTTAATCCGCATGAACGAAGAAGTCCGCCGGAAAATTGACGCGCTGTTCAAAACGAACCCGTAGCAGCCGACGTGAGGAGGCTCTGACCGAATGACAAGCGAAGAAGCAAAGCAGTTTGTGGAGCAAGTTCGGCGCGAGAAACTTGACAAGGACTCGCCCGATTTGCGCGCGGCGCTCAAACTTTTGGCTGAAGAACTCAACACCAAGGAGACGCATTTCATCTTGGAACTTCTTCAAAATGCAGAGGACAACGAATACGGTGGCGAGCAACCAGAGTTGAGCCTTCGCATCGAAGCCGAAGACCCGACGGGCACATCGTCGAGCGACGGTTGCCTCGTTGTGCTGAACAATGAAGTTGGATTTCAACCGGAGAACGTCCGCAGCCTTTGCTCGGTCGGGCAAAGCACCAAGAAGAACCGGAACAACGGTTACATCGGGGAGAAGGGCATCGGCTTCAAATCCGTCTTTCGAGTTACGGACAGCCCACACATCTTCTCCAACGGGTTCCAGTTTCGATTTCACGTTCCGACTGAATCAGAAGGTTTCGGCTACATCCTGCCTCATTGGGTCAAAGATGTGCCGCCAGCGGTCGGCGAAGGCTTTACTGCAATCTTGTTGCCGTTGCAGCCCGGCAAGCGGGAATTTATTGCGCTGCAACTTTCCAAAATCGCGCCTGAAACAATTCTGTTCCTGCGGAAGCTGAAACGATTGGCAGTTGGCGAGGGGCGTTCGATTTCGCGTGATGACGGGAAAGGCTCGTTGGTGACGCTTCGCAACAACGGTGAAGATTCCTTGTATTTTGTCCACAGCGAGCGGTGCGACAAACCGCAGAACCTTACCGAAGAAAAACGGACGGGCATCAGCCACCGGAAAGTGACCGTTGCTTTTCCGCTCAAGACTTCCACCGCCTGCAATGGACGCATCTTCGCATTCCTGCCCACGGAGTTCGACAGTGGCCTGCCTTTCTTGGTCAACGCGGATTTCATCCTGAATTCAAATCGCGAGCGCGTGCTTGAAGACCGCCGCTGGAATCAATGGCTGCGGGACGAAATCGCGCCGACATTCGTGCAGGCGTTCCTTTCAGTGTTGGAGAACTCCGATTGGAAGGCAGAGGCGCACAGGTTTTTGCCCGAACTCGCTCCCGCTGAGGACTTCATCCGGCCAGTGGTGGAGTCCATCCAGACCCAGCTTCAATCGAAACCATGCGTTCTTACGGATGCGTCACACTCTGAACTGCCGGCGAAGGTGTTTGTGCCGGGTTCACTCGCCAGGCGCATTCTCTCGGACGCTCCCAAAGAGCGTTTGAAATTCGCGCTTCTGCATCCCTCTTGGGAAAGCCGTTGGCATGACCGCTTGAAACCGCTCGGAGTCCAGTCGCTGAAGTTCGACCAACTATTCGCGGCATGTAACGACGACTCATGGCTAAAGAGCCGAGAAGCCGAGTGGTGGGAAACGCTCTTCGAGCTTTGCGCGAAATGCGACGTCTCAGCAGCGACCATTGGTTCGTTTCCAATCCTTCGGTGTCGGGATGGTATCTGCCGTCCGCTATCATCTGGCATCTTCTCCAATGCCGAGGACCAGCCAACGCCTGCGGGGATTCCGTCCGATTGGCCTGCCGCTCACCTTCTCGATGCGGACCTCCAGAAGCAGCTTCAACTAAAACCAGCCGTATGGGCGTGGTTGGCCAAAGTTGCCGGTCTGCGCCCATTCGCGATTCAGTCCTACATCACGGGCAGGCTGCTCGATTGGATGCGACAACAAACCGGCGAGCATCTGATTCAGGCTACGCGATTCATTGCTGCGAATTTCAAGCATCTCGACGCATCGACTCGGCAGACGCTGCGTGAGAAAATGACGTGGCTGCTCGCCGATGGACAAGTTCTTCACCCTGAAGCACGCGCGGGCAGAGAAGTCATCACACCCGAATGCTTGGAGAACGAAACCGGCTGGAATCTGCTGTTCTGTGCGCTTGACCGACACTTCTTCGTCATCCACGACGATTACTGTGCCGGATTGTCAGGCGATTCGCTTGCGGAGTTACGGGAAGTGTTCAAGGCATGTGGAGCAACGGCGTTTCCAGACCCGCGCTTGAGGGAGATGAATCCCGGTGACCCGCACTACAACGAGGCTCTCGCCCGATGCGCCCACGCCGTTCATGGAACACCAACGCTACGTGATTGGGCGGCGCCCGGTTGGTTGCTTGGGCTTGAGAGCGTGGAGCAGACCGGCAACGGGCAACGCAAAGTTGAAGCCTTGGAACGGTGGCTGAAGGCGCTGGGGCCTGATTACGCCAAGAAACTTCTGCATTGCACCAAGCCCGATTACCAAGGCGACTGGCAACAGATAAACGCGTGGTCAGAGTTTGGCGGTGCCCTCCACAAGAAACCTTGGTTGCACACGAGCAAAGGCTACGTGGCCCCGCCAACCGCGTTCTTGGACACGCCGGAGTTCCGCGAGTTCTTTGGGGATTCAGTGGCATACGTTGCGACGGACATCGCAGCAACTCTGCTGGAAACTCTAGGCGCTCGTGTTCACCTGACTGCCGACGTGCTCATTGGACTGCTTCGGCAAATGGCTGCTTCCGAGAATCCTGACCTCGCGTTGCTGGCGAAGATTTATCGCCGGCTTCAGGACTCCGCTTTCGATGTGAATCTTTTCCGCCTTGAGAAGCTGATATTTCTTTCAAAGCCAAAGCCGCGCTGGCTTTCCGCAGAAAGACTTGTTTGGGACGATGCTGGCGAACTTTTCGACGACGACTTCGGATACGCCTCTCTGACTTACGGCAAAAGTGAACTGCATCGCTTCTTCACTGAGAAACTGAAGATTCCAGTTCAACCAGAAATCCGGCAATACGCATCCGCTTGGAAGAACCTGTGCTCGGCAACCGCGCCAGACCGAACGGTTATTGAGAGGAAGCTCAAAGTCGTTCTTCAGCGACTGGCCGACTGCCAGAATGAGTTGTCCAACTCCGATTGGTGGCGCGAACTGAGGCCACGGCTTCGGCTTTGGACAGACCGCGGAGAATTTCAACCGCCAGCCCAGGTATATGTGCCAGACCATTCCACCGCAGTTGAGCTTTTCGCCGGACGGATTCACGTCGCGTTTCCGCCCAAACCAAGCCGCACCGTGCTGGAATTTTTCCGCTTGATGTCTTGTCGTTCACTGGCTGCCGCCGTCCAGACGAAGCTCATCGGGGCGGCGGGAGAGTGCGCGCGTCTCACACCGGTTTTCCTGACGCCAGCGGCGAAAGAGTTGTGCGTGTTGCTCGTGTGCAGTCACCACGGATGGGAAGGACGCTGTCCGCATCTCCAAGCATTGCTTGAAACCGCTGAGGTCGGCGTGAAGGAAATCACCGTCGAGTATTGGCTGAACGACAGCCGCGAAGTTGGCACTCAGCCACTCCCCCGCGACGCGCACTGGGATGTTGCGAGTTGCCGCCTGTTACTCCGAGACGGTGTTGACGCGGAATCGTTGCGCGATGCAGCAGCCAAGAGTATCGCCGCTGAGTTTTTCGGCGAAGCCACGAGCAACGAAATGCAGGCGGAGTTTTTTCGTGTGCTCACCGTTGCCTTGGAACGTGCTCAAAAACTGATGAGAGAGCGGAGCAACTGGCGGCTCACAACACAGCAGCAGGCGTGGTTGCGCGAACAGCGCTGGCAAACCCTCATCACCGAACTCGACGAGGTTGAGCAGCCACCGGCTCCTCGCCCATTGGCAGGGCCGCTCCCGCCGACCGCAACTGCGCCACCGCCCGCTGCTGTAGGCTCTCAACCAAGTTCAGCCGAAGGAACAGCACCCGCGCAAAGCACAAGCAGTGCGGCCAACCAAACCACTCCAACTGCGCCGAGCCAACGGAGTCAGGAAACACCTCGCTCAGACACACCGACAAGAAGCCAAGAGCAGCAACCCCAGACGCAGTCGGCAAGCGATGCACCAGCCGAATTGCACGACGCCAACACAATCACGGCAGATTTCGTCCCGGTGAGGGCGCATACCCGCTCCCGCCCGCAACGTCCCCGGACTCAGCAAACAGAAGAGAGCCACCGTGAAGCGGCAGGCGGCTTGACCAGCGCATCTGCCGATGACAAGGCGGCCTTGGAACAGTGCGGTCGAGAATTTGCGGCAAGCAAGCTGGCAAGCATGGGCTACTCGGTGACGCCCATGTCGCAACGCAATCCCGGCTTTGACCTGAAGGCTGAGAAGCCCGGTGACACACTCAAGGTTGAAGTGAAGGCGCACGCAGGAGAGGCCAGCAGCGTCTTCGTCACACAACGCGAATGGGAAGAACACCTGAGAACTCGCGATGTCAGCGGACAGGCATGGGAGCTTTGGAACGTCGAGAATTTGGCGAAGTCGTCGGGGAAGAAGCCCACTATTCAGCGCGTCCGTCACATCCCGAAGTCAGCGATGAAGGAGAGTGGCTATTGGATTGATTTGAACCAGTGTTCGCAGGAACCACCCAAATCAGGAAGACCAGAGCCTCAATAGCAACGCGTATGCAGCACAAAATAAAATGGTGTTACCTCTGCCGTAGCCTGGACAACCTGACACACGACCATGTTCCACCGGAGAATCTTTTTCCGAAACCGAAACCTTCAAACCTCATCACCGTGCCGTGCTGCAAAACTTGCAACGAGGGCTTCAGCAAACTGGATGAGCAATTCCGGGTGTTCGTGAGCACGCCGGTCAATGTTTCGGATACCGGCAAGGCAGTGATGCGAAGCAAGGTGTTCGGCGGGTCGCTCAAGAAATCGCCCGCGTTGAAGAAGCAGATGGCAAAGGATGTTTTCAAAAGCACCGTCATGACGGAGCTTGGACCGGTCACTGTGCCGCTTATTGCGATGGACCGTGCCGTCCTTGACCCGTTCTTCACGCGTCTGACCAAAGGTTTGCTGGCGACCTTTTATCCAGACATTGACTATTTCGGTCTGAAATTCGTGGTGACGCAGCTAAACCAGTTCGGCGCGCAGCATCCGACATTCAAAGCGGTGACTTCGATTCTGACTGCCGACCAGCGGGGCGACGGCGTTTTTCGATTTTGGCATGGAGTCACGCAGGAGCAGAGGACTGCCGGAATGTGGGTTTACCAGTTTTACGACGCAGCGTTGTTCATGGTGAGGCACGGCATTTCATGAAGTTTCGCAGTGCAGTTTCGTTTCACCGAGTTGACCGAGCCTTGAAAACATTTTGCCCGAATTGAAAACCCTTTTGCCCAACGCCTGCCTGCGCCGAGGCTTCGGCAGGCAGGCCGACTTCGTCATCGAAGGCTACGTTGACCCAACCGAGCCGCTGCGCGGCGAAGGCCCGTTCGGCGACCACACCGGCTATTACACGTTACCCTCGCCCCGTGGAATAGCGGGTGATTCCCGGCTGGAGGCTCCTGACGGAAGTAATCCACGGGGCGAGCCGTATCCCGTCTTCCACGTCACCGCCATCACGCACCGCAAGGACGCCGTCTATCCCGCCACAATCGTCGGCATCCCGCCGATGGAAGACTTCTACATCGGCGGCGCGGCCCTCACCCGGCCTGCGGCCACCCTCTCCCATCGGATGGGAGAGGGGCTGGGGGTGAGGGTGCA
>Ga0209726_10008666_pt1 | contig 10860 bp, 10 predicted proteins | sample Subgrocontami54m_FD_187453 | JGI IMG/M metagenome (GOLD analysis project Ga0209726, IMG submission 187453) | Subsurface groundwater microbial communities from S. Glens Falls, New York, USA - GMW46 contaminated, 5.4 m (SPAdes) (version 3) | ecosystem: Environmental > Aquatic > Deep subsurface >... | reverse complement strand
CAAAGGCATGGAAACCGTGCTCGATGCCGCCGCCAAAGAAAACCCTAAGGCCAGAGGTCTCACGGTTCAACAATTGGTCGATTTGAGGTATTTTCAATAAAGTTTGATTGATAGGAGCGGCTTGATGGGCAGAAAATTAATCATTCGAGGTTTATTGGCGGCGATGGCACTGTGTGGGCTGCGCGGATTTACATCGGCGGCGGAGCGGCCGATCGATGTGATTGAAGACAATAGTTTTCTGATCGAGGAGGCTTACAACCAAGAAGCCGGCGTGGTGCAGCATATCTGGAATGCTATTTACACAAAATCGGGACCTACCCACGGTTGGAATTTCAGCTTCACGCAAGAGTGGCCGGTGTTTTCGCAGGACCACCAGTTTTCCTACACGATCCCTTCGTTTCACCTTTCCGACAACGGCGCGGTCGTGTCGGGGGTAGGCGATATGTTGCTCAATTACCGATATCAGGCTCTCGAAGAAGGAGATGTAAAGCCGGCTTTCGCGCCGCGTTTTAGTTTGATTCTCCCTACTGGCAATCGGAAAACAGGCACCGGTAACAATGTAGTCGGCTATCAGTGGAGTCTACCGTTTAGCAAGAAAGTGACCGACCGGGTCGCGCTTCACTTTAATAGCGGCCTGACTTACTCGCCGCAGGTCAAAGCGCCGGCGGACGCCAATGGCTTTTCGACGAAAAAGTCTCTGGTGGCGTACAATGTCGGGGGTAGCGCGATCTATGCGCTCTTACCACGCTTTCAATTGATGTTGGAATGGGTCGGAAACTTCGATCAAGATTTCAATGATGCCGGCAAACGCGAGCGGTTTTTCCGATCGACGATATCACCGGGTTTTCGAACCGCGATTGTCAACGAAGAGAAATTGCAGATCGTCACCGGAATCGCGACACCCATCGGCTTGAATCGCCGCACCGATAATATCGGTGCGTTCATCTATTTTTCCATCGAACATGACTTTTTGCCGAAATGAGATGAGGATTCAGTTCTGGTTTATGGCAACCGAATGCTCCAGCGGCACGGTCGAGGAGGTACGCGATGAAAGGAATTATTGACGCGGATACGCATATCTCAGAGGGCGCGGCGATGTGGGCATTGATGGATGGTGCGATGCAGCCGCGCCGGCCGATCATGTTGTCGGTGCCGGAAGACACTTGGTACGGCAACCGCAACGCTTTCTGGCTGATCGACGGCGAGATCTATCCCAAGCCCGCGGGCAAGGGCAGCTTCGCGTTGGTGACGCCTTCGGAGCAGCAAGTCCAAGTCGGCCGCAAAGACTCGACGCCGGCGACCCGCGAGATGACCGACATCACGGGCCGTCTGGCGGACATGGACAAGCTCAATACCGCATTGCAGGTCGTCTACCCGACGCTGTTTCTAGTTTACAACACCAAGGATAAAGAACTGGAAGTCGCGCTGTGCCGCGCCTACAATCGCTTTCTCGCCCAGGCCTGCGCCCAGGCGGCGGAGCGCCTGAAGTGGGTGGCGGTGTTGCCGTTTCAGACTATGAACGTGGCGCTGGATGAAATCCGCTTTGCCAAACAGAACGGCGCGGTGGGGATTTTCTTTCGCGGCATAGAGGGCGAATACACGCTCGACAATCCGTATCTCTTTCCCGTCTATGAAGAGGCGCAAAAACATAATCTGTCGATTTGCGTGCACACCGGCTGCGGCGTCAAGCAGATCTTGGAGATGTTCGAACTGGCGCGCAACCATACCTTCGGCCACACTCGGGTGATGCCGCTATTGGCGTTTCGCGATTTAGTCGCCAATCGGATTCCCGAGCAGTTTCCCGCTCTGCGCTTCGGTTTCATCGAAGCGGCGGCGGGCTGGGCGCCGTTCTTGATGCACATCATTCGCCGATTGTTAAAAGACAAGTTTAAATACGCTTCGAGCGCCGAATTGTTTCGCGAGTACCGTTTGTTCATCGCCTGCGAAGCTGACGAAGATATTCCGTACATCGCCAAATGCATGGGCGACGACCATCTGCTCATCGGTTCGGACTATCCTCACAGCGACCCGTCGAGGGAAGATCAGTTCGTCAACGCGATCAATGTGCGCAGCGACATCCCGGCGCCGCTCAAACAAAAAATTCTTTACGACAATCCGCGCGCGTTTTATGCGCTGTAGAAGAAGTATGAAGCTTAATACGCTGCTGGCAGCAGTGCTAATCGCGCTCAGTTGCCGCTTCGCTGCCGTCGCAGCTGGCCAGGAAGTTTTCATCGGCAATCCCGGCAAGAGCTTGAATTTTTTTCACTTCGATCTGGCCATCGAGCGCGGCTTTTTTCGCGAGTTGGGGCTCGACGTCAAATTGCTCAATACCAAGTGCGATGTCGCGGTGACGGCGTTGCTCACCGGCGACTTGCAAGCCAGCGGCTGCGTCGGCACGGCGTCGCGCGCGATCGCGAGCCAGAACGTGCCGGTGCGCACGGTGATATGGTTGTTCAAGAAGCCGACTTTTTATGTCGTCGCCAAACCTGAGATTCGCAGCGCCGCCGATCTGCGCGGCAAAATCATCGGCATCAGCTCCTTCGGCAGCGACACCGACCTGGCGATGAAGGTTTACGCCCAGAGCGGCAAGCTCGACCCGGACAAAGATATCAAACGCATCGTCGCCGGTTCGACGGCGACGCGCTTGCAGGGACTCAAAGCCGGCTCCATGGACGCGACCACGCTGTCGCCGCCGTTCAATATCTACGCCGAGCAGATGGGGCTGCGCGTGCTCGCTTACACGGGTGATTTTTTGGAATTTCCCCAGAGCGGTTTTACGGTTTCCGACGCGACTTTGAAGAATAAGCGCGACCTGATCAAACGGTTGCTGCGCGGCACGTTGCGCGGTTTACAATTCACTTTAAAAAATCGCGCCGACACCGTGCGTTTCATCGCCAAGGATTACAAGCTGCAAGAAGCGGTGGCCGACAAAGTTTACGCGTCGCTGTTGCCGGCCATGAGCGAAAATGGCTTGGCCACCGACAAAGGTTTGCGAAATATGATCGAAACGCTGGGCACGGCGGTGGGCAAGAACGTCGACTTTCCGCCCGAGCGCTTGGTGGACTACACATTATTACGAGAAGCGCAGAAGGAACTGGGCATTCAATAAGGAAGTGTGGTATGGCGATTCAGCGCGCGATGAATTTTATTTTTCTATTCATGTTCGGCGTGACGAGCGCAGCCATCGCTGCCGAGGCGCCGCCCAAGGTGCGCATCGCCTACGCCAGCCGGAGCAGCTCGGCTTTGCCGCAATACATGGCGCTGCAAAAAGGATTCTTCAAAGCGGAAAATTTAGACGTCGAGATCATTCAGATGAATCCCCGCCTCGGCGCCACCGCGGTGGTTAACGGCGATGTCTCCTTCGCCACGCCGTTCACCAGCACCTTTCGCGGCGTGCTTCAGGGATTTCCCATGAAGCTGGTCTTCGTCCACATCAAAAAAGGCCCTTACTACGTCATGGTGCGGCCCGAGATCAAGGACGTGCAGCAGCTCAAAGGCAAGAAGATCGGCGTAGCGACGATCAAAGGCACGGATCAATTGGTTGCCGAAGAGATGCTGCAGGCGAAGGGCTTCAACACCAATCTGTTACAAGCCGTCGCCATCGGCGATGGCCCGGTAAGAATGCAGGCGCTAATCAGCGGCGCCGTCGAAGCCGTGTGCTTGGCGCCGCCGCATGATTTCATGCTGCGCAAAATGGGTTACCACGCCTTGGTCGGCCCGCCGGAAATCGGTTTGCCTTCCGCCGGTATGCTCACTTCGGACCGCTTGATCAAGGAGAATCCCCAGATTGTCCGGCGCACGCTCAAGGCGCTGCTGCGGGCGCACCAACAAATTCTCGATAATCGCCAAGATGCGATCCAGACCTTGATCAAGTGGCTGCCCCAACCCGTTGATGTCGCCGAACACTCTTACGATGCTGAGTTGAGGATTCTCAACCGCGACGGCACCATGACCGACGCGGAGATCGAATCGATCATCGAGCGGATCGGCGAAAAGAAGCGGCCCTTGGATGAAGTGCGAGATTTCTCCTTCGCGCGGGCGGCGCTGAAGGAACTAGCGCGTTAGACAACCGACGAGATCCCGCGATGTTTTTTTCAGTGGTTTCGATTGGTATCGAAGGGCTCGCCTAGTTCCGCCGCGCCTACAATCTGCGCGGCGATGTCGTGACGGCCGTGCATCATGTGGAGGTGCATGTCGCGGTAGAGGCGTTCGAGCGGGTGTTTGACGAACAGCGCCGTCGAGCCGCAAATCTCCGCGGTGCTCCACATCATCTTTTCCAGCATCTCTTTGGCCATCCACTTGGCTTCATGGGCGGCGATCATCGCTTGGCTGGGATCGCGTTTGAACATGCGCACGGCGGTGTAGAGTACTAAGCGCGCGGCGTCGAGCATGGATTTCAACTCGCCGAAACGCAGTTGGCGGTAGCTATCCTTGGCGCCGCCACGCTCGCGGGTATAACCGATCGCCCAGTCGTACATGGCGCGCGCCGAGCCTAAATAATTCGCCGTGAAGGCGAAGTTGATTTTGCCCATCCAGTTGTCGTCGAGAAATTGTCCCGGCTGTCCCAGCAGATTTTCCTCCGGCACGAAACAATCTTTTAAATACAGCCAGGGGCTGACGCAGGCGCGCATGCCGGTGGGGCGCCAGGCCGCGCTGTCGATAGTCAGACCAGGCGTGTCTTTGTGGAGCATGCACATGATCGGCTTGGGATGAGAATCGGAAGCGATGCGGCCGATCCAGAGCCATTCAGCCATGCTGGCGTTGGTGGCGTAATGTTTGGTGCCGCTGATCAGATAGCCGCCGCTGACTTTCTTCGCGCTGGTGGGCGGCACGCCGTAGGGTTCGGCGCCGGCGCCGGGAATTAACGCGCCGCGTTTGATCGTCGGCTCGATCCACTTCGCTACGTGCGCGTCGCTCGCCATAGCGTCGATCATCATCAGGCCGTTGTTGTGCACCTGAAAGCAGTGCGCCGTCGACGGATTGCCGTAGGCGAGGTGTTCGTCGATAAGAAAAAAACTCAGCGGATCCTCGCCGTGCATGCCGAAGCCCAAGCCGCCGCGCTTTTTATCGAGATTGGCGAGCAGCCAGCCTTCACGATGGATGTCGTGGAGATCTTCCACCGGCATGGCGAACTCAGCGTCATACTGTGCCGCGCGCGGTGCGATATGTTCTTCGACGAGTGTATTGACGCGCTCGATCAGGCGTTGCTGCTCTTGGGTGAAGCCGAAGTCCAAACGTGTGTTTCCTGTTAATAGTGAGAAAAGATTTATTCACCACGAAGGCGCGAAGGACACGAAGTTAGGAAAACCATTCTTTGTCCCTTCGTGCTCTTCGTGTCTTCGTGGTGAAAGTGGGTTCGCCCCGATTATTTGTACAGTTCTTTGATGAACCCGGACTTTTCCAATTCCGCGACGAACGAGTTGTCGATGAACTGTTCCGGTTTGGCGGTTTTGGCGTTTGGATTGATGGCGAAATTCAACACCGCCTGCATCGCCGGGCTGGAGACGTAGGGCACCTGCTCCCAGGCTTTCGCATAGGTGTTGTAAGTTTCGTCGAGATCTTCCTTGTTTTCCGTCTTGGTGTACTTGCCGATGATCTGCTTGGTGGTCTCGGGGTCGGTGCGGGCAATCTTGTTCGCCTCGACGTATGCTTGCACGTAGCGGCGCACCTTGTCGGGGCTGCTCTTGATGAAATCCCGTGTCGTTGCCAGCCCGGCATGGATCATCGGTACATTGCGCGCCGTGATATCGACCAGTTCTTTCATGCCGGCCTGCTTGGCCTTCAGCGTCGTCGGCGCGGAAATAATTCCGGCGTCGATGCGTCCCTGGCTGAGCGCGGTGATGACATCCGGCATGCCTTGCAAATGAGTGATTTGGACATCTTTGCCGGCAACCATGCCGGCTTGCTGGAGCAGCATCCGCGCCGCCAAATCGGTGGTCGAGCCGGGCAGCGTCACGCCGAGGATCTTGCCCTTCAAATCGCTCAACTGTTTGAATTCCGGTTTGCTATAGACAGACAGCACCGCGCGATTGAGGATGCCGATGATGAAGGCGACCCTGGCGCCGCCGAGTCCGGCTTCGATTAGTTCCGTCGCCGGATTGACGATATCGATGCTGCCGGAGAGCAGCGCTTGGGTGCCGGTGGCGGAGAGCATGTATTTGAGATCCACTGCTAAGCCGTATTTGTTGAAAACTCCTTTGTCCTGGGCGATCCATAATGGCGCGAAGGCGCCGCCAATCGAAGCGTAAGTGGCGCGCAACGGAATCAGCTCGGCGCTCCAAACGGTCCTTGAGAAAAATGCCGAGAGAAGAACTGCGACGGCGACGATGGTTTTGATTCGACGAAAAATCATCTGGACCCCCTAAAGAAAAGTTTCTGAAGCTATAATAAAAATTTGGCCGGCGCGCCAGAGCTGGTGCGCGGTGGAAGGATTTTGCAAGCGGTAAATAAAAGCAGGGGGCGGCCGCGACCGCCCCCTACATCGTTTTATTGCAAATATGCTCGACAGCTATTGGCGCGCGCCGAAGGTGTTTTGCTGAATCATCCAATCTTTTTGCGGTGACAGATCGACGCGTTTGTTGTCGATGTTTTGGTCCTTGGCGGTGACGCGGAGAATTTCCAGCGCATCGCTCGAAGCGCTTTCGAACCAGTACTTAAAGCCGCGCGGCACCAAGATGCCTTCACCCTTCTGGTATTCGCCGATCACTTTGTCGCCTTCGCCGTAAAATCTGACCGCGCCGCTGACGACGTACCAGAAGGCGTCTTCGCCAGTGTGGGTGTGAAGGTTGTTCTCGCCGCCGTCTTTCACAACCTGAACTTGAACCTTCATCAGGTCGCTATTGCAAACCTGCCAGGTTTTCTTTGGGCCTTCGAACTCGGGGGTCTTGTGTCGGAACTCTTTTGCATCCTGCGCCATGGGTCACCTCGCGTGTAAGATATCGCCGAGCTTATTCCGGATTGGGTCAGCGGGTCAAGAGCAACCTGAGAGCCCTTCCGCTAACGCGAAAATCGCTTCACGCCGTTGACGGTTCACCGTGGAGTATAATACTTATGCCGTCACGGGCGGAGGGTGTATGACGAAATGGCGAGCCTTGAATGCCATGATCGCGATGCTCTGGCTGGTACCGGGTTTAACCTCGGCGCAGGGTTTGCCGACCCTCAACATGGGCTACAGCGGCGCGGGCATCGGTTCCGACTTGCTCAAAGTTATCGAGCGCAACAACCTTTGGCGCAAGCACGGGCTGGACATGAAGGTTGTTTATCTGTCGAGCGGCACTCTGATGGCGCAGACGTTGTCGTCGGGCGATATTGGCATCGCCGGTTTCGACACGCCGGCGATGCTCAATCTCGCCTTGGCCGGCCACAGTCTGAAAATCGTCGCGGTGCCGATCAACCGCATCGAGCCGATGTTCGTCGTGCGCGCGAATATCAAAACGCCGGCGGAGCTCAAAGGCAAGAAGGTCACCATCAGCCGCTTCGGTTCCGGCTCGGATATCATCACGCGGGTGGCGCTGCGCTATTGGAAGCTCGATCCGGACAAGGATGTGAGCTTTTTTCAATCGGGCAACACGCCGACGCGGGTCGCCGCGTTGATCGCCGGTCACATGGACGGCGGCTTGGTCAGTTCCACCGGCGTGGCCAAGATCGTCGCCACCGGTTGCTGCCGGGTACTGGCGGATTTGTCGGAATTACCATTGGACTTCGCCAATTACGGCGTGGTGGTGTCGGGAACTTTTCTGAGAAACCAGCGAGAAAACGTCAAACGCTTCTTGCAGGCGCTGGTGGAAGGAATTCATGTGTTCAAGACCAAGCCGGACATCGCTCGCGCGGTGCTGCGTGAAAGCAACGGCGACGCGGAGGTGGTCGGACCGCTGTACGAACGCTTGGCGAAATCGTTCCGCGACTTTCCCACGCCGGAAGCGCGCGGCATTCAAAACGTCATCGACTCGCTGCCGACGCCGAAAGCCAAGGGCGCGCGTGCTGAAGATTTTAGCGACGCGACTTTGCTCGAAGAGATCCGTAAGAGCGGATTTTTGGAACGGCTGCAAGGGAAATAGAGATTCAACAAAGCATGAGAATTAAAAATGGCTAACGTTCTTATCACCAACGCGCTGATCGTGCCGATGACCGAGCCGCCGACGGTATTCATAGGATACCTGCGCCTGCGCGACGGCGTGATCACCACGATCCACGCCGGCGCGGCGCAACAAGCGCGGCTGGTCGAGCATACGATTGACGCGTCAGGGTGCGTGCTCATGCCGGGACTGGTCAACGCGCACACCCATCTTTATCAAGTGCTGTTGCGCGCGGTGTGGGAAGACTTGGCGCTTATGCCTTGGCTCCAGCGCATCTACGGTTGCGCCCGGGTGCTGACGCCGGCGCATTTCTATGCCGGCAGTTTGCTCGGCTGCGCCGAAGCGATTCGCGGCGGCGTGACCACGCTGTGCGAGCATAATTTTCTCAATCCCAGCCCCGAGTGCGCTTTCGAAACACTGCGCGCGATCCAAACCTCCGGCCTGCGCGCGGTGTTCGCGCGCACGATCATGGACAGCGGCGAGATCGTGCCCGACTGCACCAAAGAAAAACCGGAGCAAGCGTTTCGCCAGATCGAGTCGCTGATCGCGCGCTACAAAGAGTTCGCGCACCTGACCTTCATGACCGGACCCAACACGCCGCCGATCAATACCAGCAGCGATCTGCTGCGCGAAGTGCGCCGCTTCGCCGACGATAAAGCCATCGGTATCAGCGCCCACGTCGCCGAATCGAAATCGGTGCTCGAGTCGGTGCGGCACGAACATGGCAAGAATGGCGTGGTCGAGTATTTAAATGAATTTGGTCTTGCGGCGCCGAACTCGATCTTCGCCCACGCGGTGCATGTGTCGCCGGATGAAATAAAAATCCTGCAAGAAACTGGCACGTCGGTATCGCACAATCCGGTGAGCAACATGATGCTCGGCGACGGCGTGGCGCCGGTGGTCGAAATGCTGCGCCAAGGGGTTAACGTCGCGCTCGGCACCGACGGCGCCGCGAGCAATCACTCGCAGGATCTGTTCGACACGATGAAAGCGGCGTCGCTGTTGCAAAAGGTGCATCACCAAGACGCAGGTGTGATTGATCCGTATTCGGTCCTGCGCATGGCGACGGTGGGCGGCGCGAAGGCGCTGGGGCTCGGCGAGGTCTGCGGCACCATCGAAGTCGGAAAGCGCGCAGATTTGATTCTCTTGAATCTGGACACCCTCCACAACCAACCGCTGAACAATATCTACAGCCAGATCGTCCACTGCGCCAAGGCGAGCGACGTGCAAACGGTGATCGTAAACGGCGAAATTCTCATGCGCGATCGAAAGCTCGTTCGGCTCGACGAGCGAAAGATTTTGGCCGATGCCAAAGCTGCCAACCACGATCTAATGGAGCGGGTGGGGAGGCTGACGTTTTAGTTAAGGTCAAGAATGTAGTGATTGTTATGCCCAATCCCGACCCCAATCCCAATGAGTGTTTATGCTGCGTTTTTGCGAAATTCTTGGAGCCCTACAATCAGTCGGGCGTTTAGCACCGCGGCGACCTTTTCCAAGGCTTTCAAAGAATAGTTTTGATAGTTCGGATTCTCTAAGCGCGCGATGCCGGACTGCGTTGTGCCGACTTTGCGCGCTAGCTCGGCTTGTGTCCAGCCTTGCTTCTGACGTAGAGCTGCGATTTGTTCGGCCAACCGATTACGGCTCAGTTCCTTTTGGAATGCCGTGGCAAACCGCGGGCTGCGCATTTCTTTGGCTAGATGCAGATTTAATGTTACGGCTTTGCTCTTTTTCATTTAGACCTCCATCATTCTTCGTCGCGCGATTTCAATTTCCCGTTTGGGTGTGGCCTGAGATTTTTTTCGAAATGCATGCAATAACATGATGCGATTGCCGGATCGGAACCAAAAAAAGATCCGAAAAGCATGCACTCTCAGTTCAAAAAGACCGGCACCCATGCTCTTCGTCGTGGGTTCTCTGAGTTGGTTTCCTCTTTCTTGCAAATAGTGCAACTTTGCTTTCACCACGGCCCGGTCCGTCTCGCTCAGTGAACCCAAGAAATCTTCGATCGGCAGTGCTCCCCGGCTGTCTTCGAATTGTTGCAGCGCCCAGGGCATACTGGATAATCACAAATATGCGATGTAAAGGCAATGAGAAAATCGTAAAGAAAATAAACGGTTCAAATTCAAAGCGGGTATATGCAATAGCTTCGCTAATTCCTTAGGTTAACTTTAGATTGTAAAGATTGTTATGCCAGACCCTAAACACAGACCCTAAACAGACCTAAAAGGCGCTAGGTATTGATGAAATGAATTCATCCAAGTAGCAGGTTGAAATAGCCCGGATTTATATTCAATTATAAGACCAACGACTACGATCAATAGTGGAACGCCAACATCGTGTAATAAGTAATACGCCAACGTGGGCTGGAGTTTCTGGCTTTCTTCACTTTTTATTCTTGACACGTCAGAAGATTTCTAAACTTGAGAATGAAATGTAGATCTAAATGCATGGCAACGGCAACTTAGAGTAAACTCTCCAAGGGTTCATGCGCTCAAATTAGAAAGACCTCAACAAGTAAAAGATTAGGGTAAGGCGTAAAATCATTACGATCTACCAACTACTCTCCGTCCGCCGCGGCGACAACTGGGATAGTATCGTGCTGATATTAGCCTGATCGCGGCGCAGCTACGGGGTCAGAGCTACGGGGTCAGGCCCGTCAATCACTACAATCTTCGATTGTGCTAAGTCTATCCGCCGTTTGATACCCTTGTTCAGCGCCGTCGATGCGTTTGAGACAGTGTGACAAGAGTGCCGCGACGCTGCGGATGTAACTATTCAACGGCCA
>Ga0209726_10008662_pt1 | contig 10862 bp, 8 predicted proteins | sample Subgrocontami54m_FD_187453 | JGI IMG/M metagenome (GOLD analysis project Ga0209726, IMG submission 187453) | Subsurface groundwater microbial communities from S. Glens Falls, New York, USA - GMW46 contaminated, 5.4 m (SPAdes) (version 3) | ecosystem: Environmental > Aquatic > Deep subsurface >... | reverse complement strand
TTGACAAGGCGAGACTGGCGCAGTCGCTCGAACGCGTGCGGCGCTTGATGGAGGCGCCTTCGCACTCTACGGAGACGCTGGAAGAGCTGGTGCGGATGCTGAAAGAAGGCTCCTCGCCGCCGCAGACCAAGCTGTTGCTGCGGAGCAGCGGACGCCTGATGCTGATCGATCCCCGCCAACTGATCTTCGCCACGATTGAAGACGGGTTGATCTCAATGGTGACAAAGGAAATGGAAGGCGAGTCGAACTACCGCACCCTCGAAGAGTTGCAGGGGAACCTCGATCCTACCGTATTCTGGCGGGCCCACCGCTCCTATCTCGTCAACATCAACCACATTCAGGAAGTCGTGCCTTGGTTCAAAAGCTCCTACCAGTTGCGAATGGACGACCGCAAGGGCACCGAAATTCCCGTGAGCCGCGCGCAGACCAAGCGGTTGAGAGAACTCTTGAAGCTGTAGCAAGCAGTGACAAGTGACGAGTGACAAGTGGCGAGTAAGAAGGTAGAAGTTAGAAGCTAGAAGTTAGAAGAAACAGCAGGTCCTTCGCTGGCGCTCAGGATGACAGCGAGATATTTTTTCAATAAACTATTAGATCATTTCCGAGGCGGTGACGAAATTGTAGCGCTCGGCGAGCTTGGGGACGATTTGCTCCAGCGCTTGGGCTGTTTCCTGGCGGTCGCCGGATTCCTTCTGCGGAACGCCGTCGTGGAGAAGGATGATTGATCCTGGCTTGCTTTTCTCGAGGACCCGGCTTGCGATGCGATGCGACGGGAATTTCCAGTCCACGCCGGTGACGGACCACATCACGGGGGTCAAACGATTGGCGGCCAGGATCGGGAACAGGCCGAACCATCGCACGCCATAGGGCGGGCGGAATAGTTTGGGACGGCGGCCCGTGGCCCGTTCAATTACGTCTTGCGCGCGGGTGATCTCCCAGGCGATCTTTCCCGGCGTTTTCCAAATCAGAATGGGGTGCGAGTAGGTGTGGTTGGCGATCTCGTGTCCCTCGTCGGCGATGCGGCGGGCGAGCTGGGGGAAACGGTCTACGTTTTCTCCCAAAAGAAAAAACGTGGCGCGCACGCCGGAGCGCTTCAGTGTGTCGAGGATGGCGGGAGTAGCAACGCCGGGGCCGTCGTCGAAGGTCAGGCAAATCTCGGGCCGTTGCGCGTCGCCGGAAAACAGCGTCTGGCCGAGCCACTGCGAACGCGGATGGACCAGCGCATAACTGGCCATCGCGGCCAGAGCAAACAGGAAAAAGACGAGGAAAATCAGTGCCAGCAAAGCGCCGCGCCTCCCTGGTAGTTTCTCAGTTGGCGAAAAGAACGTTCTGTCGCCCCTCCGGGGTTTGGTTCAAATTTCGGTAGCCTGCCCACGGCTCACGAGCTTGTGTGATAACTCCAGAGGACCTACCTCAGCGGCTAAAGCCGCATTGCAAGCATTGCTTTTTCGGCACGGTTGAAACCGTGCCCTTACGAAAAATCGAAATTTTTACACAGGCTCTCACGCCGTGATGGGCTAAAATCTATCGCCCCTCCGGGGCTACTCGAAATTGAGCAAACATTGCCCCCTCCAGTCATAGCGCCGGTTTGGCATACCGGATGGGCCGGACAAGATGGGCCAGTCAAGCGGAGGCGCTATCCTTCGCGGGTGAGTTATTTTATCATGATCGGGGAAGGGGAACTGCGGCGCCGGGGTGTACGACGGGATTTGGGCAGGCGAGGCGAGAGGGAGTGTGTGTGATAACTCCGAAGGACGTACCTCAGCGGCTAAAGCCGCGTGGCAATCATTGATTTCGGCACGGCTGAAGCCGTGCCCTGACGAGTCGTACTCTGACGAGTCGTGCCCTGACGGCGAATCGGGGTATTCGCACAGACGCGAAAGGGAGCGCATGGGTGAGAATGGACAATCGAACGGGAAGCTGCTGGAGGTCCGCAACCTCTCGAAATACTTTCCGGTGAAACAGGGCGTCTTCGCCAGGATCACGGACTGGGTGAAGGCCGTGGATGGCGTGTCGTTTGAGATCGGGCGGGGCGAGACGCTGGGACTGGTGGGCGAAAGCGGTTGCGGCAAGACGACCACGGGACGTACGCTGCTGCGGTTGATCGAGCCGACGCAGGGCGAGGCGATCTTCGACGGAGCGCCGGTGTTTCGCCTGCGCGGCGAAGAGCTGCGGAAGATTCGCAAGCAGATGCAGATCATCTTCCAGGATCCTTACGGGTCGCTCAACCCGCGCATGACGGTGGGCGGAATCGTGATGGAGGGCATGACGGCGCACGGTCTTTACTCTAAGGCGGAGCGCGTGGAGCGGGCGCAGCGGCTGCTGGAGCGCGTGGGGCTGGAACGCGAGCACCTGCACCGCTACCCGCACGAGTTCAGCGGAGGGCAGCGGCAGCGGATCGGAATCGCGCGGGCGCTGGCGGTGGAGCCGCAATTTATTGTGTGCGACGAACCGGTGTCGGCGCTGGACGTTTCCATCCAGGCGCAGATCATCAACCTGCTGACGGACCTCAAGGCGGAGTTCCACCTGTCGTACCTGTTTGTGGCGCACGACCTGTCGGTGGTCGAGCACATCAGCGACCGCGTGGCGGTGATGTACCTGGGACGGATCGTGGAACAGGCGGCGACGGAGGAGGTATTCCGGAATCCGCTGCATCCTTATACCAGGGCGCTGCTCGCCTCCATCCCGTCGATGGAGCCGGGGCTGCGGAAGAAAACCACGACGCTGCCCGGCGATGTGCCGTCGCCGCTCCATCCGCCGGCGGGGTGTCCGTTCCACCCGCGGTGCCCGGAGGCCATGGAGGTTTGCCGAACGGATGTTCCGGTGAATGTGGAACAAGCGAGGCAACATTGGGTTTCGTGCCATTTGTATACGATTGGGGCGGGGAAGTAAGAAGGAGGCGGAAGTCAGGAGGAAGAAGTTAGAAGCTAGAAGTTAGAAGAAGCAGCAGCAGGTCCTTCGCTGCGCTCAGGATGACAGGCGTTTTTGAAAAGCACGTCCTTACCTTCTCTTTGCGCGATTCCCCTGCATCACGTAAAATAAGCGCATGATCAAATTGTCGGACATTAAGATCATTGCCTCTCAAATCGCGCAAGAGTTTCATCCGGAGAAAATTCTGCTTTTCGGTTCCTATGCGTACGGCGAGCCAACTCCGAACAGCGACGTTGATTTGCTCGTCTCGATGAGGACGTCGCTCCGTCCCGCCGAGCAGGCGGCCAGAATTCGCAAGGCCATCGACTTCCCCTTCCCCGTGGATCTCCTCGTTCGCACGCCTGCACAGATTGAACAGCGACTGGCCCTGGGTGACCGCTTCGTCCGCGATGTCACCCGCCGCGGCAAGGTGCTCTATGAAGCCGATCACGGCGGAATGGGTTGAGAAAGCGGAGGGTGACTACAAGGTCGCCATCGACGAATGGAACACTTCCAACGCCGTCTGCGACGCCGTGTGTTTCCACGCGCAGCAATGCGTGGAGAAATACCTGAAAGCCTGGCTCACCGAACGCGGCGCGGAGTTTCCGAGGACACATGATCTTTCCATGCTCGCCAAGCTCTGCCTTCCTTCCGTTCCCGAGTTGTCGGCTCTCATGGACGGCCTCCACTTTCTGACCAGTTCTTCCGTGGAAATCCGCTATCCCGGTGCGTCGATGGATGCCCGGGAGGCGGAACAATCGCTCGGAGTGGCGCGGGATATTCGCGATATCTTCCACCGAAAACTATGCTAAAATGTTGTCGCTTGGTCCCTGGCTGTGGGTTTCGGCGGTGTGCATTTGGGGGCGATCATTCCTGTTATTTTGATTGGCAATTGAAGGAGGTTATCTATGCGGCGTTCCTTGCGGTCGCTGAGCGCGGCTAGCTTGCTGGTTGCGGCAATATTGGTTGGTGCGGGGGCTTGGGTGCTGCTGGCCGGAGGGGCCGTGCAGTCGGGCCTGAAGTCGTCGTCACGGAACGCGCTGTTGCGTCCCACGGGAGAAGCGCAGTTGGTTTCCGTTGCGCCAATGCCGGAAGGGGCGGGCGAGGGCGAGATGTGCGCCATGGTCCCAGCCAGCAGCCAGGAACGGCTGGTGGCGATGCTGCAACAGCAGATGGCGGCGGCGCGCGCGGCGGATACGCCGGAAGAAGCCAACCGGCAGGCGGTGTCGCTGGAGCGTCCGCCGGTGCGGGTGATCCACGATCCCTATCCGACGTTCAGCTCGGTGGCGATGGACCCGCTGACGCGCGATATTTATTTGCAGGACGAAAACCTCTTCCAGATCGTGGCCTACGACCACGACGCCAATACGCCGGCGAAAGCGACCATGACGGAGCCGAAGCGGACCATCGGCGGACATCAGACCAAAATCGAGTTCAACTGCGCGCTCTACTTCGATCCGAAGACGGGCGACATTTACTCGGTGAACAACGACACGCTGGATACCATGGTGATCTTCGACCGCCAGGCGCGCGGAGACGTGCCACCGACACGGGAGCTGAAGACGCCGCACCGGACCTATGGAATAGCGGCCGATGAAGAAACCCAGGAGCTGTACATCACGGTGCAGGACCCGCCGATGGTGGTGATCTACGACAAAAAGGCCTCGGGTAGCGACAAGCCCAAGCGGGTGCTGCGCGGCAACAAGACGCACTTGCAGGACGCCCACGGAATCGCGGTGGACACCAAACACAAACTGATGTTCGTGGCCAACTACGGGAACTACGCGGAGTACCGAGACGGCGGCGGCAACAACGTGCCGCGAGGGTTCGGCGGAGGGATGGTGGATGGCAGCGGGAAGTATGCGCCGCCCTCGATTTCGGTATACAACCTGGACGCGGCGGGCAATACGGCGCCGATCCGGCTGATCACCGGCCCCAAGACCATGCTGAACTGGCCGGCTCACCTCCACTACGATTCGCAGCACGAGGAGTTATACGTGGCGAACGACGGAGACAATTCGGTGCTGGTATTCCGGCCGATGGACGACGGCAACACGGCGCCCACGCGGTTCATCAAAGGGCCCAAGAGCCAGGTGAAGAATCCGACGGGCGTGGTGGTGGACTTGCAGAGCGACGAGTTGTTCGTGGCGAACATGGGAAATCATTCGGCGACGGTGTATCCGCGGACGGCCTCGGGCGACGTCCCGCCGAAGCGGGTAATCCGGGCGGCCCCGGTGGGAACTCCGGCGCTGCAGATCGGGAATCCGGGAGCGGTGGCTTACGACTCGAAGCGCGACGAGATCCTGGTGCCGAACTGAGTGGCGCATCCGCAGATTGCGACCTTTGCCAGGATGGCGAAGGGGGGCGACGCTCCCAACCGTGTGATCTTTGGGCAGGCGACGAAACTGAGCCGGACCATGCACGACATCCGCTATAGCGCCAAGCGCGATGAAATTTATGTGACCAATCCGTTTGCGCAAGCGATTCTGGCGTTCCGCGGCACGGCGAAAGGCGAAGAGGCGCCCATCCGTGTGATTCAGGGTCCGAAGACGCAATTGAGCAGTGAAGATACGCTGGAGATCGACGATGTGAACGGGGAAATCCTGATTCCGAGCGGCGAACAGATCCTGGCGTATCCGATCGATGGAAACGGCGATATCGCGCCGCTGCGCGTCGTGAAGCCCTTGAATAAAGCATGGAGAACCGGGGGCGGCATCATCGTGGACCCCATCCACAACGTGCTGGTGACGGACGGAACTCTGGTGGGCGAAAAAACGACGGCGGAGGGAAGAGCCGCCGGAGGAGAAGAGGGCGGCAACCGGCGGGACTCGATCCTGATCTTCGAACGGCTGGCGAACGGCGAAACGAAGCCGCTGCGGGTGATCCGGGGACCGCGGACGGGCATCAAGGCCATCCGGCAGATGGCGATGTATCCGGAAAAAGGACACATCGTGATTGCACAAATCACCGACGGCGGAATTCCGGAGCCGGAAGGGACCTACGTGGGCGTATGGAGCATCAACGACAGCGGAGACGTTCCGCCGCGCTGGAAGATCGACGGCAAGCCGAGCAACATCATGAAGAAACCGCGCGGGGTGACGCTGAATCCCAAGAACAAGGAGTTGATCGTCTCCGATATGCGCATGAACGCAGTGCTGACGTTCTATTTCCCGGAGATGTTTTAGGGGGATTTTTCGGGTTGGTGTAGGCCGGAATCGGATCGTCAGCCAGCAAACCAGAAGCAGGTCCTTCCCCTTCGGCAAGCTCAGGATCAGGATGACAGCCGCGGGAGGGATGGATAATAGTGGCAGGGGGCAACCCCTTGCGGGGTTGGACTTCCTACGTGGGTGTACGGTTCCGTAGGTTAAAACCTACGGCTATTCACGGGCGGCCCCTTCCGGGCCGGGCGGCGACTGGCGGTTGACACAAGAATTCATTTAGAGCATTTTTCGCATTGGTGTAGACCGGGAGCCGCCGTCACGTTCCCAACAGCTGAAAGCAGTCCCTCGCTGGCGCTCGGGATGACAGCCTGCAGGGGTTGTTGCGTGTGAGAACGATGGTCTACAGTACTTGTGAAAATGCTATATAAGACGGCTTGTAGCGACTTCGAGTGGGGAGGGCATTTCTGCCGTCCTGTGACGGTTCGGAGTCTCGTCACCACCTACTGACGGGCTGGGAGGCCCGTCATCACCACTTACCCACCTGATTCGATTTCCTTCTTCAATCCGAGACGTCGTGGACGATTTTGAGGAAAATTTCCACCACGTCTGGATCGAAGTCCTTGCCGGCGCGCTCGCGGATGTATTGGCGGACATTTTCGGCGGGCCATTTGCGGCGGTAAGGACGGTCGGAACGGAGAGCGTCCCAGACGTCGACGACGGTGAACAAGCGGGCGGCCAGAGGGATATCGGTGCCTTTCAGGCCGCGCGGATATCCCAGGCCGTCCCAGCGTTCGTGGTGACAATGGGGGATATCGGTGGCGGGGCGCAAATAGGGGATGGGGGAAAGCCAATCGTAGGCATAGGCGGTGTGGCGGCGCATGATGGCCTGCTCCTCGGAGGTGAGCGGGCCGGGCTTCTGAAGGATGGAGTCGGGGATGGCCATCTTGCCGATGTCGTGCAGCAGTGCGCCGCGGCGGATGTGGACCACCTGCTCGTTCTCGACGGGAAAAGCGTAGGCCAGGCGGACGGTCAGTTCGGTGACGCGGCGGGTATGGCCTTCGGTTTCGTTGTCGCGCATATCGAGCGCTTTGACCCAGCCTTCTAAGGTGACGTCATAGGCGAGGATGAGGTCGGCGTTGGAAGCTTGCAATTGCTGGTAGAGCATGGCGTTGTCGACGGCGATGGCGGCCTGGCCGGCGAGCGTATCGAGGAATTCCAGCCATTCGGGAGAGGGCACCAGCGGCTCGCGGTGCCAAAGTTCGAGGACTCCATTGACCTGTCCCTTGGCGATGAGGGGAGCGGCGATGTAGGAAACGAAGCGCTCTTTCTCGAAATTCGAGGCATCCTCAAGCTTGGTGCGGGCGGCCTGGATGTTGGAGATGCAAATGATGCGGCGCTCGATGACGGCCCTCCCGGCGGGGTCCTCTCCCAGATGGATGTGGGAGCGGAAGGCGCCGGCGGAGCGGAATCCGCGTCCGGCGACGAATTCGAGCATTTGAGTTTGGGGCCGCAGCAGGAGAACGTTGGCGGCGTGAACGCCCTGTTGGGTGGTGACCTGATCGAGGCAGACGCCGAGACTGACGCGGAGGTCGAGCGAGGAGTTGATGGCGACGTCGATGGTGCGCAGGGCGGCCAGGCGGTCGAGCTGCAGGCGGACCTGAATTTCCGCTCGGAGGCGCTCGGTGATGTCGTCGGCGAGGACGAGCGAGGCCCTGCGTCCGGCAAACTCGATGAGGTTGGCGGTGATTTCGACGTCGAAAATGGTACCGTCTTTCTTGCGGTGTCTCCAGCCGGAAATCCGGTAGGCTTTTTCGGGACGGTTGGCGAGATCGTTCAACAGCGATGGAACGTCCTCGGGAAGACGAATGTCCTTGATCGTCATGGTGAGGAACTCTTCGCGCGAGTAACCGTAGTGGCGAACCGCCGCCTCATTGACGGCCAGGAAAGCCAAAGTTTCGCGGTCGAAGACATAAATGGAATGCGGATTGCTTTCGAAGAGCAGGCGATATTGTTCCTCCGAGCGGCGGAGATCTTCTTCGGCGCGCTTGCGCTCCTGGCGCAAGGATTTATCCTCGAGGGCCTGCTGGATGGCAAAGGGCAGGCGAGCCATGCGGTCCTTCAGGACGTAGTCGGTGGCGCCCTGTTTGATGATCTCGGCGGCGGCTTCATCGCCGAGGCTGCCGCTGACGACGACAAAGGGAATATCCTTGCCGGACTTCTTGACCATTTCGAGAGCGTCCACGGCGGTCCAGTCGCGGAGGTTATAGTCGGAGATGATGATCTCGCAGTTGGTTTTCTTGAGGATCTCCTGGAAGGAGCGCTGGGAGTCGACGCGGTCATGGGTGAGGTTGTAACCGGAGCGCTCCAGGGCGGCGACCATCAATTGGAGGTCGCGGGAACTGTCTTCGACAAACAAAACGCGCAACGGGGAACGTTGGCCGTTGGTGGGGAAGTTGGTTGCTGGCATGGCAGGGTCCTTTTCTGGCGGCTGGACGATCTGTCGGATTGTCGCTGAGGGCGCCGAGTTTTTCATTTCACGCAGAAAAAACGGGTTCTTCGCTTCGCTCATAATGACAACCCGGAATTAAGAATGGCAACCGAAAATTATGAATGGCCAGTGCATATATAGATTCACGATCGAACATCAAGCACGACTGACAGCCGGAAACGGTTTTCAATAAACCGCCGGACAATAAATTCGTAAACCAGAAACCTCAGCACCACCAGGAGCTCCCCTGGAGTTCACCTGGGCTGATAGGCCGCCGGGGGCGGAGGCTCGTTCACGACCAGCCAAAACAAACCCAACTGTTTGACGACGTTGCGGAACTGATCGAAGTCGACGGGCTTCTGAATGTAGGCGTTGGCGCCGAGTTGGTAGCCTTCGACCATGTCCTTTTCCTCCTTGGAGGCGGTGAGGATGACAACGGGTAGAGCCTTGGTGCGCGGGTCGGTCTTGACGGCGCGCAGGACCTCCAGGCCATCGACCTTGGGAAGCTTCAAGTCGAGCAGCACCAGACGGGGAACATCGCATTGGTTGCGGTTGGCGTGGATGCCGCGGCAGAAAATGAAGTCCAGGGCCTCTTCGCCATCGCGAGCGACTTCGATGGGGTTGGCGAGCTGCTCGTTCTGCAAGGCATGCAGGGTCAGCTTCAAATCCTTCGGATTATCTTCGACTAAGAGAATGCCCATAAATTGGTTCTCCATCGAACGAATTGGCTTCCGTTGGCGAGACGGGTTGCGCAGAGTCTTGAGCCGTGTCCTGTAACGTTTCGAGGGTGGGCGGCGCCAGAGTGAAGTAAAAGGAGGCGCCTTGGTCGGGTTGGGCCTGAACCCAGATGCGGCCGCCGTGCTTATGAACGATGCGCTGAACAATGGCGAGTCCGACGCCGGTGCCCTCGAAATCCTCCTGGCGATGGAGCCGCTGAAAGACGCCGAATAATTTGTCCACATGCTTCATATCGAAACCGACGCCGTTGTCGCGGACCACGAAGACGGGGCGGCCGTTCTCGAAGAAGGAAGAGACTTCGATGACGGCGGGACTCCGCGGACGAGTGAACTTGACGGCGTTGGAAAGCAGGTTGGCGAAGACCTGCTTGAGAAGCGGCAGGTCGCACTCCACGGGGGGAAGCGGTTGGACGAGGAACTGCAGGGAACGGCCGGAGTGCTCGGCCTGGAGACTGGAGACCATGTCGCGGACCACGGCGTCGAGATCGGTGACCTGGAGAGTCAGTTCCTGACGGCCGACGCGGGACAGGTTGAGGAGGTCGTCGACGAGCTGGCTCATTTCGCTGGTGGCTTCGCGGACCAGATTCAGGAAATCGCGGGCCTGGGCGGAAAGTTCCGTGCCGTGTTCTTCCAGGAGAAGCTTGGAAAAGCCGTCGATGTGGCGCAGGGGAGCGCGCAAATCGTGCGAGACGGAGTACGAGAAAGCTTCGAGCTCCTTGTTGGCGGCGGCCAGGTCTTCGTTGCGGGATTGCAGGCCGTCGTTGAGCATTTTGATTTCGCGCTCGGTGCGCTTGCGCTCGGTGATGTCGCGAATGATGCCGGTGAAAAAGGAGCCATCGGCGGTCTTCCAACTGGAGAGGGACAGCTCGATGGGGATCTCGGTCGAGTCCTTGCGGAGTCCGGTCAGCTCGGAGGTTCTTCCGACGACATGCTTTTCCTGGGCTTGGAGATACCAATACAATCCCAGCTCATGAGCGGCGCGGAAGCGTTGGGGCATGATAAGGGTGATGGGCTGCCCGATGGCTTCGGCGGCGGTGTAGCCGAAGATGCGGCCGGCGCCCTGGTTCCAGTGGACGATATTGCCCTGCTCGTCGGAGGAGATGAAGGCATCGTTGGCGGATTCGGCGACGGAGCGGAACCTTTCCTCGCTGGCGCGCAAGGCATCCTCGGCGCGCTGGCGTTCCGTGAGATCGCGAGTAATCTTGGAAAAGCCGATCAGGCGTCCCTGGGGGTCGCGCATGGCGGTGATCAAGACACGGGCCCAAAAGCGGGAGCCATCGCGGCGCAGGCGCCAGCCCCCGGTTTCATAACGGCCCTCGGCGATGGCGATCCGGAGGGCCTCCTCCGGCTTGCCGCTGTCGCGGTCTTCGGGGGGATAAAAGCGGGAGAAATGTTCTCCGAGAATCTCGTCGGCGCGGTATCCCTTGATCTGCTCGGCGCCGGTATTCCAGGAGACGACGCGGCCCTCCGGGTCGAGCATAAAAATGGCGTAGTCGCGGACCTGTTCGGTCAGGGTCCGAAAGCGCTCTTCGGAGGCTTGCAAGAGCTGTTCGGCGCGGCGGCGGCGGG
>Ga0209726_10008655_pt1 | contig 10867 bp, 8 predicted proteins | sample Subgrocontami54m_FD_187453 | JGI IMG/M metagenome (GOLD analysis project Ga0209726, IMG submission 187453) | Subsurface groundwater microbial communities from S. Glens Falls, New York, USA - GMW46 contaminated, 5.4 m (SPAdes) (version 3) | ecosystem: Environmental > Aquatic > Deep subsurface >... | reverse complement strand
CGTTGTTCGTGCTGCGCCGCCAGCCGCCGGTCAGCGCCGAGCCGTTCCGCGTGCCGCTGTATCCGGTGACGCCCATTCTGTTCTGCGCGATGTGCGCCTACATGCTGTATTCGAGCTTCAACTACGCGATGAGCCTCGACCCCGGCAGCATCGGCGCGATCGTCGGCATCGCGATGCTGTGCGCGGGAATTCCGGTCATGCTCGTTGCACGCCGCACCGGGCGGCAAAGCTAGCGCAAGTCGTTTTCGCCACGGCCCGGCCCGAGCCGCGGTATCATGCCTGTTGAATTACGCAATACAGGACTGAGGATGGCGAACAACGACAACGGCAAATCCCTCGAATCCTGGATCTGGGACGCCGCGTGCTCGATCCGCGGCGCGCAGGATGCGCCCAAGTACAAGGATTTCATTCTGCCGCTGATTTTCGTCAAGCGGTTGTGCGATGTGTTCGACGACGAGATCAACCGCATCGCGCTGGAAGTCGGTTCGCGCGCCAAGGCGTTCAAACTCGCCGCGCGCGACAAGAAGCTGGTGCGTTTCTATTTGCCGTTGCAGCCGTCCGATTCGGAGCAACCGGTGTGGAGCGTGATCCGCACCCTGTCTGGCAAGATCGGCGAACAGCTCAGCACGCATATGCGCGAGATTGCCCGGGAGAATCCGCTCCTCAGTGGCATCATTGACCGCGTCGATTTCAATGCCACCACGCACGGCCAGCGCGATATCGACGACGACCGGCTTTCCAACCTGATCGAAAAGATTTCGCTCAAGCGCCTGGGGCTGAAGGATGTCGAGCCCGACATCATCGGGTGCAGCTACATGTATCTTATCCGCAAGTTCGCCGAGGGTGGCGGGCAGAGCGCGGGCGAGTTCTACACGCCGGACGGGGTGGGCGAGATCATGGCGCTCGTCATGGACCCCGAGCCGGGCATGTCCTGCTATGACCCCACCTGCGGCTCCGTCGGCCTGCTTATCAAGTGCGAGCTGAGGCTGGAGGGGAAAATGAAGGCCGCCAGGAAGAAAACCTATGCCCCGCTCAAGCTCTATGGTCAGGAATACACCGCCTCGACCTGGGCCATGGCCAACATGAACATGATCATCCACGACATGGAAGGCAAGATCGAGATCGGCGACACCTTCCGCCATCCGAAATTCCGCAAAGGCAACCGCCTCCAGACCTTCGACCGCGCGGTGGCAAATCCGATGTGGAACCAGACCGGCTTCGACGAGAAGGTGTACGAAACCGACGAACTGGAGCGCTTTCCTAAAGGCGCGGGTTTTCCGGGCGGCAAGGCGGATTGGGGCTGGGTGCAGCATATCCTCGCGAGCCTGGATGACAAGGGCCGCGCGGCGGTAGTGCTGGACACCGGCGCCGCGTCGCGCGGCTCGGGCAACGCCAACAACAACAAGGAAAAGGAAGTGCGCAAGTGGTTCGTCGAGCACGACCTGATCGAGGGCGTGATCTACCTGCCGGAGAACCTGTTCTATAACACCAGTGCGCCAGGCATCATCATCGTGCTGGGCAAGGCAAAACCGAAAGAGCGCAAGGACAAGCTCTTCCTCATCAACGCGAGCAATGAATTCAAGAAAGGCGATCCCAAGAACTACATTCCCGACGAAGGCATCGAGCGCATCGCCGACACATTCATCAATTGGCGCGAGGAAGCCAGATTCGCGCGTGTCGTGGGCAAGACTGAAATCGTCAAGAACGACTACAACATTTCGCCCAGCCGTTATATTCATACCGGCGCAAGTGAAGAATACCGGCCGATTGCAGAGATTGTGGAGGAGTTAGACACGCTCGAAACCGAAACGGCTGGAATTGATGCTGCCTTGCGGGGCATCTTGGTGAAACTCGGCGCGTGATATGGAGGCTCGTTTTGCTGAAAAGTTCGGTTTGCTCCCCGGCGATTGGCGGATACAAAAAGTCGGCGACTTATGCAGGATCGGCACAGGGGGAACACCAAACACGAGGTTTCCAGAGTATTACGAACCTGCCATAGTTAACTGGATCAAGTCGGGAGACGTAAAGGGGCCCTATATCAAGGTAGCAGAACACAAGATCTCCAAAGCTGGATTGGAAAACTCGGCTGCGACACCGCATCCTTCAGGCACCGTCTTGATGGCGATGTCTGGAAGGGGAAAGACGAGAGCGACGACGGCAATTTTGGGAATCGAGGCAGCTTGCAGCCAATCTGTAGCCGCGATTATTCCTGGAAAAGAAGTTGACTCTGAGTTTCTCCATTTCCAATTCGTCCGACGCTACGCTGAGATCCGCAATATTACGGGCAATGACGACCGTTCAGGCTTGAATATGTCCCTTATCCGGGACATCGACATGATCGTCCCGCCCTTGCCAGAGCAGCGGAAGATTGCCGCGGTGCTGGGGCTGGTGCAGCAGGCGATCGAGCAGGAGGAGCGGCTGCTGGCGCTGGCCACGGAACTGAAGAAAACGTTGCTCCACAAACTTTTCACCGAAGGGCTCCGCGGCGAACATCAAAAACAAACCGAAATCGGCCTCATGCCGGAGAGTTGGGTGCAGCGTCCATTGGAACAGGCTGGCGAAGTGGTCTACGGCATCCAAGCGGCCGTTGCAAGCAACCTTGATCCGATCGGGACGAAGATTCTGACTAACAAGAACATAACGCTTGATGGCAAGATAGTCCTTGAGAAAATAAATTATTTTGTCCTGAAGACGAAGCGTCATCACGAAACTGTGCTGAAGAAGGGGGACCTGCTTTTCAACTGGCGCAGTGGCAGCAAGGAACATGTGGGGAAAACTGCTTATTTCGACTTAGCCGGTGAGTTCGTCCATTCTTCCTTTATTCTCCGGATTCGCCCGAGCGATGAAGTCACAGGGCGATATCTTTTCTATTACCTGAATTTCTTACGAGAATCCGGCTTCTTCGTCAAAAAGCAGACATTTTCAATAAATGCGAAGTTTAACAAGAGTGCCATCAACGAACTCCCCACGTATCTACCAGGCGAGGAGGAACGCAGAGAAATTGTTGGCGCGTTGGATGCGGTTGGGAGGAAGCTTGAAGTGTTGCAGGCGAAGAGGCGTCTTCTCGAAGACCTCTTCCGCACCCTGCTGCACCAATTGATGACGGCGCAGATTCGGGTCCACCGCCTTGATCTGTCGGAACTGGAAATCGCGACCCAAAGATAAACCCATGGCCACCCAACGCTATACCGTCACCCCGCATCCGATTGAAACCCTGCTCACTTGGGTGAAGTCGCGCGAGATTGCTATCCCGGAGATCCAACGGCCATTCGTGTGGGACGCGACCAAGGTGCGCAACCTTCTCGATTCGCTCTATCGTGGATATCCGATTGGCTACCTCATCGCGTGGCGCAATCCGACTGTGAAACTTAAAGACGGCAGTTCCTCGGCGGGCAAACGCGTACTCATTGACGGTCAGCAGCGCGTGACGGCGCTGATGGCGGCGTTGCTCGGCGAGCAGGTGGTGAACAAGGACTACGAGAAGGTGCGCATCCGCATCGCATTCCACCCGTTGGAGGAGAAATTCGAGGTATCGAACCCGGCCATCGCGAAGAATGCAGCTTGGATCACGGACGTAGCAGAGGTGTTCGCTCCGGGGGCGAGCCTTTTTGCGCTGGTCAACGCTTACTGCACCCGCAATCCGGGTACGGAACAGGATGCCATCTTCCAGGTGATCGAGACGCTGCGAAAGATCACCAACAACCTGGTAGGCGTGATAGAACTGGATGGAAACCTTGATATCCAGACCGTGACGGAAATCTTCATTCGCGTGAATTCTGCAGGCGCGGAGTTGAGCCAGGCGGATTTCGCCATGTCGAAGATCGCCAGCAACGAGACCTTTGGCGGCAGTATGTTGCGCAAGGCGATCGATTACTTCTGCCATTTGACCGTGGCGCCGGAGTTCTACGGCAAGATCAAGGACAACGATACCGCCTTCGCCGCCACGGACTTCTTCCAACAAATGGCGTGGCTGAGGAACGAGAAGGACGACATCTACGACCCATCCTACACCGACATGCTGCGCGTGGCGTTCACGTCGGAGTTCAAACGCGGCAAGCTGGAAGATTTGGTGGCGCTGCTTTCCGGACGAAATTTCGAGACAAAGCAATTCGAGGAGAGCATCGCCGAGACTTCATTCGCCGGCTTGAAGGCCGGGATCATGAACTTCACCAATGAGACACACTTCAAGCGGTTCGTAATGATCATCCGTTCGGCAGGCTTCGTGGATGCGTCGCTTATCGGCTCCCAGAACGCACTTAACTTCGCATATATCCTGTATCTCACTCTGCGGATGCAGGGGAAAGCACCGGCGGACATCGAATCGGCGGTCCGGAGGTGGTTTGTGATGTCGGCTCTGACCGGTCGGTACTCGGGCTCGCCGGAAAGCACGATCGATTTCGATATCCGGCAGATGCACGAGCAGGGCTTCGACGCATTCGGCTCGGCGACCTTCGCCGGTGAACTATCTGACGCGTATTGGGACGCGCTGTTGCCACAAGAGATGAACACCTCAAGTGCATCCAGTCCATATTTTCGGGTGTTTCAGGCAGCACAGGTGAAGCTGGGCGATAAAGGCTTCCTGTCACGGGACATTACGGTGCGTGACCTCATCTTGAACAAATGCGACGTGCATCATTTATTTCCGCGGAACTATCTCAAAGGTCAGGGATTGAACCGCGGACGCTACAACCAAATCGCGAACTACGCGCTCGCCCAAACCGAGATTAACATCGCCATCAGCGATAAAGCGCCGGCGGTGTACTTCAAGGAGTTGGCGGAGCAATGCAACGGTGGGAAAAAGAAATACGGCGGGATCATGGACCTTGGTGAATTGAAAGCCAATCTTGTGGATAGTTGCATCCCTGATTCGCTCCTTTCGGAGACCTTGCCAGACTATGACAGCTTCCTTGAGCAGCGCCGGAAGCTGATGGCTAGGAAGATCAAGGCATATTTCCAAACCCTCTGAGAAAGGCTCATAACTCAACGTTACATCGAAGGAAAGTTGTGGCTGAATACCTGTTTGACGAACCCCACTTCCGTGACGCCGACGGAGGAGTCGTGCAGGGAATCCGAACTAGCGCATTGGATATGTGCAATGTGCTACGACGATAGGCGACGTTCTATCCTCCGACCAAAAAGGGAATCGATATTTATGGTGCTCACTTGCCCAACGTGCAAGACTCAGATTTATACCGGATACCGAGAGATTGCGGCCGCTAAATGTGTTGCCGAATGACACCCCATGGTGAAATACGACATTCCGATTGATCCTAAACCCGATTGCTTTATCTTGATCGGAGAACTCGCAACACGCTGGGGGTGGATTGAGAACCAGACAGCCGTGCTCATTCGAGAATTATTACGCATCAAGAAACCTGCCGGTCATATGACAGTCAGTATCATGAGCATTCGGCAGAAAACCAGAGCGCTTTCATCATTGGCACGGCACATCTTCAAGAACAAAAAACTCGCGACAGAAATCCATAACCTTGCGAAGGCAATACAAAAGTATGATGAATTCAGGAACGATGTGATCCATGGACTGCGGGTTTATTACCCAAAAGGCACAACAGAGCTTGCGTTGCTCAGAAGAGATGGACTGCAGCAGCAAATTGACCCGCAACCAGACAAGGACGCCGTTAAACAACTTGCCCCGAAAATCGCGAAGCTTCTGGAGATTCAGAATGAGGCACAGAGGATAACTCACGAGATAAAGGCATTGCGCGGAAAATTCGAATAACCGCCTCTTCTGCGGTTATCCAAGTGGCAGCATCGTCGTACCAAAACAGCTCGTTCATTACGTGCGGCGCGCCGAGGCTGAAGCGCGGAGGGGATTCAATCCGGATCGCACGCGCGCGGTACTCGCGCAGAATCGGATGGACAATGTCTATCCTTCCCGAACGATTGGGTGGCTGTCTTTCCCGCGCGGAATTGCTTGAACATACCCAAATCGGGGTTTATGATACCCAATATGGGAATAAAGAAGCGACAGATCAAGACTCCCGCAAGTCCGGCGGTTGGGATCGCAGACGCGCTTTTCACCAAAGTGCGGCAGCGTGTACTGGGCGTGCTATTCGGAAATCCGGGCCGAAGTTTTTACGCGAATGAGGTAATTGCGCTTGCGGGTTCCGGCACGGGCGCGGTTCAGAGGGAATTAATCCGCCTTGCGGCAACGGGGTTGGTGACCGCTACGCGCCTGGGCAAGCAGAAGCACTATCAGGCCAATGCGGCGGCGCCGGTGTTCGAGGAGTTGCGCGGCTTGGTGTTGAAGACTTCCGGCCTTGCCGATGTGCTGCGCGCTGCGCTGGCACCACTGGCCGGGCAGATCGGCGCCGCATTCGTGTACGGTTCGGTGGCAAAGAAGCAGGACACCGCGAAGAGCGACATCGATCTGATGGTGGTGAGCGACAGCCTGACCTATGCCGATATCTTCGCCGCGTTGGAGGCGGCTTCCAACCGGCTCGGACGAAAGGTGAACCCGACGGTGTATTCTCCGCAAGAGCTTGCAAAGCGGAGAAAACAGGGCAATGCCTTCGTCACGCGGGTACTGGCACAACCCAAGATCTGGTTAATCGGCGGAGAACGTGACATCGCCGCTTGAAAACCTGTGCGGCCCGGGAAAGTCCCTGCGCCAGGAGTCGCCGGATGCGAAGGAATTCGCCGGGCTGAGGAATTCGGGACGCACACGGCTTGCCGACGCGGAGAATCCGGCCAATGCCCTGGAGAGCCGATTCGATCTGGCCTATAACGCGGCTCATGCGTTGTGCCTCGCGGCGTTGCGCCGCCTCGGGTATCGCGCCGCGAACCGTTACATAGTTTTCCAGGTTTTGCCTCACACACTCGGTCTCGGGGCCGCGGTATGGGGCGTGCTTGCCAAGTGCCACGACATGAGGAATCTCGGCGAATACGAGGGCGATCTGAACGTCGATAAGCGGCTGCTCGCGGACCTCATCGCGGCATGCAAAGCAGTGGACGCGGCGCTCGACAAGCTGCCGCCACCTGCCTGACGGGGGAAGGTATGCCCGCTCCCAGCGAGCACAAAACCGTCCAGGCGCGCATTCTGCAATACGCGCAGGAGATCGGTTGGACGTTTGTGCCGCGCGCGGAGGCCGAAGCGCGGCGCGGCTTCAAGGCAGCGGGGCTGACGTCCGGTGACCGGGCGCGCGGGGCATCGCTGTCTTTTAACGATACGCTCTACGCCCAGGTCAAGAAACTCAATCCGCGCTTCGCGGGCAGCATGGGTGACATTACTGGGCGGCTGCATGCTCTAAAGGCAGACATTTTCGGCAACCGTGAATTTCTTGACTACCTGCGCGGGCGCAAGACTTTCTACTATAAGCCCGAGAATCGAGAACTCGATCTGGTGCTGATCGACTTTTCCGATCCCAAAAACAATGTTTATGAAGTCACCGAGGAGTTTTATTACCACAATGGGAGTTATGGTAACCGCGAGGACGTGGTGTTTCTCGTCAACGGCATTCCGGTGCTGGTGATCGAGTGCAAGAACGCGACCAAGGATGAGGCCATCGCGCTAGGCATTGACCAGTTGCGGCGCTATCACGCCGAAACACCTGAACTGATGCTGCCGCAGCAGATATTCACCGCGACCGAGGCGATCGGCTTTGCCTACGGTGTCACCTGGAACACCGTCCGCCGCAACATTTTCAACTGGAAAGACGAGCGCATCGGCCAGCTCGAAGCCAAGATCAAGTCGTTCTGCGCGATCGACAACGTGCTCGCGTTTCTGAAGGACTACATCATCTTTGCCGAGAAGGACGAGGAGCTTTCCAAGTTCATTTTTCGCCAGCACCAGAAGGAGGCGGCCGAATGTGTGGTGCGCCGCGCGCACGAGCCCGGACGGCGTGGGCTGGTGTGGAATACACAGGGCAGCGGCAAGACGTTTACGATGATCAAGGCGGCTGAACTGCTGTTCAAGGCGCCGGAATCGAACAAGCCGACGCTGTTACTGCTGATCGACCGCAACGAGCTGGAAGACCAGATGCTGCGCAATCTCGCCGCGCTCGGACTCGCCAACGTCGAGCGGGCGACCAGCATCGCGCGACTCAATGAACTGATCAATAGCGACTACCGTGGCATTATCGTCACCACGATCCAGAAGTTCCGCGACATGCCGGCCAACCTCAACACGCGGGACAACATCTACGTGCTGATCGACGAGGCGCACCGCACGACGCAGGGCGACCTCGGCAACTATCTGATGGCCGCGCTGCCCAACGCGACCTTCATCGGTTTTACCGGCACGCCGATCGACCAGACCGCTTACGGCAAGGGCACGTTCAAGACCTTCGGCGCAGACGATGCTCCGCAAGGCTATCTGCACAAGTACTCGATTTCCGACAGCATCGCGGATGGCACCACGCTACCGTTGTTCTACGCTCTCGCGCCAAGCGAACTGCTGGTGCCGAAGGAAGTGCTGGAGCAGGAGTTTTTCAAGCTCGCCGAGGCCTACGGTGTCGCCGACATCGACGAACTGAACCGCATTCTGGAGCGCGCAGTCAATACCCGCAACTTTCTCAAGGGCCGCGAGCGCATCGACAAGGTTGCGGCATACGTGGCACAGCATTACCGCGACAACGTCGAGCCGCTCGGCTACAAGGCGTTTCTGGTCGGCGTCGACCGCGAAGCCTGCGCGCTTTACAAGGAGGCGCTCGACAAATACCTGCCCGCCGACTGGTCGGAAGTCGTGTACACCGGCAGCAACAACGATTCCGCCCTGCTCAAGCGCTTTCATCACGACGAGAAGAAGGAAAAGGACATCCGCAAGCAGTTCGCCAAGCAAGGCACGCTGCCCAGAATCCTGCTCGTGACCGAGAAGCTGCTGACCGGCTACGACGCGCCGGTGCTCTACGCCATGTATCTGGACAAGCCGATGCGCGACCACACGCTGCTGCAGGCGATTGCGCGCGTCAACCGGCCCTACGAGAACGAGGCGCTGCAGATGGTGAAGCCGCACGGTTTCGTGCTCGATTTTGTCGGGATCTTCGACAAACTGGAAAAAGCGCTAGCATTCGACAGCGACGAGGTCAACGCCATCGTCAAGGACATCGCGCTGCTCAAAACGTTGTTCAAGTCGAAGATGGAAGCGCAGGCGCCGCAATACCTGGCGCTCATCCGGCGTGGTTTTATCGACAAGGACGTGGACAACCTGATCGAGCATTTTCGCGACGCGGAGCGCCGCAAAAGCTTTTTCAAGGAATACAAGGAAATCGAGATGCTCTACGAGATCATCTCGCCCGACGCCTTCCTGCGGCCGTACATCGACGACTACACCACGCTTTCAGCCATTTACAGCGTGGTCGCGCGTGCTTATACCAAGCGCGTCTACGTTGACCGCGAGTTCCAGAAGAAGACCAACGAACTGGTGCAGTCGAGAATCGATGTGTCGGCTATCACGCCCGTCAGAACTTTTATCGAGATCGACGAGCACACTATCGCGCGTATCAAGGAGGGTGCGGAGGGCGAAAACACCAAGGTCATTAACCTGGTCAAAAGCATCGAGCAGTATGCCGACGAAAACAGTGACGACCCGCTGCTGATCGGGATGGCCGACCGCGCGCAGCAAGTGCAGTCGCGCTACGAGTCGCGTCAGGAGAGCACGCAGGAGGCGCTGGACGAGTTGCTTGCGCTTCTGGCCCGCAATGAACAACGCAAACGCGAGCAGGCCGAAAAAGGCTTCGACGGTCTTACATACTTCGTTTATCGCACCTTGCTTGATGCCAAGCTCGGCAATGCCGAAGCGGCAGCGAAGAAAATTAAGTCGGCTTTTGTTGCGCACCCAAACTGGACCGCAAGCGAAGCCGAGATGCGCGAACTGCGCCAGCAGGTGACTTTCGCGATCACCCCCGAACTCGACGATCTCGATCAGGTCGCGGCACTGGTAGCGCAGTTGTTCGACTTGCTGGCAAAAGCCTACAAACTCGACCGATGAAGCGCTGGCAGGACAAGGCTGAATTCAAAGGCCGCATTCATCATTGGGCCGGCAAGCTGGGCGTGCGCGTTCACATGGCGACTGTGCGCCCGATGCGCAACAAGTGGGCATCGTGTTCCACGGCGGGCAATCTGCACTTCAACTCGGAATTGCTGTCGCTGGATCGCAAAATCGGCGATTACGTGATCGTGCATGAGTTACTGCACTTCTCGGTGCCGAACCATGGCAAGCTGTGGAAGAGCCTGATGCGCGCGCATCTCGGCGATTATGAGTGCATCGAAGCGAGACTACGTCGTGCGGCGGACCGCAATGGGCGTTTTTCTGATTGAGGGTTACGCCCGCAGCACTCTGATTTGTTCGGGCTGGATGCCGAGGTCGACTGCGTCGCCTGGCTCGAATTTGCGCGCGTCGGTGTAATGCGCCTGATCGGCGACGATCTCATTGGCGCCGACGGTGACGACGTAGCGGATGAACTCGCCGAGGAATTCACGCGCGGCGACCGTGCCTTTGAGCCGGATGCCGCCGCCGCCGGGCGCCGTTCCCGCCTCGACGAGCGTCACCACATGCGGCCGGAAAGCGATTTCGACTGCGCCAGCGAGCGCGGCCGGCGCGCCGGGCAGCAACAGCGTGCCGAGCGCCGCCGACTCGAATACCATCCCGCCGGCGCCCGGCCTGAGGCTGCCCGCGAACATATTGGCGGTGCCGACGAAGTTGGCGATGAAGCGGTTCACCGGGCGATCGAACAGCTCCACCGGCGTGCCGATCTGCTGGATCACGCCCGCGTCCAGCACTGCGACGCGGTCGGAGATCGACAACGCCTCCTCCTGGTCGTGGGTGACGAAAATGGTCGTCACGCCGAGCTTGCGCTGCAGCGCGAGCAGTTCCACGCGCATGTGCACGCGCAGCTTGGCGTCGAGG
>Ga0209726_10008654_pt1 | contig 10867 bp, 9 predicted proteins | sample Subgrocontami54m_FD_187453 | JGI IMG/M metagenome (GOLD analysis project Ga0209726, IMG submission 187453) | Subsurface groundwater microbial communities from S. Glens Falls, New York, USA - GMW46 contaminated, 5.4 m (SPAdes) (version 3) | ecosystem: Environmental > Aquatic > Deep subsurface >... | reverse complement strand
CGGGAACCCGCCTGTGGCCACTGTCTACGCCATCCTATCCCAAACATTTATTAGCCCTCACTGGTAAACGAGCGCTTATTCACTATGCCTATGAGCGGGCTGCGGCTATTAGCGACCATATTTATGTCATAACCGAGGCTAGTCATGCTGATGTAGTTAAGCAACAACTACCAGACTTAAAAGACGAAGCTTTTATTATAGAACCCGGGCGGCGTGGGACAGCTAGCTGCATCGTTGCTGCCCTACACTACATCAACAATCAGGGTCATGACCCCAAGGAGCCCATAGCCTTTCTTGCAGCCGATCACTATATACGTGATACCGCTGGTTTTGTGCATTCGTTTAAAATAGCTGCCCAAGCATCCAAACAAGAGGGACGGATAGTATTAATCGGCGTAGAGCCTGATTACCCTGCAACTGGTTTTGGATATATCAAAAAAGACGGTATTTTTGACGATAAAGCCTTTGTCTTTAATGTCGATTCGTTCAAAGAAAAACCTGAATATGATGTAGCCAAAAAATATATTAATAGTGGCAACTACTTATGGAACTGCGGTTATTTTGTGGGTTCGGTACAGGCATTTATGGAGGCTATGGAAAAACACGCACCAGATTTGTTCAAGAACTATGATGCATTGCGGGCTGCAACGAACAAAGCCGATTACGACAAGACCTACCTTGGTTTCGAAAATAACTCAATTGATTATGCGCTGATCGAGAAAGTAGGGAACTTACTAGTAGTGCCGGCTAATTTTGATTGGATGGATCTGGGCTCTTATGGTGATTTGCAAAAAGCCTTTGGGAGCGATGAAAAAGGAAACCATGTAAAAGGTAACGAGATAGAGCTAGAAAATGTCGAAAACTCCTTCATACAGGATCACGAAGGTAAGCCGGTGGCTGTGATTGGTCTAGACAATGTAGTAGTGGTTAATACAAGAGATGGTTTGTTGGTGACTCGTAAAGATTTGGCTCAGCAAGTTGGTGAAGTTAGTAAACGATTCTCAAAAAAAATAAAGAGGCAAAAGTGAAAAAAGTTATTGCCTTTGATTTAGACGGCACGATAGCTCCAAGCAAATCACCTATGACAGACCATATGTCTGAACAACTTGTCAATTTACTTTCGAAATTTCAAGTGTGTATTATTTCTGGTGGCAAGTTTTCGCAGTTTGAAAAACAACTACTGTCTAACCTTCGCGTTTCTTCAGACTTATTAAAGAACCTACACCTTATGCCAACCTGTGGCACAAGATACTATGTTTATGACAAGAAGAAACATAGTTGGCGAGAAGTATACGCTGAAAACTTTGAAGAAGACGAGAAGAAAAAAATTATCTGGGCGTTGGATAAAGGTTTTGATGATCTAGGGTACCGCGAGAAAAAAACCTGGGGGGAATGTATAGAAGACAGGGAAAGCCAAATTACCTTTTCGGCGCTGGGGCAAGATATTGTTGATGAGTTAGGTCTTGAGGGAGTCCGGTTTAAAGAGGAGTGGGATTCAACAGACGAAAAGAAACAAAAACTAAGGGATTATATTGCAGAGCTAATCCCAGAGATTGAAATACGAGTTGGCGGTGTTACGTCGATAGATGTAACAAAACAAGGAATTGATAAGGCTTATGGTATGAGCAAACTTATGGAAGTGCTTAAGGTTACTAAAAAGGATATTCTTTTTATTGGCGACAGAATACGTGAGGGCGGTAATGATTATCCAGTAAAATTAATAGGCATTGACTGTATTCAGATTTCAAACTGGAAAGAGACGGCGGTGGCCATTGAAGCAATTATGCATGTTGTATAACCTTTTCCCCTAATTCTGCGGCCTTTTCAGCAATTTCAATAGGTATTGCCCGTAACCACTTTTAAGCTGAGTGCGTGCCAGTAGTTTGAGCTGTTTTGCGTCAATGTAGCCTTTTTGGTAGGCAGTTTCTTCTATGCAGCCAATCTTAAGTCCCTGCCGTTCTTCAATTACCTGCACAAATTGGGCTGCCTGGTTTATGCTGACAAATGTACCAGTGTCCAACCAAGCCGTACCACGATCCAGTAAAATTACTGTCAGTTTACCTTGTCGCAGGTATTCGTTGTGAATCTCGGTAATTTCAAGCTCTTCCCGCTTGCTTGGCCTAACCTGTTTAGCGATTTTCGAAACGTTTGAGTCAAAGAAATATAATCCAGGTATGGCGTAATTCGATTTAGGTTTGCGTGGCTTCTCCGCAATAGTAACTACATACATGCTTTTATCAAACTCAACCACACCGTAGCGTTCGGGGTCAGCTACTTCGTAGCCAAAAATAACACCGCCATCAGGGTGTGTGGCCGCCTGCAGCTTAGCCTCTAAACCGGATCCATAAAATATATTGTCACCTAAAATCATAGCTACACTATCGTTGCCAATGAAATCTTCACCGACTATAAAAGCATCTGCCAGCCCACGTGGTTTATCTTGTACTTCATATGCAAAGTTGCAGCCGATTTGTTGCCCATCGCCCAACAGCTCTTCAAACCTTGGTAAATCCCGTTCTGTAGAAATAATAAGGATGTCACGAATACCAGCCCCCATAAGCGTGCTCAGTGGGTAATAGACCATAGGTTTATCGTAAATGGGCAGTAACTGCTTGCTAACGGCTGAAGTTATAGGATATAAGCGCGTTGCAGCCCCACCGGCTAAAATAATTCCTTTCAAGACCTAACTCCTTTTAATAGTTCTTGAAATTTTTGTCTGAATTTTATATCAGAAAATGGCTGTGCATGTATTGCAATATTTTTAAATTGCCATCCATGTGTTTGGCATTCTATCAAAGCGGTACACAGAGATTTAACTGATTGCTTCTCAAAAATAACACCGGTTTTGCCGGGTATGACATAATCGAGCGTACCGCCGCCTTTATAGGCGATGACGGGTGTGCCGGCTGCCATGGCTTCTACTGCCACGATGCCGAAGTCATCAATACCAGGGAATATAAAAGCCTCGGCCGATTGAAAGTGTTGTGGGAGTTCCTCATTGGCAACGTTTTCTAAAAAGGTAACAGTCGATCCGGCCCTTTTTACTAGTTTTCTATGTTCCGGTCCTTTCCCAATTACGGTGAGTGGTAAGCTGAGTTTGGTGCATGCGGCTACAGCTAAATCGATACGTTTGTATGGAGTTTGCCTACCGGCCGTTATAAAACCAGAACGGTTTTTTTTAGAGCTGAGAGCTGAGAGCTGAGAGCTGAACCGCTCGACGTCGACTGGTGGGTGGATAACAACAGAGTCGCGGCCATAGTATTTTTCGATATTTGTTTGGGTGAAGCTGGAGTTAGCAATCATGACATCTGGGCGCTGTGCGGCCTTATAATCCCAACGACGCATCGGTTCAACTAATAATCTCAACCCTAAGCGAGCCAGAGGGTCGAATATACCAAACCCCGGGCGCTTCATGTACTCGTCATATCGTAGCCAGTAATAGTGCGTTGGCGAATGACAGTAGTTAAAGTGTAGCGTGCCTTTGGGCACCTTAACACCTTTAGCTTCGGCTCCGGAGCTGCTAATAACCACATCAAAACCTACCAACTTTAAATGAGAAAACCAATAAGCCCGCAAAAACGGAATGAATTTACGTAGGCGTGAAAACGGCCAATATTGCAAGTAACCTGTTAAGACTTTGTTATCAAGTCTCGTGCGCCACTCGTTGGTACAATATGACGTGTATATAGGCGCATCCGGAAACATACGGTGTAATTCCAGCACAACCTGCTCAGCGCCACCACCAACTAGCCAGTCATGGACGATAGCAACCTTACCGCCGGGCAAATCTTTCACTTGGCTCCAAAACCCGTTAATACTACCCGAATGGTTTTAGCCAAAATTACTAAATCCCACCAGAAGCTCCAATTTTGCACATAGTACATATCCAATTGCCGACGCTCATCAAAACTGATAGCTCGTCGGCCAGAAACTTGCGCTAACCCCGTCATACCTGATTTTACGCTCAGAATGGCATGCCGCTTTTCATAAGCGTTAAGTTCGTGCGGGACGAGCGCACGGGGGCCAACAAGACTAAGGTCACCCATTAAAATGTTAATGAGTTGCGGAAGTTCATCAAGACTGGTTTTGCGCAAGAAACGGCCAAAACTACTATAACGAGGGTCATCAGGTAAATATTCACCATTTTCATAGAAGGTCTTTAGAAGCTCTGGTTTACCTATCTTGGCAAATGCTTCCTCGTGCGTGAGACCATTAAAAGCTACTTTGGCAGTTCGGAACTTAAATACCTTAAATTTATGGTCAAAGCGTGTCAGCCGGGTTTGGCGGAAAAAAACTTTGCCCATCGGCTCAAGCAGCCTAAGGAGGCCTGCAATTATTATGAATAACGGTAAGAGCAATAATAGAAGCAAGGCAGATACGGCTAAGTCGAATAGCCGTTTGACGATACGACCCCAACCAATGAGGGCAGTTTGATGAACGGCAACAATGGGCAACCCCGCAAACAGTTCAACCTGGATATTGCCAACAAATAAATCGCTGTTACCCGGTATAAATCGGTATGATACATGGTTTTCCTGAGCATACTTCAATATCTCGTTATTTCTGTTTTGATCATGATACAGTTCAGTCTGGATAATGCTATGGATAGGCCGCCGTAAGCTGCTAATTGCGTCGGCGAAGTTTTTAAAGTAGTGAAGGGGCGGAACATGTCTTCCTACTATGCCTAGCACTGATTGACCACTTTGCTTGGTGTCGCGAATCACTTGGGTTAGGTTCTCACTGGCCTCCGTGTCACCAATAATCAAAACATTGCTGATGCCGACGTTATAGTTGTAAAGCAAACGGCGAAGCATTCGGGCAAATGAGCGAAACAAGAACAAAAAACTAAAACCAATTGCCAGCCCATAGACAGGTACCAGGCGGGCAGGGAAAAGGTTATCATTGACAACAAAATCGTAACCAATGACCACCAGGATTCCTATAAACGAACCGACCAATAACCGGCCAAATTCCGAAAAGCGTTTTTCGTAAACCGATTGGCTGTACAGACCAATAAATGCGTGCACTAAAATCCAAAGGGGTAGCACAAATAAAAATGCCTTAATATAGGTTAATGCGGGTATTTGTTCTATAAGGGGACGATGGTCTATCTTGACACGCACAGCATAGGCTGCGGCAAAAGCTGTTAGTAGCGCAAGGAAATCCCCAATAACCAAAAAAAAGGCAAATACAAACGAGGCACTGTTTTTCATAGAGACGCTCTTATTGTAACACCGCCGTGGTATACTGAACTAAATACGATCAACATGAAAAAACTAAAGAAAAATCAGCGTCGTGAAATAACTCGGATTGCAGAATATCTCATTAGTGGTGGGGCTTACTTCTGGTCCGGCTACGCGGCCTTTTTTGTAGGTGACCAAGTATTGCACCTGAATCTCTGGTGGGCCAAGCTGGCAGCCAATGTCTTTGGCTGGACAATCAACTACCTATTGCAGCGTTACTGGGTATTCAAAAATCCTAAGCTTGCCAAACACCAAACAGAAGTTACCACGCGCTACATCATCATTACACTAGTTGACTTTGTGCTGGATTATTTGATAGTGGCTACCTTAAAATCGGTTGGCGTCACACCATACATTGGCCAATTCGTCTCATCTGGCTTCTTTACCTTTTGGAACTACCTGTGGTACCGCTTCTGGGTGTTCCCGGAGAAATTTGTAGAGCGGCGCAAGGCCAGGCTCACACCAGCCCGCATTATTGCCCACCGAGCCCATGGACATAGCGCCTACAGGGCATAAGAATATGAAAATTTCAAATTTCAAGCACCAAATTTCAGATAAAATTCAAATGTCCAAATACCAAACTTTGAATTTTGATTTTTGGAGTTTGAAGTTTACAGCCAGAGGAGTGTGTGATGGCTGAAACTATTAGGCCGACCAAAAAGCAGCGTGAGTTCCTAACTTTTATCGAGCAATTTATTGGCCAGCGTGGCTATAGCCCCAGTTACCGCGAAATTATGGCTGGCCTTAATTACACCTCAGTAGCGACTGTGGCTTTGCATGTCAACAGCCTCATCAAGCGTGGACATTTGCGCAAGCGTGACCACTCGGCACGTTCACTGGAAATCATCCATACTACGCAAGAGAACAAACTGGCAACTAACCAAATTAAAGAGGGCGAAGAGAAGTGGTTAGTGAAAAAGATTGAATTTTACTTTGCGAACGCCGAAAAAACCATACCACTTAGCCAAGCCAAGTTAGACGAATTGTACGTACTGATCGGTGCGCTTAAAGTACTGGGACTCGATGGCGCCTCCCAATCGTTCATCCCCCGTCTAAGTACACTAAAAAAACGCGGGCAAAAATAACTACAACCACGTTCACTAGGACGTGCTACTATAAGGGCACTTAACAAACTAATGCTGGAAGTGCGGTGAGAATCCGCAGGCAGTGCCGCTACGGTGATGTCCGTCAACTACGGAACAAGCCCGATACAGCAGTAATCCGCTATTGGGCGGACTCCCGAGCAGGAGCGCCTGAGTCGACTTTTTGACCCCTGCCTTGGAGCAGGGGTTTTTATATGGAAGTGCTAACTCGTGAACATGCGTTAGGCCGCAAAGTTGATGAATATTTGAGGACTCACGATGATGCAACTACTGAGTTGGCTGAAATGCTCGAGGGCAACATGCGAACGTCCTTGGAGCTTGCCTTTGACGGCCAAGAACTTTACGGGCGTGATGGACGGTCAATGGACCAGATTGTTGAGAAGTCTCTCATTGAAGCAGGTAAGATTGTAGCCAACAACCCCAATTTATTTTTCGAGTTAAGGCGACGTCATATCGAAAAAGACGAATATAGTGAGGCCGTCGCTATAGCGCACGGTGAATTAGCGAATACCATGGTGGTGGTATCGGACTTTCCAGCGGAACTGGCAGAAACACAAACGGATGTAGGTGGCTATAACGTTAATCGCAAACAAGCCTACATAAGGGTTTTTGCACGTCAACCAGATGACAATCTGACGATGTATTCACAGAGCTTGGACGGTAGTAATCGACAAGCGTTAGAAGCCTTGTATAGCTACTTTGGTACCACGCCAAACCCGGGTGAATTATTAGGGCAACGCCTCCATGTTCAATTGGCTCCAGAAGAACAAGCTGTTTTAGTTGATCGACTTACGGGTATGTATGATACTTCTCTCCAAGAGCAATTTGGAGGTAACTGGTACGGGGGGCGTCAGGATGAGAAACGGCGTAATACCTATGAGTTTGTATGTGGCCAACACGACTTAGTTGAGGCATTTATCCAAGCCAGCCAACTAAGGCCAGAAAAGACAGCGGAATTAAAATATGACATATCAGCGACAATGGAGCAACGCTTTAAGTTCCGGTCTTATGATGACATAGCTTTGCTACAGCCAGTTAGCGCGCACTTAGATTATCATCTGCAGCAAGAAATAATACGGGCCGGCCAAGAAGCAAGAGCGCAAGGCAAATCCTTCAGTGCCTGCGGCGTGACTTTATCGGTAGAATCGATGGATCAGTTAACTAACCAAAATATGAGCGAGGCGGGTTATGGCAACAAAACCAACGAAGAGACCAAATACAACTTTAATAAACATATGCACTGTGTAGTTTGCCAGGCACCGCCCAAACAAGGCGAGACTAAAAAAATGTGCGGCCCGTGCGGAATTTGCAAAACTTGCGATAGCAAAATGAAGAGTAAAGTGAAAGCAGCATGAAACGCATTGGGATTTTTAGCGGAGCGTTTGATCCCGTACACCAGGGGCATATTGGAGTTGCGCTGGAGGCGATTACACAGGCTACACTCGATGAAATGTACTTTTTAGTTGAGGCGCAGCCTAGGCGCAAAGGCGGTGTGACGCATCCAGCCCATCGTATTGCCATGCTCAAACTTGCCCTCAGACCTTATGCGAAACTTAAGATACTTGAGCTGCCAGATCGACAATTTTCGGTTGCCAAGACATTGCCGCGGCTACAACAGCGCTTTGCTGATAGCGAATTGTTTTTCATAGTTGGTTCCGATATGCTCGAGCATATGCCGCAGTGGCCGTTACTCGGCCAACTGCTAACGAATATGAGATTGATAGTTGCCACTCGCGGCGATGTGGCTACAGATAAAGTTAAACAGTCTATAAATACCCTACCTGGGGATTTTAAAGTAACAATTATTATCAATAGCCCATACCCAGACTTGTCCTCACGGGCTATACGGGAAACATTACTAGCCAATCATTCAAGCCCAGATGTTTTACCCAGCATCATAAGTTACATTAAGCAACACTGGCTCTATTCGGCGGTGGTACCAAATAGTTCATAGTGTGATTGCAAATACGCCAGATGTTTTTCGCGGAATTTTTTGAACTCGCTTTTTTTAAGTCCGCTCTTTTTGATGAAAGCCCCGATCTTTTCGCTGCCGATATAGTGCGGCAGCATAACGTACGAAGCGCCGTCACCATAGAGCTCAGCTGCTTGTTCGACTGTGTCAGCCGAACAGATAAAAACGGAGTGCGGGTTGACCCTTTCGAGCCATTGTACGATGGAAAGGTTAACTTGATGGTCAGTGATGGTTGAAACAATCAAGCGGGAGTGCTCCAGGTTGAGTTCTTCAAGTAACTCCAGATCGGTTATATCACCATATACATAATGTGCACCCTGAGCCTCCAGCACGTCAATGACGTGTGGGTCATAGTCTACAACCACGTACGGGCGTTCGAGTTGCTGAAAAACTTTCAAAAATTCATGGCCTCCCTTAAGGTAACCAAACAGCACTAATTCATAGCGCCGCCGCTGTTCACGCTCTGGCCTAACCTTGCGGCGTTCAAACAATGTTAGTGAATCCTCAAAAAGCTTATACAGGCTTTCAGAATACGTAATCAGGTAGGTCGATATGCCTATGGTGATAAGGCCGACAATAGTAATGAGTGACACTACCTCCTCATTAATTTGGCCCAATCTATTGGCGAGTAGCACCAAAATCAGGGAAAACTCACTTATTTGAGCACCGGTCAGACTGGCGCTAAAACTGGTTTTTTTGGTGTAGCCCCCTATTCCCAGAATAGTCATAACTACCAGGGGGTTTATTATCAAGACCAAAAAGGAAAACAGCAGGGCCATGGGCAGAACAGTCAACAAGTTATGGACTTCCAAATGCGAACCAAGTAACACAAAGAACAGCACGATAAAGAAATCCCTGAGTGGTTTCAGCCGTGAAGCGGCCTCTTGGGCGAAAGGCAAGGGCGCTAATGTTACGCCAGCAATCAGAGCCCCAATTTCGAGTGAAAACCCAGCCGCCTTGAATAAGCTGGCAATGCCAATGCCCCAGCCAATTGCGAACAGGAACAGAAATTCTTGGGAGCTGGCAATAAGCTTACTAATACGGGATAAGAAGAATATGCGAACCGTGGTCAGTGCGGCTATGAGCAACACGATTTTATAAGACAGGGTCCATAGATCGTTGGCCGTAAAACTGCCGCTATCAGTAGCCGATACTCCCACCAACACAATGGTTGCTATCAAGTCCTCAATCAGCAGATAGCCAATCGATATCTTGCCGTATAAGCGGTTTTGTTCCTTTTTGTCACTTAAAAGCTTGAGGATAATAATAGTGCTCGAGAACGACAAGGCTATGCCAATGTATAGAGCCGTGGTTTTGCTGTAACCGAACGAACGGGCAAGACCAAACCCAAAGATAGTTGCTACTAAGATCTTGCTGACAGCAATAACAGCGGCGATTTTACCGACTTCTCGGATAACCCGCGGGTTTAGCCCTAGCCCTACTATTAGTAGCAGTAATGCTATGCCAAAATCTGCGAAAATCTCTATTGTCTGGGGGGATTGGATAATGTGTAAGATTGCCGGACCTACAATAACGCCAGTCAAAATATAGCCAATAATTAACGGTTGGCGAATAAGGCGCATCACAAAACTTACGCCTACACCTATGGCAATCACTATACTGAGTTCTGTAAATGCACTATGCATGTTTGGGCACGATTCCTCTCATGCTATTCTAGCCTAGCAATCCCAATCTGCAAAAGGTCAAACACAATTGTCTTGATCCCGTATGAAACAGGTTGCACCCGTAGGCGGCCGAGCCGTGCCTTTGGCAGGGCGGTTTCTGACGGGGTTGACAAGAGTAAGCGAATTGTGAGAATATGGTCTTACTCCTAAGCAGCAGGCCTTTTGCTGTGCGGAAGATAAAAACAAATCAAACATCATATCTAGGCGTTAGCTGACTACTGATGTCTGGCGGAGAGTGAGTGGGGAGGTAAGAGGCAAATGCCTGTAAAAATAAAAATTATTTCAAGGGGTTATAAAGTGGAAGTCAAAGTACGCCGTCCGCGCTGGCAGCAGTTTATCAGTTATTAACTGACGCACACGGGCACAATCTAACCACGAGCGAGGCAGTCTAGCTGCCTTGTTTGTTTTTGGCGGCGATTGCGTCGTCAATCAGTTTTTCGAATGCTTCCTGGGTTGCGGGATTTTTGTCTATCTTCTTGCCGTTTAGCACAAAGGTTGGTGTAGAATCGGCTCCCACGCTTTTGCCCTCTTTTATATCGGCATTGATGACGTTGTTGACTACTGAACTACTGTAGTCTGTTTTGAATTTGGTCACATTAAGCCCCAGTTGCCCCGCAAGACCCTCAAAGTAAGCGTATGGGCTACTGTTTGTCTTCCAGGTAGTTTGTTGCTCATAGATCAGATCGTGCATTTCCCAGAATTTATTTTGCATACCTGCGGCTTCGGCAGCACGGGAGGCGGCAAAGGCGTTTTGGTGTATTTGTACCAGCGGAAAGTGTCGGAACTGGAAGGTAATATCGTCCTTGTACTTTTCCTTTATGGTTTTGACTATTGGATAATAAGCACCGCAAGCCGGACACTCAA
>Ga0209726_10008651_pt1 | contig 10868 bp, 8 predicted proteins | sample Subgrocontami54m_FD_187453 | JGI IMG/M metagenome (GOLD analysis project Ga0209726, IMG submission 187453) | Subsurface groundwater microbial communities from S. Glens Falls, New York, USA - GMW46 contaminated, 5.4 m (SPAdes) (version 3) | ecosystem: Environmental > Aquatic > Deep subsurface >... | reverse complement strand
CGATCGAGACGCCATCACCGGCGAGGCGCTGGGCGAAGACGGGATCCGGCACTCGGTCGAGCGGCACCACCACGCCCGACAATGGTGCCAGGAGGGCGAACGTCTCCGAACCAACTCGCCGCGGGGTGCTCGTCGCGGCAGAATTGATCGCCCCATCCGCAGTCGCTAGATCGCTCATCACTTGGGCATTCCGCGAAGCCGCCGAGTCACCAGAACCGGATCCAACTCTCTCGCCAGAGCTGGATCCTCTTCGTCGATGCGGCGCGGACCATTCCGGCCAGCCAACTCTCAACGGGTTCGGCGTGTCGCTCTTCCCCAACGCCCAAGCGTCGAGCGCTGTCTTGGGCATTCAACTCCACGTCCGGAACCGGCCCGAGGCGAACGACGGTGACGGTGAAATGTTGGCCGGGGAACTCCTGCGACGCCGGAAGTTCATGCTGCGCGGCGCCAACGCGATCGAGTGTCGCTCGCACGTCGGCCGGCAAGAGCTCGGCGAGGAGTATCTCGACGTCCGTCGCGGTGACAGGCTCGGGCGAGAGATCAATCCACTGGTCGGCCTTCAGCACGTACGGCGCCTGGCCCGTGTCGATGACCGCCGCGTCGCCGTCCAATGTGACGAGCCGATCAAGCACAGAAGCGAGCGCGCTCACAGGTTTGTGCGGAGGCACAGGATGCTCGCACAACACCAGTCCCCGCCCGTCGACGATGTCGAACGGCTGGTCGGCGAGCGCCATGGGCGCCCCGCGCATCTTTCGAATCCGTAACGAACGGCCGTTCGACCCGCTCAGGCCAGGCCCCACGCGTCCGTCCAGCGGACCGAGCATCAACTCGATGACGCCGGAAGCGAGACGTTCGGCCGTGGGACCGGCCAGCGACGTGTGCGTGCCGGCGCATGTCCGCGTGGTCAGCACGGTCGTGCACCCGAGATTGTCCTCGAGCGAGGCGATCAGCGAGCGCAGGAAATCGTCAACGGCGGCGGCGGGTGCGCCGCCCTGGAGCAGTGACGTCGCCCCGTCGATGACCAAACGGCTCGCCTTGACGCGGCGAATCTGCTGGGTGAGATCGCTCGCGACGTGCCGCGCGTCCAGACCGTGCCTTCCGCGCAGCGCGGTGAAGCACGGGGAGGCGTCGAGCACCGTGACGAGTTGTTGATCGACGGCGCCGTCCACATCCCATCCGAACCGGCGTGCGTCCTCGAGCACATGCTGCGGTTTTTCGTCAACGCTGACCAGCACGCCGGCTTCGCCTCGTTTCGCGCCCTCCATCAAGAACTGCAGGCCAAATGTCGTCTTGCCGGTGCCGATGTCGCCGCACAGGAGCACCGTGCGATGAACAGGAAAGCCTCCTCCGACCAGCGCGTCCAGTCCGGGCACGCCGGTCGGCACCCGCGCGGCGCACACCGACCGATCCACAACCGGTGTGTTCATCTCAATGGCCTCTGCCGGATCACGCACAGGGCCTCTGTCGTAACCGTCAACGGGCGCGTCAACCGCTATTTCAAACGGTGATAGAACCCGACCGAGAAGTACGGGCCCGTCTTGGCCGGACCGACATTGAACGTCGATCGCTTGTAGCCGGCCTTGAACACGACCGAGACGTTCGCGGGCACGTGAGTGATCTCGAAGAACCCGCCGAACTGCCTCGAGCGGATGTCGTGGTTGCCCTGAACGATCCCCTCAACGCCGAGGAATGCCGTGTTCGGTCCCGCCCACGCATGGTTGGTGATCTGCTCTTTGAACCCCAGCCGTCCCCAGGAATATCTGTCGGACGTGTTGTAATTGACGATGCCCTGGACGTTGTTGTGCGACGTCGGGTTCGCATACATCTCACCGCCGACGTTCGCCCCCAATCGCGTGTCGCTGCGCGTGGCGATCACCCCGTTGGCGCCCGTGACGTTCGTTCGGCGCCATTTCAGTTCCGGTCCCGCGAGCACCCTGAAAAAGCTCTTGTCCCCGAACTGCAGGCCGATGGCAGAGCTCAGGCCGGGCGACCGGACGCGGGTTGCGCCATCCAGCTCGCTGAACTGATAGGACAGGTAATTGCCGAACGCGCGCGCCGTCCATGAGAGTCCGGGCCGAATGGGGCGCACGTAGCTCGGGCCGAAAAAGCCGTAGCCGGAGCCGTCCGTGTCGCCTTCGTACCCGCTAATCAGCTCCCAGAACGCGGGTGCCGGCGTAACGGCAGGCGGTGGCGCGGTGATGACCACGGGCAGCGGCCGTTGATCGGCGAGGGCGATGGGCGCCGACGACAGGAGCGTCGTGTCGGACTGCTGAGCGCCCGCGACAGACGGCCAGAGCAGCGTCGCGAGAACGGCCAGAGATCCCGCGATCGCGGGACCCACGTATGTGCGAAAGTTCGAAATCATCATCATTCTCCTCAAGTGCCTCATGCGGCCAACAGGGCCGCGGGTTCAAACAACAGGCGCCGCGACGCAATCGTCACGGGTCTATTGAAATAAACGAAGAGCGTCGACAGCAGCACCGCGTGATAACCCGCCCAGACCGTGTTCATGACGTAGGCGACGCTCCACCCGCCCGTCATGAGCTGAGAGGCGCCCCACAGGGCAACCCCGGCGTTGCTCACGAGCATCACGAGCTCGGGCAGCATGTGCCACACGGGTATCGCGCCGCCAACGCCCTTGGGCGTGACGCCGAACGCGCGTTTCAGGCCGAACAGCGCCACCATCGCGGCCTTCATGTAGATCCAGAACGTGGCGAAGCTGAGGGCGCTCGCGAGCCAGATCCCGCGGATCGTGTAGTGGCGCAGCCGCATGCCGAAGAAGAACAAGTTCATCGTGAAGGCGATGTACGGCACGAAGAAGACGAGATACAGGTTCGACTCCGTTCGGAGCGGGCGCACGTCGAACACCATGAACATGATCGGCGCGAGCATGAAGATGAAGTTCGCGATGCCCACGAAGTAGTACGACCCCGATAACAGGTACTCCCACCACTGACCTGCCCGGAGTGCGCGCGGGCTCACCAGGAGGTGACGGGCTACCTGCAGGCCCATGGCCATCGTGCCCATCGCCCAACGCATCTGCTGCGTGAAGTACGCCGGCAGCGTCTCGGGCGCCATGCCGACCACGTACGGCTGGTTGATGTAGTCGGTGCGCCAGCCCTTCGCGTGCAGGCGGAAGGAGGTGGCGAAGTCCTCTGTCACCGACGTCTCGTCGAAGAAGTGCTGCCGCCCGTTCACCATGCAGCCGATCGACAGCAGCGCCTCGCGGCGGATGATCACGTTCGATCCACAGCAGAACATCGCGTTGGAGTGGGACTTGCCCTCGCAGATGTACTCGAAGAACACGGCCTGTTGGTACTTGGCGGCCTCGGCCACCGGCAGCCCGTCGGTCCCCACGTACACCTGCGGCACCTGGACGAACGCGAGGTCCGGGTTGGCGTCCATGTAGGGCACGAGATCCTTCAGCCACCCTTCGAGCGGCCGCTGATCGGCATCGAGCAGCGCGATGTAGGGCTCCTCCAGGCGGGGAATCAGGTCGTTGATCGCGCCGGCCTTGTAGCCCGATCGATCGGTGCGATGGACCAGCCGGGCGCCATAGGTCGCGGCGACGCGCGCGGCGCCCTGCTGGCATTCCGGCCGGGTGGAATCGTCGATCAGATAGACGTGCGCGGCCGGATAGTCCATCGCGCACACCGACGCCAGCGTCTCTTCCAGCACGTCCGCCGACTCGTTGAACGCCGCCACGAGCACCGCCACGTGTGGCGTGGCCGCGGGTGAGCCAGGGCGGGCGTTCGTGCGCCGGTAGTGTGAGAAGAGGATCGGAGCAGAGTGCTGTTGGTGGCGCTCCGCCTTGATGACGCTCAGGAAATAGCCGACGCCGTGGACGCAGAGGAACAGCTCCGCGCCGATCAGCAGCGCCGCCATCGTGGCATCCGCGGCTGAATAGCCCGAGGCGAAGAGGGTCGTCAGGCGGACGCAAACGTACGCCGTCATCAGCAGCAAGGTGATGGCGGTCAGCGCGAAAAGCGCCCGTTGAGGTGCCCTCAGCCTGGAGCCGTGTACACACCGCGCCATAGGTCTACCGATAGAGCATGGAGCATGCCGGAATCTGGCCGGAGCGGCTGTTCACTTGCATCTCAGGGCTGCACGTAACTGTTGGGGCTCCGCGTACCAGTCTCTGTGGATCGGGCAAATGTTCCGGATTGAACATCGACGACGAGACCGGTGGCCTAGATTGTGCGTGGGTTCCTGACGTCGCACTCCCGCCGAAGCTATAGCGGCCATCGCTGAGCTACGCGGATGAGCAGAACGGCCGTTGACGCTCGATTGACGCGGAGGAATACGAAGATGAGACGTTCGATGTACTACGCAGGAATCTGCGCTATGACCGCCCTGTGTGGTCTCGCGCTCTCAAATTGCCGCGCCAAAGGGGAGGTATTGGATACCACGAGCCCCACAGCCTTTGTGGCGTCCGCGTCCAAGGGCGACGCTGCGGCGGTGAATCGGTTCTTGACGGCGGGTATGAGTCCCGATACGCGCGACGACAGCGGCGACAGCCCGCTCATTGCCGCAGCGAGCGCCGGCCAGGTCGAAATGGTTCAGCTCCTGCTGTCCAAGGGCGCGGACGCGAACATCGCCAAGCCGAAGGACGGCTGGTCGCCGCTGCTCGCCGCCTCCCAGGCTGGCCACACCGACGTCATTCGGGAGCTGGTCGCCAAGGGCGCCGACGTCAACGCCGCGACCCCCGATCTGTTCACGCCGCTGATGGCCGCTGCCAAGAGCGGCCATGAGGAGGCGCTGCGCGCCCTCCTCGATCACGGCGCTACCGTGAACACCACCACCAAGGATGGCTGGTCGGCACTGATGGCCGCGGCCGAATCGAACAAGCCAGGTGTGCTGGACGCGGTGCTCGCAGCCGGCGGGGATGCGCACACGGCGATGACCGGAGGATGGACGCCGTTGATGGCCGCGTCCAAGGCCGGCAACGCCTCGGCGGTGAACGCCTTGATCGTCGCCGGCGCCGACGTCAACGCCCACAACACAGACGGATGGACCGCGCTGATGGCGGCCCCAGAAGGGGGCAGCGCGGACGTGGCGAGCGCGCTGCTCGCGCACCGGGCCGACGTCAACGCCGCGAGCAACGACGGGTGGACGGCGCTGATGGGCGCTGCCGACAAAGGACGCGCCGACATGGCGCGCGTGCTGGTCGATAAGGGTGCGAAGGTCGCCGCCGTCAATCACGAGAAGCAGACGGCGCTGGCCTATGCCGAAAAAGGCAAGCACGCCGACATCGTCGCGCTCCTGAAAACATCCGGCGCGAAGTGACATCGACGACCGCGTGGGCGCTGCTCATCGCGCTGCTCGCCGCCGTCTCCGGCTGCAGCCGCTGGCGCGATCCGCGTCAAGCGCTCGTGCGGCTCGATGTGCCGTACACGACGGACGCGTGGGTGGGACAGGCTGGTGCCGGTGACACGACGGCGGTTACCGCGTTCCTGGCGTCGGGCATGGACGCCAACGCGCGCGACGCCGACGGCCACACCGCGTTGATGAACGCGGCCGCAGGAGGGCATCTCGCCGTCGTGCAGATGCTGCTCGGCAGCGGCGCGCAGGCAAACGTGACGAGTGCCCGCGGCATGACCCCACTCGCGGCCGCCATCCTCAATGATCACGCGGCCGTCGCCGCGCTGCTGGTCGACCGCGGCGCCGATTTGACGGCGCCGACCGTCGCCCGGTCGCCGCTCCTGCTGGCGATCCGCGCGCGCCGGCCGCAGCAGGTGCGGCAGCTGCTCGACAAGGGGGCGCATGCCTACATCCAGGACGACCAGTGGTCCGCGCTTATGATGGCGGCATTCCTCGGCGAGGTCGACATCGTCAACGCCCTGCTGTCGAAGGACCCCAATCTCAACGCGGCCAACGACGAGGGCGTCACGGCGCTCATGTTTGCGGCGAGTGCCGGGCACACCGCCGTCGTTCGTGCGCTTCTGGCCAAGAGCGCGGCGATCGAGGCGAGAGACCTGGCCGGCCAGACGGCGCTCATGCTCGCGGCCAACAACGGCCACGCGGACACGACTCGAGCGCTTCTCGAGGCCGGAGCCGATGCCCGCCCGCGCAGCCGCACGGGCGCGACGGCGCGAAGCCTGACGTCAGCCAACGGCCACGCGGCGATTGCCGCTCTCCTGCAGCCCAACCCGGTCGACGCCGGGGCCGCGCCGAAGCCATGATCCGCTTCCTCGCAACGCTCGCCGTCGTCGTGCTCGCAGGATCGCTGCCGATCAGGGCTCAGGAGAAGCCCGCACGAAAGGGGCTTGCGCCGGTGATGCAGGCCGAGGAGACGGAGCGGCAATCCACCGTCGAATGGCGCCGGCTCGAGCGCCAGTATTTCGTGTCCGCTGACGACCGCCGGCTGTTCGACGACGCCGCCCGCAGTGCGTGGGCGTACGTCGAGCGGAACTACCGGCCCGCCACGGGCCTCGTGGATGCGACAGCGGGCTACGCCTACACCACCGTCTGGGACGTGGCCAGCGGGATCGCCGCGCTGTACTGCGGGCATGCCCTGCAGTGGCTCGACGACGACGACTACGACCGGCGCATGCGGCGGGTCCTCGCGACCCTCCGCACAATGGGCGTCGTCGATAACGCCGCCTTCAACAAGGTGTACTCGACGCGCACGGCGGAGATGATAGGCCGCGATCGGCGGCCGTCGGCCCGTGGGTACGGATGGTCGACGACCGATACCGGGCGACTCCTGCTGTGGCTGCACATCCTCGCCAAGACCCAGCCGGCGTACGCGGCCGACGCCGCCGCGATCGTGCAGCGGCTCGACTTCACTCGGCTCGTCGCGGACGGGTACATGTGGGGCCAGGACTTCGATGCGTCGTGGACGCCGCGCCGATACCAGGAAGGGGAAATCGGCTACGAACAGTACGCAGCCCGTGGATTCGCCGCGTGGGGCGCTGGCGTCGATCGCGCGCTGGGCCTCGAGGACAACGGCCTGCCGATCACCATCATGGGCCGCACGCTCTATGCCGATGCGCGCGGCCGCGATCGCCTGACCAGCGATCCTGTCGTTCTCATGGGCCTGGAGATCGGCTGGGATCCGCCGATGGAGCGGTTCGCCCGCAACCTGCTCGGGGTGCAGGAGGTGCGCTACCGCCAGACCGGGCGGGTCACGATGGTGGCCGAGGATTCCATCAGCCGGCCGCCGCATTTCTTCTACTACTACAGCGTGTACACGCATCGCCAAGCGTTCGGCGTGGACGTGCAGACGCCCGGCGCCTTCGTCAATGAGCCGCGCTGGGTCAGTGCCAAGGCCGCGTTCGCGTGGCACGCCCTGCTGCCGCGGCCATACACCAGGCTCGCCATGCGAACGGTGGAGCCCGCGCGCACCGCTGCCGGGTGGGGATCCGGCGTCTTCGAAGGGACCGGCAGGTCCACCGGCTCGCTGAACGTGAATACAGCAGCCGTCATCCTGACCGCCGCGCTGGTCGAACGGCGCGGCCAGCCGGTCATCATGGCGGCGGTTTCTCCCGCGGCGTCCCGATGAGACGCCCTGGTCGACAAATGAGGGTCGTGGTTTTGTTCATTGTCTTGGGCATGGCGCTCGGAGAGATGGCGTCGAATGCCGGGCCGCCACCGTCCGACGGGACAGCCACGCTCTCGCTCGCGGGTGATTGGCAGTACCTGCCGTTCGAGGGACCGACGAATCTGGCCGACACAGGGGTGCCGGACGCAGACTGGCCTGCGATGCGGATCCCCTCCAACTGGTTCCTGAAAGGGAAGAAAGACTATCCCGCCGCCATCGACCTGTCGCCCGTCTCGCCAGGCGCGATCGTCAATCCCGGCGATCTTGGAGCGGCAGGGGTCGAACGCGGCCTCGACTATGCGGGAAGCGTCTGGTTCAGACGGCATTTCACGCACGCGACCGGCGGCCTCGCGATCCTTCGCTTCGAGATGGTGGACTACTTTGCGGACGTCTACGTGAACGGGCATCTGGCCGGCCATCACGAGGGATCCTTCCAGCCGTTCGAATTCGAGGTCTCGCGCTGGCTCGTGCCGGGCGACAACGTCGTGGCCGTCAAAGTCGGCGCTCCGGCGCAGGTCATCGACTGGACAGAAGAGCACGCTGCGAGCTGGCCCAGGCGCCAGGCGCAGGTGAAGGGCGTGTTCGGCTACCACGACACGCGCCCCGGCGGCACCTCGGGCCGCGGACAGGAGCGCGGGACCGGCGGCATTCTGGGGGACGTCACGCTGCGGCCCTCGACTGGCGTGGATCTCGTTCGCGCGGAGGTCGCGCCTCTGGACGTCAGCGAGGCGAGCGCCACGATCCGGATCGACTACGTCCTGCAGAACTGGACGGGAACCGAGCGCACCGGCACGCTGACCGGCGAGATCGCGCCCAAGAACTTCACGAGCGATCGGCGAGACCGCTTCACGCAGCCAGTGACGCTTGCGCCCGGTGAAAACCGCGTGCGCGTCACCCGACGCATCGATCAACCCGCGCTCTGGTGGAGCTGGGACTACGGAAAGCCCAACCTGTATCAGCTGACGACGACATTCGGCGGGTCCAAAGAACAGGACCCGCCCTACAACGATTCGGCGGGGGCGCAGCGCACCACGTTCGGGATCCGCAGCATCCGGCACGACGACAAGTGGGTCTGGTACCTGAACGGCCGGCGGATCTTTCCGCGCGGATCCAACTACATCTCGACGCAGTGGCTGTCGCAGGCCGATCGGGCGTGGTACGAGCGGGACGTCGATCTCATGCTCAAGGCGAACCTGAATTCGATCCGGGTGCACGCCCACCTGGAGCGGCCCGAGTTCTATGACGTGGCCGACGAGCGGGGCCTAATGGTCTGGCAGGACTTCCCCCTGCAGTGGGGCTACAGCGATCTGCCGACATTCCACACCGAGGCGACCCGCCAGCTCGGGGACATGGTCGCGCTCTTCTTCAACCACCCGTCCATCATCGTCTGGTCGATGCACAACGAATCGCCGCACGCGATGTCGTGGATGAAGCGCAAGGTCCAGAACCAGAACCTCGCGCTCGACGAAGCATTGCTCGCGGAGGCAACGCGGCGCGATCCGACGCGTGTGGCGCACCGGGACTCCGGCACCGGAGACGGGCATCCCTACCCGGGGTGGTACGGCGGCAAGGTGGCCGACTATGCCGCACTGCCTGGCGCGCCGTTTCTCACCGAGTACGGCGCGCAGGCACTGCCGATCCCGGAGACCATCAAAGGGATGTGGCCGGCCGAGGCCCGGTCTAGCTGGCCGATCCCCGAGACGGCGTGGGACGTCTGGGGATTTCACAACTTCCAGCGCGAGCACACTTTCAAGACCGCGAAAATTCCGCTCGGCAAGACGCTCGAAGACTTCATCTGGAACAGCCAGAACTATCAGGCGGCGCTGTTGCGCTTCGCGACCGAGCACTACCGCCGCGCCAAGTGGACGAAGGTCACGGGACTCTATCAGTTCATGTTCGTCGACGACTGGCCGTCCGTGACCTGGTCGGTCGTCGACTATTATCGCCGGCCGAAACGCGGCTACACGACGCTGGCAGAGACGATGCAGCCGACGCTGCCAAGCATCGAATACGCGATCGACGATCCCGGAGCGCCCATCACGCTGTGGGTCGTCAACGATCGGTTCGAGGCATTTCCTGGCGCGCGTCTGAAGTGGAAGATCGGCGGGCAGGAGCATTCGCGGACGCTCGACGTGCCGGCCGACGGCGTGGTCAAAGCCTCCGTCGTCGGCGTGGGCACGGCGATCGCCGCCGGCACCGACACGCTGGAGGTCTGGCTCGAGGACGGCGCGGGACGCGTGCTGGGCAGGAACCGGCTCGAGGCAGCCGACTTCCTGTCCTGGAAGCAGTAGAGGATTTATGCAGATTGATGTCGCCGAACGGAATGGCGCAGCGGTGCTGAGGCCCGCCAGCGCACGTGTCGACCTCCAGGTGGCCGGCGAGTTTCGCACGGCCCTGTTGGAGCTGATCGACGGCGGACACCATCGCCTGGTCGTCGACATGGGCGACGTGCACTTCGTGGACAGCTCCGGTCTCGGGGCGCTCGTCTCGGCACTCAAGACCCTCAAGCTGCTCAAGCGCGAAGGCGACATCAGGCTTGCCAACGTCCAACCGCCTGTCGTCGCCCTGCTGGAGATCATCCGGCTCCATCGCGTGTTTGCCAGCTATCCCTCGGTGGAGCTGGCCGTTCAGAGCTTTTCGTAGGACGCGCGATGAAAGCGATGATCCTTGCCGGCGGCAAGGGCACGAGGGTGCGGCCGCTCACCGACACGGTGCCGAAGCCGATGATCCCGATCATCAGCAAGCCGCTCATGGAGTTCCTCATCGATTTGCTCCGACAGCATGGCTTCGATCGGATCATCGTGTCGACGTCGTACCTAGCGGACGCGATCGAGGCGTACTTTCGCGAGGGCTCCAGGTTCGGCGTGCAGATCGGGTACAGCTTCGAGGGCTATCACACCGACGGCCGCAGCGTGCCCGAGGGGCTCGGGTCGGCGGGCGGCCTGAAAAAGATCCAGGCGTTCTCCGGTTTCTTCGACGACACGTTCGCGGTCGTGTGCGGCGACGCCATCATCGATCTGGATCTCACCGCCGCCCTCGCGTTCCATCGCGACCGCAAGGCCATTGCGACGATCGTCTTGAAAGATCTGCCGCGTGCGCAGGTCGGCAGCTACGGGGTCGTCAACACCGCGCCGGATGGCCGCATCCTTCAGTTCCAGGAAAAGCCCTCTCCGCAGGACGCCGTCAGCACGACCATCAACACGGGGATCTACTTCTTCGAGCCCGAGATCTTCGACCATATCCCGGCAGACACCGTGTTCGACATCGGCGGGCACCTGTTTCCGCTGCTGGCCGCCAAGGGGCTGCCGTTCTACGGCGTGGCGCT